>Ga0326727_10002472_pt1 | contig 62888 bp, 54 predicted proteins | sample MB2enrmetagenome_FD_207643 | JGI IMG/M metagenome (GOLD analysis project Ga0326727, IMG submission 207643) | Lab enriched peat soil microbial communities from McLean, Ithaca, NY, United States - MB29MY | ecosystem: Environmental > Terrestrial > Soil > Wetlands > Peat | place: USA: New York...
TGTATATGTCATTATAGATCCTTGCTGCCCCCAGATGTTGGGAATAATACGGATTGCCTGGGCTCTTCGCTTTGTAGTTTTCCTGGCCTGACCACAGAGGGGTTGCCGGGGTTCGCTTGTTCTGTGTAGTAACGACTCGCCCCGGCAAAAACGCACCCCTCTATGGACAGACTTGAGACGACGGCTAAACCAAAAAGCTAGAAGGCTAAACAACCCATCTGAGGCGACAACTATTCTGACACAGGGGGCAATTACGTCATGATTAAGATTAAGTTTGCTATTTCGCTGTAAAAAGTCCTAAGTTTTCCGACTCATTTCCCATGGTGTTTTCTCTGCTATTGTCCTTTTTAGTACAATCAATTGTACATAAACATACAATACCTTGTCAGGGAAGGTCTGCATGCGGATTACGCACCAAGTCTGCAGTTAATATTGTTGCTGCCGCGACCGTAGGTTCCCGCGCAGGTCCCCCATTACGATTGCCATCTCTTTTCCTTATTTTATCCCTCATGAATAAACCCCAGACTCGATTCGCCCGAGAATATTCATTACAAGTTAAATTCCCTCCGCGGTATCAAGCAAATCCAAGGAGCCCGGTTAAGCTGACGAAAACAGCTGGCATTGAGCCATGGCTGTTAAATGATGCTTTCCCAATCATAGCAAAGCGAGTGGTTACTTCGCGGAAAAACTAGCTTTAACATTTTTTTAAAGATTCTTAAACCTGCCATATATCCCCGGTGAGTACATTGCAGCAACTTAGCTTGCCCGTCCCAGGATCAGCATAATTGCTCCCTGCCATATATACCCCGGAATCAACACATATGCGACAGTGTGATTTGGCCGGCAGATTTTCAGGGGTGTGACCATGCACTACTATGCGCCCCTCATATTTGGATGCGGAATCGATAAACCGATCCCGGATCCAAAGTAAATCATACCGATCCTGTTTCTCCAGCGGCACTCCCGGCGCAATACCGGCATGCACGAACAAGAATTCCTTTTTCTCAATCCCAACCTCCGTTACCACTTCCACCGTTTCTTCATGGAATAACCTAGTGGCATTTATGAAGTCAAAGTGTTCTTTAGGTATTTTCTCAAAATCCACCTCGTTGTCTTCAATTGCGCCGTAGCTTTTGAGAGTGCTTCGGCCTCCGTTCCCCATGAAAATTTTCCAGTCATCGTATTCGTCATACCCTACGAGCTCATATTTTGCTCGTTTTGATATATCTCTCAGTCTCGTGTAGTTAGGGCCATCGAGATCTGTAACACGACAATAAGACGTCACGGCATCCAAGAACATCTGCTCGTGGTTACCACGCAGGTATATCGTGTTCGGGAAGCGATTCCCGAAGATGATCAGGTAGTCAATCACTCCCTTGCTGTCAGGTCCCCTGTCAATATAGTCACCTATAAAAACTACCTTATCATCAACGGTAGGGGAAACAAGTTCCATCAAGTGCTCCAAATGCCTAAGGTGGCCGTGTATATCTCCTACCGCCAATAACCTTCCCTTCAAACTCGACATAATTGCCTCTTTATTCGATCAGTAATTAGTCCGCAACCTGCTGTCCAATCAAAACCTTAGCGCAGCAACCGTTTCTAGCACGTGCCAGTCGGAAATGTTTAAATTATCCTTTTAGCATTATGCTAATAGCATAATGCTAAAAGATAGTGTCGATGTGGTCGAGGCCCCATTTGGTGATGTCTGCAAGGTGGTCGGAAAATGGAAAGCCCGTGATAGGAAACTCGGCTTGACCACACAAGAGCGTTCAGAGGCAGAACATCTATTTTGAATTGTCAAAATTATAAATAACATGTTTTTATATAGAGACAAAATAAGGTCCGTCAGACAAAAACTCCATGCGCGATTCGACCAAGTGTGTCCTGGACCAACATAATACCATCTGCCGTACCGAGGAGATCCCAAGGGCGTTGACCGCCCAAAGAGTGATTCGGACTTTCCAGCCAATTCATAGCGTTGATAATACCTCCAAAAATTGCGATACATTGAGGCAAGACTGATTTCAGCCCAGGATTCAGCCAGAAATACGGATCATTCAGCTCAGCGAAGCGCAATTCCTCGGCAAGCTCCGGGTCATGTCCCACAGCCTGATACCATCGCCGCATCTCTGGCGGATTAACCTGCCATATCCCGTCCTCTTGCAGAAGCAGATTGAGACTTTTCAGCCGTTTCAATGCACTGGCTATCCCTCCGCGTGTCAGTTCATTTCTGAACATATAATCCTTTGCGTAAAGGTGTGCCGTGGGCTCGCGACTTATGGCGTTGAAAAGACGTTTTTGCGGTCCGGACAGTCTGAAAGATTTGAGTAGATGTTTTAAATCTGTTTGCATATCGGCTTGGCCTCCTTATCTGCTATCTGAAACTTAGTATGGCAGCAAATTATTTCGAAATTTATTCTCATCGGATAAAAACACGTCCAGTCAGATCTAAAGATAAGGAATGTGTTTGGGACATCCTTCGTTTGTATCGAAGATCCAGCAAAATAAGGAATTTGTCGTGTCGAGATCCCACCATTCTCCTGGGACTCCTTCCGGTTCACTGCGCTCCGTGTGGCTGAACAACTGTTTCCCAACCAAAGGGCTAGGTGCAACACCCTCATGGAACGTGTCAAACCAAAATATGCCGCCATATGGATCCCTCCCGCCCCTGATTCGAGCGATATAGTAAAGAGGCCCATTGCCGTATATTTTTAGCTGTCCGGCCTGTGGTTCCTGCCTCGTCCGCTCGAATTCCGCATTCAACCATGATGCTGCGGCGGTCGGAGTACGATTTCCCGGCGGGATAAGTTCTGCAATTTCAGGCGAAACTCCCGCATGGGTACAAAGCCAGCCGCAAACAGCATAAGCCGCTTGCAGTCGTTTGTTTTCTGATGCATTAACATACATATCGCGGAAAATATCAGCGTTATCCTGTTGATAGCCGCTGCAGACCCAAGGTCGCTGCGGCAAATAGTGCAGGTCGTGGTTCCCCCACAGCAGCACACAATTACTCTCTAGCAGGAGTTTCAGACATACGATTTGTTGTAGCGCTGGCACTGTAAAAGAATCAACATAATCTCCCAAGGCAACATGCTCCTCTTCCGGTTTATACGAAAGGAAGGCTTTTGCCTTAGCCAGATTGCCATGTATATCACCAATTATTACGGCCATGATTTAACCTCATTCGTTTTATGTTTCGCTCCAGACTAAAGCCAAGAGCTGCTTAGTCCGCTGTTCTAATTCGTTTTCGGGAATTTTCCCATTGTTTGAAGTGGCACGCTGGATTTTGCCGATGACAAACCAAGGCCCTCAGCCATTCAACCTGTTTAAACGGGGTGTAATCGTATCAGGACTCATGACTATCGATAGTATTAAGTCAACGTTACCTCAACATTCCGACCGATAAGCCCAAGGTGTTGTCGTTTCCGATTTTCTGGATTTTTATTTTGAGTGTTTCACCGCCGTCCTCCAGTAAATGGGAAAGGCGTATGATGTTCCTTTAGTCCATTTCCTACAACGGAATTAAGAGGTCCTTTGTAACAAAATAAACTTGCCGGCAGGGGGTTATTGGTGACCACCATGATCAATATTTGCCAGAACAAGAGTAATGCCGAGATAATAACAAGGGTCTCTTTATTGACAAAGGAAGTAAAAATCTTTTGAGACTTTCCTCGGGAATCAGTTTTTGCAGTCAACCATTCTCCTTTACTGCCATCGTAAATGGATTTATCATCGCGAATCTTCTTCTCAACATGCGAGATATGACCGCAGTTTGAACAATTGGCAAAACCTTTGATCACGATAATGTGTGCTCCCCACTGAATGATTTCCGCGTCGATCTTGTCAGCAGTCAAGGCCACCTTACAGCGTAGGCACACGGTAGAGACTGACTTTACAACAACGTGATTCCCAAACTCGAATGGAAGCTTTTTAGCCAAATTCATGACCTCCTCCTTATCCGTCTAAACTTGCTGATAAACCCGTTGATTTGGATACCGCATTTTTTTCCGGCCACTACATACTCGTAATGGATGTCTTCTTGTGACGAGCTACCTCAACCTAAATAGTCGTCTGGTTTTAGCGTAACCATGGTTTCCTTCACATGAGCCTTGCGTTACCGTTGTTTTTCCACGAACTCAGGGATACCTTCGAAGCCATCTATTCCTGTAGTAAAAGGCTTGGGCCGCCAGAAACACGAATCATCAGAAATTTTTGCAAACCGTTTCCACTCAGGCTGACCTTTGAATGCTAGGAGTTCTGCATTCTTTGTGCAGCTCATCCGGTCAGCCAGGGTAACAGCATCTGCCAAAGTCATAAGCGGTCTGGAGCTAAATTTTGCAGCTTGACGCCAGGACCACAAATACCGGAGTGAAATGGCGCCATCATGCCAGTCACGGTCGAGTTGAGACAGGAATGGCGCCAGAAGCTCCACCGTTAATGCATCATGATGGAGCACATATCCTGCCCGCGTACGGCGTCCCCACTCAGTGTAAATTTTGATTTTGCCGATATCATGAAAAAGAGCTGCAACTATACCCAATTCCTGCATGTCCCCTCCGGGCTCTGTCAAGGAACGAACCATCTGCATGCACTCCAGAGTATGCTCCAGCAGACCTCCGCGATAACTATGGTGATGGCGCATGCTCGCGGGCACAGCAATGAATGGCAAAGCTATATCATCTGTACTGAGCGCATTGAATACAAATCTCCTGAGCGGCTCGTTTGTCAACTTTTCAATAGAATCATGCAAAGACTGAAGCGCATCGGGAATTTTACATAACCTTTTTGGTAGCAGTTGCACCGGATTTTCTGTTACCTCTTGAACTATATGCCCTTCTAAAAGATCAGTTCGCCACTCTCCATCCATAAATCGGAGTCGTCCCTTGACCCATATACGATCAAAATCAGTAATTCTCTGATCTCCCTGGTAGCGGTCCAACCAGGCATACGCCTTTATTATCCCTGACAAATCCTCCAGGGAAAGCGCCACAAACGGCGTGCCATTGGTGGCTGTGCAGTGCCGAACTTTGGATGCCCGATAAAATCCACTAAACGTTAAGCCAATGCTTTTGGGCAAATCCGATATCATCATAGTGCCCCCTCTACTACTGGATCCTTTACATCAATCAGACGCTCAAAAGCTGAGCCGTCCTGCCTGGTAAGGTTAGGAACAAACCGACTGTAAACCGTGAAAAGCATCTTGGTTGTGGTATGTCCCATTTGACGAGCAATCCATTCCGGATTCTCTCCAGCCGCCAGCCAAAGCGTAGCTGTCGTATGCCTGGTCTGATATGCACGTCTCCGTCTGAGTCCAAGCCGCTCAAGTGTCGGCTGCCAGACCCGTTGGGTGACGTTAGAATAATCAAGGGGGCCACCATCCCTGTCGCAGAAGACATACTCGCTTTTATCTCCGGTTATTTTGAACTGTTCCTCTAATGCGCGACTGACACGGCTTGACATAGCGACAGAGCGGACTGACTCCGTCGTTTTGGTGGTCTCGACGACTCCTTTCACTATTGTCTCGCGAACTAGAATTTCCCGCCGATCGAAGTCTACGTAACGCCACTTGAGCCCATCTATTTCTCCTGTCCGCAGCCCGGTGAAAAAGCGGACCGTATAGTAGTTTCGATAATCCTGGCGAACACCAGCAATAAATTTCTCAACCTCATCGAGGCTGAACGGATCAACATCGGTTCGAGGAACAGCAAGTGTTTTGATCCCGATGAAAGATGTGGTAAAGTTATAACGGTCGGCTGCATCGGCAAGCATCATCCGCAATGGCGTGATGATGTGGTTTATTCGGTCAGGGGACAGCCCTTCCCTGCTTCCGTTCGTGACTTTGGCGAGTGAGGAACGGAACTTTAGGACTTCTCCCTTGTTGATGCGGCTGACTTCTTTGTCTCCGAACTGTGGTATCAGGTATTGATTTAGAATTCCTTCTACTTTCTCCCTGTAAGAGCGTTTCCATCGTACCGTGTTCTCGTGGTACCACTCCCAGGCAAACTCTTTCAGAAGAGGCGATGTCGGGACAGTACCCCCCTCCCCTTCCCCTAGGATCTTAATTGACTCCCCTTTTATTACTTTGACGACATTTGACGAATTGGGGAAATTTGTAGCGTAATCGAATGTCCCAAGTGTAATTTCCGCTTCAATCCGCTTCAGGACCTTTAACATATTCCGCCGGTTTTCTGCCGTGTCCGGCAAGATTGTCTGCTCCCGGCATCGCTTCCCCTGATACCGGAAGTCGAAAAATAGCAATCCTGTCTCCTTTCGTGCTCGCACGCTACCCATGACAGACACCTCCGCTGGCAAGCGGGATAAGCACTTCCTGAGTTGAAGGCTTCATCATGTCCCGCTCGATGGTTTCCCAGATGAAGAGAATCTTCCGCCGGCCGAAGGGCCGAAAATAGTGGACCCCTTCGAGGAGCACCGAATCCAGCAGGAACTGCCGAATGTAGCGATCGTTGTAGTGAAGTTTGGTTGCAAGTTCTTCTGTGGTAAGATACGTTTCAGTTGCCATAATTAAGTTCCCCCTTTTTCTCTGTATTCGCCATATTGGCGTCTTGTCATTTGCTTGCCTTTAATACGCCCATTGGTCGTATAATTCTCACAAAATTAAGCGGCGCTGAAATGCCGCTCACGGCAAGCTGATTATTTGTAATAAAGTATACGACCAATGGGCGTAAATGTCAATAAAAAATTTTACCTCTTGTCAATCAAAAAGTTCACTGCCAAATTCTTTCTTGATAACCTCCTTGATTCGAAGGGAAGTTTCGGATTTACTGCCGTCAAGTCGACCATAGACTAGATCTCTGGCCACACTGCGGGGAATATCAGCTTGCGCGCACCACTCCCGGAAGGAGAGTCCTTTATCGATTAAGTGGTGTTTGACGGCTTTTATTCGCTCTTCGGCATTCATGGCTCTGATTATCAAGAGGAATGGGGTAAAAGTCAAGATCATTTAAATGTGAGCTTCCTGTTCTAAAAAAATACATCTTAACCTTAATTAAGTCTATTTTACCATTATTCCAACCTATTTAACGGTTAGTTTTTGGGTGCAGTGGGAGAGTGGTCGAAGAGCGCCAGGCCAAGAGAATGCCCTACCTTCATGAGCCATGCATCTAGTACTCCGTGAATCACCAAAACCCAGTTGTTGTTGATTTAAGAGCGCGAAAGACACTTCAAGACTGATTTTAATTTAACATGAATTGGTAATGATCTGTCCCGAGTCTGTATTGATTATTTAAAATAGCAGTAAAAGTAACCGGACATTAAGGGACGGCAGCCAGTGACAATAATAATGACAACATGGGTTGCCGCTCTCTGACCACATTTAATGATATTTGGCGTTAACGCCGACAGGATGGAATTATATGAAAACCATAGCCTATATTCGAGTCTCGACCATGCAACAGGATGTCTCCAATCAGCGCCTGGAAATCCTGGAGTTTTCGAGGAAGAACGACCTCAAAGTTGACGATTTTCTCGAAGTGGAAATATCGAGCCGCCGCACCCTCAAGGAGAGGAGGATTGAGGAACTCATCTCTCGGCTTGAAAAGGGAGACTCTCTCATCGTTTCCGAGCTCTCCCGGCTTGGGCGAAGCACTGCCGAAGTGATCAACTTGGTGAATCAGTTGATCCGGCATAGGATCAACCTGATCGTCATAAAGCAGGGACTGCGGATTGCCGCCAAAATGGACATGCAGACCAAGGTAATTGTTACTATGTTTTCCCTTTTTTCCGAGCTGGAAAGGGACATCATTAGTGAAAGAACAAAGTCAGCCCTTGCAGGCAAAAAGGCAAACGGGGTAAGGCTGGGGAAGCCGCGTGGAACAATTCAGAAGAGTCGTCTGGATAATAAGCAGGATGTGATCAGGGAACTGCTTCAGCATCGGGTGGCCAAGGCGGCTATCGCCAGGATGGTCGGAACCAGCCGGACAAACCTCATCGAGTATATCCGTCGAAGGAATCTCAGCTAACATTTTGTGGACATCCCGCGTATAAATATGCTATTCCAGAGAACATTCCCATGAAACCGAGTAGTAGCCAGGTTGGTTTGTGATGATCCGTGCAAAGATTCATTTCCCATGATTGCGGGTATTGAAATGAAGTCAGGGAATAATGTCAGGGAAATCAGGACGCAACGCATGAGCAAGACGGAGTTGGCGCGCCTCGCGGGTGTTTCCGCTGCCACCATCGACCGGATTGAGCAGGGCGGATTCTGCCGTTGGAAACCATTCGAAAGATCATCCTGTCGCTGGGATTCGCCCTGGAGGAGAAGAGTAAGGTTTTCCCCGATTGAGTTTCTTCGTTATTGCATCAAATTGCACAACTATTTTTCAAGAGGATCGTGAGATGACGAAGGCCGATATAGCCGAAAAGGTATACGAGAAACTTTCCTGCACAAAAGATGATGCCTATGACCTGGTGGATCTTACCCTGGAAACGCTAAAGGAAGCCATCGCCAATGAAGGACATGTGAAGATAAGTGGGTTCGGATGTTTTATCGTGAAACAGAAGGCGGCCCGGAAGGGAAGGAACCCGCAGACCGGAGAAGAAATCACCATCACTCCCCGTAAGATCCTCACGTTCAGGGCGAGCCAGGTTCTAAAAGTCCGCATCAATCAGGGATAAAATGGATCAGTCTGATAGTTCTGTTCTGCTGTCAATAGCTTCCTGCGGTGGTCATCGACCATAGGCCACGGCGGCTCAGGCTGTTGTAGGGCAATTTATAGCGGCGCGAGTGCATTCACTTCAACAAGAAAAACAAACATGACGATTTTCGGTTATCTTAGATATCCTCGAAGGCCTCCCCATTAAAGGAGGCTTTTCTTTCTTTCAGATCCGGTTGCTATCAATTTACCCTATAAACCTTCTGCTATTTGCCTGCTTTTACCGGCCTTTTCAGGCTCACCCTTAACCCCGCAAAGCGCTTGCACTTAATTTTTGTTACTTGGCATACTTTTCACTTCATTTTTTAGTTGAATTTTATTGTTTCACTTCATATAATAGCATCATCTGCCCAAAGGAGGGGTCCAGCAATGGAAACGATACAAATATCATCTCTTGAAGATCTCGTCCCTTTTCTCTCGCATTATATTCTTCCACACGTCAAGGAGTCGGTCCAGGTATGCGTACGTGCTTTCTCTGATGATCCTTTCAACGATAATTGGACCTTTGGGACCCATCTTTGGAAGAACACCTGGAATAGGATTAAAGCAACCGCGGAAATCGAAAACAACCCTATAAATGCTCCTACCAAGGGGAATGAATACTGTTTCTCCATTGGGAATGCAACTATTCATCATCACCGTGTCGGAGGTGCTGGCCTGTTGCCAAAATCTGCTAAGGCAGTAAAAGCCCTTGTGGACGAAGCCCAGTTACCCCTTTTCCCTCAGGAAAGAAAACTTGCTCTTGACAACATAATCCTTGGAATCTCGGCAGACCCGATGAATGGCCTAAGCGAGGTTTTTTTGGGTAAGTTGGAAAAGGATTCTTCATCAGAACAGTATTTTTGGTCCAAGAGAGTTTCTCTGTACAATATGAGTACAGCAGAACCTGAAAAAGTCGAGTACATCTTTGTTGAGGCAGAGGAAGAAGCTGTACCCGTCCTTACGTTAAAGCCAAATTCGAAAGAGATCGCTCAACAAGCAACATAAGAACTATTGAAAGGAACCCAAAATGAGCATTCTCATCGATCCTGAAAGAATCACTTATGCGAGAGAAATGAAGGGCCTCTCCAAGAAAGAGTTGGCCTTAAAGGTGGGAAAAACTCCAAGTGCCATTTCTCAAATTGAAAAAGGCGTAATTAGGCCCGATACGGAGACATTAGTACGGATTTCTTTTACACTGTCTGTCCCCCCCATTTTTTTTGCGAAAAAGGAAGGGAGTAGATATATCAACTTTGGGCAATGTCACTTCCGATCAAAAAAAGCAGTGAGCCAAATCAAAAGAAAGCAGAGTGTTCGTATAGGTGACTTTTTCATCGAATTAATTGATCTTCTTCAGAAGAAAGGGGTTATGTTCCCGGAAGAGAAGATATCTGGGTTCCATTTTCAGCCTATAGGTATAAATGACATTGAAATAGCCGCGATTGAGTTAAGAAAGTTCTGGGGCATGGGCCTGGGGCCAATTCCTAATATCACGAGGTTGCTTGAAAGCAAAGGTATTATAGTTACTCCTATTTACAACAGTTGTGAGGATGTGGATGCGTTTTCCGTATGGGAAGGAAAGTGCCCATGGGTGATGCTAGCTTTTGGGAAAACTGCCAGCAGGGCAAGGTTTGATGCTGCACATGAATTGGGACACTTAATACTGCATGAGGAGCACACGCCTGGAAGTTCGCATACTGAGCACGAAGCAGATCGATTTGCCGGAGCTTTTTTGGCACCAAGAGACAGCTTTATTCTGGAATGCCCACGGCGATGGGATTATGAAGCTTTTTCAAAATTAAAACTTAGATGGAAGCTGTCAATTCAAGCTCTAGTTTATAGGGCGTACAATTTAGGCATGCTATCTCAGCATTCTGTTCGAAAAGCTTTCATTGATATATCCCAAAGCGGCCAACGCAAAAATGAGGGAGAGGAGTGGGACAAGGAGTTTCCGACATTATTTAGCCAGGCATTAGAACTTATTTGTGACAGAACTTCTCTGACTGAAATGGCATCAGAACTTTGCATAACCAAGGTAGATTTAATTAATTACTTAAACGGTTCAATATCAGATGATTTAATTCAAAGACTCGATAAGAAAAATGATGAGGCTAATGGACAATTAGTGTTCTTGCGTGAGCGCTAATAAATCTACAGCCATAGGAGGGTCAAGATGACAAAGCCGAAAGTTACGAGTGTTAAAGCTGCTTCAGGTGCATCGAAGACGTTGACGAGTTCGAGTGCTGCTACCCGAAGAAGGTTACATCTTCGAAAGCGGCCACGGTGGCATCAAAAGTTTTGAGCGATGGCAGGACTAGCAAGGATTCAAATGAGTGCTGCAGGTAGTGCACTGGCTCAGAAGCCTGGGAAAACGAAGAAGTAGATGGTATCCGATGAGACTTGTTGTTAAGAAACTATATTCGTCTTACCGGAATCCCTCAAAAATGCATCCTTAAATGAGGAAATGCAAATGGACATTTATTTCACAGATTATTTTGGCGTGTCTGAAGAACATCTGGAAAATTATGGGGCATTCAACATCTCACTTGTTACCGACCTTCCATTATTTATTGATCCATTCTTATTATTCAATAGTGAAAAGCCTGACTATCAAGCCTTACACGATGACATTATTCGTTACTTACGCTTTCTCAGAACAAAATCAGAGAAAGGCGGCATTTCTCAGGCTCTGATAAAGGCTTGGTACTGTTTTAGCGAGGTGAAACAGAACTGGCTTGGCTTCTGTGAAGACGGAAACACCGGTCGAGGTCTTGGAAGTGGGTTTGCAAAGGCTCTAGATTTAAATCTCATACACATATTTAAAAATTTTGGTAAAGAGCAAATAACTATCGGTAGCCATCTAGAAAAGCTATGTTTGATCAAAGCTGGTGTAGGAAGAGATATGATCAGTGACTTTACTACTAACTTGATCAAAGATTATTTGTTAACTTATACATCGGTATTTGCTAATAATTATATAATCGGTGATTATGTACTAACCGTATCCGTCCCACGTGCTTATTTTAGCTATGACAGTGAACGATGGATGCCAAAGAAATATTTACTTCCTATATATAATAATGATTTTGTAATACTAACACCTAAAGATATCCTTACTAAAGATGACACCTGGATTAGCCACAGTGATATGATTGATAGATTTCATGATATACCCGAGGCTGTTGAGAATGATCAATTACGGGCAGAAATAAATAATTATTTATACTCCAGAATTCCAGTAGACAAGGAACCGACAAAAGATGAATATGCCGACGCTATATCGTCAACTCTTTTAGAGTATCCACAACTAATTGACTACTACATCAGAATGAAAGAAGACAAAGGCGATGAAGCAGTAACTACTAGTTCGTCTAAAGTCCTCGAATCCGATTTGCTCTACATCAAGAAGTTTGGTGGTTTAGCGGACCTTCTTCACAAACAGACTTCTTTCTACCAAATCGCAGGCGATACCAAGGATGAGACTTTTGAGAAAATCCGTTTTTTTAAGGACGTGATAGAAAATAAAGGTGGGCACCGGATTTTCTATGGTTCTGATGGGCAACCTGTTAGGCGTGAAAGGGATGTCCATATACTGTTTCGCCTTGTTTGGCATGGCACGTTGTCTGATGTTAGCCGCGAGGTTGATGACGGTCGTGGGCCCGCGGATTTCAAAATATCACGCGGAGCAGCGGACAAGACGTTGGTCGAGTTTAAGTTGGCCAGTAACACCCAACTCAAAAGAAACCTTGAGAAACAACTGGATATTTACAAAAAGGCGAGTGATGCCGAGGCAGGGTATAAAGTCATAATATTTTTCAGTGAACAGGAGCTGCTCAAGGTGCAAGGCATTTTAAGAGAACTAAAAATGGAAGAAGACCAAAATGTTATCCTTGTAGATGCAATGTCCGACAATAAACCTTCTGCATCAAAAGCATAATAGATCATCCAATCACCGATGTTGAGGACAATGACGCTACGCTGGCCAACCAATTCAACCGTCAGTGAATTCGAGGTACACCATACATGAATCACACTTCTTGGCTTTATTGCTGTCATTCAACAACACCAATTCTCTTGATAATCCCCTCCCTTTGCGGTAAGTTTCCCAAACAGTTGGCGTAACATCTGTAAATTCATTACGCGCATAACATCCATGAGGTTCTTTCGAGGAGTTTTATGCCTGTCCTTACCTGGCTTACGAGAGAGCATGACCTGAAGCTGGCGCAGAATGCCCCGTACCGGCTTCTGGAGGAGGCACCCAAACTTTCCGCAGGCGAAGGCGCCACGGAGAACATGCTGATTCAGGGTGACAATCTCGATGCCCTGAAAGCGCTGCTCCCTTATTATGCCGGGCAGGTAAAGTGCATCTACATCGATCCGCCTTACAACACTCGTTCCGCCTTCGAGCACTACGACGACAATCTGGAGCATAGCCAGTGGCTTGCGATGATCTATCCGCGCCTAGAGTTACTACGGGAGCTTTTGGCCGAGGAGGGGAGCATATGGGTTTCCATCGACGATAATGAGGGGCATTACCTCAAGGTGATAATGGATGAGATATTCGGGCGGCGGAATTTTGTGGCGAATGTGATATGGCAGAAACGTACTTCACGGGAAAATAGGGCTGCAATAGGCACTTCACATGACCATATCTTGCTTTATACCAAATGTGGCGCAATCGAATGGAAAGATACTCGGAACTTGTTACCTGCCACGGGGAAAGGGTATTCAAACCCTGATAATGATCCAAGAGGCCCTTGGCGCTCAATTCCTTTTTCTGCACAAGGGTTCAGAACGAATCAGATGTATGATATCGAAACACCAACGGGGAAAATACTTTCTCCACCAAAAGGAAGATGTTGGGGTGCCACCGAGCCAGAATATCTGAAATATCTTGCGGAAAATAAAGTCTATTTCCCAAACGGTGGTGAAGGTAGGCCAAGGATCAAGCAGTTTCCAGAAAACGAAAAGGGACTTGTACCAATGACTTTGTGGTTAGCATCGGAGGTGGGAGATACTGAGGATTCCAAGAAAGAAATCCTTACACTATTCCCTGATGATGAGCCATTTGGAACTCCCAAGCCTGAAGCTCTCATTCAAAGGATCATACACATTGCCACCAACACCGACGACCTCGTCCTTGACTCCTTTCTCGGTTCCGGCACCACTTCTGCCGTGGCCCACAAGATGGGACGCCGCTACATTGGCATCGAAATTGGCGAACATGCAGTGACCCACTGCGTTCCGCGTCTACAGAAAGTGATTACAGGTGAACAGGGAGGCATTTCGGCAGTCGTTAATTGGAATGGTGGCGGAGGTTTCCGCTTCTACCGACTGGGCGAAACGATCTTTGACGAGGAAGGCAGGATCAGCGAAAACATCCGCTTTGCCACACTGGCGGCGCATGTCTGGTTTTGTGAAACCAAGACACCACTTTCAGGAAACTCTGATTCGCCGCTCATAGGCATTCACCACGGCATTGCCTATTATTTGCTGTTCAATGGCATTCTGGGGGACAAGCGTCCGGATGGCGGGAACGTGCTTACGGGAAAACTGTTGGAATTCCTCCCTCCCTTCGACGGGCCGAAGGTGATCTACGGTGAGATATCGCGCATGAGCACCGAGCGGCTTCAGCGGCAAAACATTATTTTCCGGCAGATCCCATATGACATCAAGGCACGGTGACCATCCATGCTCATACTGAAACCCTATCAAAAAAGGACCCTCAATACCCTCAAACAATTCTTAGAGGTAGTACGTCTCTCCGGCGATCCGAAGACAGCTTATGACGAGATCATGCAGGCGGCTGAGACACCAGGGCGCCCTTACCTCTCTTTAGAAGGACTCGAAACAGTCCCTTACGTCTGTATCCGAATCCCTACTGGCGGAGGCAAAACCCTGCTGGCGGCTCATACTGTAGCTACGGCGGCAGCGAGCTACCTTGAGCAAGATTTCCCGGTTGTCCTTTGGCTCGTTCCAACCAACACTATCCGCAGCCAAACCCTGGAGGCGCTAAAAAAGCCCATCCATCCATACCGCGATGCGATCGATGCGGCTTTCGAAGGAAGGGTGGCGGTGTTCGACATAGCTGATATCGAGACGATCCGTCCCCAGGATATGTCCGAGCGGGTCTGCGTTATAGTCGGCACTCTGGCGACGCTCCGGGTGGACAAGACCGAAGGGCGCCGCATTTATGCTCACAATGAAAACTACGAACCCCACTTCGCCCGGGTGGCCCCGAACACCCCCGGACTGGAACGGATCGAGGAGGGACCAGACCAGGGAAAGATAAAGTTCTCATTCGCCAACCTGCTCCATCTTCATAAGCCGCTGGTCATAATGGACGAGGCCCACAATGCTCGCACGGCGCTCACCTTCGAGGTATTGCAGCGCATTCGTCCGGCATGCATCGTTGAGTTTACCGCCACCCCGGATGCGAGCCGTGCAAGTGGCAGCAATGTGATCGTCCGGGTCTCGCCTGCAGAACTGAAAGCGGAGGAGATGATAAAGCTGCCGATCATCCTCAAAGAGCACAAGAATTGGCAGGAGGCTGTGCGGGACGCGGTGCTTACCAGGAAAAGGCTGGAGGAACTAGCGCAGGGGGATGCCGCCTTTATCCGCCCTATCGTCCTCTTCCAGGCGGAGAGCAAAGAACGCGAGGTGACCGTCGAGGTGGTGCTCAAACACCTTGTGGAGAATGAGTTGATCCCGCGAGAGCGTATCTCCATTGCCACTGGCAGCCAGCGGGAACTGGACGGGATCGATTTGTTCGACCGCCGCTGCAGGGTAGAGTACATCATCACCGTTGAGGCACTCAAGGAAGGCTGGGACTGCTCCTTTGCCTATGTCTTCTGTTCGACTGCCAATATCCATTCGGGGAAAGACGTGGAGCAACTCCTCGGCCGGGTACTGAGGATGCCCTATGCGGAACGCCGATCCCAGGATGAATTGAACAAGGCATATGCCTTTGTTTCATCCCCCAGCTTCGCCCAGGCAGCCAACGACCTGCATGATCGCTTGGTTTCCATGGGCTTCGAGGAGGAAGAGGCGTCCGAGTTCATCCAAGCTCCCCAACAACCACTCTTTCCCGAAGACGATCTGCCACTTTGGTCGCGAAAGGAGCCCGAGCCGCTGGTAGTGACCTGCGGTGAAGATTACAGGTACGAGTGGATCGAACGGGAGGCTCCGGCGGGAGTTGCACTTGAGAAGGAAGATAGTGGCGCTATGCGTCTGACCGTGAGAGGGCCGATATCCGACGAGTTGGCAGATAAGATAGTTGCATCCGCGCCGGAGAAGGCCCAGACCGAGCTACGTAAGGCAATCGTCTCCCATCGGCGATATCTCCTTAAAATCCAGTCACCATCCGAGCGGGGGGAGACGTTTCAGGCGCCCCGTCTATGCATTATGGTGCAGGGCGAACTTGAACTGGCAGAGAAGGAGCTCTTCCTTGATGTTTGTGGGTGGAACCTACTCGATTTCCCCCATGGCATGACTCCGACCGAGATATTCGTGGACGAGGGTGCGCGCACTTTTGAGTTCGACATTCGTGGTAAAAAGGTGGTCTACAGCCTGGTGGACGTGGAGGAGCAACTCGACCTTAGCCATGTGAATACCGAATGGACCGAGAATAATCTTGTCCGCTGGCTCGACAAAAACTTGCGCCAGCCTGACGTACGCCAGGAGGTGATGCTTGAATTCCTACGCCGGACGGTGGCAGACCTCCGCGAGCAATGTCGTCTCAGCATGTCAGCGCTGGTATGGAGCAAGTTCATTCTTGCCAAGGTGCTTGGAGAGAAGATCAAAGGCTTCCGTCAGGAAGCATGCAGCCGCGGCTACCAGGAAACCCTTTTCGGCCCGCTAGCCGCGGTGGAAACGACTTTTGATTGCGCCTTCAACTATGACCCGAATGCCTACCCAGTCGCTTGGTATTACCAGGGGCGCTTCGACCTCTCGAAAAAACACTATTACCCTGTGATCGGGGAACTGAAGAGCAGCGGTGAGGAGTTCGAGTGTGCCTGCGCCATTGCCATGTTAAAGGATCTCAGGCACTGGGTCCGGAACCTTGCCAATCAGCCACAGGCATCCTTCTGGCTACCCACGGCCACCGATCGTTTCTATCCCGACTTTGTTGCAGAACTATACGACGGGAGGATTCTAGTCGTGGAGTACAAGGGGGAAGCCTATAAGACCAACGACGATTCAAAGGAAAAGCGGCAAATTGGCATGCTCTGGGAGGAGAAGAGCGCCGGCAAGGGTCTCTTCGTTATGGCTGAGAAGCGGGACGCGCAAGGAAGGGATGTGCACAGGCAACTGGCGGATAAAGTTGGGCAAGCCTTGATCGTTTGATAAGCCAGTCTGTGCTACCATCTCGATTCAAATTATAGCAGCCAAATTAGTGAAAGGGCAGTTGAAGAATGACCTCCAAATTTCGATTTTAAACAGTTTTTTTTGCTTATCCCTACTCTTACCCTTTCTCGGGAACTGATTTCCGACAGACAGAGAAGGTTACCTATCGACTGTTAAAGTTCATTCCGGATCGAGTGTCCAGTGCAAACTGGATCGGGTGTAAAGTTTACTCCAGATTTCGCAATTAAAGGATGCAGGTCAAAATAATGGGGAAGGTCAATGAGCCATATTTCTTCTTGAAAACCGGTAATTTTCAGAGTATAAGTTTGTACACAATTTTGGACACACGACAAATTTTCCTAATTATAATCATTGTAATTTCAATATGTTACAAGGTATGTTTTCGAGTCACCTCTTCGATACTAACTAACGCGGCGCAAAATGCTGCCTTCTCCATCAGCCTATTGGGTCGACAACCATCGTTATGATTATTTTATCCCAGACTTCAGATATTATACGGCAACCATATCCACCTCCCCTTATTTTCTGACGTTTAACCACGCTGAATTGATCCTATTAATAGAAACGATAGTATTTTCCCGCCGGAGCCATGCGAGTTGTGGAGGATTAGGCCCCTTGCTGACTGAATTTAAGGCTTTAAAGCACATTTATGGCTAATGCTAACCTTGATACACCATTTCCATCAACTAAACATACATAAAGACCTTCTGGCGGCTCTGCTGTTCCAACAATCACCATGAGAAAAGCTCTCAACTCATGACGAGATTTGCGGAAGCAATCCACCATATTGTTTATGTCTTCGTTAGAAGGGGAAGGTACCGGCTGCGGGTGGGTATGCCAGTCTCCAACAAAATGCTTGCCCCGCTTGTGCAGAAACTTAATTTCCAGTCTTTGTAACCACTGGTTCGGACTAAATCCGTACCGCGACCTTTTATCTAGCGGTTTAGGCTCGGTCGCTTCTACAATTATTGTAGAAGTGCCTTCAAATCTGGCAAAAAGCTGCCCTCCAGCCTCCCTGTCTTTGGCTGTCATCTGCCGATGATGAGCCATAGAAGCGATTGCATCATCGGTCAGTATTACTGATGGCCCACCCGATTCTATTCCATACACAAGACTCACAATGGTTCACCACAAATTGGACAACATGCGTCATTAGAAACAGTGAGATGCATGATTCTGCCCCCATCCCCCGGATGTCCATGACGGGCTATCCAGTTGGGATGCCATTCTCCCTTCCCCGGTTCCAAAAGCTTTTTCTGACCAATCCAGACTCGATGACCCGAATCACTTACCCGACTGAGAAGGATATCGGCTGCCAAGTCCGCCACAAGGCCCTGTACATGAGAAAGCTCAATTGCGCCGTATGGTTGAAACATCCCGCCGCACATGGGAATCTGCAGCTGTGTTCCGCCCTCCGGCCATTTAGTGACCGGAATCCGTGAGTATCCCATGTCATCGGTCATGCAACGAAGACATCCTTTTTCACCAAAGAAAACTAGCGCATGCCCGGCGGCAGCATGTTCTTCCAACCAGCCGAAGAGGACCGGGGGGAATTTTTCTGAAGCCTGGAAAAGGGCGTTCAGGCTGCTCTCCGCAGCCCAGACTCCAATCATGGAAATAACCAAGTCGGCAGAGGCAAAAACGGATGGATTCTTTTTGTAGCAATCATCCCACCTCTCGTCATGTGGCTCAAATTGTAGGTGGGGAAACCTCTTCCCAAGATTCTTAGCAATTTCTGAGGCTTTCATATGGGCCGAAGACCTAACGCCGAGCGTATGACGGCTCGCATTCTCCGTTCCCATGCTTTCCGGGTCGATAAGGACCAATTTTCCTATCCCCATTTTCGCCAAGAGTTCGGCAACACCGCTTCCAAGTGAACCGATACCCACCAGGACGGCGGTTTTTTTACCAAGAACTACAACATCTGAATTATGGTCGCGCCCATGGACCCAGGAAAGGTCACAGCGGATTACGGTTGCCCCTATGACCGGCTTCACGCTGAAGCGCTGCTTGAGAACATGCGGAGGAATGTGCCCTTTCCTAAAGCCGTTACCGAAATTCTTGCCATTGCGAGGCAAAATCAGCCCGGCAAAACCAAATCCACGGCGACCGGGAAAAGCAAGCAGCACGCCTTTACGCTTGTCCTGATTCATATTAATGAGTTTCTGCAGCATCGCAAGGGCCTCTGTGTCGCCGCTAAGAAGGGTAAACAACTCTGCAACGGTATTTGGGTATTCTTCAGGTCTGGGAGGTCTTGGGAGCCTTATGAGAGGAATGGATTGGAATATTACATTTGAGCCAGGCATGAAGTAGTTAGAGACCCATGATTTAAGGGCTTGTTCATCGTCTGCGACAATCGTAAAGTTGCGCTCATGGAAAGCGTAAACCCATCGGGATGCACCTTCAATTGAACAAAGCGATACGAACTTTTCGGTATTTTGCCGCCAGTGGTTCCAATAACTCTGAAACTCATCCTCGAATCGTTCCAGCCCGGTTCCTGAATGCCACTCGTTAACAAGGTCTTGTGCATCCTTCAATAACTCCGTGGCTACTGACTCAACCCGTTCGACTGAAGTTAAAGTACCTTCCGCAAGCAGGCAAAGAAGTCCCTTTTCCTCCAGGTTCGGCCACGTGAGAACAGGGGGAGCCGGGAAAACGGCAACCCGTAGCGGTCTGAAGGGGAATCCAGAATTAATCAGGATTCTTAGATAAGCTGAAGGGTCGTTACACAATCGGGGTAATTCCCAGCCAGCCGTGAACTTCGATTCGTACATCTTCAGGTCCGCAGGAGTTAATCGTCGCCACTCAGGGAATTGAGAGATGAAGGTTTCAAGTCGCTCAACCCCCTGAGTGTGATGACTTTCAAGCAAAATGGCCTCCCCCATTTTTATGAACCGCAGCGGGTTCACTTTTGGTGGTAATTAGGCTCGACAGAAACAAGGAATTTTCAGAAGCATTGGCTTCCTCTTTGCCATCATATCGACCAATGAAAAAGTCGGTACCGAAAACTTTATCCCAGGCTTTTAGTGCCTGTTCACGGGTGCAGTCAGAATTGTCCAGCACTTCGAGGTCTTTGAGTGCGGCTTCAAGTTTTTCACGGAAGAACTTCATATTGGCGTCATCTGGGCCCTTTGTGACTTTGGCCCCAGGCGTGACAGGGTGTTTAACTTCCAGGCTCCACAGGAGCCGGTTGTAAATTGCACGCATGGTGTCACGTAGAGATGTATCCTCGCGGTCCTTATTCACCACGTACTTTTCTTCAGTAAGAATCGTAATTGCAAAACCGCTTGCAATCTGGTCTTTCCAGGCACCCCGGCTTTTGGCGAACTTCTTCAGCATCCTGACGATTCGGCGGAGTTGGCGACCGTTGTTCTCATCAGGGCTTTTCGCCTGGTTCGCTGTATTGAACCATTCTTCAACATCGGCGGCGCGGGAATGGACCCAATCCGAGCCAGAGGCAAGCTCATAATCATCATCGCTCTCCCGGATACGGTAGACGGGCATATCAACATGATACCCATCGTTATAAAAAATCCTCACACAATTCTTTTTGACCACGGGTTGCTTATTGAATCGGTCATCAAGAAGAACTTCGCAAACCATCTGCCGGGCATCCCTGGCAGCTTTGTCGCCGCCGTTCGGTCCTTTAATAGACTTCTGTGTGAAGTACACGCCATCGTCAATGTCGTAGTCGTTTGAGGCGTCCTGCACCATCGTCAACATGGCATACGACCCTTGTTTAATGAACTCCTGTGGCAATGGGTTTTCCTTTTCCTTGAGGCGCGTCGTGAGGCGATTGCGGTTAGCATCGCGGCGGTCTCGCATGTTGGTCCGCTCAGATTGCGGCAGGGTAACCTTGTCGTTATGGTACGCCAGTATGTCTTTCGAGCAGTCATTCATGGTTGCCTCCTTTTGATGGTTAACGCTTTTGTTGTATTGGCATGGATTCAAAAAGGTCTTTTATCAGGGGGCCATAGTCAGGATTGTTTCGAATAAAGCTGTTCGTTTTTTCTGCATCATCCTTGGCCTTACTTATTAGCGCTTTTAGACCTTTCTCCCGTGTTTCGTCAATGTTCAAATAATTCAACAAGTCACCGTGGACATTTCCAGCTGGGAAGTTGATTATCTTGACATCCCTTTTTAAATGTTTGGTCAGTTCCTGGGCGATGAAATCGAAGGCATATTCCTGGGCGGCGATTGATACCTGTACAGCATCACCGCCGAAACGCCACCCCAGTAAGCCCCTCGCCAGTTTCTGTTTATCGATAATGTTCCCTTCCGGTTTTCCGCAACTACCAAGACAGTAAATTTCTAAAGACTCATTTTCCAAGTTGCGCTCTTTAAGCATCCGTAATGATTCGGTTATAGCAACTATGACGGGATTGTTAGCCCATAAACCGCCGTCAGCGAATACATTGCTTGTCCCGTGGGAGCAATGGTCAATAGCGGCAAGTGACCGGAATAAAGGGGCTGCACTACTAGCAAGGCAAATATCTACCAGTGTGCATTCATTGTCGCGGCCAATAGAATCGGCGTTGTGAGGCGTTTTAAATACACATGGTTCATAATTGCTCATTTTTACGGCCGTTATCGCCAGAGCGATTCCCCTCTCTTCCCAGATTTGTTTTACGGTTGCATCCCCCAATGTGTCATTAAGGGCCGTACGGAGGGCTTGTTCACCCCGTCGCAAATGTCCTGGGCGGGTGAATAATTGCATAAACAAGCCGGGCAAATTCCAACCGCTAGGTATTTTTCGGGGGAAGATTTTGGCACCATTATCTTTATAGAGTTTGACCATTTTTGACGGGGGTACACCTTTGGCAAGTCCGCAGCCGATAATTGCTCCTGTACTTGTTCCCACTAAAAGGTCAAATGCTTTTCCTATATCGAGAGCTTCAACGCCGCGACGAGACGCAAAGGCATGTTCCATAGTTTCCAGATAAGACGCAGCATAGATGCCACGCATTCCTCCACCGTTTATACTCAAGACCCGGAATGGCATACTGCCCTCCTTACTAACCAACAAACATGTAGAAAATACTATCACAAGTAAGTGACAGAATAAGTCGCAACATGAAAAAGTTGATGAATATGGAATACGACTGCTGGAGAATAAAGATTAAAGAAGAAGGGCTAGCAGAGACACCATATTATGTAGCAATGCTTTCTATTGACCACAATATGTGCTCTTCTATTAAGATTGTCAAGGGGGATAAATAAATAAAAGTACCTATAATTAAAGGTGAAAGTGTATAGTGATCAAGAAGAGTTATTATTGAGGCCTTACTTGGTGATATTTATGCTGTGGATCGGCTTCGAAGTTCGACCCGGCATCGGCGTCCGGCTTGACCCACCACTTAACGTAATATCGGTGTGTTAGGAGTTTAAGTGGGTCATCATCGGCGCCGATAAGGGTCATATTTCAAATCCTGTTCACAGCAATGGCGGACTCAGATTTATTCGCTATTCGCATGATACTTATACGCCATTCCGTCTACTAAATCTTCGTTCAGAATGGAACCGTTAAGGGACACCATGTCGGATACCGACAATGCACGCTCCCAGTGATCAACCAGTGACTTTCATTTCGTCGGGTTCTCTGACGAGTTTGATTTTCAACGCATCTTTAATGACGTGATATGCAGTGACAGCAGCTGTTCCATCACCGACTATAAAACCTGTACCGAAACAAACGGAACCGTCCTTTCTGGTGCATTCGACTCTCACTGTTGCCATAACCAGTTGAGAGACAAGTCTTACTTGCCAAATGTCAGGACATCGGTTACCCGGATGTGTCAAGACATCGGTTACCTTTAATGCCAAATTATGTGTCAGGACATCGGTTACCTTCATTAGAAATCAGGGCTTCGACACTTTATATGTGTAGCGAGAAAAGGGCCGTAGGTTTTGCACAGGGCGCGAGCTGAGCGCGCCAAAGTGGGGCGCACAGCGAAGCGAACCGCCCTGTTCAAAACCTTGGTTACGGCCCGTTGCTAAAGCAACAAGGAGTTAAAATCGTACCTTCAGAAAATCACTCATTAAAGTTGAACATTTTGGTAGATCGGGTAACCGATGTCCTGACACTTTTTTGCATTAGACTTGGGTAACCGATGTCCTGACACTTGTCACTTACTCCTTTATCAAAGCCACCAGTAGGAGCCCTCTTGATATTTTTCATTTTCACTTTTTTAGATATAACCTCTTTTTTATCTTGCCAATTTCAATAGGTTAAGTGATGCCTGAATTTCTTGTTTTATATCTGTAGATGATATCGCTCGATCCAATTTACTTAATATTGATTCTTTAAACGGATCAGTTGAATTTAAATCTAAGAATGCCAAAATAGATTTTCTAAATATATCCTCATAGTTATAAATATTTTCACAAAGGAAGTTATTTCCTTTCTCATCTGTTAAAGACGCATGTACTATATCGCTTCTGATGTCATAAAACTTTTTTACATCGCGAGATAGTTTCTCTTCATCGCTCTTATCTTTGCTAAGAAGAACTGCAATTCTAGATGATAGCTTTTGTCTCTTTTCTTCATCTCGTCTTTCCAAATACAGCGATTCAAGGCCAATAGTATAATTGATTAATCTGTCATAAATTAAGTAATAATTGTTATTTCCCATGCATTCTTTGAGAAATAAGTGCAGAGCCAATAAGCAGCGCATGTCAATGCTATCAAGTACTTTAGGATTATTGTGGTAAGGAATATTATGAAAATTTGCAAAATTCAAATAATCTTCAATATGAGACTTAAATTTTTTAAAGGGTTCAATGTCTTTTTTTTTGAAATAATAAGAATTCCCTTTCAAACCATAACCAGAAGCATAATTTTCTCCATGCAATTGCATTTCACGCGTTTTGCCCTTCCATGAGTAAAAGCACATAGGAGTTATTAGATCACCTGTCTTAAATAGTTTTAGTGCTCTAAATAATGGAAATATGAACATAATACTGTTATCACGTAATACAGTACCGCTTTTCCCTCTGCCTATATAGTACCATCTGCCAAGTATATAGTTATCATGAAAGTTGCATCTAAAACTTTTAACATCCTCACCAAGTTGTACTTTATCTTCTTCTGACAATTTTTGCATCCAATAATCGTCAAAACAAAGATAATCACAGTCTGATTCGAAGTTTCTTAAAGTAATGATGATTTGCACATCGTCTTCGAAGCTCATTGAAAAAACCTATAGGGTCCGGCTTGCCTTTCTGCTATTCTCTACTTTTATTCGCTCAGGAAACCTTGGGGGATATACTTTCTAATTTTACGCGATGTTAGCAAAATAGAAAGATACTTTCCCCGAGCTTCCCCTTGAAATGGGAATTTTGTAACAAGATTCTCCTTTATCACCTTATTTCCACTTTTGAGGAAACAATTCGGGTCTTGCAATGTTGCAAACTTAGAAATTATTACAGCCAACTTTGCAAGCTTGCAATCCTGACTCCAGTTTTCCCCTTTTGCGGCTTATAAAACCATCAAGGAAGGAATTGGCCCCAGTCAATGCCGTTCATCAATTCGGTGAGTTCATGGATTTTCTCTCCAAAGCCAAGGATATAATAATTCTTCTTAGAGAATTCCGCGAATGCATCCCAACCTTTCCTGATTCGTCCCATGATTGGCTTTTTCCGCGCTAATGCCATGGGACTGACTTCAGTAATATTGTTCAACTCTGTGATGTCATCTTGTAGACACTTAATTTCCCGTTGTAGTTGTTTAATTTCTTTTCCGTGTTCTGCGGCCAGTGCTTCTTCATCCTCTCTAAAGTATTTCAGCAGCCTTTCGATCTCTTTAAGCCCGCTCGCTAATTGAAACATAAAAGCAATTTTACCTATATCTGTAATGGAGACGTTAACTTCATTCTTTTGATCGAAGTTCGGACTTATTGTTGAGCTGAATGTTGGATTTACTTCAATCTTTATATTTGGATTCGCCATGGCATTTCCCCTCATAAAGTCAAATTCAGTCTGAAGATTCTTAATAATCTCTTTAATATTATTGATATCACTCCCAATGATACCAAATTGTTCTATCAGCAACTCTGCAACAGAGTACTCGTTTCGGTCTGTATAAATTATTGCCGATTCGCCTTCTCTGGCATAACGATTCACCATCTCCCACCAATTGATTCGCTCGTCTTTAGGGGTTATGATATAAGGTTCATAGTCAAGCTCCTTATAACTCTTTCCTAATATTGCCATTAGCCGTTGCCGTAGGATGGTCAGATATGTGCCTGCATCTTTGCCGTGGGCGATAAAGGTGATGGATCGCAAGTAATCGCTGTATTCGATTAATACCCGATTTTCCCCATTAGCGAGGATAGCCCCGGTTTTCCAGATCAAGTCGTCGGCCAATTCTTCACCAGATTCAGCAATGAAGCGGTAAAAAAGACCGGGGGGAAGGAAGGGGAGTGAAAAGACGAACTGCAACCCGTCTTTCCGCAGAACGTTATGAGGGGGCTCATCGGTCTGCGCCAGCATGGGAACGTAGTAAAGCTCGCTCTTTTCCCGGCTCCGGAAGGCCAACTTGAATTCGGTCATCAGATCAAGGAGAAAATCGCATTTCCCTTCCGGGACATCCACGTCCAGTTCATTGCTTGTGCGGGCCTCGGCAAAAAGGGGTCTGAGCGCCACCGCAGTCAGTTTCCCATTGAAGCATCGCGTCTCGCTGGCCCAGATGATGAAATAGATTGCCTTGGTAATCCACTCCGGATTGAGCACCACGTCTTTATAATAAAGTGAGGGGAAATGAATCGCGATGCCAAGGGTATCGAGAACCTTGAGAGCCGCAGGTATTTTGTCTTCATCCACGTTTTGGGCACGGCAGATAATGTCGAATCGCTCACGTGGGATGAAGTCCCTGTTTTCTTTTGCCAATTCTTCCTTGACCAGGAACCATTCCACCGGCGTGTTTTTTTTGAGGATGTGGCTACCGACAATATGACCTTGTAAGGCTGCGGTGAATTTTCCCATCCCTTTTTTATTCTTGCACGAAAGCGAAAACACCGCATCCACAACAAACGGATAACGTCGGCGAATCTTTCTGAGGTCAAACGGTGGCCGGGTCGTCAAACCAATAGGGATGAGATCTATCTTATTGAGCACAATGAGCGTGGGGGCGCCCGAAGCGAAGACACGCACGTGGTCGAGCCAGTACTCCAGACTGTCACAGCGGCGGATGTCCAAGACCACCACGTAAACCGACTGTTCCCGCAAGAAGAATTGATGGGTGGCATGCATGATTACTTGGCCACCGAAATCCCAGTAGTGAACACGGGTATTGTTTCCATCAATGCACTCCTCACGTTGTCGGATCTCGATCCGCGGTGTGGCCTGTTCATCTCCATGGACTTCTTCACCAAAAAGACACCGGACCAACGAAGTCTTGCCTGCCTCCCCCTCTCCCAGAAAGACCACCCGGGCCTCAGACATATGGACGAGTTGTTCGGTCTGGAGGTAGACCAGCATTGCCTTCGGCCCTGCCTCGATCACCCCCTTGGACATGTAAAAACAACGTTCCAGCTTATCCTTGTCAAACCGTCCAGACACCCAGTTCTTATATTCTTCGGCCCAGTAGCTAAGTCCGAGGTGATGGAGCCCTAACAGAAGTGATTCAACCAGTTGGCTCCATTTCTTAGGTGGCTGGCCGTGCCATAACTCAGGCAATTTCGCATCGGTGTGACTATCAAAATAAGCAAGGTCGGCGTCGGCGGCGGCGCGGGTGGCGTCGGTGCAGGCGCAGGCAGCGTTGGCGTAGGCGTAGGCGTCGGCGGCGTCGGTGGTGTAGGCGTAGGAGGCGACACGGGCGTCGTTGGCAGCAGCGCGGGCAGAGGCCGCGGCACGAGCGGCGGCGGCCGCAACGCGGGCAGCGGCGGCAACACGGGCGGCGGCGGTAGTGGCGACGCCGCCGTAAGTGGCGTTGGCGGCGGCGATGGCGGCGGTGCCGCCAACGTATTCGTAGTTGTAGGCGTCAACAGGGCCGACTTCGAAAATCTTTCGGTCTGTCAAGGCAAGATTTGCATTAATAGACCGAAAGACAGCGAAAGCCCGTTCTTCTGCTTCGTCCTCCCAAAATGGGAAATCCTCACCCCCGGCCGCCAGAAGCGGCGCCGCACGGAGGGCGCAGCGAGCCACGAACCAGACGGACTGTTCATAGGAAAGCGCATAAAGTTTTATTTTCAGTTCGTCTCGATCCATATAATTCCTCTGCAAGAGGAAATGTTGGGGCACCCATTAAAAGAATACTGTCAAGAGCAAAAACGTTTCCTCTACAAGAAAGGTTTTTCCTTTCCACTTATTGATGCGTCTGGGAATTCCGGGGACATCCTTATTTCATTATGCTCAGTTTACATGTGTTATCCCGCGAATACTTTCTATTCACCAGAGTAACCAACCATTTATAAGCACTGCTACCTTTGAAAAGAAATGGATTGGAATGGAATGGAAAGGATTCTTCACGCGGGCCTCCCCAGAAATTTCTCGGGGCTTATCTTGATTAATCTTTTTTAAATCAATTGTCAAGCCGCTTTTGCTTCCTCGCCAAAAAGCGCTTCACGCTGCATCAGATTTTCCACCAGAACCTTCTTGATCTTGCCGAGTACCTTCATGATCATATCCACCACCCGATAAATAAAAAGGCGGGGTTCATCACCCCGCCTTTTTTCTATAAATAAGTAACCCGCATTTGCCCCACCCCGGCCTTCTTTCGGTCCTTGACTACAATATCTACATCACGGCCGAGGAGGGTAAGGAAATGGCAGAGCTTTTCCAGCGAGAATCCTCTGAGTTTTCCATGCTGGATCATGGAAACCTTCGGCTGCGGAATCCCAAGGATTACCGCAGCCTGAGTTTGCGAGAGATGACGTTTTTCGATTATTTTATTGATCTTCATTGCCAGGTTGCTTTTTACCAGCAGCTCTTCCGCGTCCGGTAATCCGAGATCCGCGAATACATTACCTCTCGAAGGAGTTTCTTGAATCTCGCCTTGTAGTTGGAGATCGCCCTCTCTTCTCTCTTTCATATCTATAATCCTCTAATCCTATCTGTCTGTATTTCTGTATGTATTTCTGTATGTCTCCCCGTGGCCTTATATTCCTGCTGATTCTTTGGCTTTCCTGAGACGAGCCTTGATGATCTCAACCTCCGACTTCGGGGTCTCAATCCCCTTTTTTGACTTTTTTTGGAAAGCATGCAGGACGTATAATTTACTGCCAATTTTGACGGTGTACATAACCCGGTATGTGTTCCCGTCATGGTCATCGCAGATTTCAATGACCGTTGCCCCACCGCCGATGCCTTTCAACGGTTTGGCGTATAATGCTTTCCCTCCTTCTTGTGCTTCACGGAGTGCATGTCCCATGCTGATCCGTGTCTCTTCTGGGAAGTCTTTCAAAACTTCCAGTGAATCACCTAAAAAAACTACTTCTTTCGACATTTCACCTCCACCCCTGTCATCTCTCGCAGGTGATAAAAATAAGTTATACCCATATTGGTATAATGTCAAGCAAAAAAATTAAGTGCCTTTTGCTTCCTAGCCGAAAAGCGCTTGCTGTAGTATCAGATTTTCAACCAGGACCTTCTGAATCTTGCCGATCCCTTCAGGATCATATCAATCCGCTCGTAGCTGGTGGTTCGCGCTGCTTTAGATCGCCTACGGTCAACTGTTGCTGCCGTGGCCGATGATCGTTGACCACCGCGAGAAGTCACCATTTACTGGAAAAGGCTTGAAACTAATCCTCACACTGAGGCAGAAGTGGGTTCCCATAGGTCGTATCGATTTGAGCCAACAATGCGATAGCTTTCGCAAAACTTTGGCAGTTATGTGCAAAACAATACGGAATTTGGTGGACGATTGCGAACTACGAACAGGTAAGAGAGTAAAGATATCATGATGATTTCTTTCTAGGTCACGAGCCAGCTTCAAACGTTCCAGGACCATCCTTCTTTCAACATCGCTCAGATCTGCGGCCCGCCGTTCGGCATCGGCAAAGAATTCTTGGATTCTTTTCGCTTCCGCCCATGCCTCAATAATACTTGATAACTCCTCCCGGCTATTTTTTTCCGCTTTGATGCGCCGCAGATCGGCCTCTTCGCGCTCCCGCACGAGCTTTTCTGCCGCCCATCTTTGTCTCTCAATTTCAGTCTTGCGTTCGCCTTCCTTAACAAGCTGAGCGATGGTGGCAGCTTCTCGTTTCAGTTCTTTTACTATTGCCGTTAGCTTTCCGGGGAAATCACCTGCTTTATTTTCCCGCCACTGCCGCCTCTAATCTGCTTTCTGATATGGCGAGTATGCCTGAACGTATAATCTTCCACTTGGCAGATCATGCATGCTTGTCCATGAATAGCTTTCATAGCGTTTCGACTTCTTGACTGGAAGTTCTGTTACTCGAGTGTATTTCCCATCTTGGTACTTCACCTCGACATTCTCGCTCATTTTAAAAATAGTCAAACCGATTAAGACTGTACCGATAGAAACGATAGTGTTGCGGGCGGGACACCACAGACCGGAATAATAACGATCCCTTCCTCCTTTTTCATGCTCGTCGACTGCGTAACGTCGCAGAAACAAGCCTTTTCGCTCAAATGTCACTTCGTGGCCACGTTCTTCAAAAAGCAGAAACAATTCGTTTGCCACATCCAAGGCTCGGCGGCACGTCTGCTTCGATGCGATAACATCAACCATAAGGCGCTTGCTGGGCCTAAGGTAACCGCTGCTGGTTTCGCGACCTTCATCAAAAGACAGATGTGTATCTTGAATCAGCGGGTGTTGCTCTGGTAATTCACTACGGCTAATAAGTTTAGTATTTTCCCCCCGAGGTGGTTTCGGTGGTGGAAGCTTGGCTCTTCTTGCCTGCCCATACCGAGCCCACTCCAATTCATCGCCTGGCGCAGCGTCAGGCAGCGGCGGTTGGTTGGTCACTTTACCAACTGCAAGCTTTGCCCAAAAACCTCTTTGGGGACGGGAAATATTTAGCCAAGTGCAGACACGTGCCAGAAAGCTCGATGACACTTTGTACTTTTGTGCAACTGCGGTCATCGGTTCAGACCAAACCTCCTGGTACCGCTTTTCCCGGCTTACTGCGGCTCTTTCATCGATGATGTGTGTCTTTTCTTCTTCCATTTTCTCTCCCATTGTTGATCCTGCCTCCTACTCACACTTATAAGCTCGCCGAAGAAGATACTGGCTAGGTTGATAAAAGTATCAAGCGAAGTATATGAAATGTCTACTTCCTCGAGCCTAAGGATTATCTCAGCTCTGTAACTTGTGAATCAGCTGCACCTTTTACAATTGACTTCATCCTGAGTTATGAATGATAGGCGGATCCACTTAGACGACCATAAAGGTCAGATGTGGAATCCGGCTCACAGAAATCACTCCGAAGGTGGAGTTCAGTTGCTTTTAAACAATTAATATGCTTGAATGCAAAAAAGCAGTCTTCTCCTCTGTGGAATGCTGCAATGGTTAAGCAAACCTATTTCTTTCCACCCAACGCGTGATGTCTATGAAAAGAATCAAAATACTCCATCTGTCGGACCTCCATTTTCCGCTTCCGCTGCAATCTGGGAAGGTAGATGATAAAGAAGGCGTCCTTGGGCCTGAGGACTATGAAGGTCACTGCAATGTCAAAGTCTTCGAGGAATACCTCCTACGTCTCGCAAAGGAGGTAGACACTGAGAAATGTATATTGGTGACTGGAGATTTGACTGACAAAGGCAAAGTAGACGGATTGAATCAAGCAGCCTCATTTTTAAAAAGTGCTGCTGATATTTTAGGAATCCCATATGGAAATATCATTGTTGCTCCAGGGAATCATGACATTCAACGCGCTGAACTTTCAGCTCCACAATGGCAACCGTTTAAAGCTGCTACAACTGATTTCTGCACACCGTTTAACCCTACCAATGTTTTTGAAATCAAGAATCATCTAATCATACTTCCCCTCAACTCATGTCAGCTACATATCGATAAAAGTCCAATAAAACGCTTCTTTCTCAAAGACGCCGAAAAGATTACGCTCACGGAGATAGCAAAAATTTCTGAAGATCAATTTTTGTCTATGGCTGAGACACTCTCGTTGTCCAAAGCTCCCATTAGGATCGCAGCCCTTCATCATCATATTGTTCCTATCTGGGGCGTAGAAGCAAAGAAGTTTGACCCTATCCTTAATGCTGGTAAATTTGTAAGAGAACTACAGAAGAGAGGATTTTCTCTCATTGTTCATGGACACAAACATGGCCGGGGAGTTAAATATTTTCAGGATATGGAGTTGACCTCTCATCCTGTTGGTTTTTATGTAATTAGTGCGAACTGGTTCGGGGACAAAATTGGCTGGTTTAATGAGATAGACATTACCTTTAAAACGGCTACTCTACCGCAAATCATTTACAAAGGTTATTTCTTGGAGGGTGGGAGTGTCAAAGAAGTTAAAGACTCCATTGATTGCTCTCCAAAGATACTTGTCGAGACTGAAAAGCAAGCGATTGACTTTGCTCTTGAAATATAAGAGGCCATCTAATGGATAAATTTGTAAAAGAATCTATTGTTAATGTTCTAAAAAATGATTCTAGATTACCTGCCAGAGGTATTGTGCACAAAAGCATTATTACCTCTGACCCAAGCAAAGGATATGATCTCTTATGGGTCATTGAAGAAAATGGTGCATTGAAGTATTTAATGGTTGAATTCAAGACTAGCCCAAATATCTCTATCGAAGACTTTAAGAATGTAGAAGCGGATTTGAGAACAATACAGTTTGATAAAAAGGCTGCTATGCTTTTATTCGACGGTGAAATATCAGATAGTGCTGCTGATTATGCTCAAAAGAAGCAAATTATCTATTCTAGAGTACAGCCTCCCTCAGATGCTGATTGGGAAGGTCGGATAAAAGAAATCAATATAAAAATGAAGATGGTTATTCCTCGAGTCAGAAACCTGAAGTTAAACCTTAATATGGATCAGGCAAGGATCCTGCTTGCAAAAAGCAATAAGGATTCGTTCCGGTTTAGTTTTTCTGGTACTGCAGACCAAATAATGCTGGTTAACCAAGCAACAGGATATAGTATAACATTAGACAAAGTTTTCAAGGCTTATACTGAAGTACAAGGTATTGAGGATAAGACTCAACATATACATCATGTGTTTGATGCTTCCGTATATGTTGACACGGAAATAGGGCAAATAGAAGTAACGTCACTTGATTTCGATATAGAAAGAGAGACTATTGAACATCCCATCATTGTTGATGGAAGTAAAAATATCGGATTTGCGATTGGCTTTACAATTGTAAAAGCTGCCTTATCCATGTCATATATTCCAGAATACAAACCTTGAAATGTTATCTGTTTTTATATTGGTATTGATGTCAGAATTACAACCTGACAAAAAATTTACCAGAAACATTAGCGATCCAGTCGAGCGATACGTTATATGGTCTTCTATTGACTCAACAATCGTACCTTTTGGCACTAACTTGTCATGACCATGGTGGGTTATTGCATAAGTTAGTTGTGGATCGGCTTCGAACTTTGACCCGGCATCGGCGCCCGCCTTGATCCACCCCTTAACGTTATATCGGTGAGTTATGAATTGTAGGTGGGTGAACTTTGACGCCGATAAGAGGCAGATTTGGAATCCGTTCCACAGCTGCCAAAAAGTCAGTAACGGCGGAATAATCGAATCGGCTTTTGGTGCAAAATCTTCAACCATCCTGGGAGCTTACTCGAATTGAATGTTTGTATCAGTAGCCAACGGCAGAAAAGCTCCATGCGCTCCTATTTATTGAACGAAGATTTCCTAAATTTCAACCGATTTCTGCCAGTTCCCTTTGCGATTTCAGTTTTCCTCTGATCTCAGTTTTCCTCTTGACACAAAATAATGGACATGCTAAAAAAGTGCACTCAGGACAAACGAAAATATGCGGGTTAACAGACCGTTTTGTCCTGAAAAATAACCCAATATAACATCAAAATTGATATGTTGGGAGTTTTATTCTCTTCCCCAGTAGCTCAGTCGGTAGAACAACTGGCGGTTAACCATCATTTTAGTGTATCAAGTCCTTAATAGTGAGTCTTTAAACTAAGGGGGTTACGGTTTGTGCCGTAGCCCCTTTCCAATTTTATCTGCAAAAAAGGTTACTCGTAAAACAAAAGGCTTGCGGTCATTATCGCAAGCCTTTTGTATAGCCAGTTGATCCAACCTGTTTTATTGATATCCAGGGGGGGACGAAACCACCGACTTGTGGATTTTCATTCCACAGTTGAGTTGGACGGTCCATATTTATTGTTGACGATTTGTTGACGGTTAAAAACAGCTAAAAACTGTTAAAAGCATACAACATACTGATTTTACGTTATGCTTAAATCACGTCAACAAGCCTAAAAATGAATCGTCTTACCGCTTCAATAGGAGCATAATATACTGAATTTACTTGGTGCCCGGGACCGGAATCGAACCGGTACAGCCTTGCGACCGAGGGATTTTAAGTCCCAATTCCACAAATCACGCTGTAAGTTGGACCCGCTGTTGGCGATCATCAAAACCCGCACAAGGCGGTTCGCAGTTTTAGAGAATCGAATTCTTAATCGAATCTCTTTTAATGTCCATATAGGTTCTCGTCCCGCAGGGGATTTCTTTGCGGGCAAAGTTTTATGTACCCGCCGTTAATCATTCGCATCCCTCTTTACCTCAAGGAGCGCGTTAACATGGCAGAGCAAGTTGATGGTCTCAGTTGTAGACTGAAGGCCTGCAGTTCGGCCCTGTAGCGTCGCAAATCAATAGACGTATATACGGACAACGGAGGAATTGTGGTGGACTTGCCCTTTGGTAAGTGTTATTGATTTGCATAAATTAACCCTTGTCGCTGGTTGAAAGGCGAACCCTGGCAGCAATATACCTGTCGATGTCTTCAAGCCTGTACCTGATTGCACCTTTGGAGCCGTCACCGAGCCGGATGAAGGGAACCCCATCACCCTCCCATCGCTTGCGTCGCAACCAATGAACTGACATCCCGAGCAGTTCTGCGGTTTCCCGCTCATGGAGCAACACTGACGTCATGAGTGCTACTTTTTTCTCTTGGATTTCTTTCATGTTATTCCTCCTGTAGAAGTTTGCTGCATTTGTTGCTATATTACAGGAGGAATTGTGCGACGAGAACCCGTTTAAGGCGCAGTTTGGGCACAGACAATGCGTAACAGTATAATATTACGCAACTTTAATACTATTTTCTTAGGTCGATGTCAAACGGAAAAAGTTTTGCTAATTTTCATTTGGATCGGGCACCAAGGGTTGCAGTCATTTTTCGAGGTTTTGAAAACAGGGTCCAATAATTTAAGGCACAGTTTGGGCACAGACAGGGCACAACTCGGACTAATTTGGTAAAGAATCTATTATTGAGGAGCATTCAGGAGGAGCTTCCCAGACAGTGTAGCTTCGTAACTTGCTGAATTTACGCAACAAAAAAGGCCAAGTTATTGACTTGGCCGATGTGTTTTATTGGAGCGGGAAACGGGATTCGAACCCGCGACTTCGACCTTGGCAAGGTCGCACTCTACCACTGAGTTATTCCCGCTCAACGAGCTTTTTTTTATAACAAAAGAGGCTTTTTAAGTCAATCCTTTTTTCTTACTTTTTCACCCTTTTCACATAAGCCAGAATTTCGGACTGATTTGTGGATGAAACGGCAGGGAGCTTGCGAGTCGAAAAAGCACGGGGCGCAGCATGCTGTGCCCCCTGCGGAGCTAATATGAAGCCGATGCAGTCAAATCTTGCTGCAACTCGGCATGAGATTCAGCCTGGACAACAAGGTCAGAATTCAGGCATGATTGGTTGCCATGCTCTTGTTAAGAAGATGAAAAGCTTCCAATGTTTCCTGGTTTCCTTCTTGCTGGTAGATTCTCTCCAGATATCTGACAACAGAAGAATGAAGCTCTGCAAGTTCATTACGGGCATTTTTGATAAAAAAGTTGAACGGCTCCTCCGGAAGAAATTCACCCGTATAAAGATCCAAGGCATCTTCCAGACATTCCCTTGCGGCCTTGCTTTCCCCCCTGGACAGAAGTTTTATCCCCGAAACGGCTTTCAGCCTAAACTGGCTGGCATCTACATCGATGTCGTGAATGTTGATTCTTACCGCTTCCCCCTGAGTCATCACCGGATTGATGAGACGGGGTCCGGAGAACGATTTTCTGAGGCGGCTAAGGGTGGTCTTGAAATTATTCGACCCGGCGGAGTTTCCGACGCATCCGGGCCAGAGCATCTCTATGAATTTGTCACGATGGACCCATTGGTCATTGGTAATTAGCAGATAGGAAAAAAGCAGGCGCGCTTTCTGGCTCTCCCAGATTATGGAGATTGGCGACCCATGATAATAGATGGACAACCCACCGAAGGAACGGACAGTCAATTTCTCGGCATTTTCGGATTTTTTTGCACTCTTAGCCCGGCCCATGACGCCCCCCTTGATCGCATTTGCATATACTTTTACATATTAAATAATATTTATCCCATAAATTACAAAATGTCAACACTCAAATCTCATAAAAAACAATTATTTCTCTTAGGTAGTGAATTAAGTGCCCGCTAGGAGACAAGGGCCACTCCGCGGCGTTCGGGTTCAGGAGAGATGATTTTGTAGGATTGCTATAGCCAAACTTAATCAGTATGTGGATTCAAAAATCGGAGGATTGCTTAGCGGTTAGGTAAGGATGAGATATCTCTATGAATGGGCCGCGGGTTGCCGGCGCCGGGATGTTTTCACGGCGCCGGCAACCTTCGCGGGTTCACTAGGAGGTCGGTCCCATCTTTTTCAGAATGTCCCATCCCTTCAACAGATCCAACGCCCTCAAAATTTGATAATCACCTTTGACCTGTTCATCTGTCTTGTAGGCCGGCAGTTTCTCGCTCTTTGTCTCCTCCACCGATTCCTCCTCGCCAGCCTCGAAGTGATTTTCCAGGTCCTTTTCCCTAATGTGCATCCCCTCCTTTTTCTCGGTGGTGGAGAGCTCAATATTTTCCACTACGATATCCGGAGATATACCCTTGGCCTGAATCGAACGTCCGCTGGGAGTGAAATAACGAGCGGTGGTAAGCCGCAATCCCGAGTTGTCCGACAAGGGTATAATGGTCTGGACCGACCCCTTGCCGAAACTCTGGGTCCCCATGATCACGGCACGCTTATGGTCCTGAAGGGCACCGGCAACGATCTCGGATGCGCTTGCGCTGCCACTGTTTATCAGCGCCACAATTGGGTAATGCTGCTCTTTGTCCCCTTTGCGGGCAGTGAAACGCATTTTGGAGTCTTTTTCCCGCCCTTCCGTATAAACAATTAACTGCCCATCGTCCAGAAAGTGGTCCGCCACCCGCACTGCCTGATCCAGTAACCCGCCCGGATCATTACGCAGGTCGAGCACCAACCCACGCAGGGTCCCGTTATTTTTTACCGTGAGATCCTGCAATGCCTTGACCAGATCATCATCGGTCTTTTCCTGGAACTGGGCGATTCTTATGTAGCCGAACCCTTCATCCAGCATCTTGTATTTTATGCTCTTCACCTGGATGATGTCCCTCACCAGAGGAAATTCCTTGGGTTTCTCGAAACCTTCACGCATGATGGTAAGGGTTACTTTGGACCCTTTGAGACCCCTCATCCGCTTCACGGCGTCCGTGACGCTCAGGTCTTTGGTAAACTTGTCGTTTATTTTTAAAATCTGATCGCCGGCCTTTATCCCTGCTTTGTAAGCGGGGGTGTCTTCTATAGGCGAGATTACGGTCAGAATCCCGTCCTTAATGGAAATTTCAATGCCAAGTCCGCCGAAAGAACCCTTGGTTTCAATCTTCATCTCCTTGTAGGTTTCCGGAGGCATGAATGAGCTATGCGGGTCAAGTGAAGACAACATGCCGTTAATCGCCCCGTAAATCAGCTTCTTCGTATCCACCTCTTCGACATAGCTCTTTTTGACTATGGAGAGCACATCGGTAAACAGTTCGATCGATTCGTAATCGTTTGCCCCCTGCGCAGCGCAGCGGTGCTGGGCGCCAATACCGACAAAAACCACCAACATTGAAGCAACAGCAATCAACAGGGCAATTTTCTTGCTTTTCTTACTTTTTAGCATCTTGCCTCCCGAAACTAGTTATTTCCTTATCTTTATGTTTATATAAATTTTTTGATTAAAACTAGCGGAACCAGGGTGACGGATCGACCGGTTTCCCCTGATATCTTATTTCGAAGTAAAGCATCGGTCCCCTGGAAGAATCGACATCGCCAACGGTGGCAACTACTTCATTGCGCGTAACCATCAACCCTACCTTCTTTATGATCCGGGCCGCATGGGCATAGAGGCTGAAAAAGCCGCCACCGTGGTCAATGATGACCATATTGCCGTATCCCTTGAAATAGTCGGCAAAGATCACCTGCCCATCGTATACCGAGCGCACTTCAGCGCCTTGCGGCGCGGCAATAGAGATGCCGTTGCTGAACGTGTATGAATTGAACTCGGGATGCTTGTGCCTGCCGAAACCGCCTACAATTTCCCCCCTGGCCGGCAGGGAAAGTCTCCCCTTCTGGGCGCCGAACCCTTTATCGCTGACCGGGGGAAGGGAAGGTCTGCCCAAGATCGGTTTGTTCTCTTTTTTAGCAGTATAACGCTTTCTGCTCTTTGCTTCAAGCCTTTCCACCATTGCCTGAAGTCTTCTGGCATTAGCCTCCAGTTCCTTGATCGAGGCAAGGTAGGTTTTTTTGTCTTCGCGGAGTTTCAATAAATATGCGGCCTTTTCCTTCTTATCCGCCTCTATCTCCTGTTTTTTTGTCTCGATGCCTAGTCTGATCCGCTCCTTACGCGCCATGTCGCCTTCAAGCGAGCTTTTCAACGATTTCAGCCGTTCAATTTTTGAATTGTAATCGACAAAAAGGCCTTTGTCGTTGTTCAGAACCGACTGCATATAACGCATGTTTTCCATCATTTGCGGAAAGGATTCCGAAGAGAAAAAGACCCTGGCCCCGCCGATTTCACCGGCTTTGTATAGGGAAGAGAGGCGCATCTTAATCTGCTGTTTCTTCCGATCCGCGTCCCCTTTGACCGCCTCTATATCTTGCTGAGTCCGTTTCAGGACGGATTCCGCTCCCTTCAGGTCATGTTCCAGAGTTGAAATGCTCGCCTCTTTTTCCCTTAAGCTATTGCTGATTCTATCCAGTTCGCCGCTGACCTGAGTTTCCACTTTTCTGTTTCTTTTCAGAAGCAGCTGTTTCTCGTGTATCTCTTTATTGATCCCCCGCAGTTCATCATTAATATCCGCGCAGCGGGACCCTTCAGCCGCTAAAAGAATCAGGATGCATGTGATCAAACCTATACGGCCCATGACTCTCAGCTTATAAACCTGTTCAAGGAAGTGAGGCTTCCCAAAAACCCAAGTACTACGCCGCCCAGAAACAGGCCGGCCAGATACCCTGCGGGAAGAAATGACATACCTGCGTCGGCGGGATTGAAGCTCATAAAATTAGCGGCATTGTGCAGAAAACCGTAATAGCAGGCCGTGAGAATAATGATGGCCAGCATCGCCCCGGCCGCGCCATGCAGGACCCCTTCTATCAGAAATGGCGCTTTTATGAAAAATCTGGTGGCGCCCACCAGCCCGAGGACCTCGAGTTCATCTTTTCTTGCGTAAATGGTCAGCTTGATGGTATTGGAGACGATGAATATCACCGCCATCAACAGAAAACCGCCGAGCAGCGCGCCCACGATACGCAGGAAATTCATGAAAGTAGAGAAGCGTCTCACCCATTCATCGCCATACTGCACTTCTCCGATCCCAGGGACCTTTTTCAGCATCCTGACATATTCCGAAACTGCCTCGCTGTTGCGGCTCTCCCTCTGCAGAGAGATTTCCAGCGATGACGGCAAGACCTCGGCTGACACTCCTTCCAGGAGTGATTCCTGGCCCTTCAGCCTGGAGCGGAAACGTTTGACCGCTTCTTCCCTGGAAACATAAATCACCTTGTCAGTGCCATTCAAGGAGTTGATCCTTGCCTTGAACGCCGCAACCTCCTGCACGGTCAACTCCCTATCGAAATAGGCGGTGACCTGTACCCTTTTGCTCCAATCCTCGGTTATTCCTTGCAGGTTTATAAATATCAGAAGAAAGAAGGCAATGATGAGCAAGGCAAGGGTAATGGTGCCGACGGTGAGAACGCCCAACAGCAAATTCTGCCGTATATTACTTACGGCCCTGGGAACAAAGTACGCCATTTTTCCAATAAAACCTTCATTGGTCAATCTTGGCCGCTTCGCCGGCTTATTGCGGGACATTGGAGTCCTCCATGATACGGCCCTTTTCGAGGATGACCATCCGTTTGTGACATTTTTCGATCAGCCGCCGGTCATGGGTGGCAACAACCACCGTGGTGCCACGGATGTTTGCCTCTTTGAATATAGTGAGAACCTGTTCCTTATTCTCTTCATCGAGGTTGCCAGTAGGTTCGTCCGCAAGAAGGATTTTCGGGTCATTGACGAGGGCTCGCGCCAATGCCACCCGCTGCTGTTCACCGCCGGAAAGCTGGACCGGAGTGGAATTTATTTTGTGTTCCAGTTCCATCTGCTTCAGGATGTGGTAGACCTTCTTACCGATGTCTTTCTTGCTCCAGCCGAGCACTTCCAGGGTTATCGCCACATTCTCGAAGACGGTCCGGTTGGGAAGGAGCTTGAAATCCTGGAAAACTATCCCTATAGTGCGACGCAAACAGGGTATCTGTGAACGCGAAAACCTGCCAATATTCTGTCCGTCGATCAGGACCTGGCCCCGGGAAGGAACAAGCGCGAGATAAAGGAGTTTCAACAGCGTGGATTTACCAGCGCCGGAAACCCCCGTTAAAAAAACAAAGTCCCCCCGCGGAATGTGCAGGGTTACACCGTTTAAGGCAGCGCTGTCATTCTGGTAAGACATGAATACATTATGCAATTGAATCATTTCACTACCATTCGTTGTAGGGAACGTTGTTGGTGCCAACAAGGTTGGAACCGCTGTGCACATCATAAACCGCACCCTTAACTTCACTCCCGTCAGTCGGCGTGGGCGGTGCGAGAATAACCCAGGAATCTTTGCTTTTCGTAAATGGGTCAACGGGGATATCACGCAGATATTTTTTATCTGCCATATCCTGAAGCGAGTCAGGGTATTTCCCCTGATCGGCGTAAAACTGGTCTATGGTCGTGCGGAAGTTGTAGAGGGTTTCCCGCAGGACCGCTTCTTTCGCTCTGATAATCCCGAATTGATAATTGGGGGCGGCAATCGCCGCGAGAATGCCGATAATGCTTACGACGATCATCAGTTCAATCAGGGTGAACCCCCTGTTGCCAATCTTGCCGTTAGAAACGTCACATTTCTGGGAAAACCCTTTCACTTTCGATTACCAATCCTTGTATTTTGTCCCGTCAATGGCCGTTTCTTCGCTTTGCGAATAGACATCATAGATATCTTCTCCGCCCCAATTCGTGCTGTCCGGCTGGTCGGCATAGGAACGGAGCCCCCATTTCGGCCCCTCGCCCGGTTTCGGGGGGTTAAAGGGATCAGCCGGGATTTTGCGCAGAAACTTCTTCTTATAATTGACCAACCCCCCGAAATCATAACCTTCGACCAGCACCTGCAAGGTTTCGGGATAACCCGATTTATCCGGTGAAGCTAATATATTATGATTAGTTACAGCCTGATCGTAGTTTTTTTTATAATCGTCGATGGCCGTGCGAAGAAGGCGCAGATCCCTTCTCAGCTCGAGTTCCCTGGCCCTTTTCATAGTCATCTGCGCCGAAGGTAGAATCAATGCGGCCAGGATCGAAAGTATGACAAGTGTCACCATCAGCTCAATAAGACTGATTCCCCTGTTTTTCTTAAGCCTTATCTTCATGGGCCGGCCGGCATCTTCCCGGCTATTTCACCTCCATAAGGGCATTAAGCGGGGTGACATCCAAGGGCCTGCCACCGGGATCGGTAAAATGCACAGCTGACAATCCCAAGTTGGACGCTCCCTGTTTTTTCGCCTTGAACGTAAACGAGACCAGCGTTCCGGCGCCGTTTACTCCACCCACATTGCCAACCCGGCTGAGATTTACCGTTATCTGACCATTATTTGCTGCCTTAATTGCCTGAAAGCTGGTCGGTTTCCCGTCATATTTGAGGAAATGACCTTCGCTTGCCTTCTCGAAATCCAGAATAGCTGGATCGTATGAAAAGACAAACGGCGCACTATACAGGTTGGTTACGCTGGCGGCGGCTATGTCGACGCTGAACTGCTCATTCAGCTTGGCCAGGGGAGGAGCGGTGATGTTGAGTATCGTTCTGGGCTTCGCCTCAAAGACCTGTGCTAAATGAGCTGCCGAGGCGGTAGGTACAGCCGCAACGGCCGCCATTGCCTGAGTAACCGGCGCCGCCGGGGCAACCGGGACATCAGGGCCCACGTATGAAGTTGACTCTGCCGGTAGAGCCTGGGTAGCCGTTTGCGCCGCCTGAATCTCGGGTTCCTGAACAAAGGAAGCATAGGGATTGGTGGTCGAGGGTTCATCTTCCTTCCCGGACCAGAACGACGCCACATCGCTATCCGGCGCGGTAATGCCGCGGACGATGTGAGGCGTTATTGAGAGGAGTAGCTCGTCTTTGTCGCCAGTTTTATTTGTGTTTGTAAACAGTGACCCGATAATTGGGATGTCGCCTATGAAAGAAATCTTCTGTTTGTTGGTGCTCTTGGTGTCCTGAATAAGACCACCGATGATGCTCGTTTCCCCGTCCCTGAGACTCAAGACAGTATCAAGGTTGCGGGTACCTATTGTCACAACGGTGGTTGGCGCGGTGGTGCCGCCCACTGTCTGTTGACCGACTATGGTGCTGACCTCCAGGGAGAGCTTGATATTGATGTCGTCATTCAACTGAACAGTCGGCTCAGCGTTCACCTTCACGCCGACATCTACATACTGCACGTTTACACTGATTCCTCCGCCAACCGGGGATGACGTAGTGGTGATCGGGACCCGCGTTCCCACGTTGAACTTGGCCTTTTCCCTGTTTTTCACCCTGAGCTTCGGATTGGCGAGGGTTTCGCCATTGGTTATGGTCTTGGCAAAATTAAAGGTGGCGTTCGGCACAGTCATGAAACCGCCGAATCCCCGCGCACTCATGAATTGAAGAAGGTTGCTGATTGCCGTGTTTGTCGTAGTCGTTGTCGTCCCGGAGGTCGTAGAGGTCGTCGGTGGGACCAGTGTATCTGAAAGGAAAGTAGAGGCGCCGTTTTGTGCCGCCACGAAAGAAAGCGAATACTGACTGAGAGCTACACCGAAATTATCCACTTTGTCCTTTGAAACTTCCGTTACTTCAACTTCCAGCACGAGTTCCGCATCCGGGATATCGTTTGCCTCCAGGATCTTACGGGCTACTTCGATGGCCTCCGGAGTATCTCGGATAACCAGGGCGTTCATTTCCTCATTCACATAGATCTTCTTTGCCGGAAGCATGGTCCGGATCAGGTTGACTGCCTTCTTGGCGTCGAGCTTGTTCAACAAGAAGGTTTCAACCTTCAGCTCTTCGTACTGTTTCTTTTTTTCCGGCGTATTCGGATAAACGATTATGGTGCTCTCATTCAGGACTTTTTTCCCGAGTTTGTTGATGTCGGTAAGAATATCAAGCGCCTGCTGAAACGTGGCATTCTCCAAATAAATGGAAACGTTCTGATCTTTCAACCCTTCGTCGTAGACAAAATTAATGCCAGAGAGCTGCGTAAGTATACTGAAAACCTCTTTAATTCTAGCGTCTTTGAATTTTAGGGTGATCGGCTTCGTGGATTTAAGATTAAGTTCGAAACCTTCAAGCTTCGATTTTCTGCTTTTTAACAGCCGGGCAACGGCTTCCTTTGCTCCGACGTTACCAGGATCAAGCTCCAGCGCCTTCTCGTATGAGCCTAGCGCTTCGCGCTGCTTGCGATTTTTTTCAAATTCTTCGCCCTCTCTAAGAAACTTGGCCGAGTTCCTGAGCTTCATCGCCTTGTCAATCATCTGCCCGGCACGGGTGAAAGAAGGGTCCAAAACATACGCAGTCTGGTACTCCCGGAGGGCATCATCAAATTTATTGGCCAACATGTTCTCTTCACCCTTTTTGAAATGGACCCTGGCGGCCTCAGCACTGGCAGTCAGAAAACGAACCCGGTATTCCGCGACATCCGGATTGGCCGCCATGGCTTCCGCATATTTCATTACCGCTTCATCCAGCTTTCCCTGCTGCTCCAAATTTTGCGCCTTGTTGAATGAGGCAAGGTCTGCCGCACAGCCAGCCAGAACCGGCAATATGCAACAAAAAACGATCACCTTTTTAATATATTGCATTTTGGGTTATCTCCTAAACCGCTGACCGCTGCCGACTAGAGGCGCCTTAACGGCCTGTTTTCCATAAGAGGGACTATAATCTGCTCCCCTGTCGCCAGCAGGTTGATAGACAAGGCTTCATCGGTAATGCTTGCAACTTCGTATTTCCCGGCAATTATATCACCTTTTCTAACCAGGATAATCTCATTGTCCCGGGAAAGGAAAATGATCTTGCGGTGGTTCTCCTTCTGCAAAAAACCGAGGAAGGTAAATTGCGCCACATCCTCCATCGCCTTTTGCGCGGGGGTGAGTTCAACAGGGGGCGGGAGTGGAGGACGCGGCGGCGGTATGGGGAGGGCAGGTTTTCCTAATTTCATTGACAAAAGAGAAGGTTTCATCTCGGCTGGGAAAAGCGGCCGGAAAATGTTGCGCTTGAACCCGGAAAAGGGCGGCAGATCCTTATCCAGAAGATCAAGGCGGAGTTTTTTCTCGTACGACACCTTGCCCGCCGCTCGTGAAACATCGGCCGCCATCCCGGTGGTGTATTTCAGCTTCTCCACAGTCTTTTGCCGTGGCTGGCGCAAAAAACTGGACGCGATGGCAACGGCAAAAATTGCAAGGAGTATCACAAGGGCCAATTTCTGGCGATTCATTACCCCTCCAACCTGAAGTAAGCGGTCATCTGTAGCTTCATATCAACAGACTCCTCGGTAGTTTTGCCGTTCAGGGAGATATTATCGATCACAGCAATTTCCCGCAGCCGCTCGATGTCGGCTATAAAACTTTTGATCGCCGCATACTTACCAGAAACATTGAAGCCGATGGAATAGGCGAGAAGGTTCTCGTCTTTAACCGGCTGAGGTTTGTAGGTAATCGCACCGACTTTGAGGGTATTGTTGGTAGCAGATTCAAAAAGCTCGCCGATAAATCTGGCGAAATCCTTCTTCGGATAGATCCTGGCCCGCCACGCCGCCAAGTCGCCAGTCCCCTGCCGGTAGACGGCGCCAGTATCTATACCCGCTTCTCCGGCCGCAATAAGTCTCTTGTCGGACCATTTGTTCTGCAGCAATACTACCTTCGGCCCCAGGTATGCGGAAGAGTACAAAAAAAGCCCGATATTGATCAGGATCAGAACAAAGATCGCGATAAAGGAGTTTCGCCGAGCGCTTATAATCTGCCGAAGCAATGTGAAATTCATTTGTATTTTGCCTTACAGGTTATATTGAAACTGATCCCTTTCTGATTTTGCGAAATCTGAGTATCCGACTGACTGACGAGATAGATATCGGTAAAGTATTTCGAATCTTCCAGGTTTTCCATAAATTCCCTCAAGTTTCCGAAACCTTTCGCCATCCCGTCCAGTTTTAGCCCGTTATCCTTGGGAGAGGGTTCTATCGCGTCAATGGCTACGCCGTCAGGGACTATGCTCTCCAGTTTGTCGAAAAGCATGAGCCAATTGAAGGTCTTCTGTTCGATCAAGCCGTTGGCGAACTTGATCCTGGCAAGAAGGTCCTGATATTCCTTGTCAGGTACGGCTGCTCCGTTAGTTTTCTTTGCCTTTCCTTCGAGTATGGCGATCCCGTAATTGAGATGCTTCATCGCCCCTAAATCCATTGCGATGTTTCTGACATTAACAAGCAACAGAACGAGAAGCAGCGCAAACGCAGCAGCAATTAAGAAATTCAGCCTCCGCGTATTGATGTAGATTTTGGTTGCCAGATTGATCGTCAGTCGCATCAAAGGTTCCTTGCCGCGGCGCCCAAGGCGGCGGTCAGCATGCGCAGCGTCTTTTTGTCGACGCTGAGGCCCATGCCCTGAGCAATAGCCCGCTCAACATCCAGTAACACCGGTTCCATTCCGGTTGCCTCAGCAACCAAAGCACAAAATTCCTCGGCATCGTCGGCGGAATAAATGCAGAAAGCCTCTGTTGGAGAATGGTTGGGATACTTTTCCTGATATACCAGCAAAGAGCTGTTGAGCTCACGGAAAACGCGGTTCGCATCAGGATTATTACCAGGCAGCTCTTTTGCCCGGCAAAACTCCAGCATGCCCTCACTGAAAATCAGGATACCGAGAACACCGCTATGACAGGTAATCAGGAAAGAATCTTCAGCCAACTCCAGGCGCTGCGAGAAAAGATGGTAGAGGTTGAACGTGGTAAAATCGATCCGGTTCGGCTCCAGGCCAGCCTCAGCCAGCAGGTCTTCATATTGGCGCACAGCCTGGCGGGCTATGAGCGAAACCAGTAGCGAAATCTCACCCGTCTCCTTTTCCTGGATCACCTGGTAATCGAGATGAGCCTCATTTATGTCGTACGGGAAGTTCTTCTTCAATTTCCAGCGGATTATCTCGGCCCCTTCGTCCTTGCTTTTAAATCTCGTTTCCACATCCAACAGAATTATCCGGCCGGAAGAATCCGGAAGCGACACGGAAACATGCCTGACGTTAGTCAGGAGCTTGAGATACATTTCGCGTACCGTCGCGACAAAGGCCTTCGGATTCAGTACGTTGTTCTCTCTCAGAGAAAATTTCACGCTGTCGGCGGGGAATGGGGCGGCGCCGAAGGCGGTAAGGACGGGCATCCCCCGCTTTCCCCCGACAAGCGCGATACGCAAGCCGTCATTGCTTATCTCTAAACCCAGTGCTTTTTGGGAAAATAACATGCTGAAATCTCGTTAACTGCATGTAAGCTGTTTAAAAATCAATGTTCCAGGTTCAAAGATAAAAAACTTGCGTGCCGTGCCTCGAACCTCGAACTTTTTACTCCACAAAGGTGACGCGGTTTATCTCCCGAAGCGATGTCTCTCCTGCTAATATCTTTTCCACTGCAGATTCGCGTAAAAAAATCGTTCCAGCCTCCTTGGCGGCTTTTTTTAAATGGGAAATGGGCGATTTTTTGATAATGAGTTCACGAATATTATCATCGAGATCCAGAAGCTCAACTATGGCCGCCCTGCCGCGATAGCCGGTGCCGTTACACTCATCGCACCCCTTTGCATCATAAAAGGTCACATCACGGCATTTGTCGGGGTCGATTCCCGATTCCCGGAGAGTTTCATCGGCCAAACTGTGCGGTACTTTGCATCTGTTGCAGATCTTGCGCACCAGGCGCTGGGCCATGACACAGTTAAGACTCGAGACAAAATTGTACGGGTCGATCCCCATATGGATGAAACGTCCCAGGACGTCAAAGGCATTATTGGCATGTACCGTGGTAAAAACCAGATGCCCGGTAAGAGCGGATTGGACCGCAATCTGAGCAGTCTCGGGGTCCCTGATTTCACCGACCATTATTTTGTCGGGGTCATGCCTTAATATGGAGCGCAGCCCACGGGCGAAGGTCAACCCCTTTTTCTCATTGACCGGTATCTGCACAATCCCCCGCAGTATATATTCCACTGGGTCTTCAATGGTGATTATTTTTTCCTCGCCAGTAAATATCTCCGATAATACCGCGTAGAGGGTGGTGGTTTTCCCTGAGCCTGTCGGCCCGGTAACCAACACCATTCCATAAGGTTCGCAGACCATTTTGCGCAGGCGTTTGATTTCGCGCTCCGCCATCCCTAGGGCGTCAAGAGTCAGGCCCTTCAGGTTATTTGCGATACTTTCCTTGTCGAGGATACGAATGACGGCATCTTCACCGAACGCACTCGGCATGATGGAGACACGGAAGTCGATCGATTTGTCGTTTATTCTGACCTTGAATCTGCCGTCCTGGGGGACGCGCCGTTCGGAAATGTCCAGCTCGCTCATGACCTTTAGGCGGGAAATGATCGGCCCTTGAAAATGGAAATCTATCGGTTCGGTTGCCCGATACAGAACGCCGTCAATCCGGTACTTGATGATAACCCCTTCCTGGGCGGTCTCGATATGAATATCGCTCGCCCTTTTCGTGAGGGCATCCAGTATGGTTGAATTCATCAGCTTGATGATCGGGCTCGTATCCGCGGAAACTTTCTCCACCGACAATACCTCTTCACCCCTTTCGGTTTCCGTAACCAGTTGCAGCATGAAATCTTCGGAAACCTCTTTGAGGACCCGGCTGGTCCCTTCACCCCTCCTTAATATCTGGGCAATCTGGCTCTTGGCGGCAACCTTGATTTTGAGAGGCCTGTCGACAATCATTTCAAGTTCATCTAGGCTGATAACATCCGTCGGGTCGGCGATGGCAATGACCAGAGTCTCGTCTTCCTGTTCGAGGGGGATGAAATTATACCGATATACGACATCAGGAGGGAAGGCGCCCATAATCGCTTCGTTGATCTTAAATCCCTGGAGGTCTATGAATTCAAAGTCGAACTGCTCAGCCAGTGCGCGAGCAATCGCCTCTTCAGTTACCAGACCGTCGTTTACACAGATTTCCCCGAAACGTTCAGTGACGGTTTTGCGTTTTTCAATGACATATTGCAACTGGTCCTGGGAAAGCGCCCCCTTCTCGGACAGAATATCGCCAAGCTTTTTTCTATATTGAGAAACCATGATTTCCTTAAAGAGCAACTCTATCTATAACTTACGAGTAAACAAAATATTTCCTTAAAATGATCAATCTGTCAGCCAACAGTGCCGGCGATTTTAAATATGGGCAAATACATGGTTATGATAATTGTGCCGATGATAATCCCCATTATTATCATGACAGCAGGTTCAACGGCGGTGGTCAGGATGTGCAAACTCCGGTCAATTTCCTCTTCAAAATAGTCGGATATTTCCCCGAGCATCTCTTCAAGCGCGCCGGTCGATTCGCCAACCCCCAACATACGCAGGGCAAGGGGAGGCATTATCTGCTCCTTTTCTATCGCAATAGACAGCATGGTCCCCTCTTCAACCCTGATAACCGCTTCCAGAAGCCTTCGCTCCAGCACTTTGTTGTTAAGGGTGCCGACCGACATCCGCAATGCTTCTACAATCGGGATGCCGCTCCCCAGAATAGTTGCAAAAGTCCTGGAAAAACCGGCTATCGCATAAGTATTTATGATTTTGCCGATGAAAGGGAGACGCAATTTCCAGCCATCTATGAGAAAACGTCCACGCTCCGTTTGGTTCCAGCGCCGGAAAAGCGCTATTACGGCAATGATTATCCCGAGGATGATCAAGAAGTATCTTCTTAGCATCGTAGTAAACGAGATCAATATCAGGGTCGGCAGAGGAAGTTGCGACCCCACATCGGTAAATATCTTTGTGAAAGTCGGTACGACATAAAGCAGCAGCAGCGTGACGGCGGCAGCGGCAACGGTAATAAGAATGGCGGGATAAATGAAGGCGGCCAACACCTTCTTTTTAAACCCTTCCACCCTTTTCATAAAGGCTATGTAACGTCTGAGAGTCAGCGGCAGGTCGCCAGTCTTTTCACCTGCACGTATGGAGGCGATATAGAGGTGAGAAAAAGCCCTGGAGTGTTTCTCGAATGCATCCGACAGCGCCGCCCCGCCCTTGATATCTTCCCGGATTTCTTGGAGGATTTCGGGCAGATTGCCCTTCCCGCTCTTTTCAAGGATTGTGTCCAGCGCCTGAATTATCGGCAAGCCGGCTTTCATGAGAACCAGCAATTCCTGGTTAAAGGTGAGGAATTCTTTTGTGTCTATCCTGCGGCGGGCGATACCCTTTTGCCAGAGGAACTGGAATGGTTTCTTCTTTATTTCAAATACATAGAAACCTTGTTCCTCAAGGCTTTGCCGAAGCATTGCATGATCTGCGGCCTCAAACTCCTTTTCTATGATTTTGTCGTCGGAAGATCCAAGTTTGCAGGTGTATATAGCCATAAATTATAAGGTTATCACAAATATGCTAAAATTAAAATAACAAAAACCCGGTCAGGCGTTTACCATTCCTGCAACCCATATGGCATAAAAAAAGATGAAGCTCCCCCCCCAGAGTGCGGCGGATTTGCTGTCAAATGCATCTCTGGTCGGGAAAACCCCGAGGATAAACCCGATACCGGACAAGATCCACCCCCAGACACCAATAACAGTGATAAGCGCCCATCCCTCGTTAATCATTTGCCCACCGCCTGAAAAAATTTCTGCAAAGGGAGCCGATCTTTAACTTCCAGACGATAAAAACCGCCTCGCGAACAATTTTTTTAGACATCTTCGATGACCCCGCATGCCGATCAATAAAGATGATAGGGATCTCTCCCACCCTGAAACCGTTTTCGACGCAGCGATAATTCATCTCAATCTGAAATGAATAACCATCTGATTTTATTCTGCCCAGATCAATAGTTTCCAAGACCTCCCTGCGGAAACATTTGAAACCTCCGGTGCAGTCTGAAATCGTGAGGCCGGTTATGGCCCTGGTATATACATTGGCAAAGTAACTCAGCATAAGGCGCCGAAGCGGCCAGTTGACGACGCTCACACCATTCAGGTAACGGGAACCGATGACCAGATCAAATTCCTTCATTTTATCAAAAAAAATGGGGAGCATGGCAGGGTCGTGAGAAAAATCCGCATCCATCTCGACTATATACTTCGCCCCTTTGTCCAGGGCTATTCTGAAGCCTTCGCGGTATGCCGAACCGAGCCCTAGTTTTCCGGCGCGATGCAGGATATGGACGCGGTGGTTTTTGCCTACCATATGCTCGACTAAATCTCCGGTGCCATCCGGCGATTTGTCATCGACGACCAGAACTTCAATACCTGCATGCTGTGCCAGTATTTCAGCTACAAGCCGTTCAATATTGTCCCGTTCATTATAGGTCGGGATTACCACGATTGCTTTCAATGAGAATACCTTTTCCTGAATTTACCATTGAAAGTTTTCATTTCTGTCACAATTGCCAAACCCCTGTGTAAATTCTTCAATTTAAATATAACATTTGACGTTTAATTCTACGGGAATGAGTAAATCGGGAATGGCGGTCTGGTGAGGCCACCGCGACATATGAGTGCGTAGAGAAGAATAAAATAAAGGGTCATGCGCTAGCATGACCCGGGACTTTCTGGCGGGGTCGACGGGGCTCGAACCCGCGGCCTCCGGCGTGACAGGCCGGCGTTATAACCATCTTAACTACGACCCCGCTTAGTAACTGCATATCTTAGTTTTATAGCAAACCTGAAACCTAAAGACAAGCAATATTTTATGGAGATTGACGGGTTAGGATAGAAGGAGGAAACGGCAAGCCCTACCAAATCATGCACCCAGAGAAAGGAGTTGTCAAGAGCAGCATGGAAAAGGGCGCTCCCTAACCAGAGGCGGCCTTATTGTTCCGATTACCGGCACTCAAGGCCGGTTCTGAGATTTACAAGGTTCTTTTTCATAAGGGCGATAAATGTAACCCCCCTTGCAAAGTCGTCTTTACTTATATTATGGGCGCCGTGGAGCAGCAGAACCGTTGCCCCGGTTTCTTTAGCAATTGTGTCAGCGCTGCGGGTAGAGAGAAGTTCTTCACTGTATACATATTTTAACCCGGTTGCCCGCATCAGTTTAACGAGTTCGGCCAGTTTGGCGGGGGTCGGTTCGGCGTCTGCATTGACGGCTGATGCGGACTGATACTGGAGCCCGTATCGTCTCGCCAGGTAGCCGAAGGCGTAATGCCCGCCGTGCAGGAATAACCTTTTGCCGCAGCCGGCAAGTCCAGTCCGGTATTCATCATCTAATTTTTTCAACTCTTCTTTATAAGCAACTGCCCTTGAGGTATAGTAATTTCTGTTCGCAGGGTCTTTGACGACCATTGCCGAAAGGATATTGTCCACCATGATCTGGGCATTTGCGAAGTCGAGCCAAATATGCGGGTCCATACCGCCGTGATGGTGATGGTCATCGCCATGCCCGCCTTCATTTTCTTCGTCAGGACCAGCGTTGAGAAGCGTAACCCCCTTGCTGGTATCTACAATCGTAATGTTCGGTGCCGGCAATCCGTTAATGAAGCTCTTTGCCCAAGGCTCCATATACTCGTTGGTGAAGACGAAAATGTCCGCCTTGTTCACCTTCATGACATCCGCCGGTTTCGGCTCGAAGCTGTGCGGCTCAAGCCCAGGAGGAAGGAGGAGGGTTACATCAGCCCGTTCACCACCAACGGCCCGGGCAAAGTCGTATAGGGGGAAAAGCGTCGTGACGACCGTGAGCTTTTTCTCTGTCGGCGCCGTCGCATGATCGTCTTTCTTCTGGCAAGCGCAAAACAGCGCCACACAGCTAAGCAGCAGTAACCCAATAAATAATTTCTTCATTGTAACCTCCCCCAAAAGCTCCGGAATATGCGTTCTATATTACGATGCTGAAAAAACAACATTACAGCCATTTCTGTCGAAAAAACAGCTTACCCAGACATCAGTGAGCGAACTGCCCTTACGAACGCCCGATCCACCTTCTTTGCGGGATATGCGCTCAATACCTTCCCCCCGTAAGAGGGGCGATAGTTAAAGGGGAGCAAAACCGCGGGATTTAAAGACCAGTAGAGATCAAAAGGGGCATAAAATTCACGTGTATGTCTGGGCATCATCAATTCATTCACCACTGCGGTCTCCTGTTCCTCAGGCAGGGGCAAACGCCAATCCGTGTAACCCCCCAGGCGCAAAATCCTGCAGTACTCCAGCGCTTCCTCGAAAGTAATCTCCTTTCCGTTATCCCCTTTCTGCCACATTAAATGCCGTTTCATATCCGTAACGGTACCATCTCGATTATCCACGAACCTGTTCACCGCGACAAGTAGGGAGAAATTGTGAATCTCTTCGTGTTGCACAGACTCTACCGGAAGGGATTGGTTGATAAGCACCATAACGCAAACCATAAGCATGAGTAAGAATCGCTCGACAATTCGCATGGAGTTATACCCTCCTAAGCTTTACGAAGGTACCGCAAGGTACCGGGGAGAAGCATGGAGACAATCCAGGCTATTGCGTAAAGCACACCGAGAAAAACCACATCGGTAGGTCCTACCGGCATATCCCATTTATAGGCGATACAGAAACCGAGGAACGCGGCAACACCGCCGACAATGGAGGAGAGCACCATTAGCTGGCGCATGTTACGCGAAACCTGGTGCGCAGTCAACACGGGTATCAGCAGAAAACCGAAGGCGATCAAAGGACCTACGCTGAGCACCGCCATCGAAACGGTCAGGCCGATAAGTGAGAAGAGCAGCACGTCCCAGAAAACGACATTCTTGCGCAGGGTAATCGCCATCTCGCGATCGAAAGAAACGAGTAGCAATTCCTTATGGAACATTCCTAGGGCCGCCAGGACGAGCACAAGGGTTGCCCCCGTCAAAGCAAGATCAAAATCGGAGATGGTGATCACTTCCCCTTTCAGGAGGTCAAGCAGTCCGACCTCGCCGTAGGGGTTTTTCGCCAAAAGCAGGATGCTCAGCGCAGCGGCCACTACGTAAGCAGTGCCGAGCCTTCCTTCGGGTTGGCCGCGACCACGCCGTTCAAGAAACGCCAGCAAAAGGATCGCGGCCAGTGAGAATGTCATCGAGCCGGCAAAGGCGAGCGTATGCATGCTTTGCGAACCGTGATCGGTCGTATGGAATCCGAACCACAGGGGTAAAGATAGGGCGATGGCAATGCCTGTGGAGGAAATCTGCGGCAAGGCCACCCCCATGAACACCAGTCGGCGCATCACTAGAAACACGCCTACGAGCGGGCAGGCAAGGCCGATGAGCACGCTGGTGTAGATCGAGTTGCGCAGGAGAAAATCGGGCGAAAGTATCTGATGCAACGTTTCCATGTCAGACTATCCCTGTTTCAAAAATTTCCGCCATCCGTTCGATGGTCAAGATTTCGTGCGCCGGGCCGTGCAATACTTTACCCTCGTGAAGCCAGACGACCTGCTCGGCGTGGCGGCGTACCGCCGCAAAATCATGGGTGACGAGCAGGACCGTAATCCGCCTTTCCCTGCAAAGCTGCGCGATGAACTCCAGCACTGAGTTCGTTGTCTCGCGGTCCACACCTGCGGTCGGTTCGTCCAGCACCAGGACATCGGGGCGCGTGGCCAGGGCGCGGGCGATGAGCACGCGCTGTTTCTGGCCGCCGGAAAGTTCGGCGAAGCGCCTGCGACTGAATTCTCCTGCGCCCGCTGCAAGCAGGCATTCATGTGTGAAGGCGCGTTCTGCCGAAGGGACAAAGCGTCCCGGCCGGACCCGTCCGTATACCCCCATAAGGGCAACATCGAACCCCGTGAGGAGATAAATAGTGTCAAACTGAACGGACTGCGGAACATAGCCGAATACGAGCGGCGATCCTGAGGGCGAGGTTTCGATGCGCCCCATAACCGGCGGAAGGAGTCCGATCACCGTCTTTAACAGGGTCGATTTTCCCGAACCGTTGGCGCCGAGAATAGCGGTGAAGCCGCCCCGGGCAATAGAGAGCGAAATGCCGCGCAGCACAGGCTGGTTGTTGTAGCCAATGCTCAGGTTGTCAAATGTAATAAATGTTTCTCTCATGGTCTGTTGCGTGCGTATCCCGCGCTTTCCGAGCGGATGCACTCTTCATCTCCTTATTTTCTTGTTTGCATGGCAGTAACCATAGTGTGGATAATATAGTCCATCATCTTGATGTACGTTTCCGTATTCGGTACACCTCCCGGCATGATGGGGAGGGTTATCAAGTTCGCGCCGGCCATTTCTGCGACACGTTTAGGCACTTTTTCCGGGAACTGCGGCTCGCGCACCACTATGATAACATGATCGGCCTTCATCGCGGCCACCAATTCCTGGATATGGCGCGGGGTGGGATCGATCCCCGGTTTAAGTTCAATAGTGCCGAAGTATTTCATGCCGAAACGCTCCGCGAAATATGGCCAGTGCTCGTGGTAGGAGACGAACTTGGCCCCCCTGAACGGTCTGACCGCTTTCTCCCATTCTACGATATTTGCATTCAGCCTGGCGAGATAAGCATCCCGGTTGCGCGTGAATTCCGTTTTGTGCTCCGGAGCAACTGCCACCAGCGCATTGTAGATGTTTTTGATCGCGACCTTCGCCAATACCGGATCGAGCACGTAGTGGGGGTTGCCTTCGGCATGAACGTCCCCTTCGGAGTGACCGGTTGATTTGGGGACGTCAATCGGCATGATCCCCTTGGAACAGTCAACGTAGCCCGATTTGTTTACCTGAATGCGCGGGTTCTTGCTCGCCTCAAGGAGCGCGGGGAGGAAGGCATGCTCGCAATCTAGCCCCACCAGGACAACAAGGTCCGCCCGGTTCAGTAGCGGGACGAAGCTCGGCTTCATTGGCACCCCGTGCGTGTCTTCGACCCCAGTGGCCAGGCTCTTGACCTCGACCAGATCACCCCCCAGGTTACGAGTAAAGTCCGCGAGGTCGGTAAGTGTCGTGACAATACGGATTTTGGACGCATGGGCAGGTTTTGCCCCCATGAAGAACACCCCAGCGAACAGGATAATCGGGAAAAAACGGAAAAGTTTCGATTTCATATTAGATTCCCCCTCTTAAGAATCAGCGTTGCTGCCAGCCATGCGAGTGCGCGCCGATGATCCATGCCCATTGCAGATAAACGGCATGATCGGAGCGCAGGCCAAATGCGGCAGTCGATTCGGCGTTTTGGTCGGTGTACGTATACTGGAGACGGATCTGGTTCCAGTGACTGATGACCCACGTAATATACGGAGAGTACGCGAAGGTTTGGGCCTTTTTGTCCACATCGTTCTCCACCCAGTCGAACAAGAAGCCGGTTGTCCACTCACGGCTGAACTTGTAAGCGAGATACGAGTAAAGGCCGAGAGAACCGACGGACTCGCCGGGAAAGGCACTTCCCGCAGTATTGGCTATATCGTAACGGTTGTCGCTGTATAGGAGTTCAGTCCCCCAGGTGATGCTATTGAACTGATTGTTGCGGAGCGGCTTGTAGCTCAGCACCAGGTCCGCTCCCAAAAGGCGGCGTTCGCGTTCAGTGAACGTGTCACCATTTGATACGGGTAATACCTGAACGCCAGGGTCCCACTGTGAAGCCGTATGCGGGTTCCAAAGGCCGGAAATGCCTGGTTCCATTGAGATGTCGGGGGTCAGGTCGAAATAGGTGGATAGGCGGCTCCAGAAGTTCAGTCCGCTGAAGTTGCGAAACTCGCCGGGATTGTTGGGAGGATTGTCGCCGCCGAACTGAGTGCCCAGGCCTGCTGTCAGGCTTATATATTGCTCAACCGGCACCAGCCAGTTAAGCTGTGCCCCGTCCGTCCTCGATTCGCCACCTATGTATTGGGCTAGCGCCAGCGGGCGATTCACGAAGGGGAGTTCATGGTCGTGGATATATGACAGCCTGCCGAACTCACCAAAGAACCGTCCAGCCTTCAACGTCAGATTCCACGGCAGCGATTCCGTCTGGAGCGCAGCCTCTTCGACCCCCAAATTAGCTTCGCCGCTGGGCCAATCAGCTGACGCATTGATCACCGCGTAGGCATTAGCGAACGGGTCCACCGATGCGGCAACATTCAGTTCCACCGAACGTTGATTGACATCATACCCGCCCGGCCGATCACTTCCAGTCTCCGTTGAATTGCCGCTGCGATAGCCGAAGATCGTCTCGCCAACCAGTCCGATGGCAGGGTTAAACTCACTCGGCAAGACTTTTCTCTGTGCTTCGGCCACCTTATCCACCTTTTCCTTCAACTCTTCTACCTGCTGCTGCACCGACTCTGTCGGCGCCGTTTGACCAGCCGTTGCGCCTTCGGGTGGCGCGGATGTTCGTCCTTGCTTGATTTCCTCTTTCATTTCTTCGATCAACTTGCGCTGCTCATTAATGGTTTGTTCCTGTTTTCTCACGGTCTCCTGCGTTGCTTTCAGTTCCTGGATTACCTCCTCCTGCTTCCCGATGCTTTCCTCAAGGGCTTCAAGCCGGTCTTCCAGGGTTTGCGCAAATGCGCTTGTTGAAAACAATGATAACATAAATAGCGTGATGAGCGTGATCATGACTTTCACGAATGCACCTCCATATATTCCATATAGTGTCAAATGATAAACTGAGTGATGATATCCCGTCCGTGTCAGTTGAACGACGCACTACTGCATTTACCCGACAGCTTTCGGATCAATCATTTGAGGATTTGACGATGGGGAAATACAGACCGGAGGAGAGCGACCGAGGGCAGGGATGAAGAAGATATTGGGAAGACCGGCCAGAACCGGCGACACATAGATGGTTTCTGTGAACCCTCTCTGAATTACAGATGGAGCAAAAGTGAACCAATTATCGGCCTGGTGGTGGATGGCCATGCAGATGGAGCAATCGTTGTGCTCTGCGCAGTCATCGTGGTGATGGAACGCGGCTCCCAGAATGGAGAGGAGCAGAAGGCAGACGAAAATGAATGAAAGTCGTTTGAGCATGATTAAGCTTAATAGAAATCACTCCGATTTCTTTGTCAAGCGTTTTATCGCGCAGAAATTTCAGATGCGCTTAACGCCAACAATTCAGCTTAGTTCCGGGATCATAATATGACGGCAGGTTCCATCTTGCCCATACTGGCAGAGATACTAGTTGTCGCAAAAGGTAATTCTTCATCAAAAAAACGAAGTAAGCTGTCGGTAAGAAGAATCACCCTACTCGAGGTATGCGGTATTCCCCTTCCCTGAGGAAGGAGATTCTTGAATACGCCCAAGGGAACGATGTTGAGTCAGCTCGGGAAAGTATGGATTCAACGATACCAGCATCTACGAATGGCATCGGGTTGCAAAACCTCGGGGAGATGAGACTGGAGACCTCCAGTTGGAGCAAATCGAGGAGGAAGATTCAAGGCCGACCCCCCGGCTGAAACTATTCTCCATAGCGGTATTCCACCCGCTCGGGGCATCGGTCACGAATGAAGGGCCCGCCCATACGGTGGAAGTACTGAAAACGGTCATGGACAAAAGTGATGCCGCGACCAGCGATACAAGTCGATTCGTTATGCTTGCCCATATGTTCTGTTTGGTCAGCACAACGCCTATACCTCCACCTGGACATATCTAAGGAGAAGCGGCATTATGAGCAGGATCATTGCTGTTCCCACCAGCATCCCTCCTACAACTACGATGGCCAACGGTTTCTGCACCTGGCTGCCGACGCCATGGGCCAAGGCGGCGGGCAACAGCCCCAAGGCCGCCACAAATCCCCCCATCATGACCGGCCGGAACTTGTCCCGCACAGTTTCCAGAATCGCCTCTTCTCTGCTGCTACCCTCCAGGAAGAGCCTGATGTAGTAGCTGATGATAACCGAAGAGTTGAGGATGGAGACGCCGATGATGGAGATAAAGCCAACCATCGAGGAAACGCTGAGCGATTCGCCGACCAGCAATAACGCCAACAATCCGGCGAAAACTGCAAAGAGCGGCGCTGCCATGGTGATCAGGACGTTCCGCACCGACCGGTACATCAGGTAGAGTGCGGTCAGTATGAGAAAGACAGCGATCGGCACGGAGATCAGGAACCTCCGGAACGACTCTTTCATCTCGTTGAACATGCCGCTCCACTCCATGTAGTACCCTTCCGGGAGCTTGATCCGGGCAACTTGCTGTTGGGCGCGCGCGACCGTCCCCCCCATGTCCTTGGAGGTAACCGTGAACTTGACGGGTATGTATTTTCTGAATCCTTCCCGATAGATAAACGAGGCCCCGGTGTCGTAGCGGATATTTGCCAGGCGCGAAAGAGGAACGACACCGCCGCCAGAGAGCACGATAGGAATGCTAGCGATCCTGTCGGGCTCACGGCGATACTCGGCTGGGAAGCTGACCAGGAGGGAGAACCCCTTTTCCCCTTCGATCACCTTGCTGATGTCTTTCCCCCCCAGCGCGGCCGCAACCGTGTCCAGGACTTCCTGAACCGTCAGTCCGAGGGCGGACGAAGTTTCCCGGTTGACGTCGATCAGAAGGTTCGGCTGTCCCAACTCCCTCAGGATACCTTCGTCCTCGATGCCAGGAATCTTCTCGAGCCCCTCCTTTACCTGTTTGGCAATTCGGTCGAGTTCCGCCAGGTCATCGCCGAAGATCTTCACCGAGTTCTCACCCTTGACCCCCGACATCACCTCCTCCAGATTATCCTGGATGTACTGTGAGACGTTGATGTCGGCGTTGGGAAAGAGCTTCTTCAGCTCTTCCCGGGCGATTTCTTCGAGTCGCTCCTTGGTGACCCCCTGCGGCCAGAGGTCGTAACGCTTGAGGTCCACGTAGTATTCGGAGTTAAAGGGGCCGCTCGGGTCGGTGCCGTCCTCCGGCCGCCCTGCTTGCAACTCCACCGCCCGGACCTCCGGCAGGCGTGCGAGGAGGTCCCGCGCCTTCCTGGCGTTTTCGTAAGTCTTGGTCAGGGAGATGGAGTATGGGAAAACGATCCGGATGTACATGTTTCCCTCATCCATCTTCGGCAAAAACTGACTTCCGATAAGCTTTGCCCCCACCAGGAGGCCGATCCCGACGACCGTGAAGGTGACGAGAAGGGCTCGGCGTGAATGCTTAAGAAGGAAGATTACCGTTTTCACGTACCGCTCCCTGAGGCGTGCGACGAACCAGAACTGCCGGTCCTCCGCCAGGGTAAGGAAGAGGTGCTTGGCCGCCACCAGGTAAGTGAAGGTGAGGATCAGGGTGAAGATGATGGCGTAGAGGTATGTCCTGGCCATGGGGGAGAAAATCTGGGCCTCCGCCCCCTTCATCATGAAGATCGGGATAAAGGCAAGGAGGATGATCCCCACAGAAAAGAGCATCGGTTTCCCCACTTCCTCCGCAGCCTTGACGACCGACCGGGTGCCGGGGCTGTAACGCTTGGCGAGCCGGAAGTAGTCCTCGATGAAGATAAGGGGGATATCGGCGATAATGCCGAAATCAATGGCTCCGATGGAAAGGAGATTGGCCGATTCCCCTCTGAGTGCCATCACGGCAAGGGTGATAAGGAGAGAGACCGGGATGATGATCGCGGTGAGCAGCGCCGCCCGAAAATTGCCCAGGAAGAGAAATAGGGCGACAGCCACCAGGAAGATCCCCGAGGTGGCGGTCTCGATCACCTTCTTAACGACGGTGACGATCAAGTCCCACCTCTCATAGAACGGGACCACGCGGATTCCCATGGGGAGGATGCGGCTGTTCAGATCATTTATTTTGTCGTGGATCGATTTTATTGAGGGGATGCTCTTGGCGTCCTTTCTCAGAATCACCGTTCCCATGGTAATCTCGTCCCGATTATCGAGGCCGACGATGCCGGTCTGGGGGATGCTGCCGATGCTTACTTGGGCGATGTTCTTCACCAGGACCGGCTTGCCACCCTTGGTAGTGACCAGGGCGTTCTGGATGTCGGCAAGGCTCCTGATCAGGCCGAGCCCTCTGACCATGTAGTACTGATCCCCCTGCTCGATCACCCTTCCCCCCACATTCAGGTTCGATTTCGACAGGCTATCGAGCACTTGTGAAAGGGGTATCCCGTATTTGACTAGGTTCTCCGGCAGGACGGTAACGGTATACGCCTTTATGTACCCCCCGTAACTCGACACGTCCTCGACGCCGTCCGCGGTCTTCAGGTAGCGGGCCACTGTCCAGTCCTGGATCGTCCGCATCTCCAGAAGGTTGTTGGAGCCGGTCAGGGTGTAGCGCATCACCTCCCCCATCGGATTGGGGATTATGGATGGCTGGATGCCGTCAGGCAGGGTCACGTTGGCGAGCCGGTTGATGACCTCCTGCTTCGCCTCCTTGAAATTGGTGTGATAGGAAAACTTGCACTTAACGTCGGAAAGGCCATAGAGGGAGATCGAGTTGATCCGTTCCATCCCCTCCATCCCGGCAAGGGCCACCTCCAGGGCGACCGTGATCTGACGCTCCACCTCCTCGGCGGATCTCCCCTCGTAAAGAGTGACCAGTTCGATGATCGGGGGGGCGGGGTCAGGGAACGCCTCCACGTTGAGGTCCTTTACGAAAAAGAGGGAGAGGAGAAACGCGGCAGATGCCAGGAAAAGAAAGAGGAGGCTGTGGTCAGTGACAAAGAGGACCCAGCGTCGCATGACGCCATCCTGTCTCATGGCTGCTCCAGGTCGATGGCCGCGCAGGCAATGACATCCCCTTCCTGCACCCCTTCAACCGCCATCAACTTATCCGAGACATCCCGGACCGGCTTGACTTCCCGTTGTTCGAATTTGCCACTCTTGTTCAACTGGACGTAGAATTTCCCCTCCTTGAAGACGATGGCGCTCTTGGCAACCACAGGGAGCGACCGCTCCCCCGCCACGATCCTTATTTTCAGGAACATGTTCTGCTTGAACAGAGCGGTGCCGGAGAGAGGTTTGATGTAAGTCTTGATAGTTTTGGAGTCGGGGTCTTCCACATCGCTCACGTAAGTAACTACCCCTTTGAAGGTCTCCTGGGGAAAGACGTCGGAGGTGAAGGCAACCTCCTTTCCCTTGCGGATTTTGCCGATTTCAGTGTCGTAGATATTGGCCACGATCAGCGACCTCGAGGAGTTGGCAACCGTCATGAGAGGGGTGTTAGTGTCGAATCGGTCGCCGATGTGGGCCTGGATATCAACTACGCGGCCGTCGATGGGTGCCCTGATGGTGAGGGTATCACGCATCCCGCTGGCAGCGGATGAGCCGTAGACGTCTAGCTTCTTTTTTAACCCATCGGCTGCCGCCTTGGTTTGCTCGTAGTTGGCCTCGCTGGTCAAAAGGTCGTTACTGGTCACTGCGCCAATCTCGAAGAGCTTCTTGTTCAGCTTGTAGCTCCGTTCGGCCTGGTTAAGTTGCGCCAGGGCAGAGATGTAGCCGGAATGGGCGTCGCTTACATCGGAGCTCCGCACCAGGGCCAATGAGGTCCCGCGCCGGACAGGACCGCCGACCCGGACAAAGATTTTCTCCACGCTCCCCGCCAGTGGGGTGAGGATCTTCGCTCCCCCTTCAAGGTCGGGTTGGACCGTGCCGGTCGCCTCGATGAACGCCTCGACTTTCTGGGTCGATACGGTGCAGGTCTTGAGTTCCTGTTTCGCCTCTTTCTTCGGTGGCTCCTTCTTCTCGCAGCCAGCCAGAGCAAGCAGGAAGACGATGAGAACGGTTATGCTTTTCACTTTATTTCTCCGGTCGCAACCTTGATAAGCTGTTCAGCCAGATTGCTCTGGACGAGCGCCTGGTTGTACTTGATCATGAAGTTCACGTGGGTCTTCTGGGTGTCGATCAAGTCAAGGGCGGTGATCCCTCCAAGGGTAAATGCCTTCTCCGACCTCTTAAGCAGTTCCTCGGTCTCCGCTTTCCGCATGCTGTATGCGTCGAAGGTTTTCACGGCCGCAGCAAAATTGTTCATGGCCTGACGGACGTCCACCACGATCTGTTTCTTCACCTTCTCCACCTGGAGGTCGATCTGCTTAGCTTCTGCGCTCCTCCTGAGGACATCCCCCTGGTTCTGGTTGAACAGGGGAAGTGGAAGGCTGAAACCGAAACCAACTGTCGAACTATATTCCCTGGTGAACATATCGTACTCCGCTCCGATGGTGATATCAGGTATTCGTCCCGCCTTCGCCAGGGAGCTATTGTAGGCAGCGGCCTTCTGCTGTCTCTCCAAGGCAAGGAGGTCGTACCTGTTCTCATAGGCAGCGGCAATCACCCCTTCTTCCTGATAGGAAGGGAAGCTTTCCCTAAGCTGCACAGCCGGGAGGAGGGGACTGTCGCTCCCGATCAGGAAGCGGAACTGCTCAACGTCGTTCTTCAACTGGGTCTCTGCGGCGGTCAGGCTATTCTCCAGATCGATCCGGGAGAGCTTGATTTTTGTGTAATCGACCAGCGACAGGTGCCCAGCGCTGAGCCTCTTTTCCGCTATCTCCAGGACCCTGTCGAATCGCGCCAGCTCACCCTTGGCCAGGTCCACGTTTAGAAGATCGAGTTTCAGGTTGTAGGAAAGGGTATAAAAACCGGACAGGAGGGTCCTGACAGTGTCTCTGTGGGAGAGCTTGGCAGCTTCCATGGTTTCCCAGGCCGCTTCGGTCCGGAGCCCCCGCTTCCCCCCAAGCTCGATCAGTTGGTCAAGCCGGACAGTCATTTGGGTATTGTCTCCAGAATCTGGAAAGTTGTGGAGCTCAAGGCCGATGTAGTTGTAAGTTAAGGTCGGGTTGGGGATGAGCTTTGCCCCGACGAAATCGGCTTCAGCCTTGTCTGTTTCGTACTTGTTGATGAGGACGTCGTAATTGTTCCGGTAGAACTGCTCGAGCGCCCGGTCCAGCGAGACCTCTTCCGTGGCCGAGACATGGTGGGTAGAGCAGAGGACCAGCAGGACAACGGCAGCAATGAGCGTGTTCCAGTACCTTTTCTCTTTGATCATGGGCAGTTATAACCTTGAAGGTATTACAAAGTAATAATATTACTACATTAACAACGAAAAATAAAGCATGCTAAGCGAAAAAATAATTGTTCGACTATATATCAATTATGAATAGAATATTTTGCCTTTTCCTTTTGTTCAGGTAAATAACAGAATTGAAATGGCATACCCACGGAGCGAAGAACAAGGGCGCGTGAATCAAAAGCTCAGGTGCGCCCGCAGGCCATAGACCTCCGCCGGTCCACGGTCCTTGTTGTAGCCAGGGTTCTGGATGAACTGAAAATCCGGGGAAACCTGGATATACGAGCCGATTTGAACGCGGTAATAAG
>Ga0326727_10002473_pt1 | contig 62845 bp, 51 predicted proteins | sample MB2enrmetagenome_FD_207643 | JGI IMG/M metagenome (GOLD analysis project Ga0326727, IMG submission 207643) | Lab enriched peat soil microbial communities from McLean, Ithaca, NY, United States - MB29MY | ecosystem: Environmental > Terrestrial > Soil > Wetlands > Peat | place: USA: New York...
TTGAAACGACCCGTGGCAAGGCTTGCCGTCTCCGTCCACACTCCGGTGGACGGATCGTAGATCTCACAGTCGGAAAGGGGGTTGCCGTATATGTCCTGCCCGCCGGCCACGAGCACCTTGCCGCCGGGAAGCGTGGTGGCCGTATGGTACTGCCGCCCCGCGGAGAGGCTTCCCGTCGCGGTCCATGCTCCGGCCGAACCGGCAGGCGGCTTCACACTGGGGGGCAGTGCAAGTGCAGAGAATATACAGATAACCGAGATGCAGATGAACAGACCTGGCAAATATTTTGAGAGATTCACTTTACGCATTCGGATCACTCGCCGAGTTGATATGGTCAACAAGATATCGCTTTTTGACGCTTATTAAGTATATATCCATTCGCAGATATCATGCAAATATTCTTACAGCCCCAACACATGAGGTAAGCATCTGATAATCAAAAACATTGCCATTGTACAGGTAGGTAAAAAACCTATTTTTTCACTAGGTGTACAGTATATTTTCGTTTACATACTCATGCTACATGCATCAGGGTAAGCCTTATGTAAGCACTGATTCACAGGATGGATAAAATGGGTAGGATGTGTACCCAAACTATATAGAATAACTAAATAATTCAGAGAAATAGAGGAATATCAACTGAATATTTAAGAGAGTAGTATATGGACAATCATAGGGTTTCTAGTCCGCTCACAAAATTGCTTGACGCCGAATTTGGCTTTGCTCCACTTTGCAAAGGCTTCTAAGCTAGGACTTTCAGAGAATCTCTTTTGACAACTGTTGGGATACATTTCCAGAAAGTGTGCTTCGATGGGTCACTCATAGTTTGACCTCTTTACCGCGACGTTTGATGGACATCTCAGAGGCTTCCAAGATTTTCACGACACTCAGGCCGCTGATCCCGTCCGTGACAGGGCGACGACCTGACCCTATGCAATCCACAAATTCGGACGCCACCAGGCGCAGGGCCTCGGTCTGTTCAAGCCGGGGCGCCCACATATCGCCAAGCCGATAGGAGATCAGGGCGTTGTGCGCCGCTTCAGTGCTCGCAAGCTCTATCCCTTTATCGTATACTTTAATCTTTTCACTTGACTCCATGTCATCGTACAGAATCATTTTCTTGCTCCCGCCCACCAGAATCGTACGGATCTTAGCCGGAGCTATCCAGTTGTTGTGAAAATGAGCGATCAAGCCACTATTGAAATAAACTGTTAGATAAGCAATGTCTTCGATGCCGTTCCCGGTATGGCACGCGCCATTGGCGCAAACGCTTACGGGAGCCTCGTTAACCAGATATCCCAGTATTGCGACATCATGAGGAGCAAGATCCCAGAGCACATTGACATCCCGCTGAATGAGACCCAGGTTGATGCGGACCGAATCGAAGTAATACAGGTCGCCCAAATCGCCCTTTTCGATGATTTCCTTCATTTTGCGCACAGCACCGGTATAGATGAACGTATGATTAACCATCAGGATGAGGCGGTGCTTAGCAGCTAATTCGATGAGTTTCTCTGCTTCTGCCACCGAAGCTGCCATGGGTTTCTCGACCAGCACATGCTTGCCATGTTCCAGGGCCGCGCGTGCGAATTTGTAATGAGTGACGACGGGTGTCACTATGGCCACCGCGTCCACTTTGGGGTCGTTGAGGATCTCCTCGTAGTCGGTTGTGACTCGAATAGAGGGATACTTCTGTTTTACCCTGGCTAAGCGTTGTTCGTCGAGGTCGCAACAAACAAGCACCTGTGCGCCTTCGGTCTCCTGGAAGTTTCTGACAATGTTAGGCCCCCAATATCCATAACCAACCACTGCGATGCCGATCATTCCTTTTCGCCTCTTCGATTTCATTAATATCGTTAACATTATGTTAGGGTGTGGTTGACAAATGCCAGTCTGCAGAATCGTGGAAGACCCCGAAGTGAGTATTGAGCAGCTCGTGTCGAATATGAAATCTAGTCCCTCGCTGGGCGCAATAGGCTATTTGGAAGCTCTCATCTCTGACCAGGATGACGATATCGTAAGCCTCAGCGACTAATTTGAGCGGCGGCGTTACCATCTCGAGGACCCCCTCCCCATCAATATGGGAGGTATGAAAGTCGTCCACAAAACTGGAGTAGCTGCAGCAGGCGACGTTATCGGACCGGACAAAAGCGATGATAAAGTTAGGCTTCACTATCGGCAGACGAGTCTCAAATTTAACGCGAATTCTAATCCGCTCGCCGAAATCGAAGACAGTACGCGGTTTCCCCTGCTCATCGAGAACCTGTATGTCCGTCGCGTATATGGACCACTCCGAAGGCTTGCTCCCGACTGCTATTTCACCCCAACTCATTGAATCCAAACGACTTTCGGATTCACGACTGTCGGATTCATAAATACTTATGGCTTCTTCAGAGGGACCGTCGTATCGCACACTGCCTTCGTTCAGATAGATCACGCGAGAGCACATGGCTTTTATCGCGAACATGTTGTGAGAAACAAAAAGTATGGTTGCATTTCCATCTAACAGCCTTTTCGCATGTCCCATGCATTTCTGCTGAAAGTTCATATCTCCGACGGAGAGAACCTCATCGATCATCATGATTTCGGGGTCCAGATGAGCTGCCACGGAGAAGGCCAGGCGTACATACATCCCGCTTGAATAGCGTTTCACAGGGGTATCGATGAACTTTCCAATTTCAGAAAAATCGACAATCGCATCGAATTTGCGGTCAATTTCCCTTTTTGTCATGCCCAGGATTGCTCCGTTAAGATAGATATTCTCTCTGCCTGTCAGTTCCTGGTGAAACCCGGCTCCAACTTCAAGCAAAGACCCGACTCGACCTTTTATACTGGCATAGCCCTCAGTTGGCTGAGTGATTCTGGAAAGGATTCTCAGGAGAGTACTCTTACCCGCTCCGTTTCTGCCTATAATACCGACAGCCTCACCTCTTTCCAGCTCGAAAGAGACGTTTTTTAGAGCCCAAAAATCATCCTTGCTTTGGTGGGGATTTCCATTGCGGCGAAAAGCCGATTTTAGACTGTCAGTCAGCAGGTCACGCAAGGTATCGTGCCGATACCGCGCCGTGGCGATCTTATACTTTTTACAAAGTCCCTCAGCTTGTACCACTACTGCATTCATCATATCACATCCGCAAAGGTTTTTTCCATGTGCTTGAAGAAAACAATTCCTCCCAACAGCAACAGCAGGACGAAGGCTGCGCTTACCGACATCAGCATGAAGTCCGGGCTCGCTTTGCCTAGCAGCGCCCAGCGGAAGCCCTCAATCACTCCAGCCATCGGGTTCAAACTATAGAGCAATCGCCACCGCTCGGGAACAAGACTCACTGGGTATGCAACCGGTGAAGCGTACATCCAGATTTGAATCAGAAACGGCAGAGCATGGCCCACGTCCCGATATCTCACATGTAAAGGTGCAAGCCAAAGCGCAACTGCAAGGGCCGTCGTTGGGACCAGAAGTAGAAATAAAGGGAGGGCCAGCACTCCCCATGTGGGAACCATACCAAACCATACCATCATTGCCAACAGGATTACGGAAGAAAACGCAAAGTCCACCGCGGGCGTTATCACCGCAGCCAGCGGTATAATTAAACGTGGAAAATAGATCTTACTGATCAGGCCGGAATCCCCCACAACGCTGGGACCGCTACGGCTTAATGCCTGAGCAAAGTAGGTCCATGGCAACAAGGCCGTATATGCGAAAATCGGGTAGGGTAGGCCATCCGAAGGGACTTTGGCGAACTTTTCAAAAACCGCCGTGAAGATCAGCATCGTCACCAATGGTTGGAGGATAACCCAACCGATACCGATGGCGGCCTGCTTGTAGCGGACTTTCAGATCTCGCCAGACTAAAAAATACAGCAATTCCCGGTATTGCCACACAGCTCTGAGGTCAAGTTGAAATAGTCCCCTGCTGGGTTTGATCTCAACGAAGGGTGTTGTGAAAATACTCGTAGATGTTATTTCCGTATCCATGTTTTATTAATACCTTGTCTTTGACAGCGAAAGAGAATCCAGATCAATTAATACATCTAAAAGTACATTTAAAAAATCAAATATCTTCGCTTGATCTACTCTGAAGATCCTCTATAGATATACTTATATTCTGGCACACAGCTTGCTTGTCTTTATACCCGCTTATCGTACCAAATGTTATAACAGACGATTTGAGGTCTTCTATCCAGATAGTAGGATCGCATAGATAACGATGAAGACGATATTTAATTTCAAAAGTCACCGCTTTTCTCCAAAGATAACGAGGCGCTCCAAATAACTTGGGCGAAGTTTCGTCGTGTAAGCGCCTGCCCTCTTCCTCTCCCCAGGCACGAAAAAATTTTCTTAGAAAGTCCGTAGTTTGAAGTGCCTTGGGGATGTAGTGCCTGACACGGGCATCGGGTATCCATCGGCCGCTCAGACCCGCATCAAGCATGCCTGAAAGCATAGCTATCTCTTCTGATACTATTCTCTTGCTGCCCCTTGGCCCGAGGCATGGATCAAAAGGATGCTGTAGTTGCTCCCTGGTGCGGACAGCGTAATTAGCACCCCAGGGAAGTAATGCTTTGGAAGTAAATGCAAACGATTCGCTTCCCAAATCTCTTCTGCCAAATGCGGATGGAATTTGCGGCAATATCTTGGTGAGCCAGGCAGGGGGCGTTCCCTCAAACTCGGGTATGATCGGCCCGCCAAAGAAAACCGTGTCAGGGTATTGAACGAAAGCGGCGGCATAGGAGGCCAGCCAGTTCTGATCCACAAGAACATCATCATCGGTCCAAATTATGTATTCTCCACGGGCATGCTGCACTGCACAATTGCAGGCATGAGACTTCCCTGGCTCAGGTTCGAAAAGATATCTGATCGGCAGATTCCTGGAGAATGAATTGACGACTTCCTCCGTCATATCACTCGAGTTATTATTGACGACCATTAATTCCAAAGAGATTCCGTCCGGGATCGAAAGACGTGTCATGTGTTCCAAAGTCTGACGAAGCAACCGGGACCGATTCCAGGTGCATATTGCGATTGTTAGTAGCATAAAGGCTCCCTAGACCTGGATGTAATCTCTATGATTCTGCCTGACTTTATGCCATACACGAGGCAATAAACTTAGTGTATGATATTTCCTGTCCAAAAGTTCGTTGACACTCGTGAACTCTATTCCGTTTGAAGCAAGCAGCCGGATAATTACAGGGATGATGTCAGCAGTCGTTTCGTGAATATCATGGAAAAGTATAAGACCGCCATAGCCACGTCTTACAGCCAGTTCGAATACCACATTAACGATGGAATCCGGATTGTGCTGGTTTTCGGTGAGAAAGTCTTTTGGGTCCACCTGCCATAAAAGAACGTCTAAATTAAGGGCGTGGAGTATCGCCAGCACACGATAGTCAAGAGAGCCATAAGGCGGCCGCATTTGGGTTAGACGATACCGTTTCCCGAGAGCATCGTTGACGGCGTCCTGGCACATCCGCAGTTGTTGCACGATCTGCCTGCCACCAAGCTCAGGCAAGTGCAGATGATCGTACGTGTGGTTCGCGAGCGTGTGTCCATCGGCGACTATCCTGCGTAAGATCCACGGGTACTTCCTTACATTGGCTCCTTTAACGCAAAAAGTGGCGCCATGGACGTTGCCCATCTTCAGCGCATCGAGCACTTTAATTGTGTTTTCGTTTGGGCCGTCATCGAAGGTTAGAACGCATCTTCCCTCAAAGCGATCGCTCTTATCGATCATGCGCAGCGGACCATAAACAATTCCAGCGATTTTCCTTACTATTTTGCAAATCATCATTCCCGCCATTATTTCGCTTCTGCAGACCGGCTGACGGCTGCCGTCACTTTGAAGTCAGCCACTGTACGCATATTACCCCCGGGTATTTATGCGCCATTTTCCCGCAGCGACTATTTCGGCAATCCTCTGACCGGCCCGGCCGTCCCATAATGGTGGAATCCGGCTGGTTTTGCACCCGCCCTCCAGGATTTTATCAACCTCGGTTCGAAGGTAATCCATGTCAGATCCGATAAGTACGTTAGTGCCAGAGGTCACAGTGACCGGCCTCTCTGTATTATCGCGCATCGTTAAACAGGGTATGTTGAGGAAGGTGGTCTCTTCCTGAATTCCGCCGGAATCGGTTATCACAATCGTTGAATGTCGCTGAAGGGCCAGAAATTCAACATAGCCGACAGGCTCCATCACCAGGAAACCCGGATGGTCAAGGTTTATGCCGCATTCAGACAACTTCCGGCGGGTCCGTGGATGAACGGGAAAGAGGACCTTGACGTCTTTGCAGATATCGCGCAGGACCTCCATTATCGGCACGAGCCCGGATTGGCTGTCCACGTTGGAGGGACGATGAAGCGTGACCAGGCAGTATCTACCGTTAAGATTGAGCGTCGACCGCAAAGCGGGCCAAGTTTTTTCAGCGGTCGGCAGCAAGCGGACCAGGGTATCGATCATCACATTGCCGACCAAGTGGATCTTTTCCGAAGAGACGCCTTCCCGCAGGAGATTCTGATCGCCATCGCAGGAGGGCGTAAATAGCAGGTCGGCAATCTGATCAGTGATTAGACGGTTTATCTCCTCGGGCATCGTCCGGTCAAATGAACGCAGGCCGGCTTCGACGTGGCCGACCGGGATTTGCAGCTTAGCGCAGACAAGGGCCGCGGCCACCGTAGAATTGACGTCCCCATAGACCAGGACGAGGTCAGGCCGTGTTTTCGTTGCCGCATCTTCGAATCGCACCATTATCTGTGCGGTTTGCTGAGCATGAGATGCCGATCCCACCTCAAGATTTATGTCCGGCCGCGGCAGGCCGAGTTGGTCGAAAAAGATGTCCGACATATTGGCATCGTAGTGCTGGCCGGTGTGCACGAGCACCTGAGAAACATTTTCATAGGCCGATAATGCCGCCATTACCGGGGCAGCTTTCATAAAGTTGGGCCGTGCGCCTATAACATGGACGATCTGCATATGTCATGAATCCTATTTGGGATTCCGGTAACCTTTATGTCCGAATCTTCAGGTCCCTCCGAGGGAGGCGGTTCCGGCACAGTGGATGGCAGGCAGGGTGCGAAGTTGATTGTCCGGTTTCATGCGGCAGGCCGGAGATTAATCCTGATTTCCCGATTCCTGCATGCGTTTTACTTGGATCGGCAGCGGCGGCAGGCTGCCCAAAACACCCCGTGTAGGCTTTTTGCCACACCGCAGCAGTCTAATGACTACAGATATCTTCGATGCCTGCCGGCAGCCGAGTCGAGGACGTTGTCGGAGAACTTCCGCCCCCGGTTTCTTCCTCGATGGACTGGTTTTGAAAGGAAGACATTTTCTGGATTGTCGATGATTGGTCCATCACTATTGTCCAAAAATCCGGAAGTGGGCCATGGCGCTCCCGCCACGACATCGGCATCCCGCCCTGGGCCCGCACAAGGAATTGGATTTGGACCTGAATAACAAGCAGACTGATTTGTTTGCGGAAGACTAAGAACTGCTGAGAATACTTTCCGTCTGATACCCGACATGGACAACTCGCCTGATGGCGGCTGTTCTGATCCAAGAAGTGTTAAATGAGCGTGTTTTGAACGCTATACCCATGAGTATTTCTGCGTTTCCCGGAGCATCTTTACCGCAAATTTTCGCCCCGGGAATTCCAAGTGATTGTGGACAACGTGTAGTAGCCACAAACACCAGAAGTAGATGGAGTGGGCATCCAACGAAGCAGATTCACGCTGAATGCCCACTTACGCTTTTAAGTTGAATCAGATCGAAATCTCGTTCGGCGCTTTGCTCGTGATGTGCTGCAAGGCACATCACGCACTCCGACTTCCTGAAACCCCTTGCAGCCAAGCCAAACTAATTTGTGGGGCACAACAAAAAGCAGCGCCCATGGTTATGGATTCATCAGCTTCAGCCCGGTAGGGGCGGGTAATGTGGTTTGGCTCCCGCCCGGTATCAGGAAATCTGTCCGCTTAATCAGCAGCAGTGCAGCCTGGTCTGCGCCATAGTCAAAACTGCTTGAATAATCCGTATAATCTCTACCGCACCAGGAGGCATTATATGTGTTATAGCCGCACGACGCAGCCGGTTTCGGCCAGTTTCCGCCCAGTCCATCGGATCTGGCCTGTCCGCCCGATCCGCTTCCCCCGGCCTGGGATATGTCCAGGATGGCGAAATATATCTTGGTCCCCGCAGTGAGTTTTGCGATGTCTGCAGAATTCGCCAGGTTGAACGCTGCCCAGACTCCCTCGTAATAGGGCCACCATTTGCCGAATATCCCATCAGTCCTTGCAGCTTCGCCAAAGCCTGAGTACGCCTGTACATGCACGGGCGTTGCCGAGGCGAAGTTCGCATTTGTGATCGGGCTGAAGGAGTACCTTACCTGATACGAGGAATTACTTTGGCCGACATTTAGATATTTATCATTGAAGCTGATCTCAAAATGATTGTCGGATGAGAACCACGCCACGGCAACAGAGTTGATTGTTTCATCGTTTTGCGGCTCAGAGTCGTAATCAAAGTACATGTTGTCCAGCCACACACTATATGGAGGCACGCCCAAACCCATATAGCAGTTGTCGTTTAAGTAACTGACATAAAACTTGAACAGGCTGCTCAAAAACGCAGTGCCGCCGGCTTCGAAGCTCTCGCCGTTGTTGGTGTAGGTGCCGGCATTATTGTGCTGCGGGTGATCATCAACCTGTATGTGTGTCCAGGCGCCGCCGTTGGTATAAAAGGTATGATACCAGTGGAAACCCGTCGATGAAGTCTGGTTGAAAGTTCCGACTTCAATCGTCCCCCCAGGAGCAGTGCCTGATCCGCCGCCGCCGTTGGTTTGAGTCGACGGGCCCATGACGTAGAAACTTAGCCTGTTGGCTCCATTGGCGATCGGCATAACGGTTGGATTATAGGTATTTGCGAAGTAATAATATGGAGAGCCGACGTAGTTACTGCCACTACAAATGCCCCCGCTTCCAACCGATAAATAATTTGCTTTCCCGAAAATCGGGGTGCCGCACTGATTATCCACTTCACCCGTCTCACCGCAATTTGACGCGCAATAATAGCCTCCGGTGACAGTCCCTTTAAGGCTATTGCCGGAGATAGAAACCGTATTGTCTATATCCCAGTAGCCGTAGGTTACCATCCCCATGTGCATTGTGTTGTAGTTATTGGCGTACCAGTAGAAAACATCATCGACGCTGGTTCCGGAGTAAGGCGTCGTATTATAAAAGCCGAATTCAGTTCCGGAGAAATAGGAAGACGCAGTGGAGTTCGTACCGTAATTCCAGCCGCCGCCGCTGCCGGGTATATTGTTCGTCCCGACGGTGGGAGTAAAGGCGTCGAAATTCTGATAGGTGGCAGGCCAAGTCGCGCTCCGCGCCGGACATGGACCGAACATTAAAAGGGAAATTACCATAAAGCCAACAAATGCTACTGGTGCAAGCCGGTAATGAACAAACATGTAACACCTCCGTAATTTGATTTGTGCAGTTCGGGAGTGCAACACGCATGCCATGCGGAAATCGATATTCATCCAAACCCTCACTAAGCTACTGGCACGGGGAGCGGCCCCGGGCTATCGAGCATCCTTGCATTCAGCGAATCCGACGAGGGGGAAATGTGGTCCTCGAACTCGAATCCCGATTACAGTTTCGTAGTGCGCGTTTTTTGATCGGCAATATTCCTGCGCTGCATTCGTTGGCGGCATTATGGTAAAGAAACAGGAGAAAGGCTGCACTACCCTCTCCAGCTCCGCCAATTCCGGAATAATCAGATTAGCCGTTCGTATTCCTTTATTACTCGACTGGCATTGGCAGGCCAGTTCAATCGCCTGGAGGTCTCTATTAAGGCCGCCTCCCCTAATTTAATTCTGAGATTGTCATCAGACAAGGCTGCAATAAGAGTTGCGGCCAAAGCTTCCGCAGATCCGCTTTGGAACAGCAAACCATTGACACCATCCTCCACCAGATCCTTTACGTTCGCCATATCAGGAGCAACGATCGCTTTACCCTGCGCCATGTACTCAATGATCTTCATGGGGGAGGCATAAAAGGTCGCTTTGGGGCTGACCGCTACGTCGAAGAGGGCTATATATTCCCCGACCTTCTCATGGGCGACCCGTCCGGTTATGCGTAAAGATTGCCCAATGCCCAGCTCTCTTGCAAGCGACTCTATCTGGCTGCGAATCGGTCCGTCGCCAACCAGCAGCAGGATCGCTTTCGGAAAAATTGCATGCACGATCCTGAATGCCTGCAGAAGGAGGTCCACTCCGTGCCACGGCCGAAGAATCCCGACAAATCCGATGAGAGTGTTTGACCCATCGAGCCCCAGGCTTTGGAGTACTTCGTCAGACTTTTCCCTCTGGTAGAATTTAGTCGTATTAACCCCGTTAGGCAGGACGAGAATCTGCTGAGCGGGAACTCCTACTGAAACAAGGTAATCTTTCAGGGTCGAGGAAACCGCTACCGTTCTACTGGCGCCCTTGCACGTTAGTCTCTCGACTGAGTAGGCCAGTCTCCTGAAGCATAAATTCTCATCAGCTTCGTGGTCCCTTTCGTAGGCAAGTGGTGCATTGACCTCCAGGAACACCGGAATCTTCTTTTTTTGTGCGGCGGCAATACAGGAATAATTAAATGTTATATAGCGGTCGTAAATAAACGCCGGTTTGAATTTCTCTATCGCTCGGCAGACTGAATGGAAACCATAGAGGTTGTAGCCGATTTCGAGCATTTCGTAAAAGGGCCCCCTAAGGAATCGTTTTACACCCATATGTAGTCTTGATGCGGTCTGCTGGGACAGGCTGCCATTAACAGCCGGGCCGATCAATAGCACCTCATGACCGAGGCTTCGAAATGCGTTGACCATTTCGGCGATATGAATCCCCTCAGCCCCGTCGCCCAGCGTTCTATGATGATAGAGGATACGCATTATAAATCACAACCTGCGGGTAGATTTCCTTACCTCTTTATTGCGATGCGTCCGCCAGGAATGCAGACTTCGAGGGGCTTGTCGTGGACAGCGGAGCTTTCAATGTGAACTGCTGCGAGCCGTGGTATGCCTGCATCCAGTTTTCGAGTACCAGCATGAGCCATATTATCCTGTGATAGTCCACACGCCTGCTTGCGTGGTCTTCCAGCACTTTCTCAACGCTGTCCGCCCTTAGGTAGGACCGGATATGAGCGGATGGTGAGAGTAGCAGTTCCCGAGCGTAGCCGTAGAGTTCTTTTTCGAACATCGTTTTGAGAGGTGTCGGGAAACCCATTTTCTTTCGATCTATGATTGGGCGAGGCAAAAAACCCTTCGTTATATCCTTCAAGAGTATTTTATTGTTCCTGAGTGACATCTTGTACCTGGACGGCATCCTGGCGCAGAATTCGACAAGCCTGTAATCGAGAAACGGCACTCTGAGTTCCAGTGATGCCGCCATGCTCATGCGGTCCGCTTTGATGAGGAGATCATCGACCAGCCAGGTCTTCGTATCGAAGTAAAGCATTCTGCTGAGCGAATCATTATCCCGTGTTGCGGAGAAAAGGTCCCCTATGAAACCATCCAGTGGGGTCGCGCCCTTGAGTCTTGAGACAAACTCCGTGAATTCCGGCAAGTAGAGGAGGTGCTTGTAATATTCTTCATAGGTCGATATCCCCCGGTATCTCTTCTCAAGTGGCAGCGCTCCCAACTCCATGTATTTGCGAAGTCTGCTGCCGCCGGGAAGAAGCCTGCCGGAGAGATTGCTAAAAGTGACGGGCGCCTGCGACGGGAGGAGTTTTCTGTATCTTTCGAGCAAGTTCATGTACCGATAGAAGTCATAGCCTGCGAAGATTTCATCCGAACCTTCACCCGAAAGCACGACGGTAACGTATTCCTTTGCGAGCCGGGATACGAAATAGAGAGAGATCGCCGCAGCCTCAGCGACCGGTTCGTCCATCAGGGCCACGTAACCAGGAATGAATTCCTGGAATTGAATGGGGGTGACGAATACCTCATGATGGTCAGTGGCGAATCGGTCCGCTACCATCCGCGCGTAAGGTGTTTCATTAAACTGCCGGCCCAAGTCATAGGCGACGGAGAATGTCTTCAGCGGCTCTGATACCTTAGGGGCCAGCAGCCCCACCACCGTGCTGGAGTCAATGCCGCCGCTAAGAAAGATCCCTAAAGGCACGTCGCTCCTGAGGCGCAGGTCGATAGCGCTTTCCAGCAAATTGCGCGCCTCGCGAAGATAATAACTCTTACCTCGATCTTCCCCATTATTGAATACAAGGTCCCAGTATTTGAAAACCCTGGTATTTCCGTCAGCTCCAACGATCATGTAATGACCGGGCAGAAGTCTCTTGACCCCGGCGCACAACGTGTCCTCGCCAGGTATGTACCCATAGCTGAAGAGCGCGTCCACGAGATAGCTGTTAATCTCAGGCCTACTCGCGATCGCTTTGAGAATGGCCTTGACCTCTGATGCGAAGTAGAATGTGCCGCCTTCGCTATAATAATAGAGGGGCTTCACGCCCAGTCTGTCCCTGGCAAGAAACAGCAGCTCCTTTGTTGTATCCCATATTGCGAATGCCCACATGCCATTGAATCTTCTGACGCAATCGCATCCCCATTCGCTATAGGCAGCCAGAATCACTTCCGTGTCGGTATTTGTTCGAAATACATGTCCTTTTGCCTTCAGCTCTTCTCGCAGCTCAATATAATTGTAGACTTCACCATTGAAAGTTATCCAGAATCGGCCGGTACCGTCGGACATCGGCTGGGTCCCTGCTGAACTGGTATCCAAGATACTCAAGCGTCGGTGGCCGAAGGCAAGTCCCTTGGATTCCTGCACCCAGATTCCGTCCGCATCGGGGCCACGATAGGGAAAAACATCGATCATGGCCTGGATGCGTAGGTCCAGGGCCTCTCTATGAATAGATTTGATCCCAGCAATTCCGCACATGATGTTTTCTCGGTCGATCTATTTATAGGTCTATTAAGGGGAGCGAAGAATTTACGGCTTCGATAAGCATTCCAAAGCGTGCACTGGGGCCAGTGCCAAACCAGGGCAACAGGACTTCGACAAGAAAGAGCATACTCTCTTATGTAATGGCACCTTGTGTAATGACACCTTCTGTAATGACACCTTCTGTAATGGCATCTTGTGCAATGGCATCTTGTTCCATGGTCTCAAATTGGGCAATTCTACTGTATACTACCGCCATGCCGCACCACCAATATATGGGTTCATAAAAAAGCCTGTTGACAAAGGTGGCGGCGACCAGAAATCCTATCAAGCCGACCTGCAGTGCAGCTATGTCGTCGCGAACATCCTCTCTGGACAGCAAGAGAAAAGATTTTTTGGCCCTGGAAGTCCTGACGAAGAACAATGCCAACATGGCGACAAGCGGCACGAAAACCATCAGGCCGCCTTCGGACAGCGCCTGGAACCAAAGACTATGGCAGACGGTCCCCCCCTGGCCCAGTTCTCTCCCCTGCTTTTCATGGCCAAAGTAGTCTCCGAAATTGTCCATTCCGCAACCATATATCGGGTTTTCCGAAAAGAGAACCAGCGCGTAGCGCCAGGCATCGAACCGGGTCTGGGCCGAACGGTCGGGATCAACTTGACCTTCTTGTGCAGCCAACATCCCAAGCATTCGATCCTTATAGTAATCCGTGACAAAAACCGAGGCCCCCAAAGCGATACCGACGAGGATGATAAGCATCTTCTTTCTTTGTTTTTGAAACATGGTCATTGTGGCCACGTACACTGCCACCAGCCCGAGGAAGCCGCCCCGGGAACTGGTTATCACCACCGACATAATCATGCCGAATGTCCCAGCGGCTGCACCAGCTCTGATCCACCAGGGACCCCTGAAGATCCTAGTGACCACCAACGGCAATAAAAGCACCAGTGCGGCGGCAAACTCATTCGAATCATCTATAACACCGCCGCCCCGGTTTTCGAATCTGTTGCTCGTTGAGCCGCGCTGATCCCAGCATCTGTAGACCAGCCAGGCTGCGCTGAGAATGAGGGCATTATGGAACCAGGTCAATTTCTTGTAACTGTCGATGATATTGATAAACAAGAAAAAGAAAACTACATATTTCAAGAAAACAAGTGTTGCACTCCAGGCTGCTTCCTTATCAAACGCTCCGGCTGCCCCAAGCGCCATCCCGAGCAAGATGATCACCATCATCCAGAGCTCGGCCGGCCGTTCGGAAAATTTCTGAGAGTATCTGGAATTGAAGAAATAGCAGATAAGAACGGCGATTGAGATAAAGAACGGCGCCCTCAAAGGAACAATATATAATTCGGATAGTTGCTGTGGCGTGATGTGTGTAAAGAGTGCAAAAGCAGCCAACCCCCAGAAAGGGTCGGCAAAGATGGTGGCGAGGAGCCCAAAAGCTATGATCGAAAATCCGAAAGACATACTAAGCATAATTAAAATAACCTCCGATACAATGCATTTCAGGCCAGATGACAATCCCCGCTGTTAAGCCGCATTTCTTTGCTCGGTTTCGCGATGCCGTCACAGAGATCCAGGTATAGCTTCTCGTAGCGATGCATCATGGAATCGATGGCGTAACTCTCAGAAATGAGCTCAGCGGCCTTTTCAGTAAACGACGCAAACTTACTCTGCGCTTCCAAAAGTTCGAGTATTCCTTGTCCGAGCGCCTCGGAGGAATGATCCACAACCCTGCCATTTCTTCCATCCATAATTAGTCGTGCTTTGTTTGCCGGCCGGGTTATCAGGACCGGAACCTTTGCTGCCATTGCCTCGATCAGGGATAAAGGCAATCCTTCGGTATGCGAACACAGCACAAACAGGTCACTTAGCGCTAACAAATCGGGTATGTCGCGCCGCAGCCCCAGGAAACGGACACAACGTTCCAGACCTAAGTTACGGGACAGATTTGTTAATTCATCACGCAGTTCGCCGTCACCAACGATCAGCAAGCACACACGTCTTTTCAGCAACTCGGATGAGCTAAGGGCCCGCAGGAGCATGGAATGATTTTTGACAGGGTCAAGTCTGGCTACGATGATCGCGACTCTGGCATCTTGTTGAATTTCGAGCGAACCTCTCAGCTCGTTCTGGCGTTTCTTATGTTCAGGGCTCTCAGTAACGGAAAAAAGATCAGTATCAATTCCGTTGGGGATAACCGAAACCTTGGCCCTGGACAAGCCGTCCTTTTGGACTGCGGCATGAGCAAGGTCGGCGCTCACGGTAATCCAGGCGTCAGTGATGCGGCTTAAAAAAAATTTTTCAATGCGGCGCCTGAGCTTAAGATCAATATTGTGCCGGCTGTGCTCCGTAGTTATCAGACAAGGCACGCCCGCGAGTCTCGCGGCCAGTCCGGCGTAGAAGTGTGATGCCTGGTTATGAGTGTGTATAATGTGGTATCCAGCCTTCCGGAATGTCTTAGCGAGTTCGAAAATTAGCGATAAATCCAACCCGGGGCGGCGTGAAAGTACAAAGCTCTTGTGCCCTAATCTGTCAATATCGTCCAAAAGTACCCCGCCACCATCAAGGCAGCCAACGGTCAACTCGAATTTTGTTCTATCGATTTTTCGAGAAAAATTCAAGATGAAGTTCTCGATACCGCCGGTATGCATATTAAGCGTAATATGCGCAACCCTGATGGGCACTCGAACTCCAAGCCTGGATAGGGTTGTCCTGAAAAGTGTTGACGCCATTTGAGCGGTACTCCCTGAATGGCCGTCTAATTTGGAACATTCGGCGTTGCCAGGTCCTCAGTGGGCTGCTGGATGACGGGTCCATACTCCAGATTTTTCTGCAAACCATCAGAACGTTTTTGCCGATACGAGGGGAATAAACTCTTCGAGTATCCAAAATACTGATTACCGCGAGTGGTCTTGTACTACACGAGAACCACAAACATCGGCTGCCTTTTTCGAGCTGTGCCGGTCTAAGCTCTCCGCCATTTCGTGGATGGGGAACTGCTTTTTAGTACCCCAGGGACCAGGAGGCTTTTCGGGGAAAACCAGGTACCGCCTTCCCAGGAAATTAAATACCAGGCCGATTGAACACGCCGCTGATTTGGCGAGCCAGACAGGGAGTCCCATGCCAACAAACACCAGGGTGACCGAGACATCCAGCAGACCGGCAATTCCCGTTACCAGACCGTACATGCCGAGTTCGGCATATGAGTCCCACCGGGCCCTGTGCCTGAAAAGCAATGCAATGCAGAGAAGGTAATTAACTGCGGCCGCCAAAACGAAAGCAGCGATGGCAGAAGTAAAAACAGAGAGATTGAATTTGAGAAGACTGAGGAATGAAACCAAATTTAATATTGCAGAAGATCCACCGATAAAGAGATAAATCAAAAACTGCATCGGCACAGGGAGCTTGGGTGCATTATAGTGGAATACGCAATACAATGCGCGAAGCCCATCGCGCACACCAATTTTTTTCCCTTCCTCATACGTACGCCCATGATAGGAGATTCCCATTTCATATACCCGAAGACGCATCTGGGCGATTTTAGCCACAATTTCGGGTTCAAACCCAAAGCGGTTTTCCTTGATCTCCACGGCCTGGATGACGCCCCTGCGAAATACCTTATAACAGGTTTCCATATCAGTGAGGTTAAGGTCCGTAAACATATTAGAAAGCAAAGTCAAAAATTGGTTGCCAACTGAATGCCAGAAATAAAGTACCCTGTGCGGCCCAGCACTAGAAAATCGTGAGCCTAACACCACATCGGCCTGATCATGAACGAGAGGGGCCAACAATCGTTTCAAATCCGAAGGGTCATATTCCAAGTCCGCATCCTGAACAGCTACAAAATCACCCGTCGCTCTTGCAAACCCGGTGCGGAGCGCGGCACCCTTCCCCATATTCTTCTCATGCTTCTGGACTACCACCACGGGATACCGGCTCGCCAGGCTTTCTGCAATTGAAACGCTGAGGTCCGAAGAGCAGTCGTCAATGATGATTATTTCCAACGCAAGATTTTCATCAGCAATATCCATGACCCTCTGAACGCATTTCTCAAGCGTCGCTTCTTCATTATAACAAGGTATCACAACGCTGAGCTTTACAGGGTCAAGTCCCCTTATTGGTCCAGGTTCAGTCATGGCTCTAACCTTTCCGATAATGCCTCAAGACCCAATTACCGACTCGTTTGATGTGAGAGCAGCATTAGTTCTGTGGAACAGATACTCAAAACCAAAGCCGGCAAAAATATAGTATATGATTTCCGACATCATTCTGAATCTTTGGCTGGCTTCTATCCCAGCTCCTATTATGTTAAGGTAACTATATAACAGGATCGCAATCAGGCCGAATTTGAATACAGGCTTCATACTGACAGAGTTTATCGAATACAAGCCTATCGCAGCAAGAATGTACAAAATTATCATATAAGCGTATTGATAAATAAACATGCTTATGTTGGCAAATCCATTCAGATTAAATATATTTGATATTTTTGATACAAATCCACTAGTAGGCACCGTACCAGAGCTGACCCAAGGATTAGCTATCAATTCATTTCCAAATTCATTAACATTGTGCGACAGATGAGATTTCAAGAAGCCTTTTATTATACCAATTAGCAAGTGTCCTGGATATTTTCGTACAACATTCCATTTCACGACTCCATCTAATTGATTATACAATGCTTTATATGATTCAACCGGGAATGTTAGGTTATAAATGAACAAGTTCTGTAATACTGGGTAAGATGGAATATTGAAATCTTCTGCTATCCTGTCGTAGGCCCTGTGTAGCGATATAGATTCTTTCTCAATGTAACCAGTAGCACCGATGTAGTATATAAAATTGTGGGTGTCAATAACGCTGACTCTTGGTATACTAAATGTATGTATGTTTCTTATAATCCAAGGCCCTACAACCAAAAGGTAGCATAGGAAAAAAATCCCAGAGAGTTTGGCCAAATTGACCGTGGAAAAACGCAGATTAAAAATAATAAACAAGAAAAGGTGCAAAAAAATCAGATATTGAGCGACTGGCTTGGTAAGGGTCATAAGACCGATCAACAAAACGGAAAAAATGTGATATTTATTGTGGCCGGTTCTAAACGCAAGCACAAAACAATATAAGTATGCTACAAACAGGAATAAAAATGGAATTTCGGTTAGTAACTTAAATGAGTTTAGCATCGCCGATGCGTTCATGGCCATAAACACAGCACCTACAACAGCTACACGTGTACTATTGGATATATTCAGTACTGTGTAGTACAAGATTGCACATGATACTGCATACAACACCACTTGAGAAATAAAGATCCAAACGATCGGAAGCGAAAAAAACGCGAACATAGATAGGAATAGAGGATACATTGGAACACGGATCAGATCAGGGATAAAAGGCTCAGCAACGGATCTGGAGAAAGCGGAGTTTCTGGCAATATTCACAGCAATTTGCCAATAGTGGACTGCGTCAGGATCTGCAGTGATGCCAAGCCCATGATAGAAAGATGGATTGGAAATCAAGATTGCCAGCCCAATAAACGAAGAAAATGCAAACGATAGCAAGGCTATAAAGATGGGCATCCTATGGCCGTTTTTTAAATGCATTTAACCTCTCATCTCTGTATAGCCATCATAACAAGTACTAAATCTTGAGGGTAAAAATGATCCGGAATAAGGAATATAGTATGGATTGAATCACTTCGTTATATTAGCCTCATAGTTCCCGATCAGCAGTAGATTATAGACTTCCAGCACTTGCCTGGCACATTCATCCCAGGTACGGCGTTGACCGCGCCGTGATATGAGCCTTCTGTCCCAAGTTCGCTCCAATCCTTTTCGGAGAGCCATCTCTAATTCATCAATTTTGCCGGCTTCCACTATATGGCCCTCTTCCTCCTTTTCAACGATGTCAACTATTGCACCAACATTTGTGACAACGACCGGCGTACCGCACGCCAGGGCCTCCATTACGACATTGGGGCAACCCTCACTCCTGCTTGCAAGGCAAAAGAGGTCCGCGGCATTGTACCACAACGCCAGTTCCTCATGGGGCTTTCTACCGACCAAGTGGACATTAGAGAGCGCAAGGCTGTTCATCAACCGTTCGATCGCTGCTCGATCATCTCCCTCTGAGCCGGTGCCTCCAATGATGTATAGTTCAACATTGTACCGGTCAGATAGCTTAGAGACCGCATTTATTAGAAGATCATGCCCCTTGGAAAGGAGGAGCGATCCAACGCTCACTATAATGGGGATGCCCTTCGGCAAGCCAAGCTGTTCCCGGCACTGATTTTGATCCATTAATTGGAAATGATGGTTATCTGTACCATTCAGAATAATGCTGATTTTGCGGGTTGGAACACCTATCGTTTCTATAAGCGACCTGAGATGTTGGCTCAACGCTATGACATGGTCAGCTTTTAGCAACAAAAAATCGATGATTTTTTTTCTAAAACTGTTTTCATTAATATGTAATGCCTCAACACCTCTAACCGTAATTATGAATTTCTTTTTGTATAATTTGGAAATCATGAAAGCTGCGAGAATGTCAGGGTACACCCAATGTACGTCAACCAAATCGACTTGATTCCTCAATCTGTGAGCCAATGGCGCTACTGCCGCCCAGTATGCGAATGAATCCCACCACTTTATGAACCGCGGTATAACGGGGAACCGAGGGTGGGCGACATCCAACCCCTGAATAATGTCCCTGGTCGGTATTCTTGAATAACCGCGAAACCTTTCAAAGCCCTCCATGAAAGGGAATTTGGGAATAGGGGCGATGACTGTAATATTACAGTATTTCTGTACAGCTTTTAATCTGTTAAGAACAAAAATGCCGAAATTTGGATACGCCCGGTTAGGGAAAAGGTAGCTCAGAGCTAGGATTCTCGGTTTCATCATGACTCTGGAAAGTGATCAATTAAAGAGTTTGAAAAGGTTACGGGAGCGAACTATAAAGATCATCGCTTTGGGTTTTTAATCTCACCAGCGCTTTGTACAGCACATCGCTAAGGTTTTTGTTCAAAAAATATTCACAATTTGATCTGTTTGGCCGAGTAAGCGATCCGTCCTTCCATCCTCTATGCAGAGATACGAGTGCGGATGCAATATCCTTGGTTGTATCCCTGGATTGGATGCCGAGCTTAACCTCTCTCATTAAGGTTGACGTAGCTCCCGAAGAATTGGTAATGGCCAGTATGGGTTTATTCAAAGCCATATATTCATACAGTTTACGCGGAATCTGCAATGGAAAATCAGGTTGGATGAGGAACAATACGTCACTCCTCTTCTGATACTCCATCGCTTCTCGAAATGGCACGCGAGGGATGATTTTGACGATATCCTGCACGGTCGGGTCCTGCAAAAGCTTTTGCAGTTCGGGACTGTCGATCGATATGCCCCCGAGAAATACGATCCTCAATTCCTCCTGGGGTATTTTGCCTTTCCGAACTAAATCCATGGCCGCTTTTATAAGGCAATGCGGATTTCTCGAAAAATAAAGTGAACCCGCGTGGGTCAAAGTGAGAGCGGTATTCTTTGTAGGTTGAGGCTCGCCATTAAAGTTTTCGAATCCATTCGGGATGACGGCAATTTTGTCATCCAGCAGGGCGGGAAAACGGTTGACGAAATCCTGTTTGAGTTCCTGGGTGTTTGCAATAACGAGATCTGCCGCCTTGAGTACCTTGCGCTCCATGATGGTCTCAATACGGCGAACAAACCAGGTCCTCACCAGAAACCGGGGATTTGCAACCCATGGATCACGGAAATCCATAACCAAAGGTCTTCCGGTCAGTCTTTTCAGGATGGCGCCAATCAGAAAGGAAGTCCACGGGCTGCCGGTGGAATAGACAATGTCTATTTCTTTCTGCTGGATAATTCTCAGACCGGCAAAGACCGCCCATGGCAGCCACCCGATGTGAGGATCTGGAGATGCCAGGGAATCGGTTACCAAGTCCTTGAATTCCTGGATTCGGGTAGGAGGAGAGGCGTTATGAGAGGCCGCCCTGTTTACGTCCGGCAGAGCATTTTGGGGACGCTTGGCGAAGCCAACCCGGGTCAGGAAGTCTCGAACAGACAATAATGTTTCCCTGGGGCGGCAGACACGTGCCCGGATAATTTGAATTCCACGGTCTACATTACTGAGCATTTCCAAATCTGTGGGCTGGTCGCTGAGAAAATTTTGTACCCGAGCCGTAAGTACATATATCTGTACGCCCATTTTCTGCAGGTGATTTGCAAAATGAAATGGCCGGAACGAGCCGCTGCTGGAATCCGGTGGAAAGTAATACGCTATGAAGAGAGCCTTCAATTATTCGCCCCTGTCAGGAGAAGACCAATATAGCACGCTCACTGCCTCCTGATCTAAATTCTGAAAGGCAATTAAGGTAATAACACGGATTCGCATGATATTCGGTTCCGCTAGATGATACTCTATTCTAGTGTCTGTACTATTGCTTTATTAAGAGTTGCTAGAGATCTTTACATCCCTGCAAGATGGAAACCGCTTTGAGTTTGCGAAAGTTTGGCCTTCTAAAGAAATATTGATGTTTTCTAAAGTAATAGACAAGACCTGAAATATGACTGATAGTTGCAGAACTCAGTTTGAACTTCCGAGAAATCTCCTGTGCGTCGTGAAAGGCTGAAATCGTTGGGTCATAGACAACGCGGTATCCCGCCTTCCAGAGGCGAAGACAGTAATCCACGTCCTCAGGTGAATAAAAAATGTTTTCATCCAGAAGCCCAATTTCGTCTATGACCGACTTGCGCATCACCCACATCGCAGAGATGGCATAATCAACATCATGCAACGTGGACAATTTTTTAGATGCACCTTCACTTCTCTCCAAATATTTCAAAAATAAATATCGAAGCATCTTGTGCTGAAGTGTCGGAAAAATGTCCGTAGATTTTTGCAGACGACCGTCGGGATAGAGAAGTTTTGGAGCAACCAATCCAACTCGTGGCATATCCTGAAGAGTAGATATTGCACCTTGGATAACCCCATCCACAAGTTGCACATCTGAATCCATGATTATAACATATTTGCCGATCGCTCTTCTCAGGGCAATATTGCGAGAGTATGTAGTACCTCTGTTAGTCCTGAGATATATTGGAATAACATGTTTTGCATAGTCGTTTTTGTAGCTTTCAATATTGGTGACCGTGCGATCGGAAGAACCGTTGTCAACTAGAAATACTTCAAAAGAAAAGCTGCCGCTACGCAGTTGTCCGAACAGCGACTCAAGGCATTTCGCAATGTGCCTTTCGGAGTTCCATGTCAGGATAACAAATGATATGTCCATTGGCCGCTCAGAATTCAAACCCCTATGAGTGGGGTTGTTTACAAGAATAATAATTAGATAATTTGAACTCACCAGCAGATTTCTTGCAATTTGATTGCAGAGATCCGACGAAGCTTACGCAATCTCCACCTCCGAGTTATACTTTGGGACTGGCATCCTTAAGTCCCTTGTGAGTCCATAAGGTTATCGCTACTGTCCGTCCTCGGGGGCCTTTATGATATTGAACACCTGAATCAGCTATAATCCTATGTACTTGCGGATACGTGGACCTACAATCTTAGTTGCGGAGACAGGTAGGTTCTGCCAAATACGAATAGCTAAACCGAATCTCGATTTTTCAGTATCAACTTTGGATGGCGACCTACCGGGAAAGATATAGTACCAATAAAGGGGCTTTGGCTGAGCCCCCCATTGCTCTTTAAACTTATAAGTGCTCTCTTCGATGGAAGATCTGCCAAAATCGAAGTACTTATAGCCTTTTTCGCATGCATATCCGAGCATGGTCCAGTAGAGGAGCATGTTGGGACTCAGTTTGCTGTATTTCCTCAGAGAAGAGGCCCACGGATTATAAATTGTGCCATTGAAGCCAAGGATTATGCTGCAGGCCAGGGGTTGCTGCTCCCTATATACGAGACAGATTCTTGATTCCTCCGGGAATCCCTCGATTACGCCTTTTATAAAGCGCTTTGAATGGACCGGCGATCCAAGGTCTCTCATGTTTATGGAGAAGACTTCATAGAAGTCATCCAGGAGTTCCAGGCCACCGATTTTTCCAGCCAGTCCCTCTTTTTCCGGTTTTCTGATCTGGCTTCGCAATTTGGATTTAAAACTGCCCATGAGTGCTTCGGAAGACTCGGGAAGCTCAAGAAGCATTCGCGCTTTGTGAAGCCGCTTCTGCACATTGCAGTCGAGAGAGCCTAGCCAACCGTTCGCTGAGCTATCCTGGTCTTCGGAGCCTGATTCCGGCATGGAAAGAAGCGGAAGCGTCTGGCGAAGTTGGATGCTATCAACTTTGAGCCTGCGCGCCAGGTGTACAGCCTCGCTTAAAAGCGCCTTTTCCACGTCCACATCGTCTGCCAATACCCCTCCTGCATCAAAGAAGGGCATGGAAATCAGTTGATTTCCAAATGCAAAACTCTTTAGGTGAATCAGCGGTAAAACGCCTGCGATCTTCTTTGAGTCGGTTTCGCAGTTTCCTGTATTTTCTTCGGTCTGCTCGTCCCAATTTGAAAGTTCAACGATTTTATGTTGCCGGCCATCTTCGATCGCAGTCAGATAGTATGTTTGGTGACAATAGGTCCTGTTTATGATCTGCCCCCAAACGGAAAGGTGGTACAGAGACGCAGCTCCGCCAAATCGATTACAATATTTGTCAAATCTGTCTGAAGTTGTCAGACGGACGAATTTGCGATTGGTTTTAACGCTCATGATTCGCTAAACCGATCTGCTTTAGGTTACCGTCAAAGGCGTCACGCCAAAGGAGGTAATCGACAATAATCAATCACAGAGACCGGAAATGAAACCTGTGGCGATATCGGGCCGAGAAATTGTCCAGGCCTAGGCGACATGCCGGTTCAGTTCGATGAGCGTCTCGAGAATATTTTGCGGCTTCGGATTTAAAAGAGGTATAGGCTGGTTATCCTCCCGTTTTCGGGAAGAATTTATGCCAGATCGGGAGGTCAGCGTCCCAATTCACCCCTCATAAGATGGGGCCTTCTCTTTTGCTCGCCTACAGGTGTTTGTAGATAGATTGAGGGATATAAAAGTGTCTCTTGTTAAACACGACGCCCAGGAGGCTCCCTCCCACCCCTTCTATCTGTTCCTTCACATACTTGGCTGTCCGCCATCTGGTCTTTTCCGCCTCCACGACCATAATTACCCCATCCACCTTTGAGGCTATGGCCAAAGCATCGGGTGACAGTGCAAGCGGCGAAGAATCGATAACGACGAGATCGAAATTGAGCTTTACATTCGCCCAGAAGTCCTCGAACCGCAGCGCGTTGAAAAGCTCCGGCGTGGGAGAACCCGAGTTGGACGCCGGGGAAACAAATAAGCTCGATTCACCCACCCTGTGAATAGCACGTTCTACCTCTGCGGGTTCCTCGATAGCCTGGGACCAGCTAGTTTGTGATTCGACTGAATAGAACTTTGACTGGGTACCTTCGAACCGGTCCGCATCCACCAGCAGCACCTTTTGGCCAACCCGCTCCGCTGCAATTCTTGCGAATTCCCTTACAACGGTCGATGTCCCCTCACCAGGGCGGGACCCGATGAACAGGAGGACACGGTGCCTCAATTCCGGGAGCCGATTATCGATAACCTTGAAGAGGCTGAGCATCTCTTCGCCCATCTCTACCTGGTTACGATTGAGAAGGTTTTGGGGAATGATAACCTCGATGTTCTTGCCGCTCGTCTTCTTTTGCTGATGGGCCTGTTGCAACGCTTCATAAATTTTGCTCATACTTCACCTCTGATGGAGGGTGATGAAATTTCCCTTGTGGTAACAGCAGGTCGATGACCTGCTCTTTAATCCAGCCAGTAACAATTTCCTATGAACTCAATAGACCGATTAGACTAAAAACTTTTGGTCCCAAAAATCACTTGTACCCAACTACAGCAAGCACCGGCAACTCCAAACGCCTTTCCGCCTGGGCCGGGGTGCTCATGGCGGAGCTCAGAATTTCCGCGATAAAAGCTAGACTTATGCTGCCGGCAATTCCGAGAAGCAATGATATTGAAACATAAAAAATGAACGGATGCGGAAGATTGTTGGGTATTATGGGTACCGAAGCGGGTTCCAGCACGCTTACACTGGTCATTTTTTGCCGGTCAAGCTCATCATGTATGCGGGCTTCCTCCAACTTAGAAAGATAAGTCTTATATTTTTCCTCATTATCCGCAACATCGCGAGACATCTGCTTATATTTGGACTCTTGAGCTTCGAAAGCGCTAATTTCCGCGCTCGCCGCTTTTATCTCTTCATCGAGCCCTTTTCCCCTCACTTTGAGCGAGCCCAGCTCGGCTTTGTTTTGCAGTATCTGCCTCTGTAACTCCTGATATGCGGGGTTGTAGGGAACCACCGGGCCATGCGCACCTAGATAGTTCTTGGTCAGTGCGATCTGCTCGCGAAGGGTGGTGACAAAACGGTTATCGTCTTTATATTTCGCCAGGAGATCCTTTTCTTGAAGCTCGAGCGAAAGGAGGCGCGCTTCCATCTCCGCCCTGGCGGTTGGGACAATCGGAGATTTTTCTAAGATAGGTAATTGCTTTTCAAGTTCAGAGGTCTTTGCCACGAGTTGGGCAATCAGGAGTTCATTCTCATTGCGTTCGTCACCGATGCGTCTCTGCTTATTGAGCAGAGAGGTGCGTTGCTCATCGAAGGAAATCACTTTTGTCTGGTCCTTGAAGGCTTTGAGATTCCCTTCCGCTACAGCGAGCTTTTGCTTGTATTCCTCGGTCTTTTGGTCCAAAAACGATAAAGCTTTCGGGTTTCTGTAGGTATCACTTCGCTTATCGATATAAGCAGCAATCAGGTCGTTCACAACCCTCGCTGTCGTTGCGGGACTGGATCCATTAAAAGAGACCTCAATAATGTTTCCCGCCGGCGCGGCTTTGGCAGAGAAATCTTTTTCGAACCGATACAGCGCGCGTTCAGTAGAAGCCAACCCCATTGGAATATTCTGTCCCAGGTCCGGAAAAATCACCTCGGGTTTCACTTCATTTATTATTTTCTCCTTCAAGTCCCTGGACTCCAGGATTCGGAGCTCGGTAGCCATTAACTCCCCGCTGCTCTTGCCGGGTTGCCCCCGCCCCGGTGAGAGGTCTATATTCTGGCTTTCCCATCCGAATTGAACCAGTATAACTGACTTGGCCTGGTAGACAGGTTTATGCATAAATTGCAGATAAAGAAACATAGAAGCGCCGCTTACGCAGGCGATCAGGACAAAGGCCACGAGGATCATCGATCTGTGCTTGAATATGGCGCTCAGCCAGTCGCGCAGCCCCAGCTCGCCGATCGGAAACGCTTTGCCGGTCGGCGCTGAAGTAGAAGAACTACCGGGTCGTTTAGCAGGAAGATTTTGATTCATTGCCGTACCCCAATTTAATTGTTTTGTGATGCCGTAACTCAAACCTGATTGTTCAGACCGCCGGATGAATCGCTAAGCCGATCGATCTACTTGACGACGCCCCCCGAAGGAATAAAGATGTATCCCAAGCCGGTAAAGGGGGAGATGAGCCCCCCTATGTACTGTTGCACCCAGAGATCGACATTGGCGATGTCCGACCTCGGCACCAGGATCATGTCAGAAGCCTGCACGTAAATGTCCTGATTCGGGTCTATGCCCTTCATGGCTTTCTCTATATCCAGGCACATATAGAAAGGTCTGCTGTTTTCGTCTTTGCGAATTAGAATCACCCGGTTTCGATCGGCGGTATCCTTGAACCCACCTGCCAGCGTGATAGCTCCCAAAACCGTAGTCGGTCCAGTCAGATCCCTTATGCCGGCGCCGGTTCCTCCGCCGATCGCTCCGGGACCGGCAACTTCTCCGCCGACAAATATTTTTTGCGCGAAACTTTCGACAATTACGCTAATTTCCGGCGACTGCGCGAGGTATTTGGAATACCCTTCGGTCAATATCTCGGAGAGTTTTGCGGGGGTCAAGCCTACAACTTTGACCTCATTCACAAGCTGCAGCGATATGCGGCCATCGGGGCGCACGACTACTGCCTGATTTAATTCTGGATTGTAGAACAATTTTATAGACAGATGATCACCGGCATTGATCTTGTACTCCTCCTGCATGGGGGGCGCAATGGTGCCGGGTGACCCAAGAGGAACGGTATTGTAAACCTGTGGACTGCATGCTTGTAGAAGCAGGCCGACCAATGCCAAAAAGAACCCCGAAATCTGTTTTGTTTTTTTCATTATTTCAGCTCTTAAAAAGATTTTACGTTTGGTCACCATTTTGCCCGCCTTTGGCTTCGAATTCAATCACCTGTATTTCGCCCCGGTACGTAGCCTTATACGCTCTTCAAGTGCTTTTCGACGGTATCAAACTTTAGCCTAATGAGCATTCGTAACTGAGATATGACTCCATCACCTCGAATTACAAATGCAATCGGTCGAAAAGTGAACATGCGTTAGGCTTTTTTTGAACGTTATCATCATATAAGAGAGATTTCACCGTGTAAAGGGCTAATATGAGGGGGACAGATTGGGTATCAGATATAACCCAAACGCAAAATATCTCTATTATTACGGGATGTTGCTGCATGGCTGGAGCGGGGGGCCTGATGCCTCAACGTCTTTAGCCGAGAAACGGCAGGAGGCGGATATGGAAAAGCTCAGCTAATTTCGAGCGGACCGGGCTACGGGCTCGAATTCAAGACACTACCTGGTGCGAGATTTGGGCTGATCCAACTGAGGCAGCAGAAGTTGCTCGCCTATACTTATTTTGTTCACGTCTTTTATGTGAGGGTTGGCTTCTTTGAATAATTTCATCAAATCCGGATCATAGTAGCCATAGGTCTCCACCAGGACCCGTGAAACCATTTCCCCTTTGATCACGGTTCTTGCTGAAGCGCCTGTTTGTTTCGGCAGGTCAGAGGGGGCCGTGGTTAAGAGTTGTTCTTGTTTAAGAGCATCTGTGCTTTTGGCGGCAGGTTTCTCTCGGGAAAGTCGTTTTTCTGGAAGAGCAATTTCGTGACTTTCAGGGATCGATCCTATTTCTTTAGAAGGTGCGGGTTCGGAAAGCTGCTGCTTAACTTTAGAAAGAGCGGGTTCCGATAACTGCTGCTTAACCTTGGGGCTTGCGTCAACAACTGGAACCTGTGGGACTGAGAGGGTCTGCGATGGCTGAGGAGGTACGTCCAGTTTTACATCCGCCTTGTAGGGGACCTCGGAAGCTGAAGCTTCCTTAGAAGGAGCGGGTTCTGATAACTGCTGCTTAACCTTGGGGCTTGCGTCAACAACTGGAACCTGTGGAACTGAGAGAGGCTGCGATGGGGCAGGAGTTATGTCCAGTTTTACATCCGCCTTATAGGGGACCCGTGAAGCTTCCTTAGAAGGTGCGGGTTCGGAAAGCTGCTGCTTAATCTTGGGGTTTGCGTCAACAACTGGAACCTGTGGAACTGAGAGAGTCTGCGATGGGGGAGGAGGTACATCCGGTTTTACCTCAGCCTTGTAAGGGACCTGTGAAGCTTCCTTTTCCGGCAGGTTCCCAATGGGCTTTGTGAGAAAAACACCAAGCAAAATAACGCCAAGGGAAACAGCAGCGACTGGCAATACTCTGAAAAGCTTCCGAGGCTTTGGACCTCTGAAATCCGCTATCACCTCTTTTATGATTTTGCTGCCCACAGGATTACGCTGGTAGCCAAATCCGGTGACCAAGGCGTTATCGCACAATATGTTGATTAGTCGAGGAAATCCTCTGGCCTCCTTTACGATGCTGCTGAGGGCGCCCTTTGTGAATATCTGGTTATGAAAATAGGAGCCCTTCATAAGGCGGTGTTGTATATATGCAAGACTTTCGTCCTGGCTCAGAGGCTTGATTTGACAACGAATTGCAATTCGCTGTTTCAGTTGTCTAAGTTCATCTAATTCAAGCTTTCGCTCGAATTCCGGCTGCCCCACCATTACTATCTGGACCAGCTTGTCTTTAGAGGTCTCAAGATTGGAAAGCATCCGCAGATTTTCAAGGGTCTCGACCGGCATATTCTGGGCTTCGTCAATTATGAGCGCCACGTTCCTGTCATGCTTGTATTCTTCAATGAGAAACCGATGAAGGCGGTTTACAAGCTCGGGTACATCATCGCCTTGCGCTGCAACAAGTCCCAGTTCATTGAAAATCTGTTTGAGAAGGCTCTCAAATGAGAGCATCGCGTTAAAGATATAGACTACCTTCAGCTTTTCGGGGTCTGCACCCTCGAGATAAGAGCGCAGTATGGTAGTTTTCCCGACGCCGATTTCACCGGTGATGGCGATAAATCCCTTCCTCTCCTCAATCCCATAAATTAATGAGGCTGAAGCTTCTTTATGGCTCCCGCTGAGAAACAGGAACTCCGGGTCCGGAGTTATATGGAAGGGGTTCTTCTTGAGTTTGTAAAAATCTAGATACATAGGCTCCCAGACCTGAGAAATGCTCTTGTTTGAAATCTGCTGCCGTCGTGATTATAGCGCTGAACTCATCAGCTTAACAACCAATTTCGGAATTTATCACATCTGCTCTCACCAATGGATCCAACCGCCCGAAGAGCTTGGAAGGTCGAAATTCCCGAAATGGAGAATCACTTTCCATAACCGATAATGAGTGTCCGTTTTGCATGGAACTCACAACCGGCAAAACTTTAAGTTGGGGCTGATTCACTTTACTGTCTTTAGAATATATTCGTTGCACGAGACAAACGAAATATCCCTCAGCCTGCTCACAAGAAATCTCAACCTGGGCAGGGTTCTTGACAGATTGGTATAATGCCGAAACCGCGAAAAGGCCGGAGCTTCTTTTACTTTGGGCTGGGCAGGATCGGCTTCCCACGGATGGAGGTAAAAAACATAGGCATTCTGGTGTTTGAGAACCGATTGGACAATCTTTTCAAAAACCCGAACGGGTATAAGCCTGAAATAGGCTCCACCGCCCGCCGGCACGATGTGTTTTCCTATTTGCAAATTGCTTATGGGAAGCTCATATATGTTTCGGCTTGTCTTACCCGCAACGCTTGTTCCATTCGGGAATATCTGGATCTTGCCGTATCGGTTGTTTCCAGCGAAGGAATTGAAGCTCGAATCGTATGAGTATCCACATTCTTCAAGGATTCCCAGCGCTTCTTCGCTTATTGAAAAACTTGGCGCACGGTATCCCAGGACAGCACGCCCAAGAATATCTTCTAGAGTTTTCTTACTTTCCGAGAGATCTTTTTTCAATATTTCCGTCGTGCCATGGTTGCACAAATTATGATGGTAGCCGTGGGATGCCACCTCATGACCTCTTGCCTGAATCTCCCTGACCAGTCGTGGAATTCTTTCGGCCACCCAGCCAAGCACGAAGAAAGTAGCTCTCAGAGGTCCGCCCGGCCTGGCGGCGTTAACGGTCTTGCTACCCGCCATGTCCAGGAAATCCAGGAACAAATGTGTATTCCTTTCGACCCTTGACTCACATGATGACCAGGAAGATAACGGAATAGAAGTTTTGAAATTCTCGACCTGAAACCAGTCTTCGACATCAATTGTAAGCAGGAAATATTTTGATACATCAACTGTTTCTGTCAATTTGCCAATTCCAGGTGTTTATCAAGACCATGGATTCGATGAGGGCAGCCGAGATCTGAGCAGATTTCCGGCAATCGGTTATCGCGACCCTTCACCTAAAAGCACCACTCCCACGGTCTTGAGTAAGATCTTGAGATCCAATAATATTGACATATTTTTTATATAAAAAAGATCATATTCCAGTTTCCTCAAAGCATCCTCAATCGAAGCGCCGTAAGGATAATTGATTTGAGCCCATCCAGTAATTCCAGGGGTCACAGTATGTCGGACACTATAATAAGGAATCTGAGTATCCAATACATTCACAAATTCGGGGCGTTCCGGCCGTGGGCCGACCAGACTCATATCGCCCGTGAATACATTCCATATTTGGGGAATCTCATCAATACGACAGAAGCGAATAATGCGTCCCACTCTGGTCACCCGTGGGTCTCTTTCTTGAGCCCATATGGCCCCCTGCTGTTCGGCATTGTAGGTCATAGATCTGAATTTATAAACGGAAAAGATCTTGCATCTTTTCCCGACCCTTTGCTGCTTATAAAAAAGTGGGCCCGGAGAATCAAGGCGAATAGCGATGGCGGTAATCACCATTAACGGAGATGCAACTACGAGCAACAACGCCGCAAAAATGAAATCGAGAATACGTTTTACCCTTTGAACGTATCCCCTGGAGAGCAGATTAAATCCGTCTGAGAATAACAACCACTGGTCCTCGAGGTATTGAACCGGCAGCTTGGTCGTAAGCCGCTGATAGAGTTGAGGCATATCCATTATCTCAGCGCCGAGGAGGCGAGCTTCGAGTATTCTTCGTGTTATGCGGGTTGAGCGAGACCGCGGAATCGCAAGAACGATAGTCCTGATGCCCAGTTTAGCGATAATTTCAGCCAATTTCTGTGTGGTGCCCACGGTCTCAGGTGTACAGTCAGTCTTTGCCGTAAGCTCATCAGTAACGAACCCTTTGAATTCAAATGGAGAAACCGGCAAACCAAGTAGCTGCCGGGCTCTTTGGGCGGTTTCGTCCGCGCCTATGATTAACGTGGGCGATTTTGCTCTTGCAAATTGGAATAAGCGGAAATAAACAGTTCTCCATAAAAGCAGGAACGCAGGCACCAGCATCATTTGCAAAGAGAGAACACTGCGGCTGTACTGCCATTGAGGAACAAAAAAGAAGAGAATTGTGCAAAGGGCAAAAACCGAGAACGAGGACGCCAACAAGCGAAATGCGGTTTGACGCGGATTAAAAATCTTTTCCGTATTATAGAGGTCGAAAATATAGAGTGTCAGCACAAATTGCAGAATTGAAAAAATGAAGGCAGGTAAATACGAAGAAAGATAACCCATGCCCTGCCCAAGCATTGCCCAGACGCCCAAAACGTGAGCTATGCATACGAACAAGAGATCAGCAGAAAATAAAAACCATGTTTGCCCTACGGCAAACTTCATCAGTTCAAATGTGTTACGATTAGAAGAGTCGGAGAACTGCTCTGCAACTGGTTCTACTCTCAAGTGACCATGTCCGTTTCTGGACCACGGAGTAGTCGGGGATAGATACTCACTACTGATTCTGGTAACCACGGAGTGTTGCTCATCGAAAATCTGTTTTAATTCTTCCCGAACTTTTTTCAGGATCTTGCTCTCTGCTTCAGCCAGTTCTGATTCACCCAGTTCGGTAAAAATCACTCCGATAACAAGACCGGGTTCGTACCAACCTCTAATATCCGTCTCGCGAATGATCGATCCGAGAAGAGAATCGATCTGCATTACGATTCTGTCCTTTTCAGCTCCAGTAAAATGGCTAATCTCAATTTTAACGAGCAAAGATGTATTCCCAGAGCGCTCTGCTCGCTTTTTTTCAAGTGCCAGTACCTGCTGGAAGAGGCTCTCCTCGAGAAATGGCGTAGGATTCAACTTCGAGACTTGTTCAAAAGGTGGTTTGGAGTTCTCTCGTATTCTTGCCACAGTAGGTTCCATTTTTGTTAAACAGCTCACATTGGGTTTGATAGCTGGTTACGCCGTTTCGCATTGTCCATCTATTTGCGATCTGGTGTTCATACGGCCGGGGCTGCAATCATAAAAAGCACGGAGTCGAATTTACAATCGGACTGTTTTAGTCTATCAAAAAAAATCGGCAGGAAGGAAAGGTCATTCAGAAGTCTTTCCCTGGCTTTGACGCCGTTCCTGAATTTTATGTCGTTGTTCTTTTTCCCACTGCCAGGGAGGAATAGGATTGGGATCTATCCAAAGTCCAATTGCTTTTGATTGCGCAAGGCTTTCCATAGCCCTCCACTCGGCACATATGTGAGCGCTGCATTCCTTTGGCTTCACCCATGCAAGTCCATAAGTAATAATCTGGAGATTCAGGTAATCTTTGACACCTTCAATCCTGACCAGCGCATTTTCTAATCCATCAGATCCCACGTATAAAGGGGTTACTTCCACAATCTTTTGCAATGCCAAATGTGATGCGAGTACTTGCGACTGCTGCCAAAAGGGCTGGCCTTTCCTGGGGGATTCAATTCCGTATAACTTAACTCTATCTGTTTGACTTCCATGAGAAATGAGGAGCAGGTCACTATCCTGCACGCCGACCACTTTCCCCTGCCACGCGCCGCAATGCGAATGGAAGAGAATAATGAAAGCAAATACCAGAACGAAAAAAGATGCACTTCCTATTTTTTGCGGCATAATGAGGCGCTCTCTGAGTCAGTTGCTTCTTTGAAGCCGATCAGCGGTCAGGGCCGCATGCAGCTCCGCCAACTCGATTACACCCTCCGGTGAAATAACCCTCAGTGGCCATATATACCTCATCGGAGAATCGACCAGAAAAGATGAGACGAAACTTAATCGTCTTAACTATGTATGTAAAGTGGTATTTAGGGTGGGACAAAGTGGGTAGCAGGAGTACTCATGTGGACAAAAAAAATAGCAGATTTAATAAGTTACGCAACCGATAATGATGCCGAATAGTTTTTGGCACACCTCACCTGTGGCGGCCAAGAAGCTTAGCAGTCTTTGCTCACCTACATTATACGGAGAGCATGGTCCGTGAAATCTTTGCAGGCCTGATCGCAGACTGCGGCGATCTCAAGGTGAGCGGGTGTATAGAGCCGATCCTTGGCGCTGTTTCCAAGCTTTTTGCGACAGCCTCGCGTATTGTCTGGAATCTGATTAAGTCTTTCCAAAACGCCGTGGCCGCTTGACCGTAACTTCCGTCTTAAATGAGGCAAATTACCGGCGCGTGGCTCTAAAATACATCGCCGCCGCATGCAACCCCAGCTTTTTCCTCATTGAAAACACCATGGCACTTGCCTGTGCGAAACGGTTGAAGTTGGCATTTCTAGCCGGTGCCTTCGGCTGCTCTTTTGACCGGCGCTAATACCCGGTGATTAACGCCGGCAAGTTGGCCTCCCAAATGCGACTCCATCAATGCCTTGAACTTGGTCTTAGCTCCTGAGGCTAATCGGCTGAACTTGATCCCGCAACGCCTCACCGCAGGGATACTCCATGATTCTTCGGGTATTTCCATATCATAGATCACTGTGGACTGTATTAGCTCCATATGATGTGAACTCATGCCGAATATCTTGATGCTGATCGGTCCTATCTCGAGTTTAGTGGTCGCAAGATACTGAACGCCCGCTCCGCCATTACTTAAATTTAAGATTCTGCCTACAATAATCGGTTCGTTCGGCATTACAAACGCGGCAAAAATATCACCTTCAGTTTTGAATCGTTTATGCTTTCTGTGGTCTGAGTTCACAAGGACATCCCCTAAGTCACAACCGGGCAAAAGAATAGGTGGTCACTCTTAAAAAATCGGGCAACGATAGTCCACGCATGCAATTTACATGCATTCTCATTGATATCGAGATATGTGGCTGATTTCATTCACTATATATTCAATAGAGCAGTCATGCCGCCAACTCCGAGTGTAAACAATTCCGACGATGAGAATTCAGAAGATACACCCCCAAAAGCGCACTGGTTGCCTCTCTCGCGGGTTGTAAAGATTTCCGACGCAAAAATGAAGATCAAAATCCGCCGAGTTGACAGAGGCTGGCGGGTCGGTCAAAACCGTAGCCGTGAGAGAGAATCAGGAGGTCGAACAGGACGCCGTAGGCACTATTGTACCGTTACAGTGCATTTGGCAGTAGAGCTGAGCCCGCTTGGACCTGTAGCGGTGAGCATGAATAAGAGGTCAGGGCTTTGAGCGCCCGAAACTGACGGTGCAATAAAAGCCGGGTTCTGCGCAGTTGGATCGGACAGAGTAACCGGTACTCCGCGAATTTGCTTCCATCTATAGGCAACGGGCGATCCATCTGGATCAAATGAGCCGGAGCCATCGAGCGAGACAGGGGACAGCTTCGCAGCAGTCTGGTCGGGGCCGGCGCTAGCAACGGGCGGCAGATGCGCCCTTATCACATTTACTGTGCACTGGTCTCTTGTTGTCAATCCGAAATGATCGGTAACTTGCAGTTGGAAAATCAGGGAGGCGCCAAGGGGGCCGGGATGAGAAGCCACAAATGAAGCGTCAGCCGTCTCGGCACCATGGACTGTAGCGCGCGGACCCTGTATTTGAACCCAACGGTATGAAGCTATTCCGTCATCAGGGTCAGAGGAGCCTGATCCATTCAGGCTGACAATCGTATGGGGCTGAACGATCCCATCGGCGCCGGCGTTGGCTGAGGGAGCTTTATCAGTTGCCGCAACGTTTACCAGGCATGAATTAGTTTCTGTGATTCCTGCGTTATTAGTGACCTTCAAAACGAACGTAAACACATTTGCGCTCGTAACATTGGGGGCGGCAAAAGTACATATCGGAGCCCAGCGGTTCGATAGCACTACCTTGGGGCCTGCCACCTGAGTCCACTCGCAGGAAGCTATTCCACAGACACTGTCCCTAGAATTGGAGCCGTTTAGTGTGACTGTGGTGCCGTTTATTAAATCCTGGTCAGGTCCGGCATCCGCCACAGGCGGAGGAATCGTTGAAAAGATGGCCTCAATAGTGTGATTAGTGTACACATCGGCAAAAGAATAAGTGGAAGCCGCGCTTATCGATCCCCCGCTGGAAGCTGCGCCTGTTGATATCCCATCGACCAGCACATCTACCAGCCGGTGATGGGCGGCCGGGGTGATAACGAACGTCTTGTTTGTTCCTGCGGGGACACTAACCATTCCTGATGGTCTGATCGACCCGTCCCCCCGGGCGGTTGACCGTATATGGAGTCTATCATGGGACGCAAAAGTGACCGCAATGGTATGGTTGGCTGTTATGTTTGCGAATGTGTAGCTTGAAACCGGGCCTATGGAGGCATTATCGACCTTGACATCTAATATCCGGTGATGGGCGGCCGGAGTAATGATGAACGCCTCGTTTGTTCCCGCGGCGACACTGACTGTTCCTGACGGTGAAATCGACCCGCTGCCCTGGACGATTGCCGATACGGTGTAGCTGGAAATGGATTCAAAGGTCGCCGCGATGGTATGGTTGGCCGTTACTTTTGTGAATGTATAGCTTGAAACCGCTCCAACCGAGGCTCCATCAACCAGCACATTGGCGACTTGATAGCTGGAAGAAGCCGGTGTGATGGTATAAGTCTGGCTTCCGTCGTAGTTTACCGTCACCGGGCCGGATGGTGAAATCGTTCCGTTCGCTCCCGCCGAAGCTTTAATGGTATAGCTTGTCACACCGACTGTATTTGTAAATGTTGCCGAGATGGTATGGTTAGTGGTGAGATTTGAAAACGCATAGCTGGCGACTGCGCCAACCGAGGTTCCGTCTACCAGCACACTTGCCGTTGTGTAGCCGGCAGAAGGAGTAATGGTAAAGGTTTGGCTTGCACCCTGGCTCTGGAAAAAAGTGCCGCTCGGGGATATCGTTCCGCCTGATCCGGCAGACGCAGTTAAGGCATCAATGACCAACTCCGGCGAGAAGCCACTCTGGTCATTGCTGCTGTTATAAGCCGTGATGGCGATATAGTAGGTCTGGGCGGACAGATTTTGCAGCGTGGTGCTTGTGTTGTTGCCGGCGTTCAAGGTTGCGGTGTAGTTTCCGCTCGATACACCGTAATACACATCGTAGCCCGCCACCTGACCGGTGACCGGATTCCATGCGACTGTAGCCTGAGCAGCGGCCTGGCCGAAGGCCTGCTGAGCAAAAAGCATTGAAGCTACAACCAGGGCCAGAATAAAGAGAGCCCCGAGTTGAAAATAACATTGCCGTTCGGATCTTTCACACCCCCCCAGGTGAAAGAGTAATGCCATCGAGACTTCTCCTTCCTGCGGGGCGAGTTCCTCCCGGCCCCCTCCCCCCAAGTCACATGGTAACGTCCAGCTTAGGTTTGACACAATACTTTTTTGGGATTGGACTTGTAAACAAAATTTTTCATTCAATTCCCCGGTCAGGCCGGGAGCGAGTTTTCCCTGTCCCGAGGACACTTCAATCGACGAACGGGGACAAAAGAAAGCAGGTGATTGATGCATGTCTATAAGGGCCTCTAAACCCGGCCCCGTTTGTCGGACCGAAATCAGGGAAATATAAGGTGGTTTTTGGTCCCTCATGAAATGGGAAAACCGGCTGCCTCGATCTGCCTACCCGCAGGATAGGGCAACACTGGGGGGCGCCTCGAGTACTGAGGCCTAGATATATTCCGTGAGACAGGCGGCGGGAAAATTTAATTAGTTCATGGATTCGGTCATCGAACTATGTTAGTGAAAAGATTATTATTTTTTGGGTTATTAGGTATGTTGCATGCTCTATTTCTACCGCCCTAAATCCCCCTTGTTAATTCCGAGGCGCTGTTTTAAGTTCGCGCTCAAGGATAATTGTCATATTTTCTTAGAATTGAATACAGTGAGTTGCTTTTGTTTTATTTACCGAAAGGACGGGCAAATGAGTTTTGAACACGATCCGGAATCGCCCTTTTTAAAGATAACGGTTAAAGATGGTCCTTCTGTTGTTGGTATTATTCGAAGGAACTTGCAAACAGGCGATTATCATTTCTACGAAAGCGAGCGTGATGCACTGAGCTGCCTGTTTCAGGAAAAGCGAATTGACAGAATCAAAATGAGAATAGAAGAGTTACACAATCTCCGGGAAGTAGTATAGCGACCCCTCCTAACATATATGGTTTGCAGCAAAGCTCCTATACATTAATGATCCCTCCGCAGGCGTTAACTCTACAAGAACAGAGCTATCCGATTGACAATAAAGACACGACCAACTCTTGTGAAAAACCACTTTCGGTATCCTGGGTATCTGCTGTAACGGCGAAATAGCAAGCTTGCGGCGCAGAAAGCCCGGTGACCGCATATCTGCGGTTGGCCGCCGGCCCCAATTACTAAAGGGTACTTTATCCCAAAAGTGTCTGTTTATCTTGATCTCCCTCGGTTCAGCTAAAGGCAAAGTCAGCCTCTCGTGGTGGTTCTGCATCAGCCCGGCATTCCTGCTACCATATCCTGGCATCCCGAGACCTGGACCAGCGACTTTGCAGCCAGCGTTCTCGCCCAGTTTGCCTTTTGGGATTGGTGCAACCTATTTTTTATCCGAACAAGACAAAGACGTAATTGTAAAAAGTGGTGAGCCTTGCGGTGCCGGATTTCAGCCCACCTGATACGGAATCTGGCAATAGTTCTTCGTTTGGGATTTTCCACATTCGGCATGGGTCCTGATGCTTGACGGGCTGGTTTCCAGCCAGGTCTCTACAAGGTGGCAGGAAACTTGCTCTGCCTAACCCTGCGTATGTCCATTTGAATAAAGATTTAAACGAAAATCGTTCACATGACGACTATTGGAATTACGGGTTCCCTGAGCTTTACGGCACGTATGCAAGCATTTGCCAACGCCTTTGAAGTGGGAAGCCTGAAGACAAACCAGGCCGAAAGGGAGTTTCGTTTTTGTAATTCGCATTTCATTACCGTGATTCGCGCAGCTTTTAGAGCAGTGTAAGTACTTCTTAATCTGAAATTGCCGAAAGGAACTGAAATGAAGAAGATTGCCTTCATTGCTGTCGCAGCGATTCTTTTCGCCACTCCATCCCTTTGCGGCGCCATGGATTTCTATCCGCTGCCGCCGGACATGGAGGCGAAGATTCAGGCATTAAAAGAAGAGGTCAAGGCAAAGGGCGGCACATACGAGGTTGGCTACTCTGCTGCAATGGATAAGGACTTACGTCAGCTTACCGGCCTCAAAGTGCCCACCGGGTGGAACAAAAACGATGCTCCATCGGTCAAGATGCTCGACGCTACCGTTCAGGCCCTTCCGCCCTCTTGCGATTGGCGGCTTTCAAATGGTGTTACACCGATCAAGGACCAGGGAAACTGCGGCTCCTGCTGGGCATTTAGCACCGTCGGACCTCTGGAGTCTCTGATCCTTTTAGAGGGTGGCGGAACCGTTGATCTTTCCGAACAATACCTTGTTTCCTGCAATCTCAGTGGCTGGAGCTGCGGCGGAGGTTGGTTTGCGCACGACTACCACATGGACTTGTCCGGGCAGGATAACAACGGCCCCGGGGCTGTCCTCGCTGCCGAAGATCCCTATACGGGGACCGATGCCGCCTGTAAAGCGACATACGACCACCCCTATAGTCTCCCTAGCTGGTCTTATATCGGGTCCGAGGACGCCGTCCCCAGCACCGAAGCAATCAAACAGGCCATTTACACCTATGGGCCCGTTTCTGTAGCAGTTTGTGTCGGACCGTACTTCGAGGGCTACTCGGGTGGTATTTTCAATACCGATGAATCATCGGCCGGTATCAACCACGCTGTCGTGCTGGTCGGCTGGAATGACAACGGTGGGACCGATGGCTACTGGATCCTTCGCAACTCTTGGGGTGCGTCATGGGGCGAGTCAGGATACATGCGCATCGGGTATGGGGTGAGCCAGGTAGGATACGCCGCAAATTTCATCGAATATGCCGGTGGGAAACCTCTCCCCACCCCGGCCCAAGATCCCGCTCCGCCCGCTCCGGTTGTTAACGCTCCGAACCTGACCGGTGTCTTCCCAAGTCTTTATACCAACCCTAAGGGTAATACCGTCAAGGGGATTTTCCAGGTACAGAACAATGGGAACGTGACGACGTCTACCTGGTTTCGGGTCCTTCTCTATCTTTCCCCGGACGGGACCACCAAGACAAGACTCTTGGGGTCTTCTAAAATGACGAAACATGTTCCAGCCGGAGGCTTGGTAAATCTCAGGATCAATAAGACCTTGGGCAAATCGGACGTTATAGGGCAATATGTTATGGCCGTGGTCGACCCTGACAGCAGGGTGCCTGACTCAAATAGAACCAACAGTGTTGTGGTATCGGGCGTCCTTGAACCATGATGAAACCCGGCCCCCGGGGTTCTTTCTCGCAACTTTGTAATTCACCCGATCCGTGCTGCAAGACCCTCTGCGATCCTCTTATGTAAGTGGCCGCAGAGGGTCATGTGCTCTTAGTATAACCTTTGAATCGATTTCTCCGAATCACTCCTGCAGTATTCCCCTTCATTTATTCAGCAGGCAATACCCTTTTGGCAACCTTTATTGGTGATCGCCGTTGAAAGAAAAACCCGAAATCGGATCAGGCTGCAGCGAACTTTTATGTTGCCGATTCCGGGATTTTCGATTTCCTTCCTGGAAAAAAACCGCTAAAGCCCGAATTCCTCCGGATGTCGCCTTGGAACGGGTATTCTTCAAAGCTGGGTTATAGCATTGGATTAAGAATTTTGGGTCAGCTATTATTCAGTCACTTTACGGAGGCGGCAGTGATGGTAAGGTCGAATTGCGGGAGTCGGGCAAGTAGTTTTAGGTGGCGTTTGCTCTCCCATTTAATTAATATCGGCAATCCAGGGGAAAATGTATGGAACTGATCGGAAAGGAAGAATTTTTGCTTGCTACAGAGCGGATGTTTCAGGAAAGCATCCAGACAAAACAGACGCTCTGCAGCGCGGCGAAAGAAACTATAGTGGAGATGGCCGTGGTGGTAAGCCGAGCCTTCCTCGATAAGCACCGACTTTTTCTTTTCGGTAATGGCGGCAGCGCTGCAGACGCCCAACACCTGGCGGCCGAGTTTGTAAACCGTTTTCAAATAGACCGGCCTCCTTTGCCTGCAATTGCACTCACAGTTGACACATCAATTCTGACGAGCATAGCGAACGACTTCGACTTCGGTGATATATTCGCGAAGCAACTGCGGGCTTTAGCGCAACCCGGGGATGTCGCTTTAGCGATAAGCACGAGTGGCCGATCCTCCAATGTGATAAGGGCACTCAAATGGGCCCGCGAGAACGGTGTTCTCACAATCGGTCTGGGCGGTTCGTCCGAGACTGAAATGGACCTGTATTGTGATATTATCCTGCACGTTCCGTCCCCGGTGACAGCGCGGGTGCAGGAGTGTCATATCACCGTCGGGCACATAATCTGCGCTCATGTGGATGAGATGATTTTCGGGTGCGACCGTTCCAGAGGATGCGGGAAACAGAGGTAGCGTTTGCTTTAATGAAAAATGAGAAGATGCAAGAGGCCGCTCTTCCTTATCCAGGGTGATTCGACTAAGCTTTAGGGACCCTCAGGGAAGCCCGAGCCATGAGGTCGAAGTCCCGGCCCTTATGGTTCGGCAAAGGCTTTGAAGAAGGTATAGCAAAAAACTCCATCCGGTTCTGCAGTCCTGTATAGGTCGCGAATTCCTTTATCGAAGGATTCCCGGTCCATGATCCCCGCCGCAAGCGCTTTTTCCCGGATGCCCTCTATCATTGCGGTGAAGGTGTTCTTGGTAAAGCCTTCGACGAAATGAGGCCTGCTTGAGTCGACGTATACCATGCGGGGCGAAACACGGCAATTTCTGAAACCGGCTTTCGTCAGCAGAGGATAAAGTTGGCGTCCGATGAGTGCATTCCCGCCCTCCCGGGCTTGAAGCATGATCTGGGAGTTTATGGCCTTTTGAGCGTTCCGGCTCTCAGGATGGAAATAAACCGAACCGTGATCTCCCTCGATAACAGTGATGGTGCCTCCGGGTTTTGTCATCTTTTTCAGACATTTCAGCGCCTCGATCGGATTTGCCAGGTGTTCCAACACGAAACAGACAAAAACGTGGTCGAACGATGCCGTTTCAAACGGCAGCTCGAAGATGTCGCTCCGCACCAGGCTCACATCGGTGATTCCTGCCGAATCTAACTTTTTTTGAGCTTCGGCAAGGGATGCTTCGGACACGTCGGTTGCTATGATTTTGGCCCCTGGACTGTTGCGGGCAAGTATTGAAGTTTGCGCCCCAACACCGCACCCGGCTTCCAAAACTCGGCTCCCGGCCGGAAATGAGGTGTCAGAGTGCAAGAGAGAGTCCAAGGTCGAAGCCTGGTCCTGAAGCCTGATGCTTTCCCGGGAATCATACCCGTGCACATAGGCTTTTTTCATCAGGACCTCCTTCTCATACCTGCTGAGTTCTGCAACAATAAGATCGCCACACCTCGAAGAGCTTAGGGCTCACAGTGCTTTTGGAATGGATATAGAGAAGGTGGTTTCTCTCCGGGCTCCTGATTTCATCTGCAGATTGCCTCCGAGCCGTTCGGCTATTTTGCTCGCTGTTGCCAAGCCCAGCCCGGCCCCATCAACCTGAATTGATGTTTCATGCTGCTGAAAGAGTCCAAAACAATTCTCGAACTCAGCCCCTGCCATCCCAACGCCATCATCGCTTACCGAAAAGATGTGGCAATCATTTGTTTCTTCGTACCCGATCTTAATCTGGCTAAGCTTTTCTCCACCGTGTTTCAAAGAGTTGTCCACCAGGTTTCTAAAGGCCAGAGGTAAAAAGACCCTATCCGCTTTGAACTCCATATTGGTTTCAGGTTCGAGCCAACTAATTTCGCGTATAGCCAGGTGGCTGGAAAACTGCTCTTTGAGCACCTGAAGAACACCTTGAAGATCCATGGTCTCAATTGAAAAGGGAGCTTCATTCGCATCCACAAACATATTTATCTTTGACGTCAAAGCCGAGACATGTTCCGAAACTCTTAAAATTTGATTCTTGCGTTTTTCATCAGTGATATTGTCGCATTGCTTATGGAGAGTTTCGGTGATTAGCTGAATTTCATCGGCGTGATTTTTGAGATCGTGCGCTATCGAGTAAGCAAAAAGTCTTAATTTTTGTGAGATTTCTCTTAATTCTTCCTCAGTCCGCTTACGTTGCTCTATCTCGCTGGCCAGTAGTTCATTTGCTCCGGCCAGCTCTGCGGTCCGCTGTTTCACGAGGTCCTGCAGATGATCGCGATACCTGTTCAGATGTTCAAGCTTGCGTCTGGGCAAAGTAACATCGCGGAAGGTTATAACAGCCCCAATGACGTAGTTCTTCTCTTTTATGGGTGTGCTCGAGTATGCCACATGGTAATTTGAGCCATCCTTCCTCCAAAACACCTCATCTCTTTCCCGATGTCTATTCCCGCTGCTCAAACTTTGGAACATAGGGCACTCGTGCACGGGATAGCGAGAGCCGTCAGGCCTCGAATGGTGGACTAGTTCATGTAAATCCTTTCCTATCAGTTCTTCTATCGCATACCCGAGCGTTTCCGCCCCGGCTGGATTGATGAAAGTGACTCTCCCAAACACATCCAAACCTACAATCCCTTCACCTGCGGCATCGAGGGTGAGCTTATTTTGCCTGCTTAACCGCCTCACTTCTTCTTCGGCATTCTTGCGTACGCTGATCTCCCGAGACAGTTCTTCGTTGGAGCTTCTGAGCTCGTCCAGGACCTTTCTGATTTCGCTCAAATCTCGCGCCACACAGACACTGCCTACGGTCCGGTCTTCGTCATCTCGCAGAAGACTGATGGAAATCTCGAATGGGACAATGCCATCTTTCCGCTTCATTTCTATTTCCCATTTTTTGACCGAACCCTCCCTGCGCAGGTGGGCCAACATTCTGTCCAACTCGTTCCTGTCCGCATACAGGTCAAAACTTGACTTTCCCAGGAGCTGTTCAAAGGTGTACCCATACAATTCGGCTGCCATCTTGTTCCATTTAATGAATCTTCCCCGGTTATCGACAATTCCTATTGCATCCGGTGAATTCTCAAAGATGTTTTCCAGATAGGCATTCGCTTTCTTTAATTCCTCGGCGATAAGGTTCTGGTCCATATGATTTATCCCTGATTGAGTGATACGCATGAAATTGTGTCCGAGTGGTGGAACGAACTTTAGTGCGAGGTGGATAGGGCAACTACAGGTCCAATGAGATTAATAGAACCTATGGTTTTTGGGTTTGTGGACCCTCAGCCCTGGATCCTCGCGTATAGCTTTTGCACTGCCTCCAACGACTCAGGGGTGTCCACCCCAATCACCTCTTCTTCAGACGCAAGTGTGATTCCCACCGGCAAGCCGTCCTGACTCATCATTTCAGCAATATCCGTCAGGAAATACTCCTTAATGGTGAGCCACTCGCCGTCATGCTGTTTTATGACATCGTGTGGCCTCTTCTCCATCTGGTCCATGTAGCTGAGCAGGGTAGCCTTCGTCGCGGCATAGACCCCGGCGTTGCAGTACCTAAGCCGGTTCTGTCTCTCTAAGGGGAAGTCTTTCCAGTATTTCCATTCTACGATCCCGGTGACCCGCCGGCCTTCCATCTCGATCATGCCGTACTGAGCCCGGTCCTTGTTTTCGCACGCCAGCAGCATCAGGTCATAGCGTCCAACCATGTCTAAGAGCCCGCGATAAGTGGCCGACCGAATGAGGGGGATGTCCCCCATAGTGATTAGCACGATGTCTGCATCAACGGAATTAAGAAAGGCGCGCGCTGCAAGGAGAGCTCCGCCCGTGCCGTTCGTTGCCGGCTGATGAACGTAAGAGATCTCCTGGCCCTCTGTTGCGCGGCGCACCTCTTCAGCGAGGAAGTTGACAACGATCGCCTTGGGACCGGCAGGAAGGTTATCAAGGACTTCGCTGATAAGGGGACGTGAACCCTGATACAGCGATTTTTCCGGAATCAACGGAAGCAGCGTCTTGTTGCCGCCGTACCCCGTCATGCGGGTCCCCCTTCCTGCGGCAAATATGATGCTTGCAACTGCTCTCTTGTTACTCAATTGAACCTCCGGATTTTCAAGCTCATCGAGGAGCGTCGATTCCAACCTCGTCGGTTTGCGGGTGGGAATCAGCCTCGGCGCTTCTTTCCGAGGGTACGGTTTCCACCGAATCGCCAATTGTGTGGCCTTTGACTTCAGCCGCCTTTTTCTTCTGCTCGTAATAGTGGGAAACCGCTTTCCGGTGCTCGTCGGACGTGACCGAAAAATGATGAGTACCATCATTATTGCTCACAAAGTACAGGTATGAAACCTTTTCAGGGTAGAGCGCCGCCCGGATGGATTTCGCCCCCGGGTTGCAGATCGGTCCGGGCGGCAGGCCTCTTATATGATAGGTATTGTAGGGACTTTGTCTGGTCAGATGAGCGGCTGTAACCGGTCCGGAAAAGCCCGGGATGTCGTAGACCGCTGTCGGATCGCTTTGAAGCGGCATGTTGATCTTGAGCCTATTATAGAAAACCCCGGCAATGACGGGACGCTCGGAATCGACCACGGCCTCCTTTTCTATTATGGAAGCCAGAATCACGATTTCATGCAGGGATAGCCCAAGTTCTTTCATGCGGTCCGGCCATTCCCGGGGCAACCGCTGCCAGAATCGCCTGACCATTGCCGTTGTGATCGATGCACTCGTGACAGGCTTTTTGAATTGATAGGTGTCAGGGAAAAGATAGCCTTCCAGGCCCTTTGCCTTAACTTCTAGCGACCGGGCGAATTCGGCCTTCCCCGCAATCTCTATAATTTCATTCTGAGGCGCCAATTCTTTCTGATCGAAAATCCTGGCTACATCCCAAAGGGTTGACCCTTCGGGCACTGTAACAGTATGGATTACAACCCTTCCATTGATGATCTGGTCAAGCACCTGTTCGGGGGTTAAAAGCGTCGAAAAGGCGTATTCGCCGGTCTGCATGTGGTGCAGGGAATTTTTCAGCCAGCCCAGGAGATAAAACGCGCGCGCATCCCGGATTACTTCCTGGGACTGTAAAAGCTTGGCGACCCCAAAAGCGCTGGTGTGTGGAATGAAAAACTGCTTCTTCTCGAAAATAGGTTTTGCCGGCAGTCGTAAAAAAAGCCAGAAATAAAAAGAACCAAGGATTGCCGCAACCGTCGATAAACAGGAAAGTATGAGAAAAAATCCTGAAACCGTCATGCAGACTTTCTTCAGTGTGGACATCCTAACCTCCGGGATTGGGTCACCTTTAACATAGGAGTTCAGGTTTTGGCAATGTTGACTGATCGATGAGGATGCACATTCGCGGGTAAATTGAATTGTAAAAAACAGAGTGCGTGATATATTGAGAAATCCATTAGGAAAGCCTTGACGTATATAGTTTCCAGCCTGATCTTCCGGAGTGCTTGAGCCGTAGCCGGACGGGACTGGAAGTGCACTCCCAACTGTTCGAAAGGGTTTGTGATCTCATGCCGGGAAATATGTACAGGGAAGCTGGAGTTGACCTCGACAAAGCTAACGAACTTGTCCGGCGCATCAGGCCGATTGCGCGCTCCACCCACCGCGGCGGTGTCATCACCGATATCGGTGGTTTTGGAGGGCTGTTTTCCCTCAATCTCCAGGACGTAAAAAACCCTGTGTTGGTTTCTTCAACCGATGGAGTGGGGACCAAGCTCAAAATCGCATTCATTGCAAACAGGCACGATACGGTCGGAATAGACTTGGTGGCCATGTGCGTCAATGACATCGTGGTACAGGGCGCCAGGCCTCTTTTTTTTCTGGATTACCTCGCCCTTGGGCGCATAGACCTTGACCTGGTCGAACAGCTTGTTACAGGGATCGCTGCCGGGTGCAAAAAGGCGGGCTGTGCCCTGATCGGAGGGGAAACGGCGGAGATGCCCGATTTTTATAAAGAAAACGAATACGATATGGCCGGTTTCGCAGTCGGTCTTGTCGACAACTCCCAGATTATAGACGGCTCCACCATCCGGGTCGGGCATCGCATTATCGGGCTGGCCTCAAGCGGTTTGCACTCAAACGGGTATAGCCTCGTGCGGCGCATCATGTTCGATAAACTCGGTCTGAAACCCGACAGCTTTGTTTCGGAACTGAACCGAACGGTTGCAGAGGAACTTCTCGAGCCAACCTGCATCTACGTCGAGCCAGTTCTGAATCTTTTACGCAAGTACCGCGTTCACGGTATGGCTCACATTACCGGGGGCGGTTTCTACGACAATATCGAAAGGATTCTCCCACGCGCCTGCGGGGCGGTCATCCGTGAGGAGTCGTGGAACGCACCTCCCATTTTCAACTTTCTTCGTGAAAAGGGCAATGTCTCGCCCGAAGAGATGAACAGCGTGTTCAATAACGGCATCGGTTTTGTGGTCGTCGTGGAGCCTTCCGAAGCCGAAGACACAGTCTCTTTTCTCAGCGCTATGAACACAGAGGTTCATATAATTGGAGACATTGTGCCGAGAGAACCCGGCGCCGAAGCTGTAACGGTAGTGGGCAAATAGCGGATGGGCAGGGGCGACACTCCCTGGTAAGGCTGGGCATTGCCTGTCCTCTATCCCCTACCAAAGCGCCTCCCTCGGCTTTGTGCGTTCGCCAAACATTATCCTTGTTATTCAAGATGCATTCTGATAAGTATATATCTTTTGACCGATCAAGAAGAGCTGCCCCAGCTCTATATGTGCCCGAAAGGAAACTGGAATCATGAGCCGAATATGTGTATTTTGCGGCAAGACGCCTCATGTCGGTAACAACGTCAGCCATGCAAATAACAAGACCAAGCGCATTTGGTATCCAAATCTGCAACAGGTAAGGCATGTACGCCAGGACGGCAGTGTCAGACGTGTGCGGGCCTGTACGCGGTGCATCCGGTCCGGACTTGTTATAAAGCCTGTCTGAACATCCCGGGTTTATCCCCGAATTTTGAGACAATTCATCCGGAAGTCCCTACGGTTTTAAAATGTCTCGATCAAACATTACAGATCCCGAAAATATGACCCATTTCGGATATCTTGCAATTCCGGAAAAGGAAAAGGTGGAATGGGTCCGCCGCCACTTCGATATAGTTGCCCGCAAGTACGATGCCATGAACACTTTGCTGAGCCTGGGCATCCACTACCAGTGGAAGCGGATGGCCGTAAATATGATGAATTTGCGAAGCGGGGACCATGTGCTCGACGTGTGCGGAGGGACCGGCGATCTTTCCCGGATGGCCGCCGAACGAGTGGCGCCCTCAGGCCGAGTGGTGCTCTATGATATCAACTGGGAGATGATGGCGGCCGGGCGGCCCAAAACGTCAGCCTCATCTCACGGCGGCCTCGTTTCTTCCGTGCAGGGCGATGCCGAAAGAATCGCCCTTCCTGATAACAGCTTCGATGCGACGATGGTCGGCTTCGGGATAAGAAATCTCACTCATTTCGAAAAAGGCTTCGAGGAGATGTACCGCGTCCTGAAACCCGGCGGAGTCTTCATGTGCCTCGAGTTTTCAGAACCGGTGACGCCCTGGTTTCGCAGCCTCTACGATTTTTATTCATTTCATGTAATGCCGTTCGTAGGAAAGATCCTGGCAAACTGCCAGCCTGCTTACGCCTATCTTCCGGAATCAATCCGGCTCTTCCCCAAACCCGAAGAACTAAAATCGATACTGGAGCAGATCGGGCTTGCGAATGTCAGGTATCGAAGGCTGACCGACGGGATCGCGGTCATACACCTGGGCAGGAAAGCAGGATGAGGCGATGAAGCTCAACTGGGCGGAGTTGCTGGTCGTCAATAACCCTTCACGGGTATGGCAGCAGAAATTCGAAATCGGCTGGATGAGAAATCATGCGCCGCTTCCCGCCGGTGGATCTTTTCTTGAAATAGGATGCGGGCGAGGAGCGGGAGCGTCGATAATTCAAAGGGAATTTTCTCCCGACTTTCTCTGTGCCATGGATCTGGATCACTTGATGATCCGGCGGGCTTTTCATTATCTAAGGCCTCAGGAGCGGCAGACGATCTCTTTTTGTGTGGCCGATGCGCTTCATTTGCCCCAACCGGACGGCGCCTTCGACGCAGTTTTCGGTTTTGGAGTCCTCCACCACATACCCGACTGGCAGGGTGCGCTCGCTGAAGTCGGGCGCGTGCTCAAGCCGGGCGGGACTTACTTCCTCGAAGAGCTATACCCCACGCTTTATCAGAACTTCATAACCAAACACATCCTGTTGCACCCTACCCAAAATCGCTTCGGAAGCGAAGAGCTGAAAACAGCTCTGGGCGAGGCGAATTTTTCGATACAATCTTCCTTCGAGCTAAAGCTTTTCGGAATCCTGGCCGTTCTTAGAAAAACGAGCTGAATCTCGAACCAATTACACAAATCGCTCATGAGGAAGATTGTCCGATGAATGAAGCAATTCCTGTCGGGCATTCTTGTTGCGCTTCCTGAATTCCTCGCGATAGATCATCACGGTCACCTTGCCTGTAAAAGAGATTAATCCCTGCATTAAAGGTCGTTTAAAGTATGCCCCAAAGCGAAAATGACAATTACCCGAGAAAACCTGACGGATGAGAATGGAAGTCACATGATGAAGGAAGCTGGGCTGGGCCGGGAGTTCGAGGGTGGACGAACCGGAGCTATGGGTCTGGATTTTCAAATTCAATTGCAGTAGTATCAATGTCAAAAGATGGTTCCGGCAGTCAATCGCGCGATTCCGAACGGAAAGAATCGGCAGCTTGGCTTTGGTGCACCATCCCTTTTTATTACCGCGTGCGGCTTTTACCCCAGTGAGGCAAAGGCCGGCCTTGCCTGAGGTCCTCAAATAGTTTTCGATGCACGCGTCTGTTCCGGACTGTGGAATTGTGGCGGTTGAATTGGCCGGTTCGCTTTTTTGAAAGGAATTTTGGGTGGAGTCGAAGGGAAAGAGAACTTCAGGAATTGTCTCAGAACACGTAACGGCGATTTTCAAAGATTACCGGAACCAGGCGGTCATATTAGCCGTTGTGCTTGCCATTCTTACCATTTTGTCCTGCCTTCCTTACACTCCCCAGGGGCCGTTCGACGCCCGCGACTACACTCGCATCACGGGAATGAGGGTTGAACAGCATCAATGGGCAGGGCTCATCGAGCCGCTGGGCGCCCCATTCCAGATCGTGGCGGGAGCGCCGGATTTTCGCGTTGCAGGGGCTTGTTCAGTGATCTGGGCATTATTGGGTGCAGGAGCGTTGGGTATATTTGCCGCATTTCGTTCTCGAAGAAAAAGAACGCTTTTGGGGATTGTGCTCAATGGAATCTGGTGGGCTTTTGTCGCCGCTTCGACATTGATGCTCGTCATCTTTTTATTTGTGGCGGCCCGCATTCCAGGCTGGCGGTTAGTTGTTGACAACCCGGATCTGATCGTAGCCGATCTTCACAGTCACACCGTAAAATCTTACGACGGCCTGGTGTCGATGCAAACAAACCTCAACTGGCATGCGTCCTGCGGTTATAACCTGGTTGGGCTTACCGAACACAACCAGCTTTTCTCGCATGAAACTGAAATGCCTGCAGGGTCGTCTCTCGCTCTGCTGCCGGCAGTCATCTCCGGTCTTGAGGTCCATTCAGGGCCAAGAGCTATGGTTCTGGGCCTTTGCCGGGACCCCGACATTCAACTCACGGAGCCGGCAACGGATAAGTTGCAGGACCCCACGTCCTGGTTTTCGAGACAGATTCATGGGGATGGGGCAGGGGCTGTCATTGTTGTTACCCTGAACGATCTAACCACGGACGATGTTGCTCAGTTGGCTGATGGCGGTGTAGACGGATTCGAGATCGTCAATTGCGGCCACCCGAATCTGCGATCGGATCTCCGTCAAGAGGTGCTTAATACCTGCCGTTCCCGCGGACTTGTCCTTGTAGCATCCACGGACTGGCACGGCTGGGGTGGGATGACGAGGACATGGACAGTTATAAGAGCACCGGGGGCATCCGCGCTCTCGCGTACGCAACGGGCAGACCTTGCAATTCGTAAACTTAGGGAACGCAACCCGGTGGACGTTATTCCCGTGGTTGTCGGGTATATGGGTGAGCCTTCAATGATGCGGGCGATTTTCTCCCCGGTAGCCGAGACCCTAAGATATGCCCAGGAGTTGTCGCCCGTACGAGTTATGTCATGGTGGTTCTGGACCTGGGCCGTTTTTGTCCTTTGGGCGTTGCTCCGGAGGACCGGTGCGCATCCGGGCAGAGTTCTCCTTGCTTTGCTTATCGGGGGCACCGGCCTCGGCCTGATTGTTTCCGGTGTTTCGCTCATTGGACAGGGTGCTGGAGGCGCCGCATCGTACTCGGTCCATATCGGTCTTATGGCCCTTTCTGCCGGTGCGGCCGCTTTTCTGGCTGCCCTGATTGAAGGCCTTGTGATTGTGCGCAAAAGGCGGTATCAGAAGTTGGCTTCACCGAGTCTGGCAAGCTCGGTCCAATTGTGATTGTGTTCTCCGGACATCGGTAGTAGTTTCCTGTCGCTGAACTCTTCTGCCCCGGTCTTGCCGGGCGTCTGCACGAATTGCAGAATAAAATCCACTCCGGACTGAGCACACTTTAAATGGACTGGAACAAGCGTTTCTTTCTTCTCCTGACTTTCGTGACCGCATTTCGGCTTGCTTATATCCTCGCGGCTCCATTGGACCTCGTTGCAGATGAAGCCTATTACTGGAACTGGTCTCGCCAGTTGGACTGGGGTTACTTCAGCAAGCCCCCCATGGTGGCCTGGATCATCGCGCTTTTCTCCAGGACGATCGGATCTACTACGGCGGTAGTGCGGTTACCCGCAGTGCTGCTGGGAACTGTTTCGACAGCGGTAATTTTTCTGCTCGCAAGACGCATGTATGACTCACGGACGGCTTTCTGGGCGGCGGCGGCGGCGATAGCTTCGCCCGGCGGGTCCGCTCTGGGCGTTTTCATGACCATCGATGCGCTCCTGGTTTGCTTCTGGTCTGTTGCCCTGTACATGTTCTGGAAAGGGCTTGAAAAGAAAGAGGGCGGCTCTGTGGAATGGGTCGCCCTGGCGGCGGCTATTGGATTCGGATTGCTCAGCAAACAGGTGATGGCCGCTTTCATTGGTCTCATATTCGTGTTTCTGGCGGTGAGCAGCAGGGATAGATACCTGCTGAAATCCCCCCGGCCCTATTTAGTTTCACTTTTATCTCTCGCCGCACTGATCCCGCCCATCCTGTGGAACGCTCATCACGGTTGGATCACACTCCATCACACCGCCGGTCACTTTGAAAGAGGCCCATCCAATTTGATCGCTACCTTAGCAGAATTCATAGGCGGACAAATTGGTATCGTCTCGCCTCTAACCTGGATTCTATTTGCCGTGCTCTCTGTCTTGCTGCTCTTCCGTTTCAGGACACAGGACCGTTCCGTGCTCTATTTGCTGTGTTTCAGTTTGGTCCCGCTGTTCCCGGTCCTCGTTCTGAGCTTGCGGCAGAGGATCGAACCCAACTGGCCCGCCGCATTCTACCCAGCCGGAATGATCCTTCTGGCCGCTTGGGGCTGTGGCAATATCTCGGCTGGTTCCCTGCTGGATTCGTGGAGACCTTACTTTAAAAAAGGAGTGATGGTTGGGGCGGTTATGGCACTGCTTACCTATGCTTTACCGTTTTGGGCCGGTGCTGCCCCCGGACCCTGGGCGGACAAGCTGATTGCCAGGGTGCAGGGCTGGGAGCAACTCGGCCTTCAAGCGGGCAGGGTACTTGGCGGCGTTCCTCGCGCGGAGAGTACATTTATACTGACCTTCGATCGTCAGTTGGCTTCAGAACTTGCCTTCTATGTGCCGGGACAGCCAAATGTCTACAATTGGCCTGGTTCCGGAGGCCTGCCTGAGAGCCAGTACGATATATGGGACGGGCCGAAAATCGGCTGGGATGCCCTCATGGTTTTCCCGGAAAATGATTCCCGGAGACCTGCCGCCATGACCGGATACTTCCAGTCAGTCACTCGCCTGGACAACATATCATCGGGCGCCGGAAGGCAACACAGCTACAGTCTATACCTTGGAACTTCCCTCAAAAAGTGGCCTGTTAGAGATCAATAAAGCTGGAATTCCATAGCAAATCAGGCGTGCTTGGACGAGGCCACGAGTGTCCGCAGAATATCTTCCTTGCCGATTACTCCCACCAGTTTGCCTCTTTCAACAACAGGAATCGTATGAATACTTCGGTTGACCATTATAGAAGCTATCTCATCTATGCCCGTTTCCGGGCCGACTGTCACCGGGTCGGTCGTCATGGCGTCCGAAGCCTTTATTGCCGCAATTTTTTGCATTTCTTTTTCGGTTTTGCCGGGCGCATAAATTGGAATGAAAGCATCCAGAATTGTGAAAACTGAAGGAATAGGGAGCTTCTTTTGTTCGGCTATAAGATCGCTCTGGCATATTATGCCAACCAGACCGCCCTCCGGGTCTACGACGGGTATGCCGTTAAAATGACTTTCGAGCAGCAGTTTGGCAATTTCCGTTATTTCCGTTTCCGGGGTAACGGTGATGACGTCTCGGGTCATTAAGTCCTTGGCCTTAAGCATCAGAAACGCTCCATTAATGAGGCTGCACTTAAATAATCTAAGTCCGATCGAATTAATCGGGAGTATCGCGCCCTTTGGCAAAAGCGCTCGTTATTTCCGGCAATACCGATATTTTCACTATATATAGCACAGACATGGGCCTTATTGGTTCGAAAATGTAAATCATATTTCGCGATTTCGCGCCTAAGGTATTGGAATGATTGTCTGAAACATGCCAGGCCAAACTGGATTTGCCTGGATGGAACATTTCCAGTCGCGCCTTACAGCAGCTTGATCGTGGGCTAAACGAAGATAAATGAGCGGGTTCGGCCGTTCTTTGAAGAATGCGGCAACGAACTGTTTACCGAAAAGCAAATCGGTCTACTCAGGAATGATCTCAGGGGGACTCTTGGGGCGAACCCCCCGGCATTCAGTGTATTTTAGCCCGTATCTCAAGCCCCATCCGCTTTGCCTCGGAAAGGACTTCGGCCTCATCCACCGCAAGCAGCCGTCCATCTTTCAGGACCTGTCGCCCGTCCACCCAGACGAATCTTACGTCGCTTCCCCGAGCCGCATAGACGATATGGCTGACCGGGTCATACATGGGCATCAGATGAGGTTGATTGAGGCTGAGGGCGATCAGGTCGGCCTTTTTGCCTGGTTCTATGCTCCCGGTCTCATTTCCCAGCCCAAGGGCCGAAGCGCCTCCGAGTGTCGCCATCCGGAGCACCTGCTCAGCGGGGCAGGCGAGGGGATCTTTTCTAAAAACCTTATGGATTTTGGCTGCAAAGCCCATTTCGGAAAAAAGGTCCAGGTCGTTATTGCTTGCGCACCCGTCAGTCCCGAGGCCAACCGTTACTCCGGAGGAGATCATGCCCGGGATGGGGGCGATGCCGGAGCCCAGCTTCATCGCGCTCTCCGGGCAATGGGACACTGAGGCCCCGCTCTTTGCAACGGAGAGGATTTCATCTTTAGAGAGCCAGATTCCGTGAGCGCACAGAGTCAATTCGTCGAGTACCCCGAGCACACCGAGATGCATTCCCGGCCGCCGGCCGTATCGTCTGATGATTTCGCCGACCTCGCCCGCTGTTTCGGAAAGATGGGTCTGAAATAGGATTTTGTGGCTGCGGCAAAGCTCTTTTACGTGCTTGAGCATCGCAGGGCCGCAGGTGTAGGGAGCGTGGCAGAAAAGGGATGGGCGGATGCGGCCGGCCGGGTCGGGGAAGCTCGACAGAAAGGCTTCCGCGCGTGATTGAAAATTTGCAGGATCAGGCAGGTCCGGCGTAGGAAAATTCAGGATACCCTGGCCCATGACTGCGCGAATCCCTGAGTCAAGGGCGGCGCGAGCGGCTGATTCTTCGAAAAAATAGCCGTCGCAGAAACATGTCGTGCCGCTTTTGAGCATTTCGACCGTTGAGAGCAGGGTCCCCAGATATACGCTGTCGGGGTTTACAAAAGCGGTCTCCAGAGGGAAGATGATTTCCTCGAGCCACCTGTTCAGGGGAAGATCGTCGCCGGCTCCGCGAAAGAGGCTCATCGCGGCATGAGTGTGCGTATTTATCAAACCGGGCATGAGCAGATAGCCGGAGAGATCAAGCTCCCTGCGCCCCCGGTAAAGACTGCGCAGCTCACCGGACGGTCCGGCAGCGGTTATGCGGTCCCCCTCGATTGCAACGGCCCCGGAGCGGAGCCGGCTCATTGCGGAGTCGCACGCAACCAGCCAGTCGGCATTGAAGAGCAGCCAATCGACTTCCCGGACTGGCACATCCTCAGGTTTTTTTGGCGAATTCCCGGACATGGCCGAAGATTTCCTCCAGATCCAGCGTCAACAGCATACGGTCCTTCATCATAAGCCGCCCGCCGATGACACTGTGGCGGACGTCAGCGGCCCCGGCCGCATAGACGAGGTGACTTACCGGGTTATAGACGGGCGTCAGGTGTGGTTTTCTAAAATCCACTACTATCACATCGGCAAGCATCGCAGGGGCGATTTGTCCCGTCCGGCCCTCCCAGCCAAGCGCCCTTGCGCCGGACACCGTCGCCATCCGGAGAGCCGTCGCGGCCGTGAGGACCGTTGGATCGAGTGTCGCGGCCTTGTGGAGCTTGGCGCACGTATCCATTTCCCCGAACATATCCAGGTTGTTGTTGCTGGCGCAGCCGTCCGTGCCCAGGGCGACCGTTATGCCCGCTTCGAGAAGGCTTGGGATAGGGGCGATTCCGGACGCAAGCTTCATATTGCTTTCCGGATTATGGACCACCTTCACCTGGTTTTCGGCCAGCAGGCTGACATCGGTTTCACTCAGGGCTACGCAGTGATCGGCCACCAGGCGTTGGTCGAGCAGACCAAGGGCCTCGAGGTGTTCGACGGGACGCTTGCCGTACCGGTCCAGTATCTGTTTGACCTCTTCTTCATTTTCCGACAGGTGGACAACGAGCGGCACCTCATGTCTGACCGATATCTCGTGGCACTTCCTCAGAAGGTCCGGCGAGCAGGTGTAGAGGGCATGCGGTTCGACGGCAATGGAAACGAGAGGGTCGCCGTGCCACCTTTCGATGAGCGATTCAGTAAGCCTCAGGCCGTTTTCGATCTCCCCGTAGGCGGGGGAAGGGAAATCGTAGAGCACTTCGCCCACACGCGCGCGCACTCCGGCATTTTTTGCCGCTTCTGCGACCTTGTGTTCGAAAAGGTACATGTCGCAAAAAGCGGTCGTCCCAGACAGAATCATCTCGGCGCAAGCGAGCATCGTGCCCCAGTAGACCCATTGCTCGTTCAGCCTTCTTTCCGCTGGGAAAATGTGGTCCTGCAGCCAGTCCATCAGCGGGAGGTCATCTGCAAGGCCGCGGAAAAGCGTCATAGCGGCGTGCGTGTGAGCGTTAATCAACCCGGGGAGGGCCACACATCCTGAAATGTCAAGGGCTTCCGATGACTCAAAAGCTGATTCGATCTTATCCGAAGGCCCAACCGCCTCGATCTTACCGTCCCGGATAGCGATTCCTCCAGGTTTGAAGATCGTCGAGTCCGTGTCCAGGGTCAGCACGAGTCCGTTCAGAATCAGAATGTCAGCTTTTTTTTTCTCCGGCTGGTTTCTTTGTGGTTGTTTGGCTTGCTGCAATTTGCCTTGTCCAATCAAATTTTTGAATTTCAAGTTTAAGATTTTAAGTCTAAAATCAATCTGTAGACTGAAAACTTGCGGTTCAACTTAAATTTAAATCTTAAAACTTAGAGCTTAAAAGTATGAAAGTAACTGACGGCCTGCATGCTTTTCTCTGGACTTCACCGTCCGCAAACAACTGCAATACCTATCTTATTGACGGCCCGGCAAGGATTCTGATCGATCCCGGGCATCTGCACCTCTTCGAACATGTCGAGGTCCAGTTGAGGGTGCTCGGGATCGAGATTTCCGATATAGACCTGGTACTGGTGACTCACGCCCACCCGGATCACTTCGAAGCGGCCAGGCTATTCAAGAATCAGCCGGCCCTTTTCGCCGTCAGTCCCGAAGACTGGCGAATGATCCAGGAGATAGGCAAACACATGGGGCCCATGTTCGACCTGGATGCCTACACTCCCGATTTTCTCCTGGGACCGGGCAACCTGGATCTGAAGGGGATCAGGCTGGAAGTAATCCCATCGCCGGGGCATTCGCCGGGATCGGTGGTGCTGTACTGGCCTGCACGCAAGGCGCTCTTTAGCGGTGACGTGCTTTTCCTGGACAGCCTTGGGCGCACCGACCTGCCCGGCGGAAACGGCGGCGCCCTCAAACAGAGCATTAAAGCACTCGAATCCCTTGATTTGGAATTGCTCCTGCCGGGGCATGGAGATATCCTCTCGGGAGGCGCCCAGGTTAGGTCGAATTTCAAAAGGGTCGAAGAATTCTGGTTCAATTACATTTAACGCCTGATTATTGAGCGGACCGCATAGGCTTCAGGATACTTCACTTTCCCCGCCGCGAGTCCCCTCCAGCAGGCTCAGCCGCTGCTCGAGCAGTTCCACCCTGGCCTTCAGGTCCACGAATTCCTTTTTGCGAACCACCTCCAGGTTTTCGGAGACTTTCTTCAGGGATGACTGTAATTTGGAACTCATGTCTCCCCATTCCCGCTCGCCGCTCTTGACCAGGTCTTCGGCCAGTTTATCCGCTTCGTCGGTCGTTATTTTCCCCTCTTCAACGAGCGACCGGGTCGCTTCGCGGATTTTATCGCGGGTGAGCACCGCCGCGCCAATTCCGGCAAGCATACTTTTTCTCAGAAACTCCAGCATTGCAGCTCCTTTTTCCTTATTGGCGCGCCTTCTCGAAGGCGCAAAAAAAAGAAATCGGAAAAATCCGAATTATCTATAGAATAGCAACATTTTACGGACACGCAATGACGATCTGAGGCCGGAGCAGTTATGAGCACCATCAGGCGTGAGATCATGTCCCTTCTGTCGGAGACAGAGTACGGGGCAAAGTCCATTTCCAAAATCCTGCGCATAAGCGAAAAGGAGGTTTTCGAGCACCTTGAGCATATAGGTCGTTCACTAAAATCGCAGAACAGAAAGCTCAAGATAATTCCTGCCCGTTGCCTGGAATGCGGCTTTGTTTTCGCGGGCAGGCACCGGTTTACTTCACCCGGGAAATGCCCCCGGTGCAAAGGCGAGCACATTCAGGACCCCCAATATGGCATCGAAGGCCCTTAGCTATTAGTGCTCAAGATAGTTCCTGCCCTCAGTCTCTAAAAGAGCGTTTTTGCCGGCCGATGCCTCGAAAAACTGGCGATCGCGCCCACACTCGACCTTCTCTACGTCCTTCTGAGGGCTACTCCATGATGGAGACCACCGGGGAGGTATCAGGGGGGATAAATCCACACTCCAAGTCGGGGGTTCTTGTTCGGCCTTATGCGTCGCACACCCGATGTGATGTTCAAGGGCCGCGCTTCTTCCAGCGACTTAGACTGCTTGGAGCAACGATTTTCCTATCGAAAATGAGGGTCTAATAATAAGGCTCCAAAAGGACTGTCTTTTTCATGTTGATCTTTGGCTGGAGAGGATATAGCGTGGTCCGACTGGTCCGACCCCGAATCCCCCTCTACAGGATAATGCCTGAAAATTCCCGGCGTAGAGTGATTGTCCGGCCCCAAACGCCGTTGCGGGTCGGGATGCCTTCGGGCATTGAGGTCGATGCTGATGTCACTCAATGATCGGGCCAAGTCCAGTCAGCATGCGGCTCGTTCGCCGGATGTCTCTGCTGCTTCCTCCTTGAGAACGGCCTGCAGGTGGTCCCACCCTGCGGCCATACCAGCGCGCAGCTCCACATACTGCGGGGCCACGTCGATGAGCCCCTCCCAGATTGCGTTGAGCCTGGCCATCACCTTGTGTTCTCCAAACGCGGTTTCAAGGCGCTCGGGAGAGAACTCCGGAGCCACCGCCAGTTTCGACCGCAGCTTCCGTGCTTCGTCTAGAAGAACGGCTTCCTCCTCCAGTGCCTGCGCATACTCCGAGGGAATTACTGGTCTACGCAATGGGACTAACGCCATCGCTTCCGTCAACACACGTCCCCTCGCCCGCTGTGACCACTTCCACGCCTCGAGGCCATCCACGAGCGCGGAAAGAAACACGAGATGTTCAAACAGAGCGTCGAGCACCTCCCGCGTTTCCAGCCGCCCTTCTTCGAGAAGCACTCTGCGGCTGCTCTCATAGGCATCCGCGGCCAACTCGAACGCATGCAACGCATCTCCGACCCGGTCCAGGAACAGATAGGCCTTGCCAAGACGATATCGCTCCAAGGCAACGTTCATTAGATCGGCCTCGGTCCCCTCGAGTGCCTCCTCCATGACTTTCACGGCTTCTTCGTATTTCTCCTGCTTCGTCAAGGCCGATCCGACGACCGAGTGCGCCCTGCGCTTCATCTCGCGCGAGCAATCGAGATCATCGATCATGCGGGCTTTCTGTACAGCCTTGCTGAAATCTTCCGCCACCTCGCAGAGTTGCGAGTACTCGAGCAGTGCCGCTGCCTTAGCTTCAGGTGTACCCACCCGATCCGCCGCTTCGCTCGCCAGTTCCGCCGCTTCTCGTCCGCGTGTTTCGCTCGCCTCTAGCGCATGTCCGTTATGGATTCGAACCATATAGGCATGTGTCAGTCGAAGGGCCGCCTCAAGCCGCAGGCCGGGTGGAACCGCAGTCTCGGGCTTTCGCTCGAGCTGCTCGACCATCTGCCAGGTCTGTTCGGCGAGATCCGCCGTATCGTGCTCGGGACGGATGCGTCCAAGCATCACGGCAAGCGCAACGTAGCTGTCCACCACGCCGGAAAGATCGCCACTCGCCTCGATCATCGGTGCAAGCCGTTCCGCGGCTGCCACGCCCTCGTCAAAACGCCCTGTCGTCAGGCAACAACTCAAGAGGATTCGGAGCGCTCTCTGTGCGTACTGCAGATTCCCAGCTTCCGCAAAGAGTTGGAACGCCCGGTAATGGCCGTCCAATGCGGCATCCATGTCACCGTGTCTCTCATGAATTTCGGCGATGTTCCCCGTTGCCACAGCGAGATTCGAAAGAAGATGAGGTTTGCGGCCCTCCTCGGCGATCACCTGCTCGGAAAAGGAGGCTGAAAGGCTGTTGTATGTCAGCGCCTTTTCGAGCTCGCCACTGTTCCGATAAATGATCGCGAGGCGCTGCGCCGCGCCGGAGGCCTCCCACCGTGAGTGCCCGTCTTTACGTTCCGAGAAGTACGTCAACGCCTCTTCGATGTAGGGACGAGCCCGGTCTAGCGCATCCGCTTTCAGGCGATATGCACCTCCCATGAGATTGCGCTCACTCTGCCCATAGCGCGCGAGCTCCATCGCAGCGATGCCAACCGTGTAGCAACAGTACGCGCGTGCGCAGTCACCGAGGTCCCCATCGAACTGCTTCGCCACCTCGAGATTCAACATCCCTCGCATTTCCACCGACGCCGGATCCGCATCAACTTGCCCACGATGCATCAGCGTAACCACGTAGACACTGCTTGGAGTCAACTTCAGTTTGTGGGATTCCTCGGTCGCGAGCCTTACGGCGTCGTCGAAGGACATCTCGCCGCGTTCCACCGAGTTGGCCAGGCGGGTGAGGAGAGCCTGGTAATCATACAAGTCAGGCTCCGCCTCTTTCTCCACCTTTTTCTTCTTTTCGTCCACCTCTGCCTGGATGAGTGTCAGGGCACCCGACAGCCACTGTCGACAGTGGGTAATGCTCGAGGCGGCCTCTTGTTCCCGTCCGGGCAACGATGCAAGGCGCGCAAGTGTTTCGCCGGCCTTGCGAAACCACTGGCCGTTTCCCGTGATCTGGGCGCAGAGCTGGATGCCAAGCGTCGCGCAGATGACCTGCGCCAGCCGGAGGCGACCGTCATCGGGCAGCGCGCGGGCTGCTATTTCGGCGCATAGGAACTCGTTAATCGCACCTTGGGGATCGTGCGCCATCACAAACGCACGCGCCTTTTCGAGCTGGTAGTCGGCGGCTACCGTCAACCACGATGCCATCCGGCTGTCGGCGGCCGCACGTTTTGCCGGGATCGCGACCTTCCGCGCGGCAGCCACTGATGCCAGGCGCTGGTGAATCGCCGTGAGCATAAGCTCCAGGCAAATCACCCTTGAACCAGTCCGCCGGGTCGCCTCCAGATGATCCCGCGCCTCCGTAAGCGCCGCTTGGAGCATGTCGTCACTCATGGCCGCCAGACTCGCGTCCTGCTGAATGAACACAACCACTTTCTGCATCGGCAACGCTCCGAGCAACGCCTGCAGCGCCGTCGCCGTGAAGATGTTGTTCAGCTCGATACTGGTGTCATCTGGCATGTCGCGACCCGGGCAACCAGCCCATCACACCAGAAAGCCGGTCTACGATCTTGAGCAAAATGTTGTCGAGCGGGGCTCGTTTGGACGGGTCGTATTTGAGCGACCACCTGCCGTCACTCCCCACGACGAAGTGCACATGCGCAGCCACCTGCAGCACCACGATGCAGCCCGTCAACACGACAGGTGCGGCCAGTACGAGAGGTACCGCCAATGCCTCTTGCCAAGGGGGCTCGGCGACGCGTGATTCCACCTCCGTGCGCATCTCCGGAAGTCCCGCCATGATCTTCAACAGTTCGCGTGCGCCTTCTGCCGCTTGTTCCGGTGTCGCTGCAGTCCGTTGAACGCTCGCTGTTCGGCCGCTCTCCTGAAGTGCCGCATCTAGGGCCGCCGTCTGATCGCTTTCGTTCTCGGGCGTCATCGCATCGGAGAACTCAGCTCCCAGCGAGGCGACGATTGAGAGCGCCTCCTGATCCGTCAACGCCTCGATCTTCTTTTCGAGCTCAGTCATCGTCCCTCCTTCACAGCCAATCCCCAACCAATACGAAGGCCGCCCAGTGAAACGGATGGGGATACCCGTTTCGCAGCACCGCAAGTTGGGCAGCTTGCATAGCCTTCCATTTCGGTACGAGGCTATCCTTTCTAAGCCACTCTCGGTACAACGTGTCGAGCAGCATGAGCGAGCTCTGCTTGTTCACATTCCACAAACTTGCTACGATCGATGGCACACCCGCGTAAAAGAACGCACGCAGTAACCCGAAGAGCTCGCCTCCACGATCCAGCTCCACGCGAGCCGACGAACACGCGCGCAGCGTGACCAGATTGGCCTGCATGTTCAGTCCCAGCAGGTCCCGCGCCGTCAGGAACCAGTTACTACGCTCCGACGCGCCCATCAGCCGAACGTCGGCGAGACGCGGGACGGTCTGTCCATCCGACAGTACAAAGCCCGAATCCAGTGCCCGCCCGCCGGGCACATCTAATCCGAACACTCCATGACACGCGAAATGGACAATATCGTGTGTCTCGATCGCCCCAAGCACTTCCCGCTTGCTCGCGGGCCGGCCTTCGGAGGCCCTCGCGCCGCGCAACAGCGTTGCCTTGGCAGCGCTGTTCTCTTCGAAGGTTGTCATCAAGCGTTCGGCCTCGAGCTCGAAATCTACACGGTCCTGGTCTTCCACCGCCGCCACTGCCGCTATCAGCATGCTCGCGGGCTGTTCGCTCGTATTGCAGCGGATTCGGTTCTGGGTGCGGCAGTACCGCAACACGCTCACGCTAGGCGTATGGCAGATCCCGAACACCTCGCTGAGGAAAGAGCCGCCATCCCACCGGAGCGCCGCAAAAGGCAGCATATGCAGCGGACCGTGCGGGATGATGCATAGCACGTCGCAGCCTTTGAGGTAAGCGCGCGCCTGTTGTGGCAGCAGTAGTTCCGACATGCGTTCCCAATATTCCATGGAATACATGAACCGGGGCCTCGCGATGTTAGCACTCAGAATCGGCTGCGAACGCTTGACGGGGTTGACTGCCGGAGGAAGCGTCAGAGCCGCCCGGTACCTCGCAGCCTGCGGTGAAACCGCCCACGCTTGCGGCAGTCCATGGAAGTCGATCATCAGCCGGATTGCGCAGAGTTCGAGGTCCGAACGGTCGAGCGGTTTCCCATCCGGCCCCGACAGGGTGAACACTTGTGGCTGATCCCACCCCGCTCGCGTTACGAACAGCAACGTTCCCAGTTCGAAAGTGAAGTACTCGAGTATCGCAACGCTGGCCATGGCAGTTGAAACCGATCCCACTCGCTAAAACGGAGCCCGTGTACGACCACAAGGACAATCGAGGGGCTTGATGATCGTTTGAACCACCCCGGTTTCGGGACACGGAAATCATCTAAAGGTATTGAAGTATAAAAAATTGCTTTCCTAAAGATATTTTTTATCAGACATCCCGGGGTGAGTCAACCGCATTCTCCTGACGGCGTTTGGGGCCGGACAATCACTCTACGCCGGGAATTTTCAGGCATTATCCTGTAGAGGGGGATTCGGGGTCGGACCA
>Ga0326727_10002474_pt1 | contig 62827 bp, 48 predicted proteins | sample MB2enrmetagenome_FD_207643 | JGI IMG/M metagenome (GOLD analysis project Ga0326727, IMG submission 207643) | Lab enriched peat soil microbial communities from McLean, Ithaca, NY, United States - MB29MY | ecosystem: Environmental > Terrestrial > Soil > Wetlands > Peat | place: USA: New York...
CTCCTCCTCGGCGTCGCACTTTCGCAGCGAGATCGCCCCGACCGGACAGATGTTGATGCAGTTGCCGCAGCGGATGCACTGGTCGCTGTCGATCCAGATGTAGGTGGTGGCGTCGGCCGCGGCGGCCGGCACCTCGCTCCAATCCAGCGGGGCCCCGTCGGCGTCGCGACGCAGCCGCTCCAGCCGCAAGATGCAGTTCCGCGGCGAGACGCGGATGCACCAGTCGCAGTGGATGCACTTGTCCTGGTCGATCTCGAACTTGTGGTTGCAGAGGTAGCAGCGCCAGGCGTGGGTCGCGGCGGCCACGGGTCCGAAGCCCAGCTCGACCTCGTCCGCCGGCCCGCGGCCCGCCAGCGGCAAGAGCGGCATTGGGGGCGGCTCGACCAGGTCGTGGTCGCGCAAGCGGCCGGTCAGGTTGGCCTCGCCGATCCGTACGAGACGCCCCCGCCGCCTGCCGCCCATTAGAAACGCGTCGATTGCCTCGGCGGCGCCCTTGCCGTCGGCCACGGCGTGGATCACGTCGCCGCTGCCCGTGCTGAAGTCTCCGGCCAGGAAGAGGTTCGCCCGGCTCGTGCGGTGGTCGCCGGAAGGCTGCACGTCCGCGGGCAGCATCGCCCAGTCCTGCGTCTGGCCGATGGCCGAGATCAGCGTATCGCAGGGCACCTCGAAGCGGCTGTTGGGGACCGGCCGGATCGCTGGTTTCTTCCCCTGCCGGGCGTCGCCGGTCGCCCAGGTGTTGCGGCAGAAGGCGACCGCGCGGAGCCGCCCCCCGGCCAACACCGCGGCCACGGGCGAGACGAGCGTCTCGATGCGGATCTGCTCGCGGCGCATCTCTTCCAGCTCTTCGGGGCTGGCCGCCATCTGCGCCTCGCCGCGGCGGTACATTAGGGCGATACGGCCCTGCGGCCCCAGCAAGCGGCGGGAGGTCCGCGCGCAGTCCACGGCCGTGAACCCGCCGCCGACGATCACCACGTCGCCCGCCAACGGCAGCGGATGCCCTTCGTTGAAGTGCTTCATGAATCCCAGGCCGGGGATCTCCAGCTCCTCGCTCAGCCCTTCCAGGTTCAAGCGGAGCAGGTGGTTCGCCCCCGCGGCCACCAGCACGGCGTCCGCGCGGCGGCAGAGGTCGTCGATTTCCCGGGCGGTGACGGGCGCGTTGTAACGGACTTCGATGCCGCTCTGCAGAATGGCCGCGAAATCTTCTTCCACGGCGGCCCGCGGCAGGCGGAAGGCGGGCACGCCCATCGTGATCTGGCCGCCGAGGTACGATTCCCGCTCCAGCAGCGTCACGTCGTGGCCGCAGCGTTTCAGCTCGCGGGCGGCGGCCAGGCCGGCCGGCCCGCCGCCGACGATCGCCACCCGCTTGCCGGAGGGGGGGAAGTAGGGCGGCAACGGCCGGCTCGGCTGCGGCTTGCCGTCGGCGGCCGCCCGCTTGAGATGGCAAATCCGCACCGGCCCGAGAATGCTCGTCCAATGGTAGCGGCAGCGGCCCTCGCAAGGCCGCGTGCAGATCCGCCCCAGAATGTTGGGCAACACGTTGTCTTCCTGGTTGATGCGGTGCGCCTCGTCCAGCCGCCCGTGGGCGATGTGCCGGATGTACTCGGGGATATTCGTCCGCGCGGGGCAGGCGGTGCGGCAAGGCACGTCGCGGGAGAGCGTCTTCAGGTCCAGCTCCGTCTCGCCCCGCCCCACGAAAACCGACGTTTCCAGCGGGTTGACCGCCTTGGCATACTCGATGCCCAGCGCGGCGACCGCCTCCTGGTAGGGCGCGAGGCCCAGGCGGGCCACGCTGCCGGAGAGCGTCTCCACGCCCGCGCGAACCGCCAGGAACGTGTCCAGGATCGTCTCGACTACGCGGACGCAATCGGCCTGCTGGAATTGGCCCACCTCGCGGCCGAAGCCCCGCTCCGTGCCGCCCACGGTCACCTGGTAACCCTCCGTCGATCCGCTCTCGCCGCGAATCCGCAGCCCCCGCAGCCCGATGTCGGCAATCTTGTAAGGCGAGCAGGAGTTGGGGCAGCCGCAGATGTTCAGCAGCACCCCGTCGGCGATGGGGGCGTACTTCCCGGCCCGCACCACCTTGGCCAACAGGTCGAACATCGTGTGCGTCGAGGAGACGGCCAAGGGACAATAGGTCGTGCCGACGCAACTGACCACGTCCGCGAGCCCGAAGAAGCCGTCGGTCGCCAGGCCCAGCGCGCGGACCTCCGCGCACAGCTCCGGCAGCCGCTGCGGGTCGACCCCGTGCAGTTCCAGGTTCTGCCGGTTGGTGCTGTAGACGTGCTTGTCGGCGTAGATTTCCGCCAACTCGGCGATCCGCGCGAGGTGTTCCGCCGCCAGCTCGCCCTTGGGAATCTGGATCCGCTGGATGGCCAGACCGTCGGTCCCGCGCGGGTCCGGCTGGGCCAGCGGCCGGTCGGGGACCGGCGGGTGCCCCGCAGGGGCAGCGTCGGCAACAGGCTGCTCGACGATCCGGCCCCGCTCCACCCCCGCTTCGTCCAACGACTGGTTCACCAGCTCGCGGCAGCGCTCGATGCCCAATCGCTCGACGACGAACTTCAGCCGCGCATACATCCGCACCTGCCGGTCGCCGTGGTCGCGATGCAAGAGCACCACCGCGCGGCACACCGCCACGGCCTGTTCCGGCGGCACGAAGCCGTAGAGGTGCTGGGCCACGTAAGGCGCCCAGCCCATGCCCCCGCCGATCACCACGCGGAACCCCGGCTCGCTCGGCCCGTCCGCCCTCTGCCGGGCCACGGCCACCAGCCCCACGTCGTTGATATACGGCTGGCCGCAGCAGCCCTCACAGCCGGACAGCGAGACCTTGAACTTCCGCGGCAGGTTGTCCAGCTCGCGGCAGGCGGACAGCTCATGGGCGATTTGCCGGGCGTGCGGCAACACGTCGAAGATGCGGTGCGGGCAGATCGCCGCCCAGGGGCAGGCGGCCACGTTCCGCACGTCGTCGCCGCAACCGTGGAAGGTCGTCAAGCCCGCCTCCCGCACCTCCCGCAAGAACGCCGGCAGCTCCTGGAGCTTCAGGCAGTGCAGTTGGGCGCTCTGCCGCGTGGTGAAGGAGATCCGCCCCGGCCCGTAGACCGCCGCCAGCCGCGCCAGCGCGCGGGCCTGGACGCTCGTGATCTGCCCGCCCGGGATGACCACCCGTGCCATGTGGTTGCCGGCCTGCCGCGAATGATAGATACCGTAGGCCTTGGCCACCGTGATCTCTTCGCGGGACATGCTGCCCTTGCGGGCGATCTCGTCGAAGTCGAGGATCAAGCCGGCTTCCTTGACCGCCTCCTCGTCGCTTCGCCGCCGGTGCTCTAGTCTGCGCTGCATGATTTCCGGGTCCTGGCGAGATGGTCCGCCGAAAACGATCCATTCTATCGGGTGGGCGTGGAACGTCCAACCGATTCGCAGCAGAACCCCCCCTCCTGCACGGCGTTATTTCCCTCCCGCGGCCCGGGAATTGGCCTGGACCGCCCTTGACCGCCGCCCTCCGGTCGGCAACATTGCTGGAGGGGCTGCCTGCTCCCTGACACCTGACACCTGACACCTAGCACCTGACCCATGCTGGACATCCTCGTTGTATCCCCCCATCCGGATGATGCCGAGCTTGGCATGGGCGGGGCCATCCTGCGGCTGAAGGCCGAAGGCTGCTCGGTCGGGGTTCTCGACCTGACCGACGGCGAACCGACGCCCTTCGGCTCGCCGGAAATCCGCGCCCGGGAAACGGCCGCCGCCACGGCCGTCTTGGGTCTGGACTGGCGCGAAAACCTGGGCCTGCCCAACCGCAGCCTGGAGCCGAGCCTCGCCGCGCGGGGGCAAGTGGCGGGCGTGTTCCGCCGCACGCGACCCCGCTGGATCTTCGCCCCCTACTGGGTCGATGCCCATCCGGACCACGTGGCGGCGACGCCGTTGGTCGAGGCCGCGCGGTTCTGGTCCAAGCTGACCAAGACCGACCTGCCCGGCCAGCCGCATTATCCCGAGCGGATCTTCTATTACTACTGTTTCCACTTGCGGCAGATCGCACAGCCGGCTTTTGTGCTGGACATCAGCGAGTTTTGGCAGAAGAAGCTGGCGGCGATTGCCTGTTATCGCAGCCAGTTCATCGAGGGCCGGCCCGCGGAGTCGTCCACGTTCTTAGACCGCCTCCGCGACCAGGCGGCCGCTTGGGGTTGGGCGATCGGCACCCGTTACGGCGAGGCCTTCGCCAGCCGCGAGCCGCTCGGCCTGGCCAGCATGCGCGGGCTGGTGTGAGGGAGGGCGGAAGGTGGAAGACAGGTCCCCTCTCCCCCTGGGAGAGGGTTAGGGTGAGGGCCAGAGCAGCCGGAGAACCGGTGCCCAGAGCCACGCCCTTGGGCTGAGCGAACGGCTGAGCCCCCGGCCCGCTCAAAAGAAGCTCGGAACGGAAAACGGAAGCGGCTCAGGGGGCGTAGCCTCCCGCTCCAAGTTCCTGCCCTGTGCTTTTCCCTTCTTGATGTCCTCAATCGCCTGGGCTGCCACCTTGTGGACTTCCGCATTGGTATCTTGGAGCAGTTCCGTGAGGGCCGGGATCGCCGTCTTCGCCTCGGGACCTATTTCCCCAAGGGCCCTGGCGGCAGCAACGCGGACTTGCCAGTCGGTGTCCTTGAGCGATCGAGTGAGGACCAGGATTGCCCTGTCCGCGTCAGAACCGATTTTCACCAGGGCCCAGGCGGCATAGATGCGAACCTCCGCGTCTTTGTCCTTGAGCAACCCGGTGAGGGCCGGGACGGCGGCCTTCGCCCGGGGACCGATCCTCCCCAGGGCCCAAGCGGCATTGGTGGAAACGTCCTTGCCCCGCAGCAATTCGGTGAGTGCCGGAACGGCCGCCTTCGCCTCGGGACCTATCTGCCCTAGGGCTCCGGCGGCAGCATCGCTAACGTAGAATTCTTCGTCCTTGAGCAACCCGCTGAGCGCCGGGACGGCGGTTCTTGCTTCGGGACCCACTTGCCCCAGGGCCCGGGCGGCATCCTGGCGGACCACACTGTTTTCATCTTTGAACGATCTGGTGAGGGCCGGGACAGCCGCCTTCGCCTCGGGACCAATGCTCCCCAGGACCCTGGCAGCGGCACTGCGAACGGTCGGTTCCTCGTCCTGAAGCAACCCGACGAGGGTCCGGATGACGGATTCCATTCGGGGAGCGATCCGCCCCAGGGCCTCGGCGGCAGCAATGCGAGCTTCGTCCCCCGAATCCTTGTCCCTGAGCAATTCGGTGAGGGCTGGGATGGCCGTCTTGGCCTCGGGACCGATTCCCCCGAGGCCATCGGCGGCAGCCCACCGAGCGTTCGCGTCTCCGTCCCTGAGCAATTCGGTGAGGGCCGGGACAGCCGCCTTTGCCTCGGGGCCGATTTTCCCCAGGGTTCGGGCGGCCGCCCAGCGAACCTGCTCCTCTTGGTCCCGGAGCAAGTCCGTGAGGGCCGGAACGGTTGTTTTCGCCATCGAACCCCTTTCCGCCGGGGTCCCGACCTCGCTCGCCTCCCCCAGGCCCGAGGCGGCATCCTCCCGAACGGCTGCGTCCTTGTCCTGCAGTAATTTGGTGAAAGCCGGCACGGCGGCTACTCTCCCCTCTGGGCCCATCCCGCCTAACGCTCTGGCGACAGCAACCCGAACGTGCCCATCTTTGTCCTTGAGCAACTCGGTGAGAGCCGGGATGGCGATTTTCGCCTCGGGGCCCACGTGCCCGAGGACGGAGGCAGCGGCGCTTCGAACGGTCGTCTCCTTGTCCTGGAGCAATTTGATGAGGGCCGAGATACCGATTTTCGCTTCGGGATCGAGTCTCCCCAGGGCTTCGGCAGCAGCAATTCGGACAGTTGCTTCCTTGTCCTGGAGCAACCCGACGAGGGCCGGGATGGTGGGTCTCGCCGCGGGACCGATTCCCCCCAGAGATTCGGCGGCAGCAATTCGCACAGCCGCTTCCTTGTCCTGGAGCAGGGCGACGAGGGCCGGGATCATGATTTTCGCCTCGGGGCCGATTCTCCCCAGGGCTTTGGCGGCAATACTGCGAATCTGGTGGTCGTTGTCTCGGAGTAATTCCCTGAGAGTTGGGACAGTTGCGGGACCCATTTCTCCCAGTGCCCAGGCGGCAGTCCTGCGAACGTCCGCGTTATTGTCCCGGAGTAATTTCGTGAGGGCCGGGACGGCGGCATTCGCTTCGCTCCCTATGTGCCCGAGGACCGACGCGGCGGCACTGCGAACGGTCGCTTCCTTGTCCTGGAGCAATGTGGTGAGAGCCGGGACTGCGGCCGGACCGGTCAACCGCAGGAGCTGGGCGGCCAGGCTGCGGACGGGCTCGTTCTTGTCGCGGAGTAATTCCGCGAGGGCCGGGATGTCTGCTTGATCCTTCCCCGCCGCCGGATGTTCCGGTTCGGCCCCAAGACACACGCCAACAAGGGTGAAAGTCAGCAACAAGCTGAGAGCCTTCATAACCATCCTCCCTCGGCACCGGCTGTGCCGCCCCCCGATGTGCAACGCTGCCCCGCCTGGATACAGCCCGAGGCCACGGTCCCCGCGCCCAGCTTGCGAAGAGTCGCTCATTCGGAGCTAGGAACGCAAATGTCGATCCCTTTCCCGGCTCTTACGAGCCGGGCTCTTTTCCCGGCCCTTGCGGGCCGGGCTCCTGACTTTCGTCGCTCCGCGGCTGCATTACGCCTCGCCCAACATCTGCTTAGCACCGGCCACTTGCGCGGCGCGCCGCCGCTCGGTCAGCGCGGCGACCGTCGCGGCCATGCCCGCATCGCGGAAACGCAGGGTAATCGTCTGGACGTTCTTGCTCATCGAGACGGCCCGCACGCCCACGAAACGTCCGTCGAGCAGGCCGTCCATACTTCGACCCAGGACCCACATCACGACCCCAAAGACGCCGAGGGCCGCCAAAGTGATCGCCGGCCCGCCGCGACTCACCCCCAACGCGAAAATCGCGATGATCCCGGCCACAATCGCCAAGAGCAGAAAGAGCAAGCTCAGAATGCCGGCCACGCTCCGCTTCGTTTTGCACCACTTGCAAACGGGCACCGTGACCGTGGCGGTGGTCGACACCGTAGTGAAGAGCAGCCAAATGCTCCGCGACAGGCTGACCTGGCAGGTGGTCCCCGCCGCCCGGCCGCAGCGGCAGCACTTCGCAGGGAACACCACGTATTGCAGCGGCAGCGTCACGCGCGTGCCGACGGGCGCTCCGACGGGCAGCGCCCCGCCGGCATCCTTCAGGTCCACGGCGGGCGGCGCCAGAGCGGCGGCCGCAAGACCGGCCCGCGCTGGGCCCGCCGCAGCCGCCGAGGCCCGCGCATCGAGGATCGCTTGGAAGAACGCCACCGCCACCTTGGCGTTCTCAAAGCCGTCGTGCAAGGTAAATTCCTCGCCGCCGTCGAAACGCAGGATCTTCTTTTGCAGGCCCAGGGCGATGCCGCGGATCGTGCGCACCGGCGCGCGCCGCAGCAACTTCGCCCCGCGATACTGGCGGATTTCTTCCGCGTCGATCTCGATTCGGCCCAGCGACATGAAGAAGATGAGCACCGCGGCGACCACGAACCCCACCGCGAGGAAGACGAGCCTCACGTCCTCCAGCGGGAACCGGCCGCCGCGGACAAGCCCGACAATCAGATAGGCCGCACCGGCCAAGCCGAGCACGGGCACGATCACGCGAACGGCCGGTGGACATCGCACCACGAGTGTTTCGCCGCGGGCTGCGTTAGCAGGCTCCATGTGTCATCCTCCTACCCTGGGTTGCTCGTGTCCCCGCTTGGCTTTTTCCTGTTACCCCAGTCGCTTCCCAAGAGCCTTCTCGATGGAATACCCCACAGCCAGCCCGAGCATCGCTCCCATAGGAGCTCCGTACAGGGCCGCTTTTCCAGCGCCTCGCGCTAATTCCCTTGCGGCTCGCAACCCAGCCGGCCCGCCGGAGTGGCGGCCCGCAACTGCTCGATCATGTCGCGGGTGGCGGCCTCGGCGGCGGCTTGCCATCGCGCCGCCCCGAAACGCTCCGCGTACCCGGGCAGGCGATGGGCGAAGATGATGCCGCGGGAGTTGTTGACGATCGCCCCAGTCCCGCGCGGGTCGAACGCCGAACAGCAGTCGGCCGCCGTGCCGCCTTGGCTGCCGTAGCCGGGCACGAGGAACCAGGTGTGCGGCATCTCCGCGCGCAGCTCCGCCAGTTGCTCGGGATAGGTAGCGCCGACCACCGCGCCGATGGCGCCGTAGCCGCACGCTGCCGCGGTGGCCGCGGCGAGCCCTTCCACGTGCCCGGCGACATGGCGGTAAACAGGGCGGCCGTCGGCCACCAGGTCCTGCAGCATCCGCCCTCCCGGGTTGGAGGTCTTCACCAGCACGAAGATTCCGGCCCCTCCGCGCACGGCCGCAGCGACGAACGGCTGCAAGCTGTCGTCGCCCAAGTACGGGCTGACGGTCAGGGCATCGGCCCCCCACGGGCTTTGGTGTCCCAGGAATCCCGCGGCATAAGCCGCAGCGGTCGATCCGATGTCGTTCCGCTTGCCATCCACGATGACCAGCAGGCCGTGCTGCCGGGCGTAGCCGATGACTTCGGCCAAGGCGGCCATGCCGGCGGGACCAAGTTCTTCGAAGAAGGCCGCCTGCGGCTTGACGGCCGGCACGAGCGGGCCGAGCACGTCGATCAGCTCGCAGCAGAACCGCACATAGGCGGCCGCCTGGACTGCGGGTGGTGCGGCGAGCGGCTCGCGCAACAGGCCCGGCGGCAGCAGCTCGGCCCGCGGGTCCAGGCCCACCAGCACCGGGTTGCGGCACCGCCGCACGGCGGCTTCCAGCCGGTCGATGAATGGCATAGTCACGTGGAATGCCCTTGCGGGGCGCCGGACCCCTTCTGCCGTTTCAGGATCAGCAGGAACTGCTGCCCCTTGCTCTCGAACGACGTGGGCCGGGGGTTGTTCGGCGTGGCCACACACCACTTGATCGTGTCGGGGGCGAAGCTGCAGATGCCCAGGTAGGTCTTGGGCTTTCCGCGGGTGCCCTGCTCGGTGGCGTCCATCACCTGCGGCCGGCCGGACGTGATCCTGTAGGCGCCCTGCCCGAGAGAACCCCGTTGCGGCTCGAGACGCTGGGCGCGGATGTGATTGCCCTGGATGGTCAGCTCCAGGTGCACGGTGCCGCGGTTGGGTTGTTCGCCTTTGCCGTAGACGACGAAGCCGCGCCAGACGCCGTCCAGGTTGGGAGCGGAGGACGTCTTGTTGCCCGGCCCGCGCTGGCCGCTGTTGTCGGCCGCGGCCGCCCACGCGGCAAGAGCCGCCGTGACCAGCCACGCGCAAGCGATGGTGCTCCGCCCAGTCACGTCAAGACTCCTCGCCAGGTGGCACGCCGGATCCCCGCAACTCAGCCGTCAGCATAGCCCATCCCGCTTGGCCTGGCAACGGGGGCTGCGGGGGCCCCGGCGGGCCTACGCCTCCAGCCGGAAACCACTCTCCGGCAGGCCGCCGAGGTCGGGCGAGTAGAGCGGGGGCGAGGCGGCGGGCGGCGGCGCCGGCGCGGGCGACAGATCCAGGCCGCAGACCTCCCGCCAGGTCTCACGCTCGATCTGCAGAACGCGGATGGCTTCTTCCAGGGGTCGCTCCTGGCGCGGATAACCGGCCTCGACGAGCTTACGGAAAATGAACACGTAAATGGCGGCCACCCGCCGCGTCAGCTCGTCCGCTTCCTCGTGCTTGATGCCGCCGAGCAGTTCGTTGAGAATTTCGCGGGCCCGCAAGATCGCGGTGAAAGCGGCGTCTTCCCGTCCGGCACGCCGCTGGTCGAGCGCCTGCTCCGCCAGCCGCAGCGCCCCCTCGACGAGCATCAAGTGCAGCTTTTCGCGGGAAGCCGTCATCACGGCGGCCTCCAGGTACTGCTCGCGGGCGGAGTGGGACACGGTCGCGTTCCTTGCGAAGAGCGTTAGCTGCCGGTCAAGCTGCTACTGCTGCTGCTGTTTCCGCCCATGCTGCTCAGCCCGCTGGTCAGGAGGTTCGGGGTCGTGGAGCTGGTGTTGCTGGAGCTGCTCGTGCTGGTCCCGTCCGCGCCGATGTAGTTGATGTCCTGGACCACGCTCAAATCGTTCTGGAGCTTTGCGATGGCCGTTTCCATCGCGTAGAACTGGGTGTACAACTGGTTCTCCTCGTTGGCCAGGTGCGCGTTCATTTCGGTGATTTGCTGCTGGTTCTGCGTGACGGTTTGCTGCAATCCCTGCACCTCGTCGGAGATCAGCGAGTTGGTCTTGCCGGCAAGCTGGGTGATCAAGTTGTTGAGCTGGTCGGAGAACCCGGATGTCTTGGTGGTGAAGAACTGCTGGACGGCGCTGGGATTGGCGGCGAAGGCGGCGTCCAGCGTGCTCTGATCGAATGAGAGCGTGCCGTCGTTGTTGAAGGTTACGCCCAGGGCGGCCAGCGATTGCGGGCTGCCGGCCCCGTAGAATTGGCCGCTGAGCAGGTTGGACAGGTCCGCGTTGAGCTGCAATGCGGCGGGGTCGTTGGTCAGCACCGCTTCGGTATTCGTGCTGGAGGTGTACTGGGTCGAGGTGGTGAGCTGCTGCTGGAAGTTGTTGTAGTCGGTAACCAGGGTTTGCAGCGTGGTGGCCAGATTGTCGTCGCTGGTAGTGACGCCCACGGTGACCGGCTGACCGGTGCCCTGCTGGACTTGCAGGGTGGCGCCCGACAGGACGCTGGTGAAGTTGTTCGACGGGGAAGAAAGGAGGATTCCCGACGAACCCATTTGCAACAGCGCATTCTGCGGGGCCGCCGTCTGGCTGATGGAGAAGCCCAAGGACGACGTACTGAGCACCATCCGCGCGGCCGCCCCCGCCTGGTTCGAGGTAATCGCCAGCCGGTAGGGCGTGCTCGATCCGTCCGAAAGGATCGAGGCGGTCACCCCCGCCCCGGAGTTGTTGATGTTCGTTACCAGGTCGCTGAGGCTGTCGCTGGCCCCTACCGCGACCGTGGTGGTCATCGAGCCGTCGATGACCTGGGTCGGCGTGCCGTCCACGGTCTGCGTGGTCGCGGGAGCGAGCAAGTGCAGGTCGTGGGCGGTGGTCGAGTTGCCCTCGGTGACCGAGAGGGTGCCCGAGCCGTGGGCCAGGTCCTGGATCTCGATACCGTCGCCGTCGGCATCGATTTGGGCGTGGACGTTGCATTTGAGACGATTGATGGCGTCGACCACGTCCTCGACCGTCTGGATATTCGAGTTCCGCAGGTCGAGCGTATCGCTGGTGCCGCCGGAGTCGGTGATGATGAGCGTGCCCTGGGCGACGCCGGCGCCGCCGTTGAGCGAGGCCAGTGTCGTGCTCCCGGAAATAGCGGCCAGGTGCAGGTCGCCGCCCTGGATGACGCCCGTGCTGCTGGAGCCCGCGATGCCCAGCTTCGTGGCGGTGGTCGTGCCGTCCTGGGTGTCGGCGGCGGTGAGGCTGCCCTGCGTGCTGCCGCTGGCGTCGGTCAGTTGGATGCCGTCGCCGGCGGAGTTGACCGAGGCCACGATGCCGACTTTGGTGGCGGCGGAGGCGGCAGCCGTGTTGATCGTGTCGATCACGTCCTGCAGCGTTTCTGCGCCGGACAGATTGACGGTGACGCTGTGGCCCGCCGCGTCGGTCAATTGCAGTTGGCCGAGGGTCCCGAGTCCTTGGCCGCCGTTGAGGTCGGAGAGGAGCACGGTTTTGAGCCCGCCGAGGATGGGGCTGCCGGTGATCGTGTTGCCGCTGGCGCCGCCGGCCAGCCCGAGGCCGGCAAGGGCCCCCGAGCCGTTGATGGCCTGCAACTGGAAGCTGCTCGTGCCGTTGGGCGTGGTCAGGTCGGTCATGACCAGCCGGTCGCCTTGAATTTGCAGGCTCACCTTCGGCGTACTGCTGCTGCCGTTGATCGCCGTGGTGATCTCGCTGAGCACCTGGCCGAGCCTGGTTTCCCGCTGGGCCTGGGTTGCGCCGGAGGCCAAAGGCGACAGGTCGATCGTGCCGGTCTCGCCGTCGCTGAGGGTGTAGCTGATGTCGGGCAGGACCGTGTTGGTGCCCACGCCGCGGCCGTCGTTCAGGGCAGTGAGCGGCGTATTGTCCGCCAGCGAGAGGATGCTGCTGCCGACGGCGGAGCCGGTGCTGGAATCGACGTTGGCCAGGCCCAGCGAGGCGGCCGTGCTGCCGCCGTCCACCTCCTGGACCTTCAGCGGCCCGGTTCCACCCGAGGTGTCGGTCAGCACCAGATGGTCCCCGTCGGCCGCGGCAGTCACGCTGATCGTGCCGGCGTTGTTAATGTCCTGAATGACGTCGTCGATGGTCTGGGCGGCGGAGAGGTCGATGATGGCCGTGGCGCCGCTGCCGTCGGTGATGCGGATTTGGCCCGGGCTGAAGCCCGCACCGCCGTTCAGCTCGCTCAGGCTCACCCCCTGATCCACGCTGTTGCCGTAGCGGAACGAAAGGCTCCCGGCCCCCAGGGGATTGCTGGTGCTGGCCACCCCGGAGCCGAGCCACTGCTGGCTTTGGACCGTCTGCACGGGGGTGAATTGGTAGGTGCCCGCCGGGGGATTGCCCGTTACGGTGACCGCCAGCGCGCTGGGATCGCTGCTGGTGGCGGTGGTCTGGGCGAAGAGGTCTGCCTTGCCGAGGGCCTGCGCGGTCGACTGAATGCTCAGCAGCAGGGCGGAGAGCTGGTCCAGCGCGGTCTCCTGGCTGGTGAGCGTGGTATCCGTGTTTTGCAGGTTGGTGACCGGCTCGCTGGCGATGGACATCAACTCGCTGACCGTCTGGTCGATGGGAATGCCGCTGACCAGACCGGTAGTTGCTTGAATGCGTGCCATGGCTGCTCGATCCGGATTTGCAGGAAGAAGGGGACAGGCCCGATTTCAGTCGGGCACCATGCCGGCATGGTCGCGCGAAGGTCTGGGTGTCCTCGCGGGGGCGGCAAACTGGGCAATCTGGCCCGCCGCATCAGGTTGGTATCGGCATTGCGCGGGCGCAAAGTTTACCCCCAGCACCCTTGCCGGCATCTTCGGCAAGTTCCGCCAAGTCGGAGCAGTTCGCCGGTCGATGCTGCCGCCGGGTCAAGAAAAGGTCCGGCCCGCCCCGAAAGCCGGAGCGGGCCGGTTGACGTTTACGCTGGGGATCGCCCCGTTTACACGTTCCGCAGCAGGGTGAGCACGTTCTGCGGGGTCTGGTTGGCGATGGCCAACACGGCGGTGGCCGACTGGCTGAGGACTTGGGCCCGCGTCAGGTTGGCGCTTTCCGCGGCGAAGTCGGCGTCCTGGATGTTGCTCTGGGCGGAGGTCAGGTTCTGGACCGTGTCGGTCAAGTTCTGCACGTTCGAGTCGAGCGTGTCCTTCTCGAAGGCCCCCAGCCGGCCCTGTAGCGAGCTGACCTGGTTGATCGCCTGGGAGACGATCTGGTCGGCCAGCGAGGGATTGGTGGCCAGCGAAGCGGTCTGGCCGGAGCCGAGCTCGTAGAGCCGCCCGGCCGTGCCGCCGAGACTGCCCGCGTCGACACTCTGGATGCCGATCTGCACCTGCTGGCTGCCCTCCACATCCGGGCCGATCTGGAACAGCGCGCCGCCGCCTTGCACACTGAACGTCCAAGTTCCGGTGCTCGTGGCATTGGCCGACAAGGACAGGGTCGACGTGTTCAGCGAGACGGCCTGCCCATTGGCGGTCAACGCCGTCCCGTTCACGGTGCCGACGGCGTCGGTGCCGGTCGCCCGCGTGGCCGCCGTGCTGTCGTCCGACAGCGTGAAGTTCTCGCTTCCGCTGATCTGGTTGACGTTGACGAAGGCGGCGGAGCCGTAGCCGGAAGACTTGAGCTGAAGCTCCGTGCCGCCACCGCCGATAGTGGCCGTGACACCAGTGGCGGGGGTGGCCAGATTAATCGCGGACTGCATCGCCGTGATCGTCGTACCCGCCGCAAAGTTAAAGGTCTGCGAGCCGTTGTTGCCGCTCAGCTCGAAAGTGCTGGCGCTCGCCAGGCCGGTATCCACACCGCCGGCCGTCGCGCCCGTCCGGTTCCTGTCGGTGCCGGCCGCGGTGTATACGTCCGTGTCCGCGCTGTCGGTGACGTTGAACAGGCCGCCGACGGTGGCGTTGCCGGCCAGCGCGGTCCGGATCGCGCCGAGGGTCGTGGTGCCGGCGTTGTTCACGTAGACGGTGATGGCTTTGCCGTTCACCTGCACCAGCGCATCGCCCGACCCAACCGAGGCCGACTCGGCGAAGTTGATCGTGTAACCGTTGGCCGCCGAACCGACGTTCTTGGCCGCCAAGGTGAGCGTGCCACCGGAGCTGAAGGTGATCGGACCCGTTGTGGCTGCCGTGCCGCCGGTGGCCACGGGGGTGTCCAGCTCGGCTTGGGTGGCGGCCGTGGTGACGGCCAGCGTCACGTTCAAGGGCCCGCCGCTGAGGTTGGCCTGGTTGACCTGCAGGTTCTGCAGGTTGGCCGCGGGCGAGCCGCCCCAATTGCCCACCACGAAGCCCAGGGTACCGTCCAAAAGATTCTTCCCCTGGAAAGCCGTGGTCTGGGCGATCTGGTTGATAGCGCTCAAGGAGGAGTCGATCTGCGACTGGTTGGCCGCGATCTCGTCGGAACTCATCGTCCCCGAGTTGGCTGCCTGGGTGACCAGGCCCTGAATGTCGTTTAACAACGTGCTGACCTGCCCCAGGGCGCTGTCGGCCGTGTCGATCATGTTGGTGGCCTGCTGGGTGTTGGAGATCGCCTGATTGGAGCTGGTGATCTCGCTGCCCAGGGCGTTGGCGGCAATCAAACCGGCCGGATCGTCCGCGCCGGAATTGATCCGCAAACCGGTGCTCAAGCGGGTGAGCGCCTGGTTCAACTGATTGTTGGCGTTGGCCAGGTTGGTCTGTGCCAACAGAGAGCTAACGTTCGTGTTAATTCGGGTCATGCCAGATACCCCTGTGTGAGAAAGAAAGTTGTACGGCCAGGCTGCCGGAAGACGCGGCTCCGCGGCGGCGATGCATCACCGCCCGGAGCCGGGCCTTACCGGCCGCTCGGACAGATACGATGGACGGATCCCCATGTGTCCCCAGTTTCGTCTTTACCCAGGGCGCTCATGGCCGATGTTCCCGACATAACACGAGCCGCGGGCAAATCCCTGCCCGCCCTGTGGCCGCGCCATCCATTAGCCCCGAGCGGCCCGTGCCTTCCGTCAACGCCATTGGAACCCCGTGGTAAAACCTATCGGGGAACATCGACCTGTGAAAATAGACACTTTAGGCAAACTACAAAAAGTTTCGGGAGTTGCCCTAGTGGTTATCCTTAAGGTCTTAGTCGGCAACAAGATATGTCAGCGACAGAAAAAAGGCGGCGCTCGACTAGTGATGATGCCGCGGCGCCCATACAATCGGCACGACCGCTCAGTTCCGGAACCGCGGTGCCACTACGGGCTGGTCCTGGTCCACGCCTGGGGTCGCGCCGGACTCGCGTCCGACCGGCCCGCCTGGCCGTTCTCGCGGCGAATGGCCTCGTAGACCTCCTGGCGATGGACCGGTATCTCACATGGCGCTTCGATGCCCAGCCGAACTTTGTCCCCGCGGATGTCCACGATCGTGACGACCACATTGTCGCCGATGATGATGCTCTCATCACGCTGTCTGGATAAGACCAGCATCAATAGTTCCTTCCTTCAAGCCGACCCTGCATGGTCCGGGAAATCGCGGGATGTTGGCCCGTACTCGAATCCAGAAGGCACACGGAAAGTGTATCGGTAGCGAGAATTGCGGAAGAATAGCGAAAACAGCGATACAGCGGCCTGTGGAAAAGATAAGTTGACTCTGGCGCCGCTCAATCCAGCAGGGTTTAACACGGGGACAATCATTCGGTCAGTCCCGAGCGGCAGCCGGCCCATTGGTCCCGCCTGATCCGACCGGCCGGTTTCGCACTCCGTCAGCGGCAGAAACTGCGGGTAATCCGTAGTCTCCACACCGGCAGCGTGCCCTGATGTGCGACCGATGTGTGCCCACCTAAGTGTCGGCACGGCACAGTGCTGAGACAGCCGCGGCGGATTGGCATCGCGATTGCCGCTCGTATGGCACGCCGCTTGCTCTCGCCCCAACACCGACCGCAACGCCTCGTCTCGATTTCATCAGCCCCGGTCGGGGCAGCCACGCCAGGTAACCAGCGAGCCGGATATGTCCTACGGACTGTATCTCTCGGCAGCAGGCGCACAGGCCCAGAGCCAACGGCTGGAAGTTATTGCCAACAACCTGGCGAACGTGGATACGGTGGGCTTCAAGCGCGAACTGGCGATCTTCCAGGCCCGATGTGCGGAAGCCGTCCAACAGGGCACCTCGAACTTCGGTGGCGGATCGCTGGACGATATCAGCGGCGGGGTAGAACTCCAACAGACCAAGACCGACTTCTCTCCCGGGCCGTTGCGGCGGACCGGCGGGGCGACGGATGTGGCCCTGGAGGGGGACGGTTTCTTCCAGGTCCGCAAGGGCCAGGACGTGTTTCTCACGCGGGCCGGCAACTTCCGCATAACCTCCGGGGGCGAGTTGGTCACGCAGCAGGGCTACCCCGTGCTGGGCGAGGGCCGTGCGCCGATCACGATTACGCCCGATGGCGGCCCATGGGAGATGACGTCCGCCGGCGAAATCCGCCAGGGGAACAGCGTGCAGAGCCTGGCGATCGTCCGGCCCAGCTCGCCGGGCGACCTGGTCAAGGTCGGCGAGAACCTGTTCCGACCCGCGGCGACCCCCGCGGGTACCCCGGCGGCCGGCGTCCAGCCGGTTCCGCCGGCGGAGCACTCGGTCCGCCCAGGATACTTGGAGACCTCGGGCGTGCAACCGATGACCGAGATGGTCGCGATGATCGAGACCACGCGGTTGGCGGAAGCCAATATCAACCTGATTCAAACCCAGAGCCAGATGCTCAGCGACCTGATCAGTCGCGTGCTCAAGGCGTAGGATCCACTTCCGTTTTCCCGAACCCCTTTTGCGAGCTTAGCGATGAGTGTTCAGGCACTTTACACGGCGGCCACGGGCATGACCGCGCTGCAGAACAAGCTGGACGTCACGGCCAACAACCTGGCCAACTCGGAAACGGTCGGGTTCAAGCGGGACCGGGCGAACTTCGAGGACCTCTTCTACCGCAACGAGAAGCTCCCCGGCGCCCAGGACAGCGCCAGCCAGTACACGCCCACCGGCATTCACATGGGGCTGGGCACCCGTCTGCAAAGCGTGCAAAGCGATTTCACCCAGGGATCGTACCAGAGCACCAGCAGCCAACTCGACGTGGCCATCTCGGGCACGGGGTTTTTCCAGATCATGGACCCCTCCGGCACGGTCTACTACACCCGGGCGGGCAACTTCTCGAAGAACGCCAATGGCGACATCGTGCTGGCTTCGGCCAACATCGGGCGGAAACTCGATCCCTCGATCACCATCCCGCAGGACGCCCAGAACATCGTCATCAGCCCCGAGGGCGTGGTGTCCATCCAACAGCCGACTTCCCAGCAGCTCCAACAAATCGGGCAGTTCCAGTTGGCCATGTTCATCAACCCCCAAGGGCTCTTGAAGATCGGCGAGAACCTTTACCAGCAGACCGACTCCTCCGGGGCGCCGATCACCGCCAACCCCGGCCAGCAGGGGATGGGACTCTTGCAGCAGAGCACGCTGGAGCAGTCCAACGTCCAGCCGGTCCAGGAACTGCTCGACCTGATCACCACGCAGCGGTCCTTCGAGATGAATTCGCAGGCCGTCAAGGCCGCCGACGACATTTTGCAGACGATCGACAACTTGCCGCGGTTCTAGGGAGCGGTTGGGGATTGGCTTAGCGGCCGCTTGCGGCTTCGCAGCATGAACAGGACAAATCTCATGGCCGTGGCACGCGTTCTCGCACTTTGTGCTTTCGCAAGCGTTGCGCTGCTTCCCGTCACCGGCCTCGACCAGGCCGTGGCGGCCGAGCTGCGGCTGCGGGCGCAGTACACGGTGGAGGGGCCGCTGGTGCGGCTGGGCGACGTGGCCGAAATCGTCGGCGGCGACCGCGCCGAGTCCGATTCCCTGGCCGCCACCGAGCTGTTTCCGGCGCCGGGCGCCCACGAGCAGCGCTCCCTGGGGGTCCGCGAACTGCAGGACCTGCTGCTCTTGCGCGGCGTCAATCTCGCCCAGCACCAGTTTACCGGGTCGAGCCAAGTCCTGGTTCTCGGCCGGGCACCGGCGGAGCGGGCAGCAACGGCCTCGCTGCCGGCGGGCATGGTCCGCCGCGCGCAGCGCCGCGTCTGCGAAGCAGTGCTGAAGTACCTGGGCGACCACGTTTCGGCACAAAAGGCGTGGGACGTCCAGGCCGAGGTGAGCGAGGAGCAGGTGCGGCTGCTGCTCGAGCCCGCCCGCGCCATCACCGTGTCCGGCGGCCAGCCGCCCTGGACGGGGCAACAACGCTTCACGCTGTCGATCGACGCGGCGCAGGGCCCCGTCCGGCTGGCCGTGGACGCCAAGGTGGGCGTCCGCGCCCCCGCGGTGGTGACCGTCAACGCGCTGGCCCGCGGCACGGCCATTCGAGAGGGCGACGTGGAATTGCAGCAGACCGCGTCCGTCGACGGCGCCGCCGGCGCGCTGCGGAGTCTGGAGGACGCGGTCGGGCGGGAGACGGTTCGGGCGGTGCCGGCGGGCAAGGTCCTTACGACAGACGCCCTGCGGACGCCCCCCTGGGTGCGGCGCGGCGAGGTCGTGACCGTTTACGCCCGCACGGCCGGCATCCAAGTCCGCACCGCCGCACGTGCCCGCGACGACGGCAGCCAGGGCGACCTGGTCTCCGTCCAGTCGCTTTTGGACCGCAGCATGTTCTATGCCCGCGTCAGCGGTATCCGTGAAGTGGAGGTCTTTGCCCGCTCGCCGCGTGTCGAGACAGCCGAGACGGGCGGCCCGGAGCCGATCCTCCGCCGCTAAATGGAAAGGAAGGAAGACAATGAGATTTACAAACCCCGCCATCCGCCCTGCGTGGGTCCTGGGCGTCCTGGCGTTGACCGGCATCTGGGCGGACGCAGCCCGCGGCCAGAATTCGAGTCTCTTCCACGCCTCGCAGCCGGGCCAGCCCCTGACATTGCAGCCAGGCCAGCCTCTGACATTGCAGCCGGGCCAGCCCCTGGCGCCGCAGGAACCCCAGCCCCTGACGCTGGCCAACAATTCCTGGACCGCCGAGCCCATGCAGGAACCCAAAACCATCAAGAACAACGACCTCATCACCGTCATCGTGAGCTTGAACGCGACGATGACCAGCAACGGGAAAATAGACCGCCAGAAAATGGCTACCGGCAACCTGTCGCTGACCAACTGGATCAAGTTCTACAGGTTCAATCTGGGCGCCGACGGCCAGCCCAACGGCGAGCCGCAGATCGGCGGCGCGGCGAACAACCAAATGCAGGCCAAGGGCGATTTGCAGACCCGCGACTCGCTGACCTTCCACATCGCTTGCCGGGTGGTCGACATTCGTCCCAACGGCAACCTGGTGCTGGAGGGCCGCCGCACGATCAACAACAACGAGGAAAACTGGGAGTACTCGCTGACCGGCGAGATCCGCCCCGATTCCGTCCTGCCGAACCACACCGTCCTGAGCGACTCCGTGGCCGACCTGCGGGTCATCAAGCGGGAGACGGGGCACGTCCGCGACAGCTACCGCCAGGGCTGGTTGCTGCGGTGGCTCGACAAGTGGGAGCCGTTCTAAGGAGGGGGATTGGGGGATAAGCCGCCCGGCCGCTTGCGGCTTCGCAGGAAAGGACCCAGCGAACATGTCACTCGAACGACTCCAACTCCTGGCAAGGCCGGGGCTGGTCCTGGCCGCGGCGGCACTGGCCGCCGCGGCTGGCCCGACGGCCGCCTCCGCCGCGCCGCACCTCACGCTGAAGAGCATCTGCCGCATCAAAGGCCACGAGGAGAATTCGCTGGAGGGGCTGGGCATCGTCGTCGGGCTCAAAGGCAGCGGCGACAGCGCCAACTACCTGCCCACGATCCGCAGCGTGGCCAAGGTCATGAGCCTGATGCACAGCGGGTCGGGACAAAACGCCCTGGCCGAGCTGAAGGACACCAAGAACGTCGCGCTGGTGCTGGTGACGGCCACGGTGCCGGCCATGGGGGCCCGCCAGGGCGACAAGATCGACGTGGTCCTCAGCTCGATCGGCTCCGCCAAGAGCCTGGCGGGAGGCCGGCTGTTCCTCACGCCGCTGGTCGGTCCCGACCCGCATAACCCCCGCGTGTACGCCTTCGCCGAAGGCCCGCTGACGCTCGACAATCCCGCCACGCCGACGACCGGCCGCATCCACGAAGGCTGCCGGCTGGAAGAGGACTTCTTCAACGTCTTCACCAAGGACAACAAGATCACGCTGGTGCTGGAGAAATACCATGCCGACTTCCAGGTGGCCCAGGACATCACCGAGCTGATCAACAGCCAATTGCGGCTGCAGACGAGCAGCCAGATGCCCCTGGCGCACGCGCTGAACCCCGGCAACATCGAGGTCGCCATTCCGATGCAGTACCGCGACGACCCGGTGTCGTTCGTCTCGCAGGTGCTGGCGCTGCCGATCCTCGAGCCGAAGACCGGGGCGCGCGTGGTGATCAACGAGCGCGCCGGGAGCATCATTATCAGCGGGGACGTGGAGATCGGCTCGGTCGCCATCACGCACAAGAACATTGTGATCGAGACGGGCAGCAGCAGCGCCAAGCCCTTCGTGGCCGTCGATCCCGTCGATCCCAGCTCGCCCAAGCTCAAGGCATTGGTCGAGTCGCTGAATGCCATCCACGCGCCGACGGAAGACATCATCGAGATCATCAAGGGGCTGGAGCGCGACGGGAAGCTGCACGCCCCCTTGGTCATCCAGTAGCCCTGGGGAGTGAGAAGGCCATGGTGAATTCCATAAATCCGGGCTGCCAGGGTGCGAGCGGCGCCGTGTCCCGCCCCGGGCCGGCGGGGGCGGGCCCGGCCGGCGGCGCGGCCGCGGACAGCCCGCTGCACCATGCCTTTAACGCCTTCGTGGGCGAGACGTTCTACGCGCAAATGCTCAAGGCGATGCGCGCGACCGTGGGCAAGCCGGCCTACTTCTACGGCGGCCGCGCCGAGGAGATCTTCACGCAACAGCTCGACCAGGTCATGGCCCAAAAACTCGCGCAGTCCAGCGACGCAAAGCTCACCGGCCCGATGTACAACCTGTTCCAGCTCCAACGAAAGTAATCCGCATGCCATCTTCGCTCGAATCCGACGTGGCCCAACTGCTGACCGATCTGCTGGCGGGGCAGGACCAACTGCTGGTGCTGTTGGGCCGCAGGCGCGAGCTGCTCGCCGCCGTCGATCCGCAGGGCCTGGCTGCGGTGGCCGCCGAGGAAGAGCGGCTGCTGGCCACTCTGCACGAGTGCCTGGGCCGCCGCGAGCAACTCTTGGCCCAGGCCGCTGCCGACGGCCTGCCTGCGACCAGCCTGCAGGCGCTGGCCGAAACCTTGCCGCCAGCCCAGCGGGGCCCGTTGGGACGGCAGATCGCCGCCGCCGGGGCCCGTGCCCGCCTCCTGCAACATCAAAGCCTCATTAACTGGGTCGTCATCCAGCGGACCCTGATCCACCTCTCGCAGTTGCTGGGAATTATCGCGACCGGCGGACGGCCTGAGCCGACATATGGAAAGGGTAACTCTACCCGCGCTAGCGGAGTGCTGGTAGACCGGGAAGCTTAGGAAGTCCGGGCAAGCCCATGTCGCTGCTCAGTTCCATCCAGATGGCCAGCAATGCGCTGCAGGCGACCGATATCGGCCTGCAAGTGGTCGGGCAGAATATCTCCAACGCCAACACGCCCGGCTACGTCAGCGAGCAGGTCAATCTTCAGCCCTCGCCGACGCAGAAATACCAGGGCCTGCTGCTGGGCACCGGCGTCCAGGTGCAGTCGATCACCGAGCAGGTCGACAACTTCCTGGAAGAGCGGCTGCGAAACGCCCAGGGCGACCAGTCCAACGCCGACACCGTCAAGCAGACGTACTCGCAGCTCGAAGGGGTGCTCAGCGCGTTGGGCAGCAATAGCCTGCAAGACTCGATGAACACCTTTTTCTCCAGCATCGCCGACATCCTCAATCAACCGGAGGACGAGTCCGTCCGCAACATGGCCGTGCTGCAAGGGCAGGCCCTGGCCAGCAGCGTCAACCAGTTGGCCACCCAGACGGACCAGCTCCGCTCCGACGTGAACACGCAGATCCAGCAAATGGTGCCCACCGTCAACAGCTTGATCCAGCAGGTGCAGTCGCTGAATCTCCAGATCGAAGACGTCCAGGGGGGCTCGACTTCCACCAGCGCCGCGGCGGGCCTGGACGACCAGCGGCGCACCGCCCTGGCCAGCCTGGCGCAGTTGCTGGGCACGACCTCCGTTCAAAATCCCGACGGCACCGTCTCGGTCTACTGCGGAGGGGAGTATCTGGTGTCGGGAGGCATCGCCCGGCAAGTCCAATTGACCCAGTCGACCGACCGCGGCATGACGGTGGCCAACCTCGAGGTCGCCGGGGCTCAGACGCCGCTCGATCCCACGTCAGGCCAGCTCAGCGGGCTGCTGACCTCCCGCGACCAGGTGCTGGGCGGCTTCCTCGACCAGCTCAACGCCTTCGCCGGCACGCTGGCTTTCGAGTTCAACAAGGTGTATTCCGGCGGCCAGGGGTTGACCGGCTTCACGCAGATGACCAGCGCCAACCAGGTCGACGATCCCACGCAGGCCCTGAACCAGACCGGACTGCCCTCTTCCCCCACGAGCGGCTCGTTCCAGGTCCTGGTGCAGAACACGGACACCGGCGACGTGCAGACGACCAACGTCAACGTCCAGCTCAACGGCACCGTCGGCGACACGACGCTCGACAGCCTGGCGGCGTCGCTCAGCGCGATCAACGGCCTCCAGGCCAGCGTGACCAACGGCCAACTCACCATCACCGCCACCGACCCGGATACGGAATTCGCCTTCTCCCAGGACACCAGCGGCGTGCTGGCCTCCCTGGGGCTGAACACTTTCTTCACCGGCTCCAACGCCAGCGACCTGGCCGTCAACCAGGACGTGGTCAACGATCCGAGCAAGTTCGCCGCGTCCGGCGATGGCATCGGCACGGACACTGGAAACGCCACCACGCTGGCCAACTTCCTCGACCTGCCGCTCAATTCCGCCGGCGGCGCCACGATCGGCGACGTGGCCAGCAACCTGACCGACGACGTCACGCAGGCCTCGGCGAACGCCCAGGCCCAGGCCCAGGGAGCGGACACCTTCGCCCAGAGCTTGCAGAGCGAGGAGCTCTCCATCAGCGGGGTGAACATCGACGAGCAGACGGTGCAGATGATCACCCTGGAGCGCTCGTTCCAGGCCGAGGCGAAGTACATTTCCACGCTCAACGACATGCTCAACGACCTGATGCAAGTTTAGCCGAGCCGTTCCCATGTCCAACATCAACATCACCGGCATCCCCACCACCCGCGTGAGCGATCTGTTCATCCAGCAGCAGATGCTCAACCAGCTCGAAGCCGAGCAGGTGCAGATGGCGCAGACGGAAGAGCAGTTGTCCACCGGGCACCAGTTCCAGACGCCCAGCAGCAACCCCATCGCCGCGATGCAGGTCATCGGCCTGCAGAGCATGCTCGACCAAAACACGCAGATCCAGACCAACCTCTCCACCACCGGCACGTACCTCAGCGAGACGGGTACGGCCCTGCAAAGCGCCGCGAGCCTCATCACGCAGGCCCGCGCCGCGGCGGTCGGCGCCACGGGGAGCACCTCCACCGACTCCGACCGCTCCGCCGCCGTCCAGCAGATCCAGCAGGCTATCCAGCAGCTCATCAGCATCGGCAACACGCAGTTCAACGGCCGCTACCTGTTCGCCGGCTCCGACACTTCGACCATGCCCTTCACCACGGCCGCCAGCGGCGCCATCGAGTATTCAGGCAACCAGAACTCGGTCCTGACCTACGGCGACTTGAACACGCTTGTGGCCAGCAACGTGACCGGCGCCCAGGCCTTCGGGGCCGTCTCCCCGGGCATACAGGGGGCCGATCTCCAGCCGTCGCTAAACTACGACACTCCCCTGGCCGATCTGAACCAGGGCGCGGGCGTGGCCCTGGGCAGCATCGCCGTCTCCGACGGCCACACCACAAGTGTCGTCAACCTCCAGGGATGCCAAACCATCGGCGACGTGGCCGCCCGCATCCGCGCCAATCCCCCGGCCAACCGCTCGCTGGAAGTCGAGGTGACGGGCACCGGCCTGACGATCAGCCTCGACCCGGACCCGGCCGGCGGTTATCCCGCGTCCGCGGACAACCTCTCGATCAACGAGGTGGGCGGCGGCACCACCGCCGCCGACCTGGGAATCCTCCAGACGCAGGGCGTGGGCAGCGGGCCGCTGGTCGGCGGCGCGCTGCATCCGGCCGTGACGACCACCACTCCGCTGGACAGCATCCTGGGCACCCGCGCCATGGGCTTCCTGCAGTTGGGCGGCACCGACAACGACGTGGTTCTGCAGGCCAACGCTTGCGGCGCCACGGCGGCGGACGGAACGCTGCTGAACGGCGTGACCGTGCATTTCGTCAACGACGCTTCGGCCGCCGGCCAGGAATACGCCCAGTTCGATCCCGGCAGCCCGGCGGCCAACGGCAATCCCGCTTCCCCCGGCACCCTCACCGTACACGTCGTGGTGGGCGAGAGCACCCCGCAGCAGATCGTCGCCGCGATCAACGCCGTTCCCGGTCTGCCCTTCCAAGCCTTCTGTGACCCGACCGACCCGGCCAGTGCTGCTTCCCAGCCCCTCACGCAGCTCCCTGTCGATGCCGTTACCAGCGGCGGCTCCGGCACGGCCTTCGACCAGACCCACGGCCTGACCATCACCAACGACGGCAAGACCTACACCATCGACCTCAGCCAAGCGAAGACGGTGGGAGACGTGATCAACACGATCCAACAGTCCGGCGCGGGCGTGCTGGCCCAGGTCAACGCCAGCCAGACGGGCATCGAGATCTCCTCCCGGCTGAGCGGGCCGGGCTTCAGCATCGGAGAAAACGGCGGCAGCACCGCCACGCAACTGGGCGTGCGGACCCTCACCGACGCCACGCAGTTGGCCGACTTGAACTCCGGCAGCGGCGTCGGGCTGGTCCCGGCCGGCAGCAGCGACCCCGATTTCACCATCACCCAGCCCGCCCAGAACATCAAGTTGAACGTCAGTCTGGCGGGCCTCACCACGGTCGGCCAGGTCCGCGGCTACATCAACCAGTTGGCCCAGTCCGCCGGCGCAAACTTCAGTGCCCAACTGACCCCTGTCGGAAACGGCATCGAGCTGGTCGACACCAATCCTGCGGACGGCACGATCACCGTCACCGCCGACTCCCAGAGCACGGCGGCGGTCGATCTGGGGCTCGTCCCCGCCGGCCAGACGTCCGCCAGCTCCACCGCCGTCGCCGTGGACGGCAGCACGCAGCAACAACTCGTCGGCAGCGACGTCAATCCCCAGACCACCCCGGGGGTCTTCACCGCCCTGCTGCAATTGAGCCAAGCCCTGCAGAACAACGACACCACCGGTATCCAAAGCGCCCTGAATCTCCTGGATCAGAGTACGGTCAACCTCAACAACGCCCAGGCCGAGCTCGGCGCCAGCCAGCAGGGACTCGACGCCATGCAAACGCAGGCCCAGACGCAGCAGACGGACCTGCAGCAGCTCATGTCCAACGAGTACGACACCGACGTGGCGCAGGCGGCCTCCGACCTGACCGCCGAGCAGGTGGCCTACCAAGCTTCGTTGGAGGCGACCGGCAGCATCCTGCAGTTCACGCTGCTGAACTACCTCTAGGCCTACCGCCGCCACATCGTTTCGGCCGTGCCGACGGCGGCGGGGACGACGATCACGAGCGGCGCCCAGGCGGCCAGGGCCGGCCCGATCAGACCGCTCGTGCCCAACTGCTGACAGCCGATCACCAGCACCAGGAACAACGTCACGACGCCGATGCCCAGACCCATCGCCACGAACACGTTGCGGCTCTCGCGCGATACGACCAGCGGCAGTCCGAGAAACAGCAGCGTCAGGTCCAACAGCGGCTGGACGATGCGGGAGTGGATGGTCACGCGGAGATCGGCGCCGTAGTCCATCGCCCGGTTCCGCAAGGCGCGAACCATCTCCACGGTCGAACCGAACGCGCGGAATGCCCGGCCGCCCGTAAGCTGGTCGAACGTCACGTCACTCGCCAGGAAGCACTGCTGCGGACCGAGCCAGTCGGGCGCGTCGCGCGGCATGACGACGACCGGACGGCCCTCCAGCGCCAGCGACGCTTTCTTCGCGAGGTTCTTCGGTTCCTGCACGCCGTCGAGCAGATAGCCGCCGGGCCGGCCGCCCACTGGAGGCCGGTAGTACGCGCTGTCGGCCGCGAGGTGGTTGCCGTACTGGCTCAGGGACCGCGGCAGGAGGAAGTCGGGCTTGTCGATGCGGCTCTGGTTGATGTACGCGGCCTTCCCCCTGAGGATCACGTCCGTCTCGTAATCGCGCAGGAAGGGCACCTCGTCCGTGGCGTTGCCCTGCAGGTCGCCGGGCCGCTTGGCCAATTCGTCCTTGAACCGCGGGATGATCGTCTCGCGATTGGCGGCGGCGGCCAGGGTGATCACGGCGCCCGCGATGAGCAGCGGCGTCACGATGCGGATCCGCGAGATGCCCGCCGCCATCAACGCCGTCATTTCATTGTGCCGTTGCAGCCACGCCACCGTAAACATCGCCGACATCAGCACCAGGAGGCTGCTGGTCCGATCGAAGAAGAAGATCGACTGGAAGCCGTAGTACCAACCCATCAAGCGCAGCAGTTGCCCCCCCTTGGCACAGTGCAAGAACGCCTCCAGGTTGGTAAACGCGTCGAAAACGACGTATACGCCCGTCAGGCTGAAAAAGCAGATCACGAAGGTCTGCACGAACTGCCGCAGCAGGTAGCGGTCGATGATCCACATGGAGTTTGTCTCCCCTCTCCCTTCGGGAGAGGCACCCAGAGGGTACCCGGGGGGAAGGGGTGCCCGCCGCGATCCGTCCGGAGAACTGCTTGCCGTCGGCGGCGGGCAGTTTAGGTGAAGTCGGACCCAGGGTCAAGAGCGACTGGGGATTGCCCATCGGCCCCGCCGGACGGAAAATGGGCGTTGCCGGCCGCTTGCGGTTTCGCCGGCCATTAACGCCGGAAGGGGCGCCGTTGTTCCGAAATGCAATGCCACGCGTGACTTCTCTCTACCGCGGCCGAGTGCTGCCGCTGGCCCTGCGTCTGCGGACCGGGGCGGGCTGGCTGGGCCGGGGGCTCGTGGACCTCGTCTACCCGCCGGTTTGCGTCTTGTGCAACGCGGCACTGCCGCCGGAGCGGCTGAGCCGTCTGCTCTGCGAGCCGTGTTGCCGGCGATTGGCCCCCGAGGAGTGGAGCGGCTGCCGGCGGTGCGGGGCCATCCAGCCCGATGGCCTCGATCGGCCCGAAACCTGCCCCACTTGCCGGAAACACCCGCGACACTTCGATGCGGCCTTCCCCCTTGGGGCATACGAGGGTGAGCTGCGCGAGGTGGTGCTGCGGACGAAGCGGCTTGCTCACGAGTCGCTGACCAAGGCGCTCGGCCGGCTCTTGGCCGACCGGCGCGGGGTGGAATTGGCCCAATTCCGCCCCGACCTCATCGTTCCCATCCCCATGCACTGGTGGCGGCGGCTGTGGCGGGGTGTGAACAACACCGAGATCCTGGCCGAGGAGCTCGGCCGGCGGTTGGAAAAGCCCGTCATGGGGCGGCTCCTCGTCCGCCGCCGCCCCACCCGGCCGCAGAAGGACTTGTTGCTGCCAGAGCGGCTTGCGAACCTGCGGAACGCTTTCCGTCTCCGCCGCAGCCACCCGCAAGCGGGTGCCCGGCAAGCGGGTGCCCGGCAAGCGGGTGCCCCGGCGCGCTGGCAGGACTCGCACATTCTCCTGGTCGATGATATCTTAACCACGGGGGCCACCTCCAGCGAGGCGGCCCGGGTGTTCAAGCAGGCCGGGGCCGGCGCCGTGGCCGTCGCCGTCCTGGCCCGAGCATGAGCCGAACGATGTCCAATCTCCCTGCAACCCTTGAACCCGAGCCGCCCGCGCACCCGTTCCGCGCAGCGGTGATGCGCGGGCTGGGCGTCTTGGTGCCGCCCCTGTTGACGGTGGTCATTTTCGGCTGGGTCATCAGCACGACGCAGCACTACTTCCTCGAGCCGGTCAACGCCGCGGCCCGGCAGACCATCGCCTGGATGCTCCGCGGCGAGATCCGCGAAGACCTTGCCGTATCAGACCCGGCCAAGCGGACCGCCCTGGCCGACGGCCGCCCCTACTATCAACTCGACGACGGCTCGTTCGTGCCGCTGGAAATCTACGAGAGCGTCCGCCACAGTCCGGGCACCGAGACCTTGCCGCAGACGGGCCGCGCGTATCTCAGCCGCTACGCCGAACTCGCCTATCTCCGCCCCTACTACGCCATCCCCTGTTTCCTCGCCGTTTTCATCCTCCTGCTCTACGTCTTGGGCAAGTTCCTCGCGGCCGGCATCGGCGGCTTCTTCTGGGACGGGATCGAGCGGGCCATCCACCGCCTGCCGTTGGTGCGCAACGTCTATTCCGGCGTCAAGCAGGTGACCGACTTCTTCCTCCGCGAACGGCAGATCCAGTTCTCGCGGGTGGTGGCGGTCGAGTACCCGCGGCCGGGCATGTGGAGCATCGCCTTCGTCACCAGCGAGGGGCTGCGGGACATCCGCGCCGCCGCCGCCGAGCCGGTGCTGGGAATTTTCATTCCCACGTCGCCCGTGCCGATGGGCGGCTACGCCCTGCTGGTCCGCAAGCGGGAGGTGCTCGACCTGAGCCTGTCGGTCGATCAGGCGATCCAGTTCATCGTCAGTTGCGGCTTGGTGATCCCGCCGCAGGAGCTCGATCAACTACGGGCCGGTCCACCGCCGACGCAGGCCGGCGGCGCGGCATCACCGCCCGCGGAAGCCCTGCCGCCCGGCCAGTCCGTGAAGGCGGCGGGCAGCCCGCCAGCGTGAAGGTCGCTGCCTCGGCGTCCCGCGCCGCCTTGCGGTTTCATTTCTTTTCGTCCTCCTCAAAACCGTCGGGCGGCCGTCTGCGCCGCTCGCTATCGACGACGAGCGCGATGGTCTTGCCGTCCGGCGAGACGCACGGCGACCAAGGATTGTCGAAATCGGTCATGAAGAACTCCGGCTTGCCCGGCTTGTCCAGCCGGAAGCGTGCGGGAGCGCGGGCAAACCGATCGTCGCCAATGACGTCCCAGATTCCGTTGGACACGACGCTCTGGCCGTCGCCGGCCCATTGTGCACGGTAGAAACCGCTGCCGAGTTCCGTTTGCTTCTTCGTTTCAAGATCGTGGATGTAGAACACCCGCGACTGCGGTCCCTTTTCAAGGTAGAAAGCAAGTTTCTTGCCATTGGGCGACCAGCTTGGCCAGTCGCCGCTGCAGAGCTCTTCGGGATCGCTGCCGTCGGCCTTGGCGATGAACAGTTTCGATCCCGGATGGACGCCGGAATTCGCCACTCGCGCGCCTCCCCGGGCGAAGGCCAGTCGAAGTCCGTCGGGGGACCAGTCGCCGAAACGGCCCTCGCACAGCCTCCGCTGTTTGCCCGTGGCAAGCTCGATTTCAAAGAGCCACGGCGTCCGCTCGCCGAGCCCGAAGAAGCCGGCCGGAACATCGCGGGTGATGACCAGCCGTTTTCCGTCGGGCGACCAGCGGGGAGTCGCGCCGTTGGCCAGCTCGCGCAGACCCTTGCCGTCAATTCCCACAAGCCAAGATTGACGCTGCGGAGAAACGCCGATGGTGAGTGCGTCGAAGGCCACGGTCTTGCCGTCGGGAGAGATGCTGGGCGACCCGAGGTCCCAGTGGCCGGGCATGTCGGTGTAAACCAGCTCCTTTCCCTCCGCCTTGACGCAGACCATGCGGTTGTAGATTTGGCCGGGCAACCGTTCCGGGGCAGGCGACTGCGCGCCGCACGATGAAGTCACTACTGACATGGCAGCGCCGACAACAGCGTGCACGATACGTTTCGCTCGCGTGAGCATGGGACGGGCCTCCGGCGGTGCTGGAACTCCGGGAAGTGTTGCCCGCGGCAGGCGAGTTCCAGCAGCCTACCGGGGGCTGGATCGCGAGGAACCATCCTCACTCAATGTGGTTGGCAATGGCGCTGCCCAGCGGCGCGCGGGCTAGCGGCTCGTAGGTCGGGCCGTTGGGGCCCAAGTGGCTGGCGAAGACTACCACCTCGGTGACGCGGAACCGCCCGGCGTCGAAGGCAGCCTGCTCGCGGAGCAGCCGGCCGAGCTCGGCCAGGCTGGGACCGCCGCCGCGGACGCGGCCGATCGTCAGGTGCGTCTCGAACCGCCGGGCCTCCTTCGGGAAGCCGAGCTTGTGTAGGGCCTTTTCGATGGCGGCCGCAAGGGCGGCCGCCGCCTCCGCGCCCTCGCCTGCCCCCAGCCAAAGCGTCCTGGGCCGGCCCGGATGCGGAAACGCCCCCGCGGAGCGGATCTCCAAATCGAACGGCGGCAGACCTGCGACCGCCTGCCGCACCGCCTCGCAGACCCCCGGCAGGTCCGGCTCCGCTACGTCGCCGAGGAATTTCAGCGTCAGGTGCAGGTTCTGCTGCGCGACCCATTTCACGTCGGCCCGCGCCGCCTGTAATGAGTCCATCAATTCGGCGGCCCGGTCGCGGACGGCCTGGCTGGTCTCGACGGCGATAAACGTGCGGATGGGCATGGGGGAAGGACTTGAGGTTTTAGATTTTCGATTTCAGATTTGCGATTTCAGATTTGAGATTTGCCAGCGGCAGCAACGGTTGGCAGCTCGCTTGCGGCTGCGCATGAACTGACCACTGACAACGGACCACGGACAACTCCGTCAAAACGTCAGCATTTGCCGGTATTGCCGCATGCGGCGATCAAGGTCCTCGCGGCCGATCTGGCGGAGCCGATCGAGACTGAAGTCCTCGACGGTGAAACTGGCGGCGATCGTGCCGTAGGCCATGGCCTCCTTCAGCGTTTTGGGCTCGAAATTGCCCTGCTCGGCCAGGTAGCCCATCATCCCGCCGGCAAAGCTGTCGCCGGCCCCGGTCGGGTCCACCACGTCAGGGGTGGGGTAGGCGGGCAGGACGTAGATCTCGTGTTGGCTGAAGAACATGGCCCCGTGCTCGCCTTTCTTGATCACGGCGAAGCGGGGGCCCATCTGCAGGACCGCCTGGCCCGCCCGCACCAGGTTCTCCTGGCCGGTCAAGAGCTTGGCCTCGCTGTCGTTGAGCACCAGGCCGTCCACCCGCCTGAGCAGCCGCAGCAGGTCCGCGTGCGTGTCGCGGATCCAATGGTCCATCGTGTCGGCCACCGTCAACTCGGCGCCGGGACACTGGTCGAGGACCTGCATCTGCTGCTCGGGCGAGCCGTTGGCCAGGAAGAGGAAACGGCACTGCCGGTAGGACTCCGGCAGCCGCGGCTCGAATTGGCCCATCACGTTCAGATCGAGCTTGAGCGTCTCGCGGTCGTTCATGTTTTCGGCGTACCGGCCGCGCCAGCGGAAGGTCTTGCCGCCCGGCACGACCTGTAGTCCGGCCGTATCGATGTTCCGCTCTTGCAACATGCGGGTGTGCGCGGCGGGCCAGTCCTCGCCCACCACCCCGGCCAGCCGGACGGCGGTGAAATAGCTGGCGGCATAGGAGAAGAAGACGGCTGAGCCCCCCAGCACGTTGTCGCGGCGCTCCCGCGGCGTCTCGACGCTATCCAGGGCCACCGATCCGACCACTACCAACGGCATAGGAGTCTCCTTTGGACGATCACGCCCCGCCCTCGGCTTGCCGGTGCTCCATGGCCTCGCGGCTGATTTCCTCGACGCTCTTGTCCGGCCAGAGCGTGCGGTGCCACCGGGTGTAATCGAACGGCTCACGCTGGATGAGCGCGATGAACCTCTCAGCCTCCACGTCGCCGAGGGCTGCCACGAGCCCGCGGAAGCCGGTCGTCCTAATTTCTGTGTCCGTCATCATGGCTCGCCCTCGCACATCAGGCGGGGGTTGTTACGGCCGCGGCATTTTGCCCAAACCCTTCTCCGCCTCGTCGCGCGCGTCCGTGAAATGGTACTTGGCCGCCCACGCCGCCGCTTCCTTGAGACGAGGGATATCCTCGCGATCCTTGAACGCGGCGAGGCTCCGAGTGGCGTAGGCCAACCCTACAGAGGCTTGTTTGACCTCCTCAGGGGCCTTGTTCCAATCGTCGACCAGCTTCTCCGCGCTGGGGCCGCGAGCCCTAAGGAATTCCTCGTAGCCGCGCTGCAGCCTCGCCAAGTGGTCGCGTAGCTTGTCGTGCAACTTGCTGCCGCCGTAGTCGGCCGCGTAGAAGATCACCCACGATCGATCACGGCCGTCCAGCCGGTCGAAATGCTCGGCAATAACGTCGCCGGAGACCGGGGCGGCGTTTTTGAGCTCCCTGTGGGTGGGGACCGTCACCTCCCCAAGGAACGGCAAGAGCGCCTCGACGCGCCGACGAGCGTCGGAAATGCTTTTCGCCCTTTCCCACGAATTCCGCAGGGCCACCGCGTCCTGGGCCATTTTCCGGAGCTTGCCCACTTTGGCTGGATCATGAACCCAGAAGAAGCAGTTCCCCCAGTCCGCAATCTGCCAGTCGCCATAGGTTGGGATCTCCAGCCGCCGCTGATCCTCGGCGTCCGCTACGTCGTCCTTGGGGCGGAGGAATAGCAGGATGCGGGTTGCAGGCGTGATTGCTTCGACGATGTCCGGGCCGTATTGCTGTTGGATAAAGAGGCGGAGTTTCGGGAGAAGAAGTGTTGGCCCCGCCGGCTTGTCGCCGAAGAACGTCTCCTCGATCCGGAACTCGTCCCATTTCACTTGCCGGACGAGGACGACTAGCGAAGCGTCGAACACGCCCTCGCGCGGGTCACGCCACGGCACGATGCGCGCGAGCGCGGGCGCGGCGGTGAGCAACGCCAACACCGCCGCTAGCCCGCAGATGCTCTGCCGGATGGGTAGTGCGCGCACCGTCTTTACCAGCCGCCGTTTCACGGGTGAATCTCGCATTTTGGCAATGCCTCCCGGAGCTTCGCCAAGCCCTCCGCGGTGACCTTGGTGTGGTCGAGCGACAGGAAGCGGAGCTTGGCCAAACCTCTCAAGTGAGCCAGCCCCGCGTCGCTGACATCCGTTCCCCAAACGACCAGCGATTCTAGCTTCGTCAGCCCTTTGAGGCGCGCCAAACCGGCGTCCGTGACACCGGTTCGCTCCAGGTTCAGTTGCCGCAGTTCCGTCAATTCCTTCAGATGCTCCAACCCATCGTCGGTGACCTGGGTTTGTCCTAGGTCTAGGGCCTGGAGGTGACTCAATTTTCGGAGGTGCACCAGCCCATCGCCGGCAATTTTCGCGTAGCAGAGGGACAGCTCACGGAGGTTCCGCAACCCCGCCAGGTGTTTCAATCCCCCATCCGTGACCCTGACGGCGACCTCCAACCGCAGCAATCGGAGCTGGGCGAGCGCCTTAAGGTGCTCCAGTCCGGCATCGCCGACCATCCGCGCGTCGCGCAGGTCCAGCGACTGGAGTTGGGTTAACCCTTCGAGGTGAGCGAGTCCCGCATCGGTGATCCCCATCGCTGAATAAAGGGTCAATCCTTGGAGCTGCACCAACCCCTTCAAGTGCTCCAGCCCCGCATCCGTGACCTCCTTGCCGTCCAGGATCAGTGGGCCCCGCAGTTCGACCAGCGCCTCCAGACTTGCCAATTCGGCGTCGGTGACAGGCGCAAACTGGAACCCCAGCGATCTGAGATGGATCAACCGCTTGAGATGCCTTAGCCCCCCACTGGTGACCTTCGTTCCCAAAAGGTTCAGCGATCGGAGGCCGACCAAGCCCTCGAGGTGAACCAGTCCGGCGTTGGTGACCTGTGTGTCCGCGAGGTCCAGTTCTTTGAGCTGCGTCATCCCCTCGAGGTGCCTTAGCCCGGCGTCGGTAATCTCGGTCCTCCCCAGGTCCAGGAGCTCGAGTCTTGCCAACCCCTTGAGATGCTCGATCCCGGCGTCGGTAACTTTGGTGTGGACCAAACTGAGGGCTTGGAGTTGGGGCAATCTCCTGATGTGCGCGAGGCCGGCGTCGGTAATCGGCGTCCAATCCAGGATCAGCGACTTGACCACGGATAATCGCTCGGTGTCCGCCAGCCCGGCATCGGTCGAGACGATTATCCTGCCCGGGTCCCGCTCGTCGCCGGTGGGCCGGTCCTCGGACCAGCCGAGCCCGGCAACGGCCGGTGCTTTTTCCACCTTCGGCCCGGCCGTTAGCCCCGGGGAGAGCATCGCAAACGAAAGCCCACACGCGAGCGCCGGCAGTAGAATTCGCCTCATGGGAGCCTCCCACGATTTTCCCGAAGCGCATTATAGCGAAAACGCCGGACGAGGGCAGGGCGGCTTCGAATCGCTCGGGAGCCTGCGAGCGGTGGCTACGCTATCGCGGATACGCGGCTCCCTCGTCCTTCACTCCGCGGGCAGTTGTTGCGGCTCTATGCGGCCGTGGAGGTAGAGGTCCGGGCCGAGTTGCTCGCTCTGGAGCGGCTCGATCGGCAGGGCGTCGGAGAGCAATTCGATCCCGCGGCCAGCCACCGGACCGGGTGCGTCGGTGCCGCCGACGAGCCGCGGCGCGATGAAGACGTGGACCTCGTCGATCAGTCGGGTGTCCAGGAAGGTACCCAGCAGCCGTCCGCCCCCCTCGACCAACACGTTGGTCATGCGGCGGCGGCCCAGCTCGTCCAAGAGCGCGGCAAGCCGGGCCTGCGGCGTGGGACCAGCGAAGATTTGCACTTCACAACCGTCCTGGCGGAGCCGCCGGCAGTCCTCCTCCTTGGCCTCCGGGCCGGCCGCCACCAGGACCGGCACCTGGCGGGCGGTGCGGACCAGCCGCGACCTTGAGGCCAGCGAGGCCCGGCTGTCCAGCACGATGCGCAGGGCCGTGCGCGGTCCCGGGGGCCGGGCGGTCAGTTGCGGATCGTCCCGCTCGGCCGTCCCGCGCCCCACGAGGATCGCGTCCATCCGGCCGCGGATCGCGTGGACCCGCTGCCGGGAAAGCTCCCCGGAAATCCAGCGGCTTTCGCCGGTGCGGGTGGCGATCTTGCCGTCCAGCGTCATGGCCCACTTGGCCAGGACCCACGGCCGCCCGACGGTCAGGAGTTTCAGATAGGGGGCGTTGAGCCGCCGGGCCTCGTTCTCCAGCAGCCCGGCGTCGACCGCCACGCCCGCGGCCGTCAATTCCGCCAGGCCACCCCCGGCGACCTGCGGAAAGGGGTCCGGCATGGCGGCCACGACGCGGGCAATCCCGGCGGCCAGGATCGCCCGGGTGCAGGGCGGCGTCTTGCCCTGGTGGCAGCAGGGCTCGAGCGTCACGTAGAGCGTGGCGCCGCGGGCCCGGGCGCCGGCCAGTCGCAGGGCCTCGACCTCGGCGTGGTCGCCGCCGAACCGCCGGTGCCAACCCTCGCCGATGATCTCCGCGCCGTGGGCGATCACGCAGCCGACCATCGGGTTCGGCTCGACGGAGCCCTGTCCCCGGGCTGCCAATTCCAGGGCCCGCCGCATGTGCCAGAGGTCGAGGTCGGGTGGGGGCATGGGGGAAAGGCGGAACGGTCTTAGGTCTTGGGTCTTGGATTATCAGGCCCACAGTCCAAGACCTAAGGCCCAGGACCCAAGGCCTACTCCGGCGTCCAGAGTTTGCCGCCGCCGGTGGCCTTGGCACTGTCGGGGGTCCAGAGGCCCGACGGCTGGTCCGGGGGCGGCTCCTCCGCGGGTTGCGGACCGAACTGGACGGGCGTGCCGTCCGGATTCAACAAGCCCACCTCGACCAACAGGTGGGTGAGCGCCTGGGCTACCCCGGGCTCCTCGATGTGCCGCGTCTCGATGTGTCGCACGAGCTGCATCGCCTCGGCGGCGTGGCCCGCCGCGAAGCGGAACGACAGCTCCAGCAGGTCCCACGAGGCACAAGACTTTCCGGCCGCCTGTGCCGCCTGCCGTCCCTCGTCGACGTGGCCCAGGGCATCCTCGATCTTCTGGGCCGATTGGGCCAACAGGGCGAGGGTCTGGAGCCGTTCGGGCCGGTCGGCGAAAGCGGGTCTGGCGATGATCTCGCGGCCGAACTTGTCGATGGCCTCGACCACGCGGAAGGCAGCCGCGCGCTGAAAGCCGGCCAGCAGATCCTCGTCGGAGAGCTTCTCGACCACCACCCGCACCAGCCGCAGCAAGGACATCGCCTGGATCTGGCCCGGCGACGGCTCGATGGGCCCGAGGGTCGGCAGGCCCAAGCGGGCGCGCAGATCGTTGAAGTCGAAGGCAGGCGGGGTCCGCCGGCACCAATGTTCCAAGACCAGGATGGCGGCCAAGACGGGGACGCGGTAGGCCGGCTGGGCGGCGGCCGCAAGCGGCGTCTGTCCGTCGAGCAGGCCCAGCGGTCTTTCCGGCCAGACTTCCAGAAGGGCCTGCTGCCGGTGCTGGGCGGTCAGAGCGGCCAACTGCTCGCGGGTCGTGCCGCGGGGGAGGTTCCACCGCCGCGTGAGCAGTTGGAAACTGGCCGAGGTCCGGTTGGCGACCTCGGCTTGGGGTTCCGGCCCGAGGGCCTCGGCGCCCAATGCAACGAGCAGGCCGCGGACCGCATCGAGGTCGCCGGCGGCCAGCCCTTCGATTTCCAGTCGCGCCTCGCGGTCGGTCTGCCGGCCGAAGAGCATGGCCTGCCCCAGCACCCGCGGCATGTTGGCCAGCGAAAGTCCATCGCTCGTCTGGGGCATGGGACGATCCAACAAGACGCAGATCCATCGCGGCGGCGGCGACTGCTCCGTGGCCATCGCCGCCGGGTCGAAGGGGACCTGGTTGACCCGCGGATCCGACAGCAGCGCCTCCCCCAGCCGCTCGGCATCCCGCACCGGCCAGTCCAGACGCAGCCAGGATGAGGTGTCGCCCAACGGATCGGACGAGAGCAGCATCGCCAAGGCGGTTGCCTCGACGGCATCCTCCAGCGGCGAGTCTCCGGCGCCAGGCCCCGCAGGGGTTTCCGGCCGGCCGGCCCCGGTCGTCGTTTCTTGGGCGGCCCTGAGCGAGGCGAACTTCCGCCATGCCAAGACGGCCCCCTCGTCGTCGGCCAGCCACTCGCGGAGAATCGCCAAGTCCTGCCAGAGGGCCGCCGCGTCAGGGGCCTGCCCGGTCAAGGCGGCCAGCTTCTCGGCCGCGGCCTGCCACCGGCCCAGCGGCATCAGGTCCAGCGCCTCGTCGAACCGCGGTTTCCAGTGGGCATCGGCGGGACAGGGCAACAACGGCGGCTCGCCCTTCATCAAGAGCGGGATCTCCAGCGAGCGGTTCCACTGCGCCAAGTGCTCCAAGGGGTGAGGATCCTTGGGGGCGGCCATCGCCTGGAACCGCCAGAGGGCCCGCGCCGCCAGCCAGTCGCCATCCTCCATGAGGACTTCGGCCACCACGTCGGCCGCCATGTAGACCCTGGATTCCAACGCCCGGTTGGAAAGCGCGATGGCTCGCTGGAGCTTCGGCACGGCGGCCTGTCCCGTTTCCATTAGCGCCGTAAGGATGGCCGCCTCGGCCCAGGCGACCGGGTTCTCCGGGAAAGCCTTGAGGAATTCGGCGACGTGGGCCTGGCCGGCTTCGAACTGTTGGGTCGCCCGCAGGAGCATGGCCTTGATGGCCATCAGGCAGGCCCGCTTCTGACCCTGCGCCAGCAACCGGTCCACATGCTGGGCGGCCGCCAGGTACTGCTCGCCCTCGAGCATCCGATCCAGCTTGTCCAAGTCGGCCACGAGGTCCGAGCAGCAGAACTTGATCTTCTTTCCTGTACCGCCGGGGCAGAGAGAATAGGCGTCAATGGCCATGGGGCAGCACCCGAGGAATCGACTGCGTAAGTTAGGGAGCGGCCCACCCGGGCCAGAGAACACGGCATTGTACCACCCCGCAGGGCCGGAAACGAGTGGTAGTGGCTGCTTGCGAACGCCAACCACTCGCGACCAACCGCTACTTGGGGGTTTTGGGAAGTATAGATGTGACCCGGTGAGTTTGCCGCTGGCGCAAGCTCGGCCTTTCTGGGAGATTTTGACGAATATTCCTGTTCTAACGGCTCGTCTTGGCCGATTAGGCAGTTGTACGAGTCCACACCCGTGGGTCGGCGGCAATTGCGCGGCCCGGGGCCAAGCTCAGGAGGACGGTCTGGTGGAAACGGCGTTGCGACGAGGCATGATCGTTCTGGTCTGGGTCGGGCTGCTCCCGTTGGGGGAGGTCTTGGCCCAAGGGCCGCCGGGTCTGGCCCCAGGCGCGGGCGCTGGGCCGGAAATCCTCCCCGGCACCCCGCCCGCGATGCCCGCCAGCCCTGCCCCCAACCAGGAAGGCTGGGTGGTCGGCCAGCAGCAACCGGGAGCCGATTCCGTGTTCGGCAATCTTTCTCCAGCCGGCTGCGAGAACTGCGGCGGCGGGAACTGCGAACCGCCGTGTTGGTCCTTTGAAAACGACGTCCGGCTGGATCTCCGCGGCCGGGCGAGGGCCACGGCCTTCTCCGTCGCGACCGCCAATCAGGCGGGTTTGGCCCTCGTGTCGACCAACGTCAGCGGCGTCAATACCTACCAGGTCTCCAACCAGACCACCGTTACCGCCGTGGTCATCGACACGCACGACCTGAACATGGACGTGAGTCCGGAATGGCGCGCGACGCTCGCCCACTACCTGGGACGCGACGGAAACGACCGCGATCATTTCATAGAAGTGTCGTACTACGGGCTGGATCGCTGGAACTCCAGCGAGCGGGCGACCGGTAATCTCAATCCGCAGTTCACCAGCGAGCTGGTGACCAGCACCCAACTGGCCAACGGCTCGAAGCCGTCGGTGCAGGGCTTTTCCGAGGGCCTCGTCAGCCGCTTCCCCCAAATCAGTGACAGCGACGTTCAGAACGGCCGCGCCACCGCACAAGAGCTGACGGTCTCCAACGGCTTCAACAACGTCGCCAACCAAGAACTCCTCTACTCCTCAAACTTCAATTCCTGCGAGCTGAACACCCGCATCGTCGGCCACAACCCCGACGATCGACTCCTGCTGAACCCCAACGGCCGCTGGTATCGGGAGTGCCAGACCGGGCTGCAATGGTCCTACCTGTTCGGACTGCGCTTGATGGTCCTGGACGAGAAGGCGCAGTTTCTCAGCGCCGGGCACGCATGGGCCGCCGTCACCAATCCCGCCAATGGAATCGTCGTTCCTGAGGAAGTGTGGGCCAACAGCGGGCAGTACGACATCAGCACCGAGAACATCCTGTTGGGGTTGCAGACCGGGGCGGCGGTCGAGTATCGCTTCTGCAAGTGGTCCTTCGACTTGCACGGCAAGGTGGGGCCGTATGTGAACGTCGCCGAAGAGGAGAGCCACGTGCGGGCCAGCACGGGCGACCCGTTTGCCCTGCCCACGTTCGTCCGTGACGGGGCCGCCCGCCGCGCCCCCGCCGCGGTTTGCGGGGAGTTCGGCTTCACCAGCATCTACCGCTTCAATCCCAACTGGACCGGCCGTGTCTCCTACGACTTCATGTGGCTGAGCAATCTCGCCCTGGCCCCCGAGCAGTTCAATTTCCAGGTCAATCCGGCGGAGAGGATCAACACGGCGGGCGCGATGTTCTTCAACGGCGTAACGCTGGGCCTGGAATACGAGTGGTAATGGTCAGCCGTTGCCCGATTCGAAGGCAGCAGGTCGGCCGAAGATCTGGTCTTGCTCGACCACCGGTATGCTATCCCAGCAGGCGTGACGAACGGCCACCCCCTCTGGTGGGTTGGGCGGATTGGGAATTAGAAGACCTTCGCCCCCTGCTGGGCGACTTCATCCTTGATCCTGCTCCTACGGGGATTCCTGGGGTTTAGGCGTCTGTGGCCCGTAATTGCCGTTGCATCGCGGCCTAAACCCCCTGTATGATGGGCCGCGCCAGATCAGGGTGTGCGATTCTTCGAGTCCTCCAGCGGCATGAAGCCGCCTGGCGAAGGGTACCCAGAACGTACCCGGCAGAGGTCGAAACTCCCAGAATCGCGCCCGTCAATTCGCAATCCTCATTCTGGCGGCAGAGGCTGCGGGAACAAGGAAGTTCCTTGATGGCGAAGGGAGGTGCCGGTGTCTGAGCAGTCGTCCGTGGTGGTGATGTTCCGTGCCCTGGTGATGCTAGTGTGCCTGATTGCCATTCCGCTGGCGGCGCTGTTTGGCTCGTCGCTGCCCGCGGTGGTCCAGGCCGTCCGCCAGGGGCGATGGCCGACACTGGCGGAGTTACGGGGCACTTACGGCTTGCGGCAGAATTCGTTGTCTGAGGCCCCCCCGTTCGCTCCCACGACTCCCGGGAACCAGGCGATCCCCAGCGGCCCGCCGGCGGCGGACGGCACGCCTGCGATGGCCAGCCCAACGTCAGTGGCGCACACCCCGCTGCAGCAGGCGGTCCCTTGTCCACCGCTAGACGACCGGGCCAACCCAGGGACTCAAACGACGGCTGTGCTTCCAGCCGGATACGAGGCACCGTTGGACCCTTCCGGCCATCCCGCCAGCGTGCTCTCAACCGCTGAGCCGAGCCTCGTCCATGTGGGGGCTGGGGGGGAAAATCCTCCGCCCAGCCCGAGCGGTGCCAGCCCGCCGGACCAGTCCCGGGGCACGCCGGCCTTGGCCGGCCCCCTGGCCGCGACGAGCGGATCTGATCCCTATACGGTCATCCAGGATCGCCTGCGGCAGCTCGGGGCCACCTACTACCTCTTGGAGTCCTGGGGCGATCAAGACCGCCAATACCGCTTCTTCTGCCGAATGGCCATCGGCGGCAACGCCCAGTGTACGCGGTCGTTCTGGTCGATTGACACCGATCCGTTTCAGGCCATGAGGCAGGTCCTCCAACAGGTCGAGGCCTGGCGGTCCGGTCGCCCGTAACCTACGGCTGCGGGCAGCGGGGCTCAATTTGCACCTTGCAATTTGCAATCCAGAAAGACCCACCGAGATTTTTTCTCGGGCAGCTTGCCTGGGGTCCTTGCCGGGCTATCCTCCTCAAGGCAGCTTGAGCATTTTCCGCGATCGCGTTTTCCTTCCTCGCAGGGGCAACCTACAATCATATTGATGCCGCTTGGCGAGACTCTTCGGGCGTTGTACCGGACATTGAACGCCGGCTGCCCGCATGAAGTCGGCGCTACCCAACTACCCGGACGGGAGGTTCACACGAGCACTTTTTATCAAGGGTTCGATGCAATCGACAACCGCTTCGAGCACAAGGGCCTTGCGGTGGGTACGTACAAGTTGCGTCCCGTGTTGCAGGTCTGGGTGGACTCCACGAGCCTGTTTGGAAGACATTCCGCCATTGTTGGGCAAACAGGCTCGGGGAAGTCCTGGACTGTGGCCTCGCTTGTGCAAAGAACGGTTGCCGCGATGCCGAAGGCTCACATCATTATCCTTGACTTACACGGTGAGTATTGCTGGAAAGGGCGCGACGGGGCGTACTCCTACGCGTTTGACGATGCTATTGTGCGGCATGTCGATGCGCGCGAACTGGAAATGCCTTACTGGCTGATGACTTTTTCCGAACTTTGCGACCTTCTCATTGAGCGCAGCGAGAGGGAAGCCACCAACCAAACCGCTTTTCTGCGTGACTGTTTGCTAGAGGAACGGCGTCGCGAAAACGCCACTGCCACCCCCGCACTCACCTTGACGCGAGTCACGGTAGATACGCCAATCTACTTCTCACTTGATGACATCTTGACCAAGGTGCGCGCAAAAAACGCGGAGTGGAGTAGTGATGGGGATAAACAGGGGCCCATGTTCGGCGACTTCGACCGGTTCTTGATGCGCATCGAGAGCAAACTTAACGACGCAAGATACGATTTCTTGCTTAAGCCCAAGATCAGAAACACATCCGCCTCGCTATCGGACCTGCTCCGAGATTTCATAGGGCTCGGCACGAAGAAGGCGGCGGTGACGGTTATTGACCTCAGTTCAGTACCGTTCGATGTGCGCCCCACAGTTGCGGCGCAGATCGGTCGCTTGGCATTCGAGTTCAACTATTGGAATCCGAATTACCGTGATTTTCCGATCCTGGTTATCTGCGAAGAGGCACATGTCTACATACCCCGCGATACCAACAGCGAATTCGCTGGCGCGCGGAAGTCAATGGAGCGGATCGCCAAGGAGGGCCGAAAATATGGGGTCGGGCTCATGGTCGTCAGTCAGCGGCCTCACGAAGTCTCCGAGACGGTGCTTGCCCAATGTGGAACGTTCATCTGCTTTAGGATCACCAACCCCGACGACCAGGGGTACCTTCGGAACCTCTTGCCCGAAAGCACGAGTCACTTGATCAACGTTTTGGCTAATTTGGGTCGAGGTGAGGCTTTAGTGCTCGGGTCGGCGGTTGCCGTGCCAACGCTAGTTCGCTTTGGGCCACCGAACCCGGCCCCCAGCAGCGAGGATGTAGACTTCTGTGCGAAGTGGAAAGACGGGGCTGCGGACTTGGACGTGGATGAGATCGTCCAGCACTGGCGAAATCAGCGACAATAGATGTGGTGCGACTAACAACGGATCGCAGCGGGCGGATTCCCCGCAGATTTTCGTCGCCATCTGCCCGCCGCAGATATCTTTGCCATCGGCGATTTCTCCCACGCGCTGCTGATCTCGGCAGCAACCGATCTATTGACCAGCGGGGGCGCCGGCTCCGGCGCAACAGCCGGCACTGACACGATCGCCTGGCATTTCGGGCGGCGCAGCCGGGGGCCCGGTACGCTTCGTCACTCCCCTTTTTGGGCCACCGGGCTTGGCGCCCGGTAGCAACTCCTATTATTAGCGAAGCGTTGCGTGAAATCCCAGGATCTCGACCGTTCGGCGGGGCCCCACTTCAAATAGGAAACTGGACCGGACCCGCCATGCCAAAACGCCAGAGGGTATCGCGTGTAAACGACAAAGACAGATTACGCATTGCGTGCTGTTAATTTGGGATCGGGAAGCCGATTTGGCCGAAGAAATGCGGAGGAGCGATCTCCGCGGCGTGTCAGCTTGCGCGGGCCTGCTCATTCTGCAGACTCGGCTGGCGGAGCTCGAATCCATTTGCCTCACCGCCGGCATTCCCACCGCGAAGGTCAACGGCACCCGAAGTCAGCCAAGGGCGATCAAACGTATGGGCCGTACCGACCGCCGGCCCTTCGGCTGGCGGCCCGACCCGCACGACGGCAGGAAACTGTTGCCCGACTCGGAAGAGCAAAAGACGATCCGCCGAGCCCAATTCTTGGCCGCGGCGCGCCTAAGTCTCCGGGAAGTCTGCCGGCGGCTGGACCGGGAGGGCCGGGGGCGGCGGGGCAAGAAGTGGGAGGCGAGTCATTCGATCTTGGGGGCGATTCTGCGGCGAGAGGCCCGCGTGTCGACTCCCGGCTGACGCGATGGTTGGGCACCGGGCCGCCACGGGATCCTCTACAAGCCCCCGGCGGCGACGAGCGGTACGGGCGCCCGGGCTGTCGGCCATCGGGCGGAATGAGCACGGGGCCGGCCGGTCACCTTCCGTTGGTGGCAGAAGACGCGGGGGGAGGGACACCAGGGTATACACCTTTCGCAGCCGCGCCAGCCCCGCGGCGATGGGTCGGGCGCGGCCCGGGACCGGCTTCCCGGCCCTCGCTGGCCGGCCTGTTCGACAAGGCCACGGGAGCACCGGGCGGCTCAAGGGGCAACTCCCAGGGCGACCAAGGGGAGAGTCCGGGCTTCCAGACGGGCCAGGCCGGGCCATTCGGATTCCGGGGGGTTGCAACGCCCGCGTCGGGAATTAAGCTGGTCAGCAGCGGGGGTAGCCCCCCCACCTATGACTTGGAACTTTCAGGGCAGGGAGTCGTCCGCAACCTCGACGGAGGTGTCCGATGGCATGTTTCATCGCTTGCCCGGCTGGTGCTCGTTTTCGCGGAAGGGGCTCGAACATCCGTCCCGCAAGGAGTTGGGCCGCACGGGGAAGATCCCCGAAGTGCTCGCTCGGGCTGGCGGCTGTTGCCGTCCTGCTCTTCGCCCCGCCCGGGGTCCGCGCTGCCACGTATTCTTCTTGGGCCGTTTCCTCCGGCGACTGGTCCGTCGCGCAGAACTGGGGCGGGACCCTGCCGACTTCCAGTTATGGTGCCTACGTCATCAACGGGGGAACCGCAGCCATCACACTGCCCGGCGCCGCCTGCAATTACCTCTATCTCGGCGACCCGAACAGCACAAACGCCGGCACGGTCCAAATGTCCGCCGGGAGCCTATCGACGATTCTGTCCGAGTATTTGGGGAATACTGGCACCGGCACGTTTACTCAGTCGGGCGGGACGAATAACGTCAACGGCACCCTTTACCTCGGCATGAACTCGGGCTCCACGGGCTACTACAACCTCAGCGGCTCGGGATGGCTCACTGGATGGTGGGAATACGTGGGGTACTCCGGCGTCGGCGCTTTCTCGCAGTCGGGAGGGACCAATCAGGCGCCGGGCGGACTTTACCTCGGCTACTTGGTGGCAGGTTCCAGTGGCAGCTACGACCTCGACGGCTCGGGCTTGGTCTCCGCATCCACGGAGTACGTTGGCTGCACGGGGATAGGCTCGTTTACGCAGTCCGCCGGGACAAACAGCGTCGTCTCACTCGTTCTCGGCAGCCGGGCGGAGGGCAACGGAACGTACAACCTCAGTGGCGGGATGCTCACCCTTAAATCCCTGAGTGGGGGCAGTGGAACCGCCGCCTTCAATTTCAGCGGTGGGACGCTCCAAGCCGGCGGTTCGTTCTCCACCGTCGAGGCGATCGCCCTGGGCAATGGCAATGCTACGATCGACACGAACGGGTATACCGTTACCCTCTCGGGCCTGGTTTCCGGCTCCGGCAACCTAGCCAAGGTCGGCGGCGGACAGCTCACCCTCTCCGGCCCAAGCACCTACATCGGCGGCATCGTGATTTCGGGCGGCACTCTGCAACTGGGCGGTGGCACGGCACCCAACAGCTACCTCTGGAGCAATGTCACTGACAACGGCACGCTGGCATTGGACCCCCCCTCCCAGACCTACTGGGGAGCTATCAGCGGCTCAGGCAATGTGGTCAAACTCGGTACTGCTGCGCTGACGCTCGCGGAAGGCGACACGTACAGCGGCAGCACGCTGGTCAGCGGCGGCACGCTCATCCTCGGCAGCCCGGCAGCCTTGCAGCAGAGCACGCTGGACACCAGCGATGCCGGCGCCGTGAGCTTTGGGTCGCTGACCGCCGCCACGCTGGGCGGGCTCACCGGGTCCGGCGCGCTCGACCTGGGCTCCGCCGCCGTCAGCGTGGGCAATAACAATTCCAGCACCACCTTTTCAGGCGCGCTGAGCGGCCTCGGCAGCTTGACAAAGATCGGCAGCGGCAAATTGACCCTCGCGGGCAGCAATACCTACACGGGCGGCACCAGCATCAACAGCGGCACGCTCGCCATCACCTCCAGCGGCTCGATCGCCAGCGCGGCGGTCAGCGTCGCCTCCGGCGGCGTCTTGAACGTCTCCGGCAGCCTCTCCGGCAACCCGGCGCTGACCGTCAACGGCGCGGCCACCTTCAGCAACACGAGCCCGACGCTGGCCTCGTTGAGCGGCGGCAGTAGCGGGAGCATAGTGCTCAACTCTGTCCTGCTTGTGGTGTCCAGCGGCAGCTACAGCGGCGCGATCAGCGGCGACGGTGGCGTCGTCATGCTGGGCCCCGGCACTTTGACCCTCACCGGCTCCAACACCTACACCGGCGGCACGTTGGTCGTCGACGGAGCGTTGGTCGAGAACTCCGCGGCGATCCCTGCCGGCTCCCTCCTGTCGGTCAGCGCGGGCGGGTCGGTGGTGCTGGGCACCCCGGGCGCAGCGGAGCCGCTTGGGCTGCTCGGCGGCGGGTCGGCAGGCCCGCTGGCCTCGCAGGCTTCCGGCAGCCGCGGTGGCGTCAACGCGGTGCCTGAACCTTCAGCCCTCGCCCTACTCGGCGCCGGTGCCCTCGGCCTGCTGGCCCGCGCTTGGCGACGGCGGAAACGGCGGCCCTGAGTTGGGCGGCTTCCGTGGGGATGCTGCCCGCGGTCCCCAAGATCGTCATGCCCAAGGGAGCCAAGGGGCGGAAGATGAAGGGCGGGGCGGTGGTGGCCGAGCAATTCGACCGGATGGTGGCCGCGGTCCCCAAGGTCCGGCCCCTCGATTCCGCGGAGTGGGTCCGCTACTTGACCGGCCGACGGCTGTCCGGGCTCCGGTTGCGGGAATCGCTTGCCCTCAGTTGGGAGCCCGACGCCCCCTTTGCCGTGGGCCTGTCCGGCCGGCATCCCCGGTTCGCAATCAAGGCGGCGGCGCAGAAGTCCGGCCAAGACGAGTTGCTCCCCATGACGCCCGATTTTGCCGAGTTTCTGTTGGGCACCCCGGAAGCCGAACGGGTGGGGCGGGTCTTCCGGCTGAACGTGACCGGCACGTCCACCCCCTTGTCCGCACACTCTGTTGGCGCCAAGGTTGCGGCGATCGGGGCCCGGGCGGGCGTGGTGGTCAATCCGGTGGACCGCAAGACGGCATCGGTCCACGACCTGCGGCGGGGCTTCGCCACCCGCTGGGCCCGGCGGGTTACTCCCGCGATCCTCCAAAGGCTGATGCGTCATTCCAGCATCGCCACCACAATGACCTACTACGTTGACCTGGACACCGATAAAATGGCCGACGACTTGTGAGCCAACCACGGGGCGGCGGGCGGCAAAACGGCGGCCCCCGGCAACACTTCCGGTAACAATTGCCCGGAATCGACCCGGGACACGGGCGGCCCGGCTGCCGTAACAGGCGAACAGGATTGCACTTCCGGCGACGTTGGCGGAAGGGCTTGCGAGGCGATAGGGTAGATGGTATGTCTAAGTTCCTTGTGGATGTTGGCCGCGTGCTCGGCAGCGCGAGTTTGCGGTATTGGCAGGCCGGGTTTTGCAGCCGGCCACCGCGACCACGCTTGACGTGGAGCCCGGGCGTTACCCGGTCGCGGCCGGGCAACGCCGCGAGGCGGTGGTGGGTGGCGGGCACGGGCGGCGGGCTGGCAGGCCCCCCCGAAAACGAGGGGGTGGCCCGCGTGCGTCCCAGCCGCTTGGCCCGATTGGAAGCTGTCTTGCTGCTTGCCCGCGAACCGTTGGGAAGTCGAAGACTGGCCCAGTTAGCCGGCTTGGCGGATGGCACGAAAGCGCGTACACTGGTTCGGACCTTGAACCGGCGGTATGATGCGGAGGGGAGCGCATTCCGCGTTGAGGAAGTTGGCGGCGGATTCGAGTTGATGACGCGGAGCCAGTTCGCCCCTTGGCTGCGGCGACTGTGTTCCGCGCCGGGGGAAGTCCGGTTGTCCGCTCCGGCCCTGGAAACCCTGGCGGTGGTGGCCTATCGGCAGCCCGTGTTGCGGGCCGAGATCGAGGCGATCCGTGGTGTGCAGTGTGGCGAAATCCTCCGCCAATTGATTGAGCGCGAGTTGGTACGGATTATCGGACGGTCCGAAGAGTTGGGCCGTCCTTTGTTATACGGCACGACCCGACGGTTCCTGCAGGTGTTCGGCCTGCGGCACCTGGAAGATTTACCCCAAAGCGAATTGCTGCCGATAACCAAGCGAGTCGATGAGGTGACAGGCGCCAGCCCGGACCCTCTCCAGGAAACTCCGAATCCACTTTCCCATTCCCCGGAGATGCTAGAGGAGACACGCATGAAAACCACCCTCAGCGCGGAAAACCTGCCGGAACAACTGCCGACGTTCGACGCCGCTACCGCGATCCTGCCCGAGCCGCCCCGCCCCTCCCGGTCGTCTCGCATCCGCGACGCCGCCAAGAACGCCAAGGACGAAGACCCTGACGAGGAAGAGGAGGACGACGAGGACGAGGACGACGAGGACGACCTCGACGATGAGCCCTGGGAGGAGGTCGATGACGAAGACCTCGACGAGGACGACGACTGGGAAGACGAAGACGAGGATTGGGAAGAGGACGAAGACCTCGACGAGGACGACGACTGGGAAGACGACGATGACGACGACTGGGAAGACGACGAAGAAGAGAAAGAAGAGAAAGACGCACCAGAGTAGCGCCGCCTCGGCGCAACTCGGCTTCGCGCGGCGCCTCTGCCGCTAACGGGTATCGATGGCTTTCAAGCGCTACTGCCGCCGGGCTCTGGCGGTTTGCATCTGCCTGGCCGTTTTCGGGCTGCATCGGTCCGCCCCGGCTGCGACCTCCGGCCGCGCCCGCGGCCCGTCGGCCGTGGAATTGGACGTCCGCTCCGATTACTCTCACATCCGCGTCAAGCGGCAGGGAAACGTGCGGTCGCTCTTCTTCGTGCGCGACAAAGGCGAGGAGGTCCTTGAGACCTCGGTCAACCTCAACCGGCCGTACGAAATCATGATGCCGTACGCCCGCTTCATGTTCGCCAGCTACCTCATCCAGCCGCAGCAGCGCGACGTGCTGCTCGTGGGGCTCGGCGGCGGGGCCATGGTTCACTTCTACCGCCACTACGACCCCCAGGTCCGCCTCGAAGTCGTGGAGATCGACCCCGTGGTCGTCGACATCGCCGACCGCTACTTCCACGTCCGCTCGGAAAACAACCTCCGCATCATTACCGCCGACGGCCTGCAGTACGTGCGCGACGCCAAGACCCGCTACGACGTCATCTACATGGACGCCTTCCTGAAACCGTCGCGGGACACGGACGCAACCGGCGTGTCCCTGCGGCAGAAGACCATCGAGTTCTACAAGGGCCTGCAGGAGAAACTCGCGCCGGACGGAGCGGCGGTGATCAACCTGAATCTCTACAGCGGCACGCCCGACGACCTCGCCTTGCTCCGCAGCGTGTTTGTGCAGGTCTACGTCTTTCGGGCGCCCGGCGGCAACTACATCGTGATCGGGACGGCGGCCAAGTCGCGACTCGACACGGCGGCCCTGCGCGAGCGGGCCGGCGAGCTGGACCGCCGCTTCAAAGCGACGTTCGCCTTTCCGGAGCTGGTCAACGGCCTGGCCCGCTAAGGCGGCGATTGGGGATCGGGTGCCTGCGGTTCCGTGGCCGGCGGCTCGGCGGGAGGCGGTTCTGCCGCGGCGTTCACGGTGGCAGGTTGCGCCCCAGTCGATGCAGCGGGCGGCACACTCACCGGCTGCGGGCCCGCCGCCGGTTGGCCCAGGTCGCTCGTCGCTCGGGGCGGCTCTGCCGCAAGCGGGGTTGTCGCCACGGCCGGGTCGTCTTGTGCCTTCGGCACGCCGACGGCAGAGCTATCGGGGTCAACCGGCGGCGCGGGGCGATCCTCCGGCGGCTCCTGCTTTTTCGCCTCGTAGAACTGCAACAGGTCGCTGAACGTCCGCATCGGCTCCTTGCCGGTCTTCATCGCGTCGCTGATGGGTATCCGCGGCCTGGGCCGCGGTGGGGGCGGGCGACTTTGGGGCCGGCCTTCGGGCCGCGGCCTGCCGTACGGCGGACCCTTCGGCCGCTGCTGTTGAGGCGGCGGGCCGGATGGCGGGCCGGATGGCGGGCCGGCCGGCGGACCGGCTGGCCCGGGGCGGCCGCCGGACGGGCCCTGCCGGCTGGATGGCGGTCGGCGGCCGCGCCCCGCCCCGCTATCGCGGGCACCCCGGCCGCCGGGAGCAGCGTGGCGGCGGGCCGCTTCCCCGCCGGCCGCCGCGTCGGGTGCCGCCCCGCCGGCCGGCGCCGCCGCCGGCCGCGGAGCCTGCCGCCGCGGACGCTCCGAGCCGGGCCGAATCATCGTCAGCGACACCCGCCGCCGCTGCCGGTCGACCTCCATGACCCAAACCTTCACGATGTCGCCCACAGCCACCGCCTCGTGCGGGTCGCGGATGAAACGGTCGGCCATGCGGCTGACGTGGACCAGGCCGCTGTCGTGCATGCCGATGTCGACGAAGCAGCCGAAATCGACCACGTTCAGGACCGTCCCCGTCAATTCCATCCCCGGCGTGAGGTCCTCCAGCTTGAGCACGCCTTGTTTGAATACTGGCGGAGGGAGGTCTTCGCGGGGATCGCGGCCGGGCCGGGCAAACTGCGCCAGAATGTCGCGGAGCGTCAGCGCCCCGACGCCAAGCTGCCCGGCCATGGCTGCCAGGTCGACGGCGGCGACCCGCTGGGCCAAGGCCGCCGCCGCCTCTTTCTCCGTCAGGTCGGCTGGGCGGCAGCCCAATTGCGCAAGCACTTGTGTGGCCACCGCGTAGCTTTCCGGGTGGATCCAAGTGGCATCCAGGGGGTTGTCGCCGTTGATCTTCAGGAAGCCGGCGGCCTGCACGAAGGTCGCCTCGCCGAAGCCCGGCACCTGGCGGAGCATCTCCCGGTTGCGGAACGGCCCGTACTGGCGGCGGTGCTCGTAGACCCGGCGGGCCGTCAGTTGATTCAGGCCCGAGACGTAACGCAAGAGGGCCGGGCTGGCGGTGTTGACGTCCACGCCCACGTAGTTCACGCAGGACTCGACCACTTCGTCCAACGAGGCCTGCAGGTGCTTGGCCTTCACATCGTGCTGGTAGAGGCCCACGCCGATGTTGGCCGGCTCGATTTTCACCAGCTCGCTGAGCGGGTCCAGCAGCCGGCGGCCGATGGACAGCGCGCCGCGCAGGCTGGCGTCGTAGTCCGGGAACTCCTCGCGGCCGATCTGGCTGGTGGAGTAGACGCTGGCGCCGGCCTCGTTGACGATGACGTAGGCCGTGCCGCTGGGCCGCAGCTCGGCTTCGATGAGCTCGGCGAAGAACTCTTCCGCCTCGCGGCAGGCGGTGCCGTTGCCGATGGCCACCACGCCTAGCTGGAAGCGGCGTATCAGGTCGAGCGACTTCTGTTTGGCCTCGTCGCGCCGCTCGGGCTTGCCCACCAGGAAGATCGCGTCGTGCCCCAGCACGTTGCCGAACTGGTCCAGCGCCACCAGCTTGCAGCCGCTCTTGAAGCCGGGGTCCACGGCCAGCACCGCGCGGTTGTGGATCGGCGGCTGCAACAGCAGATTGCGGAGGTTCTTGGCAAACACGACCACGGCGTGCGATTCCGCGCGGTCCGCCAGCTCGCGGCGAATCTCGCGTTCCAGGGCGGGGAGGATGAGGCGGGCCAAGGCGTCGCGGGCACAACCGCGGAGGTAGTCGGCGTGCGGATGACCGGGCGGAACCAACATCTCCTCCAGCGCGGCGTGCATGGCCTCGAGGTCCGCCTCGATCTTCACGCGCAGCACTCTGGCCCGCTCCCCGCGGTTGATGGCCAACACGCGGTGCGGCGGGATCCTGCGAATCTCCTCGCTGTAGTTGAAGTAGTCGCGGAAGGCCTTGATCCGCCGCTCATCGAGCCGCTTCTTCTTGAGTTCGCGCTTCTGCCGGGCGGCCTCGGCCCTCTCTTTCCGCAGGCGCCTGGCCGCGGGGATCGAAACGGGGGCCGCGGCTGCTGCCGGCGCCGCAGCGGTCGCCGGCGCTACGGCCGGCGGGTCGGCGCTTGCTTGCGGTGCGGCCGGCGAGTGGTCGCTCGCTTGCGGGGCGGCCGGCGGGGCGGAAAGCTGCGGCCCGGCCGCCTCGCGCGGCGCATCGCCGGCTTCCGCCGCCGGCAATCCGACCGGCGACGCCACCGGCGACTCGCCCCCCGACGCCGCGGCGGACATGATGGAAGGCTCCGCTGGCGTCGGGACAACGCCCGGGACCGCATCGCAATTCGGCGCAGCCGTCAGCACAGACTCCGACGGCGTCGCTGCCGCCTGCGCCGGAGGGGGGGCCGCTGGCGGCTTCGCAACTTCGCCCGGCGGTGCCGCATCCGCGCCAATCCGCGACGTCAGGATCTTGCCGGTCCGCTGCAGGATCTCGCGGAGCCGCTGCCGCAAGTCGGCGCGCTCGCTCAACAGCTCGGCCAAGATGTGGCCGGCCCCCAATAGGGCATCGGCGCCGCTGGGGACCTGCCGGTCCGGATTGACGAAGTCCCGCGCCCGCGCGTCCAGGTCCGTGCAGGTGGGGGCGGCTTCCAGGATCTCCTGGGCCAACTCCTCCAGGCCGCGGGACCGCGCCAGCGTTGCTAGCGTCTGCTTCTTGGGCTTATAGGGCAGGTACAGGTCTTCCAGCCGCTTGGTGGTCGTAGCGCCGAGGATCTGCTTGGCGAGTTTCTCGCTCAGTTTCCCCTGGGACTCGATGGAGCGGAGGATGGTCTGCTTCCGGTCGGCCAGTTGCCGCATCTTGGTTAGACGGGCCTGGATTTCCCGAATCTGTTGCTCGTCCAGCCCGCCGGTTTGGTCCTTCCGGTAGCGGGTGATGAAGGGGACCGTATTGCCCTCGTCCAGCAGCTCAACGACCGCCTGCACCTGGCGGAGGGGGAACTCCAGGCCGCGTGCCACGTGCCGCAAGTCGATGGTTACCGTGCTGGCCATAAGCAATGGGCGGCCGCCGGGGAGCTTTCCCAACGGCCCGGCCCTTCCGCATTCTCAGCACCTCCGGCTCTCCAGGCACCAACGTTGTAACAGAGCCGGCAGGCAAAGACAGCATTTTCCCTCAAATAGATCAAACCCGCAAGACACCTCTTGCCGATACTAGGGGCGCTTGGCAAGGGCGGGCACATGCGCCGCGCGCCGAGCCAACCTTGCTGGGTACCACGGGTTGGCGCGCTCCGCGGCCGACAGGGAAGTCGTCAATCGCAGGAAGGAGTCTGTGCCATGCGTCCCAATCACCTCCGCGTATACTACGGACCGCAGGAAGAGACCCCAGTTAGCCTGGCGGACAGCCGCGTCCAGCGGGAAGCAATCTCCGTCCCCCTGATGGAAGTGCTCCCATTGCTGGCAGACGCCGTCCGTGCAGAGCGTACCTGGGTGCGCGACTTCGCGGACGACGAGGTAACGATCTCGATGGATCTTTACGAAGTCCTCTTAGCTTACCAGCATTACCGTCGTCCGTCTGCCTGAACGGCCCGAGGCGGTACCCGTTGCCTGTGCCACCCCCAGCCCGGCGGAATTCGCCGGGCTGTTTTTTTGGGCCGCTTTTTTTCATTTGGCGGGCGGGGTGCCATGCCCGGCCGGCAGGTCACCATGCCCAGCGGGCAGGCCACCGGCGTACTCGACGTACATACCCGCCCGCTGGACACAATCATATAATAGATTTGTGGGGTCTCCATTGAGTTTCTGTTGCGGAAAGTCGGGTGCCACGCCCACGCTTCCGTGGGAATGCCGGGAAATCGGCCGGAAACCTCACATGCCCACGCAAACGTGGGCATGGCAGCCACGATCTGTCAGTTTCCACAGCAGAAATCGTTGAGGTTCAGTCACCTGTGAACGGCAGCCCTTCTCCATCAGCACCGCATCCGGAAGGCGGACGCACCCCTCCAGTCTCTGCCGCCGGTCGGGGCGCGGACCCCGCCATGATCCAGCCGGGGGCACCCCCTGGATCCCGGCCGCTGGAGCGGATTCCTCCGCGGGCAGCCGACTTGATTGCCCAGATCAGGGAGTCGGCCGACAAGCTGGCCAAGGACCGCACCAGCCGGGGCGATCTGAAGATCCTCAGCCGGACGCTGCGGGAACTCCGCTACGCCTTCAAGGTCTTCACGCCCTATCGCGATCACCGCAAGGTGACCATGTTCGGTTCCGCGCGGACGCTCCCCGATCACCCCGTGTACCGGCAGGCGGTCGAGTTCGGCCGAAAGATGGCCCAAAACCAGTGGATGGTGATTACGGGGGCCGCCAGCGGGGTCATGGAGGCCGGGCATCTCGGCGCCGGCCGCGAGCACGCCATGGGCCTGAACATCCTGCTGCCCTTCGAGCAGACCGCCAACCGCTTCATCGCCGGCGATCCCAAGCTCGTACACATGAAGTATTTCTTCACCCGCAAACTCATGTTCGTCAAGGAGAGCGATGCCATCTGCCTGCTGCCCGGCGGGTTCGGCACGCTCGACGAAGGGCTGGAAGTGCTCACGCTCCTGCAGACCGGCAAGCGTGACATGATTCCCGTAGTCCTGCTGGACGAGCCGGGGGGCGACTACTGGACAGCCTTCCGCGACTTCCTTCGTCGCCAATTGGCCGCCAGGGGATTGGTCAGCCCGGAGGACGAATACCTCTATCGCCTGACCGACTCCGTCGATGGGGCGATCGAGGAAATCCTGGGCTTCTACCGCGTGTACCACAGCATGCGCTATGTCCGCGGCAAACTCGTCCTGCGACTGCATCGCCTGCCCGACGCGGGACTGCTCCGTGCGATTCACGGGGAGTTTTCCGACATCCTGGCGACGGGCGGTTTCCAGCCCAGCGGCCCTTTGCCGGAAGAGAAGGACGAAACCGCGCTGGCCGGACTGCCCCGGCTGGTTCTCCAATTCAACCGCCAGAACTATGGCCGGCTACGGCAGTTGATCGACCGCCTGAATCAAAGTTGAAGGATGAAGGCGGAAGACAGGCAGTGGCCGGCGGCCTGCCAAGCCGCAACCGGCGATCCCCTCTTACTTTATATCTTTCATCCGTCCTCCTTTGCCCTTCCTCCTGCTCCTGGGATCGTCTCGCCGCAGATCAGGTCCTCGAACGTCTGGCGGCGGCGGATCTCGTGGGCCTGGCCATCCTGGATTAGAACCTCGGCGGCCAGGGGGCGGCTGTTGTAGTTCGAGCCCATCACGAACCCGTAGGCCCCGGCACACCCGATCACGGCCCAATCACCCACCTGGGCTTCGGGCAGCATGATGGGCGAGACGTAGCCGCCTTCGGCTTGGGTGAAAATATCGCCCGACTCGCACAGCGGACCGCCCACGATCACCTCCCGCAGCGGCCGCGGGTCGGCCTGGCCGGAGGCCGGCGAAATCGAGATGGGGTGATAGGCGCCGTACAAAATCGGCCGGGCGAGATTGTTGAAACCGGCGTCCAGCAGGTAGAACCAGCGCTCTCGCTGCCGCTTGACCGCCCGAATCTCGGCCACTAGGTAGCCGCTCTCGGCCACAAGGTAACGTCCCGGCTCGGTCTCCAGGCGGACGCGATGGCCGAAACGGTCTTCGAGCCTCTTTCGGGCGGCGTCCCAGACGGCAAAGTAGGCGGCCAGATCGACCCGCGGCTCGTCCTCGCGGTAGGGGACCGGCAGGCCGCCGCCGGCGCTGATCAAGACGATCTGCGGGCCGATCTGGCCGGCTACCTGCTCCATGGCCGCGGCAACCTGCGAGAGATGCTGCAAGTCGCTGCCGGAGCCGATGTGCATGTGCAGGCCGGTCACGCGGAGAGCGCAGCGGGCGGCACGCTCCAGGCACTCGCCGAGCTGCTCATGCCAGATGCCGTGCTTCGACTGGTCGCCGCCGGTGTTGGTTTTCTGGCTATGGCCGTGGCCGAAGCCCGGATTGATGCGGAGCGTGATCTCGCGGCCGGCGGGTACCCCCTGGGTGTGGCGGCCGAGCTGATCGATCATATCGGGCGACCCGCAATTGACGTGGATGCCCTTCTGGACGCATAGGTCCAGGGCCTCGGCGTCGAAGATGTCGGCAGTGTAGACGATTGCCGGGCTGTCGTTTATCGGGCCGGCAGGGTAGCCCGCGGCCAGCGCCCGGCGTATCTCGCCTGCACTGACCGCATCCACCAAAGCTCCATGCCGCCGCAGCAAGTCGAGGATGGCCAGGTTCGAACCGGCCTTCTGGGCATAGCGAACGGTGTCGAAGGCTGCCAGCTCGCCGAGCCGCTGGAGCATCACGGCCGCATCGTACACGAAGGTCGGCGTCCCGAACCGCGCGGCCAACTCGGCCACCGCGATCCCGGCAATCTGGTTCCGCAACAACGGCATCGCGGTGGGGGTCGCCATGGCTTGGCAGTGGGCAGTGCGTGGAAAGCCCCCGGACCGCGTCCGGGAGGTTAGCGGCGGGCGCCATTTGTCAGTGGTCAGTGTAACGGAGCCGCCACCGCGACGCCAGACAGTGGCCGCTGCCCTCATTCCCTCATTCCCTCATCCCCTTATCCCCTTTTGGTCGTCCCTGCCCGATTCCCTGCTCCTGTCAAAATGGCAGCCCCTGGTGGGCGCAACGGCCGGGTTCCTGTCAGGCTTGGCGGCCGCAAATGCATGGCTGCCGGGGCACCGGTTGCCCAAGTCGTTGCCCGGCAGTGAGTTGTCGCGCAGGTGCCGGGTTTGGCGCGCGGATTGCTCCCCTCCCGGCTACCTGTGCCCGCCGGCGCAGAAATGGCAGAACGTGTCCTGATGATTCTCCGGCGCGAGCCGGTCCCCAACCACCGCATCCTTCAGAGGAGTCTTGGAGGCAACGCATGGCGAAGAAAGAGCAGAAAGAGACCCGATCCGCCGGAGAAAGGATCAAGCTTCAGCCCCTGGGCGACCGCGTGGTCATCCAGCGGGAAGAGTCCGAGACGATGACGGCCGGAGGGATCGTATTGCCCGACACTGCCAAGGACAAGCCGACCCGCGGCAAGGTGATCAGCATCGGCGATGGCCGGCTGAACAAGGACGGCTCGCGGACGCCGCTGGCGGTGAAGCCGGGCGACCGGGTGTTGTTTACCGCGTACGGGGGGGAGCCGTTCAAGCTCGGCGACCGCGATCTGCTCCTGATGCGCGAGGAAGACATTCTGGCCGTGATCGGTTGACCGCCTTTTTCCTTTTGCCATTAACCCTACATGGCGGGGGGCTCGCTGCCGGGCCTGCCCGCCGTTGGAAAATCCAGGAGAGAACCATCCATGGCGAAATTGATTGCTTTCGACCAGGAAGCCCGTGACGCCCTGCGGCGGGGCGTCTCGAAGTTGACCAAGGCCGTCCGCGTCACGCTCGGCCCCCGCGGCCGCAACGTCATCCTCCAGAAAAGCTTCGGCTCCCCCACCGTCACCAAGGACGGCGTGACCGTCGCCAAGGAAATCGACCTGGAGGACGTCTTCGAGAACATGGGCGCCCGCATGGTCCGCGAGGTCGCCTCCAAAACCAGCGAAAAGGCCGGCGACGGCACCACCACCGCCACGATCCTCGCCGAGGCCCTGTTCAACGAGGGCCTGCGGGCCGTCGTCTCCGGCGTCAACCCCGTGGCGCTGAAGACCGGCATGGAGCGGGCGGTGAGCGACGTCACCGAGAAGCTCAAGAACATGTCGATCTCCGTCCGCAATAAGAAGGATGAGATCGCCCAAGTCGGCACCATCGCCGCCAACAACGACCCCGAGATCGGCAAGCTCCTGGCCGAGGCCATGGAAAGGGTCGGCAAGGACGGCGTGATCACCGTCGACGAGGGCAAGAGCCTGGCCACCGAGGTCGAGTGGGTCGAGGGCATGCAGTTCGACCGCGGCTACCTCTCCCCCTACTTCGTCACCGATCCGCAAAAGATGGAGTGCGTCCTGGAGGACGCCTATATACTCATCCACGAGAAGAAGCTCTCGGGCATCAAGGAGCTGGTACCGGTGCTGGAGAAGGTGGTCAACGCGGGCAAGCCGCTCTTGTTGGTGGCCGAGGACATCGACGGCGAGGCCCTGGCCACGCTGGTGATCAACCGCCTCCGCGGCACGATCAAGTGCTGCGCGGTGAAGGCCCCCGGCTACGGCGACCGCCGCAAGGCCATGCTCGAGGACATTGCGATCCTTACGGGCGGCACCGCGCTGTTCGAGAGCCTCGGGCGGAAGACGGAGAACGTCACGCTGGCCGAGCTGGGCCGCGCCAAGAAGATCGTCATCGACAAGGACAACACGACCATCATCGAGGGCGCCGGCAAGAGCGCCGAGATCAAGGGCCGCATCGAGCAGTTGCGGCGCGAGATCGAGAACACCAAGAGCGATTACGACCGCGAGAAGCTGGAGGAGCGGCTGGCCAAGCTGGCCGGCGGAGTGGCCAAGATCAACGTCGGGGCGGCCACCGAGAGCGAAATGAAGGAACGCAAAGCCCGCGTCGAGGACGCCCTGCACGCCACCCGCGCCGCCGTCGAGGAAGGCATCCTGCCCGGCGGCGGGGTCGCGCTGTTGCGGGCCTCCGCCGCGGTCAAGCCCGACGGCCTGTCCCACGACGAGGAGCTGGGCTACAAGATCGTGCTCCGTGCCTGCCGCGCCCCATTGACCCAGATCGCCGACAACGCCGGCCAGGATGGCGGCATCGTCTGCGAGAAGGTGGCCGAAGGCAAAGGCGCTTTCGGCTACAACGCCGCCACGGCCGTCTACGAGGACCTGGTCAAGGCGGGCGTGATCGACCCGACCAAGGTGGCCCGCACCGCGCTGCAGAACGCGGCCAGCGTAGCCACCCTGCTCTTGACCAGCGATGCCCTGGTGGCCGACAAGCCCAAGGAAGACAAGGGCCCACCCGCCCCCGGCGGCGGCGAAGACATGTATTGACGCTCCCACGCCACTGTCGCCGGGAATGCACAGGCGGCCCAATGGCTTCCGCTCTCACACCCCAGTCCCTTGCCGAACAACTGGAACTAGCCGATGCGCTGCGGGCCGGGAGGGACGGCATGTTGGAACCCCAGGACTTGCCCGGCCGCTATGGTCGCGTGGTCCGCGCGATCGACCGGCTTCTGGAGGCCGTTCAAGGCGTGGCCGTGGTAGCGGGCGGCTGGGCCGTCTGGCGGCATGGCTACCTGGGCCGCGTGACGCAGGACGTGGACATCGTCGTTCCCGCCGCCCTGGTCGACGAGTTGTTGCGCGCGGCCGCGGTGAGCGGTTTTGAGGTCGTGCCGCGGTCCGCGGGGATGTGGCCCAGGTTGCGGCACAAGGAGTCGGATGTCCAGGTCGATCTGCTGCCGGAGGGCGCTACGCCCGGCACCGCCGCGCAACCGGCGCCGACAACCATTCCGCATCCGGACCGCCTGGGCGGTCGCGCGGGACAACTGAAGTACATCGATTTGGCCGGCCTCGTCGAACTCAAGTTGGCCGCCGGCCGCGCCCGCGACGACAGCGACGTGGTGGAGTTGATTCTTGCCAACACCGATCAACTCGATGCCGTCCGCCGGCATCTGGCCGCGGTCCACAAATCCTACATAGCCCGATTCGACGAGCTACGGGCCCGGGCGAATCGGCAAACCGACCGCTGATGCGCCCTCACCCTCTGCCCCTCTCCCAAAGGGAGAGGGGAGTCGCGGTCAGATGTGATACATCTGTTGGTCTTGCGACTTGCTCCGCTCCAACAGGTCGGCCAGAGTGATGCCGTTGAGCATCTTGCGCTCGAGCTGATTCACTTCTTTCCATGCCTGTAAGAGGACCTTCACGGCCGGGGAATCGGGCGAGGCAGCACTGGTTTGCCCCTCCTCGTCAATGGAGCCGTCGATCACCTCCATGACCTGACCCAGAGAGACCTCTTGCGGAGGCTTGATCAGGTGGTAGCCCCCAGCGGCGCCGCGGACGCTGGCCACCAGTCCCGCCCCTTTCAGTTGCAGCAGAATCTGCACCAGGAATCGCGGCGGCACGTCGTGGCGCTCGGCGATGCGACGGATGCGGACCGGCTCGCTCGAGCCGTATTGGGCCGCCAACTCCAGCATGGCAATGCAGGCATATTCTGTCTTGGCAGAGACTTTCACGGCAGTTCCACGCTCCCGAGGAATCGGGGGACTGAAAGCCCCCAACTCCCTAATGTTACTTGACTGAATCGAGAATGAATATACATCTGTAGTATTTCTACTACCCACCCGTTTCTGTGCTACGGATGAAAACAGGAGGCAGCGGGGGCACGAAGCCCCCATCGCCCGGCCCCTCGCGCTCCTCCGTTGCCTCTGTTAACTCCCGTTCCTTCCGGCACGCCCACTAACGGCCGCCCTGGGGCCTTGACGGTCACGCCGCCACTGGACACCATGAGAGGCACACAGGTGGAAACGGAGGATGCAGGCGGAAGGCGGTGACCTGCGAAGCCGAAAGCGGCGATCCCCCAAATTCCTGAATCCCCAGGACACGACCGGCATACCCATTTGGAAAGGCACGGTAGGTTATGGCCCAAAAGGCGTACTTGGCGGTGGATCTCGGCGCCTCCAGCGGCCGGCACGTCGTGGGATGGCTCGACGAGGGGCGACTCCGGCTGGAGGAGGTCTATCGGTTCCCGAACGGTCCGGTCGAACTGGCCGGCCGGCTGCAGTGGGATCTGCCCGCTCTTTGGAACCACGTCCGCCAGGGACTCGCGGCGGCCGCGGCCCAATCCAAGGGCATGGTGGGCAGCGTGGGGGTGGACACCTGGGGCGTCGATTTCGGACTGCTGGGACGCGGCGACGAGCTGTTGGGCAACCCCTATCATTATCGCGACAGCCGCACCAACGGCATCATGGAAAAGGCCTTTGCCCTGGTCCCGCGGGAGGAGATCTTCCGCCATAGCGGCTTGCAGTTCATGCAGTTCAACACGCTGTACCAACTGCTGGCGATGAAGCTGGCCGGCTCGCCGCTCTTGGACGTGGCCGAAACCATGCTCTTGATGCCCGACCTGATGCACTGGCTGATGACGGGCGTGAAGTGCAATGAGATGACCAACGCCAGCACGACGCAGTTCTTCAATCCGGTCCGCGGCGGCTGGGCCACCGAGCTGGTGGCGGCCCTGGGGTTGCCCACGCGGCTCTTGGGCCGGATCGTCGAACCGGGCACGAAGCTGGGGCCGCTCCGAGCGGGCCTGGCGGCCGAGACGGGATTGTCGGCGGAGGTGATCCTGCCGGGCACGCACGACACGGCCAGCGCCGTGCTGGCCGTGCCCGCCCACAGCCGTCCGGGTGCCCGCCCCGACTGGTGCTATATCAGCCTCGGCACGTGGGCCTTGATGGGCATCGAGTCGCCCGTCCCGCTCGTGAACGACAGCGTGCTGCGGCTGAACTTCACCAACGAGGGCGGGGTGGGCCGCACGACCCGGCTGCTGAAGAACATCGCCGGCTTGTGGCTGGTGCAGGAGTGCCGCCGGGTGTGGAACCAGGGCGGCCGCGGCTGGGGCTGGGAAGACCTGAACCAGATGGCGGCAGCCGCCCAGCCGCTGGTCGCGTTCCTCAATCCCGACGCCCCGGAATTCCTGGCCCCCGACAACATGCCCGACTGCATCCGCGCCTTCTGCCGGCGGACCGGCCAGAGAGTGCCCGAGGACGAAGGGGCCGTGCTCCGCTGCGCGTTGGACAGCCTGGCCATGAAGTTCCGGCACGTGCTGGGGATGTGCGAGGAGTTGGCCGGCGGCCGGCTGGACACGATCCACATCGTCGGCGGCGGCACGAAGAACCGCCTCTTGTGCCAGGCGGCGGCCGACGCCACGGGCCGCAGTGTGCTGGCCGGGCCCGTCGAGGCCACCGCCATCGGCAACGTCATGATGCAAGCCGTGGCCGACGCCGCGGTGAGCTCGATCGCCGAGGCCCGCGAGCTGATCCGCCGCAGCTTTCCGCTGGAGCCGTACGAGCCCAGCCGCACCGCCGCCTGGGACGAAGCGTACGAGCGGTTCTTGAGCGTGCTATAATGTGTCTATGACTCCACTAATTCAGGCCGACGCCCCTCCGCTGCGCCGCGACTCATCGGGTGCCCTGCGGGTAGGGCAGTCCCGCATGCTGCTTGATCTTGTGGTCCACGGTTTTCAGGACGGTTTGACCCCCGAGGCAATCGTCCAGCGCTATCCGGCATTGACCTTGCCCGAAACGTATGCGGTGATAGCGTACTATCTAAACCATCGCGAAGACATCGAACTCTATCTGGCCGAGCGCGAGACCCGCGCGGCGGAGGTCCGGCAGCGGATCGAAGGCCGACAAGGTCAACTGGCCGAATTGCGGGCCCGTCTGCTGGCACGACGCGATCGCTGAGGCTCGTGCCATGTTGCGACTGCTGGCCGACGAGAATTTCAACGGCGACATCGTTCGCGGGTTGCTGCTTCGGCGCCCTGGTCTGAATCTGGTCCGGGCGCAAGATGTGGACCTGGAGCACGTCGAGGACTCGGCAATTCTCGCGTGGGCAGCGGAGAACGGCCGCGTCGTGCTCACGCACGACCGAGCCACGATGCCCGATTTCGCCTCTCGCAGGATGGCGGCCGGATTGCCGGTGGGTGGCCTCTTCGTCGTCAACGACCGCATGCCCGTTCGCCAGGCGATCGACGATCTTCTATTGATCGAAGCCTGCAGCGAGCAGGCGGAATGGGCCGAGATTGTGCTCTACCTCCCGCTGTGAGGCGCTGCGGCCCGGCATGAAGCGTACGAGCGCTCCTCGACGGCACCAGCGGTAAGTCCGTTTCGGCCGAGTTTATCGTCGCTGCCGGACGTGCCGCCGCGGGCCGCAGTCTCGCGGCATTCCGCACCGCCGGCTTCTCCCGCAAGCCGCGCAAAACGCGGCTTTCCGTCGCCCGGGGCAAGTCCGTTGTCAAGCGAACCGGCCGGGTCGAGATCTGCGGGTTGCAGCGATCAAACGCCCGGAATTCCGCGCGGATTTTTTGACCGGCCGCAAATCGTGGTCTATACTCCAGCACGGCCCGAAACTCGATCGCTTTCGGGGCCGCGGTCTCAAGGAAGGAAAAGGCCCGAGCACGCCGCGCCCTGGCGCCGGCTGTCCGCCGCGTGCTCCGAAACCACGGACGACATCATGCGACGCAGCCTTCTTCTTGCCGCAGCAGTCTGGGGCGCGGCATGGGGCTTTTGGGGCACCCCGCTCCGCGCGGCGCCGCCTGCCGCCACGCTGGCCATTACCAGCCGCACGCTCGAGGTGGACGGCCTTTTGCGGCACGGCCAGGAGCTGGAGATTCAGCGCCGCTGGGGTGAGGCACTGGCCCACTACGAAGACGCCTTGCGGACGTTCCCCGAGGATGTGACCCTCGAGCGACGTTTCGAGCTGGCCCGCCTGCATTACGACCTCGGCCGGCGCTATGCCGACCGGAGTTTCTGCGAGACCGTGTCGCGGCTGCCGCCCGAGAAGGTGCTGGATCTCTACCTCCAGGTGCTGCTGAAGATCCAGGCGCACTACGTGGAACTGCCCGCCTGGCGGACCCTCGTGGATCGCGGGACAGTCGATCTGGAGTTGGCCTTGCAGGAGCCCGTGTTCCTCGAGCGGCACCTGCCCGAACGCGACCTGCTGGCCGTCGAGCA
>Ga0326727_10002475_pt1 | contig 62812 bp, 54 predicted proteins | sample MB2enrmetagenome_FD_207643 | JGI IMG/M metagenome (GOLD analysis project Ga0326727, IMG submission 207643) | Lab enriched peat soil microbial communities from McLean, Ithaca, NY, United States - MB29MY | ecosystem: Environmental > Terrestrial > Soil > Wetlands > Peat | place: USA: New York...
ACAACCTCTGGCACGTGCTCAAAGACACGCCGAAGGTGACCGGCTTTCTGGGAACCGGCGACAAGCCCGTGGCGCTCAGCGAGGAGGAAGTGAGTTCGATTCTCTTCCGGTCTGAGACGGCGAAGGAAAAGCCGCGGCTGAAGATCAAGTTTGAGAAGAACGAGTCCGTGCGCATTACCGACGGACCCTTTGCCAACTTCAATGGCGTGGTGGATGAGATCAATGAGGATCGCGAGACCCTCAAGGTGATGGTGACGATCTTCGGCCGCTCGACGCCGGTGGAACTGGAGTTCGGCAAGGTTGAAAAGATTGAGTAGTTGCAGCTTCCAGCTACTAGCTTCCAGCTTCTAGCCGGATTGTCGCCTAGCTGGCACCGGTTCGAAGCGAACGCTGAGGCTTCAACACCAAAATTCGTATCAAGAACCAACCAGCCAGTAGCTAGAAGCTAGGAGCTAGAAGCTGGTTCCAGAGGAACCAATGGCACCTCCAAAGAAAATAACCGCACAGGTCAAGCTGCAGATCGAAGCCGGCAAGGCCACGCCCGCGCCGCCGGTCGGTCCCGCATTGGGCCAGGCGCAGGTCAATATCATGGAGTTCTGCAAGCAGTTCAACGCGCGCACGCAGAACAAGGAGATGGCCGGGCTTATCATTCCGGTTGTCATCACGGTTTACGCCGATCGGAGCTTTTCCTTCATTACCAAGACGCCGCCCGCGGCCGTTTTGCTGAAGAAGGCTGCCGGCCTGCAGAAGGGCTCAGGCACTCCGAACAAGGACAAGGTGGGCAAGGTGACGGAGAAGCAGGTACGCGAGATCGCCACGCAGAAGATGCCCGACCTGAATGCCGCCTCGATCGACGCGGCGATCAAGAGCATCAAGGGGACCGCCCGCTCCATGGGCATTGAAGTTGTTGGGTAAGTCCGGACTGGCTTACTTGCCGTAAAAGAGAAAGGCCCTCCTCGAGCGGGAGGGCCTTTCTGCGTCTGCGTTGCGCCGATGCGGGCAAAGGGCACAGAGTCAAACGAAGGAAAAGCCCTCCGGAGGAGGAGGGCTTTTCCTTATCGCCACTGCGCCTCTGTTGCGCAGCAAAATGTTTTCGCCGAGATCGTTTTATTTTGGCGGAGCTGGGGTGAATATCTCGCGCCGAGTGGGCTCGGGTTTCGGTTTGGGTTTCGGTGCCTTCTTCGCTTCTTTCCTGCCTTTGTCTTTGCTTCCCATGAGAAAAAGCATGACACAAACGCCCGCGAGGGGAAAGGGTAAATCGCAGAATCGCCTGATCTCGATGGGCGGCACAGTCACACCGGTTTACGACGGAGACGGTACCGGGTCGCGAAGACCGTGAACGGAGTCACGAACGAGAAACAGGCAGGTGATGGTTCGATCACCTGCCTGTTTTTTGTTGTTCGAATTCAGGTTCGTTTATTCGCTTCGGGCGCTGGCAGCGCCGACGACGAGCACCTTCTGCGGAGCGTCGACCTTGGCAGACGCAACGTGGAGGTCGACCTTCATCGACTCGATCTCCGGCTTGCCGCTGGATGGCGCCGTGAAGCTGAGCTCGTACTGGTGATTCAGCCTGCGGCGCAGATCCTGAAAGTAGGGCACGAGCGAAACCGGGTTGCCGAGGCCCTCCCAGTAACTGTTGCCGCCGGTGGCCTGCGTCACGATCAGCAGGAGGTTCTGACCGGCATTGGTCTCGTACCAGCCGCTGTTGAATCGGCCCATATCCTTCCAGTAGATCGAGTAGACGATCAGACCGGCGCGGACGGAGTCGTTAATCGCCGTATTCACGTACGGATCATCAGGATCGTAGCGCCGCTCGTAATTGTCCACGCCGTCCGTAACCATCAGGACTTCCCTGCGCGCCGTGCGGTCGTGCGAGGGCCAGTTCTTTGCCAGGTCAGAGAGGCAGAAGTACGGGCTTGCATTCGACCCCGGAAAGCCTGTGCTCAGGTGCAGACCTTTCAGTACATCGGCCGCATTGGACGAGAGCTGAGAAGCAAATGCAGCCCGTCCCTGTTCCATGTAGGCGACCGCCATCTTCGTGCTGGATGGCATCTCCTTCACGAAAGTCTCAATATCGCTGAACTGCGCTCCAAGGCTGGTTTGGGCTCCGCTGTCGAGCAGCAGAACCAGCTCTACAGGGCTGTTAGTGTCCTGGAGAGGCGTGAAATTCGTGACAGTCGATTCCCTCCCGTTCACCTTGAGCTTGAGGCTCTGGGCCGAGATCTGGGCAACACTCTCATTCGGGTGCGAAGGCAGGATCGTTACCACGGCGCGCCCCTGTCCCTCCTGATCGTTTTTCTGCGCGAAGGCGGGGGAAACCGCCAGGAAAACTCCCGCGGTCAACGCAATCGCTAATCCTATTTTTTTCATATATCTACTCCTTGCAGTAGCGCCCCTTGACATTCGACCTCGCCGGGGCGCGTTCCTTTCTTCGTTCCAGGTATATAGACTGCCAAAGTGTGGGATATGTTTCGGTCGATGGCCAAAGTAACGCGAGCAGTTCGGTTGTAGCAGGATGTTTCGGCGTTGCATTGGTTTGGCTTCGTCGGCTGTTTGCATTCCGGATTCCAATTCGCTATCATCTTTATATGTGTCCAGAGGAAATCTCTGGGCCGTCAACAGCACCACGGCTTTTGGACCTGTTCGAGGGCGGTACGCGTCAGGTTTTAGGGCGCAAAGCCTCCAGGTTCCCCGGATTCGGGGCTGGCAACTGCGGTGGGAGACGAGGATCTGATGGCTAAAACCAGCAAGAATATTGCGAAGGCGCGCGCGGCCGTAACCAAGCCCGCATATCCGCTAAATGAGGCGGTGACCCTGCTTAAGCAGGTGAAGTACGCCAAGTTCGACGAGACCGTCGACCTGACCATGCGTCTGGGTGTCGACACCCGGCACGCCGACCAGATGGTGCGCGGAACCGTGGTTCTGCCGCACGGACTGGGCAAGACCAAGACTGTTGCCGTAATCGCGAGCGGCGACCGCCAGAAGGAAGCGCAGGAAGCCGGCGCGGACTTTGTGGGCGGCGAGGAGATGGTCGAGAAGATCCAGAAAGAGAACTGGACCGCATTCGACGCGCTGATTGCGACGCCCGACATGATGAAGGTGGTCGGCCGTCTCGGTAAGGTGCTCGGCCCGAAGGGCCTGATGCCCAACCCGAAGACCGGAACCGTGACCCAGGATGTGGCTGCGGCGGTGAAAGAGATCAAGGCTGGTAAGGTGGAGTTTCGCGCCGACAAAACCAGCCTGGTGCACGTGCCGGTGGGCAAGTTGAGCTTTTCGCCCGAGAAGCTGGTGGAGAACGCGACGGTGGTCATCACCTCGATCGTTCGCGCCAAGCCTTCGGCGGCGAAAGGCAAGTACATCAAGAGCGTCACGCTGAGCTCGACGATGGGCCCGGGCGTTCCGCTGGATTCGGCAGTGGCTGAAGCGGCCGGCAAGCACTGAGAAGCAGGGATCAGGGGTCAGAGATCAGGGATCAGTTGGTTTGATCGTCTTGTTTTTCTCGCGCCCCGATCTGAGAGTTTGGAAACGGGATTTGCAACGGGCGCGAAGATCGGCGCCAAGGGGAATCAAGGAAAGAACAGCGACGGATCGGGCTTTCATGCTGATCCCTGATCTCTGACCCCTGATCCCTGTCGTAGCGGAGCGAAGACATGGCAATTTCGAAAGCGAAAAAGTCGGAGAAGGTCCAGCAACTGGCGAAGGAACTGGAGACCTCGACCACAGCAATCATCGGCACGTTCAGCAAGCTGACCGTTGCCAAGGACTACGAACTGCGCAAAGTCATCCGTGAAGCGGGCGGCAAGTATCGCGTGGTGAAGAACAAGCTGGCCGCCGTTTCGAGTGAGGGCTCCAAGATCGCACCGGCGCTCAAGGGACTCAAGGGCGTGAACTCGGTTGCGTTCACCTCGGGCGACCCGGTGGCACTGGCCAAGGTGTTTGCGAAGTGGGCCAGTGAGAACGCGGAGTTTCAGTTCAAGCTGGGCATCGTCGACGGCAAGCTGCTGAACGTTGAAGAGGTGAAGGCGCTGGCTACGATGCCGGGCAAGGAGGAGCTCTTTGCCAAGCTGCTGTTCCTCATCAACGCTCCGGCGCAGCGACTGGTTACTGTGATGAACGCGACGGGACGCGACCTGGCAGTTGTGGTGAACCAGGGCGTCGAAAAGGGCAAGTTCGCGGGAGCGGCTTAAGCCGCTTATTTTAAACGGTTTTGGCAGTAAAGCAGACGGAAAGGGCGCGAGTCTGGCGCATCGGAAACTTACCGTTTGAGTTTGCGGCCGGGAATATCAATTTCAATCGGATTTGAATGGAGAAAAGACATGGCGGATCTCGCACAGTTGGAAGAACAGATTGTTAGCCTGAGCCTGCTTGAGGCGGCGGCCCTGGTGAAGAAGCTTGAAGAGCGTCTTGGCGTCTCGGCGGCAGCGGCGGCTCCGGTCGCGGTTGCGGCTGGCGGCGGCGCGGCGGCAGCCCCGGCGGCTGAGGAGAAGACCGAATTCCAGGTCATTCTCAAGGATGCCGGTGCGAACAAGATCAACACCATCAAGGCTGTGCGCGAGGTTACCTCGCTCGGCCTGAAGGAAGCCAAGGACCTGGTCGATGGCGCTCCCAAGGCGCTGAAGGAAAGCGCGACCAAGGATGAGGCCGAGGCCATCAAGAAGAAGTTCGAAGGCGTCGCAACAATCGAAGTCAAGTAATCTGGTACGTGACTTGCAAGACAAGCCGGGACGCGCTACGATAAAGGTTGCGCGTCTTTTCGGCCCATGCTGGGTTTTCCGCGAGCTGGGCGAAAACCACACACGGCGCGTCTTGATAACGAGTCAAAGGGCACATATGTTCGCACTCTCGGCTGGGCCAAGCAGCCTTGGGGCGGGCATCGATGCGAAGTAAGTGCTCTCGGGTCAGCGGGATAGGCGGGTTTCCTGCTGACGGATGTCGATTGGCAGGCGGCGGGCAGCAAAAGCGAGCTTTGGGATCGGCGATAGTAATGCAACAAAAATCGGATGGGGGCACAGGCTGTAAGCCGCGCTCGTGAGGAATTGCGTCCTCGCGGGCTTTCGTGTCTCTATCGCGGCAGATTGGGCTTTTTGAGCGAAATCTACCATGCAGATCGTGTGGGCCGGGATTGCCGGCAGGTCTGCTCCGATTGTGCGCAGTCTAGCGCAACACCCTGAAGTGAGACAACGCCTGTGGCGCGATTTTCATACGCGCCGTAATCAACGAACACGCTTGGCGCGGATTCCGGAACTGCGGCTGGTGTTTGTCGTGTGTTTCGGACGGGACTGGCAACGTGCAACTAGCCAGTCTGGATATTCGGTCTTTCTTACGTAAACTGTCGGCGCCTCGAGACTCGGGTGCCGGCCCGGCGCAACCCAGCATGGCGGGCTTTGCGACCGGCGTGACGAGCCTCAGGAGTGAAGCATGCCTAACGAGAAGCGCGCGATTCGCAGCCGGCTCGATTTTTCCAAGATTCCTACAGCAACCCAGATTCCCAACCTGATCGAAGTGCAGAGACGTTCCTATGAGCGCTTCCTGCAGATGGACAAGCTGCCCAACGAGCGCGATGACTCGGGCCTGCAGTCGGTGTTTGTTTCTGTCTTCCCCATTACCGATTTCCGCGGCATCTCGCAGCTTGACTTCGTCGACTACTCCATCGGCAACTGGGAGTGCAAGTGCGGCCACCTCAAGGGTCTTCACCACCTGCGCACCGCCTGCGTGCATTGCGGCGCGATGGTCATCACTGATCCGTTCCTTCCCGGCGACGTTCTCTGCCACAAGTGCGGAACCTACAACAAGAACGTTCCCGACTTCTGCAACAAGTGCGGCGACCCCGTCGGCCTGCAGCTGAAGTATGACCAGCAGGAGTGCGAAGAGCGCGGCATGACGTTCTCTGCCCCGCTGAAGGTCACTGTCCGCCTGACCATCTACGACAAGGACGCGGAGACGGGCAACAAGACCATTCGCGACATCAAGGAGCAGGAAGTCTTCTTCGGCGATATTCCGCTGATGACGCCGAACGGCACGTTTATCGTGAACGGGACTGAACGCGTTATTGTCTCCCAATTGCACCGTTCGCCCGGCGTCTTCTTCGAGACAGCGAACAACCGCACCTACTTCCTTGGCAAGATTATTCCCTATCGCGGATCATGGGTGGAGTTCGAGTACGACCAGAAGAACACGCTCTACGTCCGCATCGACCGCAAGCGCAAGTTCCTGGGAACCATCTTCCTCCGCGCACTTGGCCTGCGCTCGGACGAGGAGATCCTCAAGACCTTCTATACCGTCGATCGCATTCACATTGCCGATGGCAAGCTGCATTGGGCTGTTCCTGCCGATCACAAGCACTCGACGCATCTGCTCGGTGCGAAGCCGGCGCACGCCATTCTGCATAAGGGCGAGGAGATTGCGCACTCCGGTCGCAAGATCACACCGAACACGCTGAAGGCGATCCGTGCGGCCAACATCGAGAAGGTCGAGGTTGAATCCGCCGAGCTCGATGGCGCGCTCACCGCGGCTGACGTCGTTGACCTGAACACCGGCGAAGTGATCATGGAAGCCAACGTTGAGCTGACTGCCGACCGCTTGCACAAGGTGATGGCGAGCGGCGCGACGAGCTTCGAGGTCTTCTTCCCCGAGCGCGACGACGTGGGCAACATCATTACGAACACGCTGAAGCGCGACTCGGTGCACAAGCCGGAAGAGGCGCTGATCGAGATCTACCGCAAGCTGCGTCCGGGCGATCCGCCGACGCTCGACACGGCGACTGCGCTGTTCGAAGGTATGTTCTTCGATCCGCGCAAGTACGACTTCTCGCGCGTGGGCCGTTTGAAGTTCAACATCAAGCTGTATGAGAACCAGGACGCCACGCCGCTCGATCATCGGACGCTGACGCCCGAGGACTTCTACGCGACCATCCGCTACCTGCTAAAGCTGCGCAAGAACATCGGCGTGGTGGACGACATCGATCACCTCGGCAACCGCCGCGTTCGCGCGGTCGGCGAGTTGATGGAGAACCAGTTCCGCATCGGCCTCGTGCGCATGGAGCGCGCCATCAAGGAAAAGATGAGCGTGTACCAGGAGCTGTCGACGGCGATGCCGCACGACCTGATCAACGCGAAGCCGGTCATGGCGGCGATCCGCGAGTTCTTCGGTTCGTCGCAGTTGTCGCAGTTCATGGACCAGACCAATCCGCTCTCCGAGATCACGCACAAGCGTCGTCTCTCAGCGCTTGGACCGGGCGGTCTGTCGCGCGAGCGCGCGGGCTTCGAAGTTCGTGATGTGCACCCGACGCACTATGGACGTATCTGCCCGATTGAGACGCCGGAAGGTCCGAACATCGGCCTGATCAGCTCACTGAGCTGCTTTGCGCGGATCAACGAGTACGGCTTCATCGAGTCGCCTTACCGCAAGGTGAAGGACTCGCGCATTCTCGACTACGTGGAGATCACCAACGCGGGCGAAAGCGGCCTGCGCGTGGGCGATCACATCGAGAAGGAAGAGGCGATCAAGCTGAATGCCACGCTGAAGAAGCAGGGCAAGCGGACCATAGACTACATTCCGTACAGCTTCTACCTGTCGGCGTGGGAAGAGGACAAGCACACAATCGCGCAGGCGAACATCGAGTTCAATGAGCATGGTCAGATCACTGAAGACCTGGTCAACGCTCGTCGGCAGGGCAACTTCGTGCTGGTAAACCGGACCGAGGTTGACTACATCGACGTTTCGCCGAAGCAGCTTGTTTCGGTCGCCGCCTCGCTGGTGCCGTTCCTTGAGCACGACGACGCGAACCGCGCACTGATGGGCGCGAACATGCAACGGCAATCGGTGCCACTGCTTGTGGCCGAGGCTCCGCTGGTGGGAACCGGCATGGAAGGCGTTACGGCGCGCGACTCTGGCGCAGTGGTGCTGGCCAAGCGCAACGGCATCGTGGACTCGGTCGACTCCGAGCGCATTATCGTGCGTGTCGAAGGCGAACACCATCCCACGCAGTTGTCGCGTGAAGTTGGTTCCGACATCTACACGCTGATCAAGTTCAAGCGCTCGAACCAGAACACCTGCATCAACCAGAAGCCGGTTGTCCGCGAGGGCGAGCGCGTGGTCAAGGGCCAGGTCATTGCTGACGGTCCATGCACGGAGCAGGGCGAACTGGCACTCGGCCGCAACGTGCTGGTGGCCTTCATGCCGTGGCGCGGTTACAACTTCGAAGATGCGATCCTGATCAGCGAAAAGCTGGTCCGCGAGGACTACTACACCTCGGTGCACATCGAGGAGTTCGAAATCGAGGCGCGCGACACGAAGCTCGGACCCGAAGAAATCACGCGCGACATTCCGAATGTCAGCGAGCATGCGCTGCGCGATCTGGACGAGAGCGGCGTGATCCGCATCGGCGCCCAGATTGGCCACGGCGACATCCTGGTCGGCAAGGTCACGCCGAAGGGCGAGACGCAGTTGACTCCGGAAGAGAAGCTGCTGCGGGCCATCTTCGGCGAAAAAGCCGGCGATGTTCGCGACGCTTCGCTCACCTGCCCTCCGGGCATTGAAGGTACGGTCGTTGACGTCCGCATCTTCTCGCGCAAGGGTCAGGAGAAGGACGAGCGCGCCAAGCAGATCGAGGCGGAGTACGTTGCCAAGCTCGAGAAGAACCTCGGCGACGAAATCCGCATTTTGACGGACGAGCGCCTGAAGCGCCTTGAAGGAATCCTGGGCGGCAAGGAAGTGCTGGCCGACCTGCACGACGAGCGGACCAACAAGCGCCTGATCACGAAGGCTGCGATCCTGGACCGCGAAACGATCGAGCGCATCTCTACGAAGAATCTGAAGCGCATCCGCTACGCTGACAAGGATCCTCGCGTCAACGAGCAGATCGATGAGATCGAAGAGATGACCTCGCGCCAGATCGAAGTGCTGCGCAAGATCACGAATGAGAAGATCGCAAAGCTGCAGAAGGGCGACGAACTGCCTCCCGGCGTGATCAAGCTGGTCAAGGTCTACGTTGCCATGAAGCGCAAGCTTTCGGTCGGCGACAAGATGGCCGGACGCCACGGCAACAAGGGCGTCATCGCGCGCATCCTTCCTGAAGAAGACATGCCGTATCTGCCCGACGGCACTCCCGTGGAGATCGTCCTCAACCCGCTCGGCGTTCCTTCCCGTATGAACGTCGGACAGATCCTGGAGACGCACCTCGGCTGGGCTGCCTACGGTCTCGGCAAGAGGATTGCCGCGATGGTTCGCGCGAACAGCGATGTGAATGCCACGCGCGAACTCATGCGCAAGGAGTTCGCGGGCACCGCAACGCTGCGGCAGTTGGAAGAGCTCGATGACGAGATGCTGCTCCGCGTCGCTGCGGGCATGGAGCGCGGAATCTGGTTTGGCACGGCGGTGTTCGACGGCGCCAAGGAAGATGAGATCAAGGCGCTGCTTGCATCGGCCGGTCTGCCTTCATCCGGCAAGACGGCGCTCTACGACGGAATGACCGGCGAGCAGTTTGAGCAGCCTGTGACAGTGGGCTACATCTACATGCTGAAGCTGTCGCACCTGGTCGACGACAAGATTCACGCTCGCTCGATCGGACCGTACTCGCTCATCACCCAGCAGCCGCTGGGCGGCAAGGCGCAGTTCGGCGGACAGCGCTTCGGCGAAATGGAAGTGTGGGCTCTGGAAGCTTACGGCGCCGCATACATCCTGCAGGAGCTGCTCACCGCAAAGTCCGACGACGTCTATGGCCGTACCAAGATCTACGAGGCCATCGTCAAGGGCGAAGCGGCGATCGAGCCGGGTGTGCCGGAGTCGTTCAACGTGCTGATTCGCGAATTGCAGTCGCTGTGCCTCGACGTGGAACTGATCAAGCGCGCGGACCTCATTAAAAAGGCACCGACGCCGGAAGTTGCGGCAGTTGCTGATTAAGGCATTGAGTATCCCAGGTCTCAGAATCGAGACCTGGGGCACCCAGGCTTAGTCGGACGCAAAGAGTTTTTTCGGGTTCTTCTTGAAAGCGGTAACCGCCGCTTCCCGGGAAGGAAGGACCCACTAAAGAATCCCGGGAGATACCGCGGCGAGTGCCGAAAGGCCCGCCAAGGAGGGTCGCCTTGTTCCGTTCAAACCCGTTTGAACTCACCAGCCCGATTACCGATTTTGACGCCATCCGCATCATGCTGGCTTCGCCGGAGAAGATCCGTTCGTGGTCGCATGGTGAGGTAACGAAGCCGGAAACCATCAACTACCGCACCTTCAAGCCGGAGCGCGACGGTCTGTTCTGCGCCCGCATCTTCGGTCCCGTAACGGACTGGGAGTGTCTCTGCGGCAAGTACAAGCGCATGAAGCATCGCGGAGTCATCTGCGACAAGTGCGGCGTTGAAGTGACTGTGAGCAAAGTGCGCCGCGAGAGAATGGGCCACATCGAGCTCGCGTCTCCTTGTTCTCATGTCTGGTTCTTCAAGGGCCTGCCTTCGCGTATCGGCCACCTGCTCGACATCTCTCTGCGCGACCTTGAGAGCATTCTGTACTTCGAGTCCTACGTCGTTGTCGACGTGGGCGACGCGCCGGTGAAGGAGCGCGAGATCATCAAGGACGAAGCCCGCTATCGCGAGCTCGACCAGCAGTATCGTCCCTCGGGCTTCAAGGCCATGATGGGCGCCGAAGCAATCAAGGAACTGCTGAAGCGCGTAAACGTGGAAGAGCTCGCGATGGAACTGCGCGAGCGCATGAAGACTGAGACCTCCGCGCAGAAGAAGATCAAGTATGCCAAGCGCCTGAAGGTAGTTGAGGCATTCCGCAAGTCAAGCAACAAGCCGCAGTGGATGATTCTCGACGTGCTGCCGGTCATTCCTCCTGAGCTGCGCCCGCTGGTGCCGCTGGATGGCGGCCGATTCGCCACTTCGGATCTGAACGATCTCTATCGCCGCGTGATCAACCGCAACAACCGGTTGAAGAAGCTGATGGACCTGCACGCGCCGGAAGTGATCGTGCGCAACGAGAAACGCATGCTGCAGGAAGCTGTGGACGCGCTGTTCGACAACGGCCGCCGCGGTCGTGTGCTGCGCGGCGCGAACAACCGTCCGCTCAAGTCGCTGTCTGACACGCTCAAGGGCAAGCAGGGCCGCTTCCGCCAGAACCTGCTCGGCAAGCGCGTCGACTACTCCGGCCGGTCTGTAATTGTCGTAGGCCCTGAGCTGAAGCTGCACCAGTGCGGTCTGCCGAAGAAGATGGCGCTCGAGTTGTTCAAGCCGTTCATCTATCACCGCCTGGAGCAGACGGGCCACTGCACTACCATCAAGCAGGCCAAGGAAATGGTTGAGATGCAGGAGCCGGTGGTTTGGGACATCCTCGAGGAAGTCATCAAGGATCACCCGGTGCTGCTGAACCGCGCCCCAACTCTGCACCGCCTGGGCATTCAGGCGTTCGAGCCGGTGCTGGTGGAAGGCAAGGCCATCAAGATTCACCCGCTGGTCTGCACGGCGTTCAACGCCGACTTCGACGGTGACCAGATGGCAGTGCACATTCCGCTGTCGCCTGAGGCGCAGATTGAAGCCAGCGTGCTAATGCTTGCTTCGCACAATATTCTTTCGCCGGCGTCAGGCCAGCCCATCACCGTGCCTACTCAGGACATGGTGCTCGGACTCTACTACCTGACCAAGGCCAAGAAGGGTGCGAAGGGTGAAGGCCGCGTCTTCTCGAACACCGAAGAGATCCTGATGGCCCTGGAAGCGAAGGAACTGGAAACGCTGACGCCGATCCGCCTGCGCTACACGGGCAAGGTGCTCGACATGACCACCGCCTACGACGATCAGGACCTGACGCACACCGAAGCAGTTGACTTTAACAACGAGTACATCAACACCACCGTTGGCCGCGTGATCCTGAACGACGCACTTCCCTCGGGCATGCCTTACATCAACGGCCTGCTCAAGAAGAAGGGCATCGGGCAGCTCGTGAATTACTGCAACCAGAACCTCGGACTCGAGGTGACGGTAGGCATGCTCGACCGCATCAAGCAACTGGGCTTCCAGTACGCAACGCGCTCGGGTCTGTCTGTTGGTCTCGATGACATGGTCATCCCGGCCAGCAAGTACACCACGGTTGACGAAGCCGACAAGAAGGTGATCGAAGTCCAGAAGCAGTACATGGACGGCGCCATCACCAACGGCGAGCGTTCGAACAAGGTTATCCAGATGTGGTCGGCAGTGACCGATCAGGTCGCTGACGAGATGTTCGGCAACATGAAGAAGGCGGACGACGAAGGAGCCATGAACCCGATCTACATCATGGCCGACTCTGGCGCCCGCGGTTCGAAGCAGCAGATTCGCCAGCTCTCGGGTATGCGCGGACTGATGGCCAAGCCTTCGGGCGAAGTCATTGAGACGCCTATCACCGCGAACTTCCGCGAAGGTCTGACGGTGCTGGAATACTTCATCTCGACCCACGGCGCACGTAAGGGCCTGGCCGATACGGCACTGAAGACCGCCGACTCGGGCTACCTGACACGTCGCCTGGTCGACGTGGCGCAGGACGTCATCGTCACCGAGTACGACTGCGGGACTTCCGAGGGAATTTACGTCGGCTCGATTGTTGAGTCCGGGGAGATTATCGAGCCGATGCGCGACCGCATCATCGGCCGCGTGTCTCTTGAGAGAATTAAGGACTACGACGGCAACGTGGTTGTCGAAGTGAACCAGCCGATCGACGAAGACATCGCTTCAGTCATTCAGGGTGCAGGCGTCGAGAAGGTGAAGATCCGCTCGGTACTCACCTGCGAGTCGCGTCGCGGCGTTTGCGCGCTGTGCTACGGTCGCAACCTTGGTTCCGGCCGCATGGTCGAGCTCGGCGAAACCTGCGGCGTCATCGCGGCGCAGTCCATTGGCGAGCCCGGAACGCAGCTCACCATGCGTACCTTCCATGTGGGTGGTACAGCAAGCCGCGTGCAGGACAAGTCGCGCCTCGATGCCAAGAACAATGGCTTCGTGCGCTTCATCAATCTGAACTTCGTCGAAAGCAAGGACGGCACCCTCGTCGCGATGAACCGGTCCGGTTCGATCGCGATCGTGGATGAACGCGGCCGTGAGAAGGAGCGCTACCAGGTCGTGTACGGCGCGCGTCTGCGCGTGAAGGACGGCGAGGCGGTCAAGCTCGGTCAGTTGCTGGCGGAGTGGGATCCCTACACCTATGCCATCCTCACGGAAATCGGCGGCGCAGTGCAGTTCAAGGATCTGCAGGAAGGCATCACGCTCAACGAGGAAGTCGACGAAGTTACCGGCCTCTCGCGCTGGGTGGTTGCAGATGCTCCCGATGAGAAGCGCCAGCCCGCCTTCGTGGTGAAGAACGCGAAGACGCACAAGCGCTACCTGCTGCCTCGCGGCGCGCACCTAATGGTGCAGGACGGCGATGAGGTGGGTCCGGGCGATGTACTCGCGAAGATCCCGAAGGAGAGCACGCGTACCAAGGACATCACCGGCGGTCTGCCGCGCGTGGTCGAGCTCTTCGAAGCGCGTAAGCCGCGCGAAACGGCCATCATCAGCGAGATCGATGGCGTGGTCCGGTTCGGCGAAGTCGCCAAGGGTCAGCGCAAGATCTACGTCACGGCCGACAATGGCGACGAGAAGGAGTACTCGGTGCCTCGTGGTATTCACGTCAACGTGCAGGAAGGCGAACGCCTTCGCGCCGGCGACCCGCTCATGGACGGTCCTCTGAACCCGCACGACATTCTCGCCGTGCTGGGTGAGAAGGAACTGCAGGCTTACCTGGTGAACGAAATCCAGGAAGTCTACCGTCTACAGGGCGTGGCCATCAGCGACAAGCATATTGAAGTCATTGTCCGGCAGATGCTGCGCTGGGTGCGGATCGACGAAGTGGGCGACACGAACTTCCTGCTCGAGCAGCAGGTGGACCGCTTCCGCTTCCGCGAAGAGAACGAGCGCGTGGTCAGGGAGGGTGGCCGTCCGGCACTTGGTCGTCCGCTCCTGCTTGGTATCACGAAGGCTTCGCTCTCGACCGACAGCTTCATCTCTGCGGCGAGCTTCCAGGAGACGACGCGCGTTCTCACCGAAGCCAGCATCAACGGGGCTATTGATAATCTTCGTGGCCTCAAGGAGAACGTCATCGTCGGCCGGCTCATCCCGGCAGGCACGGGTCTGGAGTACTACCGCAACGTCCAGCTCTCTCCGGAGCTTGAAGAAGCGGCAGCCCGCGTCCAGCAGGAAGTCCACGCCGAACGGGAAGCCGAAGAGCGCGAACTGGAGCTCATGCGCCAGGAAGGCGAAGCCGAGGAGATGGCAGCAGAGTAGCCACGCCGGAACCAATAACATTGGCCCTCAACAAGGACCTCGCAGATGCGGGGTCCTTTCTTTTGGTGCGCCCAGCATGTCCGCAGCCGCCGTGTGGGCAAACGGGTGATGGCGCTGCTGTTGAAGCTCTATGGCCGCCTGCGTCTGAAGGTGTATCAATCCAAGAGCGCGGTTGCCAGCGTCTTCCAGCGCAAGCTCCTGGGGTTCAGCTTCTGGGTGGCTGCGGGGGGGCAGAGCGTGGATTCGGTCTACAGTAATTCCGAAAATGCAATCGAGTCGGGCTCAAGCGGCATGGCTAAAGCCATCCCCTGATACATGCCCCGTGTCCGCTGAGGTCTTCTGTCGACGTCCTTACTGTCCGGTGTCGGGGAGTTTGTAAGGCTTGGAGAGCCACTGGCGGGCTTCGTTTACGGCGCCCTGGGTGTTGTCGTTGGTCTGCACGGCGAGGCGGTACTCCTGGACGGCGCGGTCGCGCTGGCCGGTGATGTCGAAGATCTTGCCGAGAGCGATGTGACTCCAGACTTCGGTCCAGCGCGGTTCGCCGTCGCCGCGCAGGGTGTCGCGGTAGTAGTTCACCGCGGCCTGGTAATTGCGCTGTGTGAACAGCACTTCAGCGATGCGATAGTCGGCCAGCGAACTTTGCGGGTTGGCCTGGAGGGCTTTCTGATACTCAGCAAGTGCGCCGACTAGGTCATTCTGCGCGACGAGCTGCTGACCCTTGAGGATGGCGATGCGGACCTGGAGGTCGGGGGTGGACTTGAGCAGCCAGTCGCCGGGATCGATGGTGATATGGCGTGGGCGGCCGAAGGTGTCGACGACGTATTGCGAGTCGGAGCCAACGACGTCGATCCTCTGGTCCACGGTCTTGCCTTCGGTATCCACGCGCAGGTCGACAGGCATATTGAACAGGTCGAGGTCCTGATTGATCTGGCCGATGGTCCGGAAGCCTTTGTTGTTTCCCAGCCGGTAGACGGCGTACTTGTTGGTAAAGGTGGGCGCGCCCGTGCCATCGACCCACTGCGAGAAGAACGGCGTAAGCTGCTGCTGGCTCTGGGCTTCGGCCACCTTTTCAAATTCGGCGGCGCGGATGGGCTTGTCGGTGTACTGGCTGAGGGCGCCCTTGAGCGCAGCCAGGAAGGCCTTGTCGCCGACCTCCCAGCGCAGCATGTGGAAGATCATGGCGCCCTTCTCGAGCGTCATCGACTGGAACTCCGGCGAGAAGGGACTGAGTCGGGCAGCGCTCGACAGCGGAATCGTGTCATAGGCGAGCGCGCCGGCAGAGACGTCCTGGAGCGCGGTCTTGAGGGCGGATTGTCCGTTCTCGTCTTCCACGAACATCAGTTCGCCATAGCGCGACATGCCGTTGGTGATCCAGGCGTCGTTCAGCGTCCTGGGGCTGACTTCGGATCCCCACCACTGGTGTGCGATGGTGTTGGCAAGCAGACGGACTCCGGACTTGTCGCCGACGCGGGAACCCATGATGGCGGCCAGTTCCGGGGCCCAGACGGCAGGCAGAGTGTCGTCGGGCAGTTCGACGACGTTGAGGTGGGTGGTTTCGGGCACGCCGAACTTGTCGGTGAAGAAGTCGAATTCCCGGGCCGCGGTCTGCGCAAGCTGGTTGGCCGAGGCCTGGCGGCTGACGGTGAGATAGACCTTCACGTTGCCGGCGCCGACGGAAACCGGGCCGACGAACCGTCCGGCGATAATGGTTCCGGGGAAGCCGGGCTTGGTCCAGTTGAAGTCGAACTGATCGCCGGGCTTGCCGTTGGCCAGAGTGACGGAGTGCGACTGGCCCTGCGCGCCGCTGGAGAGGACCTTCATGCCCTGAGGAACCCGGATGTGGATCTCGGCGGTGTAGCGGTCGATCATGAAGCCGGTGGTCGGGAACCAGCGCGCAGGATAAAGCAGATAAGTGATCGGCTCCTCGATGGCGGCGAGCTTCAGGCCCTCGACGGGGCCATCCTCGCTTCCGGTAATCACGCCTTCATACTCGAAGGTCCAGTGCGCGGGCTGGCCGGGCACAAACGCGGATGCGGGGGTAACGCGGATTGTGCCGTCGGCTGAGCGTTCGCCGGTGAGCACCTTGCCGGAATTGTCTGTAATTTTGATGACCTTCAACGCCGGGTGGAAGCCGAAGCTGACCACATCGGAGTTCTCAGGCGCGGTAAAAGTCACGGTCGCTTTGGCCGCCAGGTGGTGAGTGGTGGTGTCGATCTCGGCGTCGATCATGTAGCCGGTGATATCGAGCGAGGGGCGCTCCGATCGTTGCGCGGCGGCAGGGTGTGCCGTGAAAAAACCGGCAATCAGGATCGGGACTGCAGCCAACGGCCCGAAAGCACGAATTCCCAAGTACCTGCGGTCAAATAAGTTCACGTTCAGCATTCCAAGTATTAGACGCATGTTTTTCCCAATCGCGATGAAGCCCTCGTTATCATTCTCGCCGCCCCGCATGTCAGGATTGTACGGACTCGGAGACCGGCAACGCTGCACCGAGCTGCCTGATAGTTATGCTTGCTACCCTGCTGATGGCTGTTTCGGCCTCGTTTGCTGCGCCGGCGGGGCGGGCGGAGAGCATGCTCCGTACTCTCGCCAGCTCCTGAATCATGGACTCGCGAAGATGGCCGTCGGGTAGCAGGGGCTCGATCTGGCGGACGATATTCGCGGCGGTAAAAGAGGCCTGGATCAGTTCCGGCACCACCATCTTGCCGGCGATCAGGTTGGCCATGGCGACGTATGGCACTTTGACGATGCGGCGGGCGATCTCGTAGGTGAGCGGAGAAACGCGGTAGACGACCACGAAGGGATTGCCGATCAGAGCCGCCTCCACGGTGGCCGTTCCGCTGGCCACGACGGATGCGCGGGCATGCATCAGTGCGGCACGGGCGTCCTCCACAAGCCTGATGGGAAGGCCGTCGCCGTGATGCTTTACGAGTCCGGCGAGCATCTTGCGCTGAGAGGCGTTGAGAGTGGGTGCAAGGGGGATGATGAACTCGAATTCCTTGCGCGAGCCGGTGGCACGGGGTCCGCGAAGGGTGAGGATGCGGGCGGCGGCGAGCATCTGCGGCAGGTTGTCGCCGATCTCCTTGGCGCGGCTGCCGGGCAGGAGGCCGATCCACGAGCGCGAGGCGTTCAGGCCGCTTTCGCGGGCAAACTGCTCGCGGCTGATGTCTGGCAGCGGCAGATCGGCAAGCGGATGACCGACAAATACGGCTTCGACGCCGCGTTCACGGTAAAACGGCTCCTCAAACGGGAAGATCACCAGCATCTTGTCGACGAACTTCTGGACGAGACGAATGCGCTTCTTCTTCCAGGCCCAAAGCTGCGGGCTCACGAAAAAGACGACCGGGATGCCGAGGCGATGAAACTCCTCCGCGAGCCGGAAATGAATGTCGGGGAAGTCGATGAGGACGGCCAAAGAGGGACGGTGAGTATGGATGGAAGCCTTGAGGCGACGGTATTCGTGGTAGACGCGGGGCAGGTGGTGGATGACCTCCGTGATGCCCATGACCGCCATGTCTTCCGATCGGACGATGCGCTCGAGCCCCGCCTCGACCATGCGCGGGCCGCCCATACCGACGAAGTTTGCCCGGCGGCCTGCGGCGGCAAGCTGGTTATGCAACTCCTCGATCAGCAGTGCGCCGTAGTGTTCGCCGCTGGCTTCGCCTGCGGAAATGAAGATGGTGGGAACGGACATACGTGCGCCTCGTCCCGCGCTGGCACCATGATAGCGGGTTGTGGATGGAAGACTAACCCTGCATGAGGGATTGGGGCCCGTTTGTCAAAGAAAACATGCGACTTTGGCTGATTCCAGCAAAGAATTGCAGTCTGCACCAGAATGGCGGAAGGCGGGCGGGCATGCAACCGGAAATCGGCTTTTCAGTCATCGGAAGGGACGGTCGGAACGAGGCGAAAGGTGCGATCCGCTCAACACTTCATCATCGGCATCCAGCTGGCAGGCGGGCACCATCCACGACTTCAGCACGGTCTCGCTTTTGAGGGCTGGGATTCAAAAGCGAGGTGATGTTCTCGAACGCCACGGCCTGCCGTAACGGCAAACCCGCGCCGCTCTCACCCCGCGCATCTTGCCGAGGCGCAGACCGGGTCGATCGGTGCCGCTTGCGGGTTGGGGAAGTAGCGACGCTGGAAGTAGAAGGCCACGTTGACCAGCCCGATCATCACCGGTACTTCGACCAGCGGACCAATCACAGCGGCGAACGCGGCTCCAGAGTTGATGCCAAAGACAGACACCGCAACGGCAATCGCTAACTCAAAGTTATTTGAAGCGGCTGTGAATGCGAGTGTCGTGGTCTTCGAGTAATCCGCCCCAAGCCTCCGGCCCATGTAGAACGAAACCAGAAACATCACCACGAAGTAGACCAGCAGCGGCACAGCGATTCGCAAAACGTCCAGCGGCAAACGGACGATGTACTCGCCCTTCAGCGAGAACATCACCACGATGGTGAACAGAAGTGCCGCCAGTGTCAGCGGGCTCACGCGCGGCACGAAGCTCCGGTTGTACCATTCGAGCCCTTTGGCTCGAACCAACACCACGCGGGTCAGGAATCCGCCCAGGAAGGGAATGCCCAGGTAAACAAAAACGCTCCGCGCAATCTCCGCGATCGTGACGTGGACAACTGCTCCCCGCAGCCCCAACTTGGCCGGAAGCACAGTAATGAAGAGCCACGCGTAGACCGAGTAGAACAGCACCTGAAATATCGAATTGAAAGCCACAAGTCCAGCCGCGTAGTCGGTGTCACCTTTCGCCAGTTCGTTCCACACGATCACCATGGCGATGCACCGCGCTAACCCGATCATGATCAGCCCCGCCATGTATTCCGGATACCCGCGCAGGAAAACAATGGCCAGGATAAACATCAGGACCGGCCCGATCACCCAGTTCTGAACCAGCGAAAGCCCCAGCACTTTCTTGTTGCGAAAAACCTCGTGCAGCTCCTCGTATCGCACCTTCGTGAAAGGCGGATACATCATCACGATCAGGCCCACCGCAATGGGAATGGAAGTGGTTCCGACGCTGAACCGATTCAGGAACGGCACGACTCCGGGCACCAAGAATCCCAGCACGAAGCCCGCCGCCATCGCCGCGAAGATCCACCCCGTGAGATATCGATCCAGAAATGAAAGTCGACTCTTCGTTGTCATGAACGCCCAATCTCTTTGATCTTCTGTTTGATGGCCAGTTCCTCCAGCGAACCCAGAGGCAGCGAGAGAAACAGACCTATGCGGCGATCGAGGACGACGAAGGCGTCATGAAATGCGCGGGCAATCTCTTCCGGCGTGCCTTTCACGGCAGCGGGATCAGGAATTCCCCAGTGCGCAGTCATAGGTTGTCCGGGCCAATAGGGACAAACCTCATTTGCAGCGTTGTCGCACACCGTAAAAACGAAATCCAGATGAGGAGCGTCAGGACCAGAAAACTCATTCCAGGATTTGCTTCGCAACCCTTCTGTCGATATGCCTGCGGATTGAATCTGGCTGAGAGCCTCAGGCCGCGGCGCTCCCGTTGGATGGCTGCCCGCGCTGTATGCGGTGAGCCTGCCTTGGTTCCTATGATTCAGGATCGCCTCCGCCATGATGGACCGGGCTGAGTTGCCCGTGCACAGGAACAAGACGTTATAGTGCTTATCCATTTCGATCAACCCTCGGCCGCGATGGCTACCGGGGAACAGCATCCGGGTTCGCAGCATGAAGCCTCTGGTCTGGTGGCGCGAATGAATGCGCTCATGAACTTGCCCTCGACCTGCGCAGCAATTGCGTCCACATCGACCCCGGCCTGAGTAAGGAATTGGCGGGCATCTTTGACGTTGTAGGTGCGGGTCGGCTCGATGGCCACTTCTGCGAAGCCCGCCTCCACGAGTCTTTGCCAATAATCCTGCTCCTCCAATGCCCCGGCTATGCAGCCTACCCACAGCATCATGCTTTGCCTTACCGCATCGGGGACACTCCCACGCACGATAACGTCTGAGACCGCAAAACGGCCGCCTGGCTTCAGCACGCGAAAAGCTTCGCGCAGAACCTTGTCCTTATCTGCTGAGAGGTTGATGACGCAGTTTGAAATAACGACATCCACAGAGTTGTCGGGCAGCGGAATGTTTTCGATCTCGCCCTTCAGGAACTCGACATTCCCGACTCCTGCCTGACGCTGGTTTTCGCGGGCCAGCGCAAGCATGTCGTCTGTCATGTCGAGCCCGTAGGCTTTGCCCGTGGGACCGACGCGGCGCGCCGAAAGCAGCACATCGATGCCTCCACCTGAACCAAGATCGAGCACAATTTCGCCCGGCTTCAGCTCAATCAATGCAGTGGGATTGCCGCACCCAAGGGAGGCCAGCACAGCCTTCTCCGGAATCATTTCCTTCTCGCCGGCACTGTAGAGATTTGCAGTGATCGGGTCGCAGCATCGGAGGCCCGGATCGCAGCAGGCTTGCACGCCGCCTGCTTCTGCGACGGCGCGGGCGGCGCTGCCATACTTCTGTATGACTTCTTCCTTTACCTGAGAGGTGGTATCCATCCTGCTTCTCCTCGTATACGTTAAAGCGAATGTATTCCGGCCGGCTCATATCTGTCAATGCGTATATAATGAGGCATGGTTCGCTCTACCAAGTCATTCGACCTGGCTCCCCTGTTTGCTGCTTTGGCTGACCGCACCCGTTTGCGGTTGCTCAATCTGATGAATGGCCGGGAGGTCTGCGTGTGCTACTTCGTGGAGATACTGAAGCAGAGCCAGCCAAAGATCTCCCGGCATCTGGCCTATCTGCGCAGGGCCGGCATCGTGTCCGCACGCCGTGAGGGAAAGTGGATGCATTACAGCATCAGGCGCCCCGGCGATGCTGGTGTGGCTGCGATTCTTGATACGACTCTCATGTCGTTCAGTGACGACCGTGAAATGCAGAGCGATTTGTCGCAACTGGGCAAAGCGTGTTGCGAGCCCGAGCGTTTTTTCACGCTGCAGAGAGCACCGGTTCCAGCTCGATTAGAGACAGAGTCGGTTTAAATCCACCGCGTCATGCCATGAATATGACTATCTGGTTCCAGGACCGTCTGCGAGTCCGGCTAATCCCTGGATGGATTGGATCTGGTAATGCGCGGCGTGGGTGTCGTGGCGCGAGAGGTATTTCAGGCGGTCTTCGGGGATGATGGAAACCGTGTAGTTCGGCCCCGCGACGGCCTTCAGCGCCTCAATCGACTCCCAGATCATGATGGTGATGAACTCGATTTCGGTCTCGAGGGTCCTCCGCAGCACAAAGCCGCCGCAGTATCCGGGGACCTTGCCGATGCCGGGGAGCATTTCAGGCTTCAGCATGGCTTCGTATGCGTCGGCATGTTCAGGCTTCGTGTATCCGTGCCAGATTCTCGCAATCATGTGCATTCCTCCCGGTCTTCTACGAAAAGGGGTCGTGGGTTTTCTAAGAGCCTTTTTGCGACTTTTGCCGCGGGCTCCGACTGCGAGTTGCAGCGGGCTCACCGCATGCTGTTCAACAAACTGGCCGACCAGCGGTGCGCGACTCGCGAGACGAATTATATGCGGCTCGCACACGTTTCCTGAGCAACCCCGGCTTTCGGCCGGGATGACGCCGGACAATTTGCGTCTTTTGAATGCCTGAACGGGTCTGCTGCTGACTGGGCCAACGCGCGTGTGTGCCTGTCTGATATGGTGAACGGTTCGGACGCGTATTCGCAGATTGATTCCTGAACTGGAGGCAAGCCGCCATGCTGCCCATCGTGCGCATCACCGCAATCGCTGTTCTTTGCTTCTCGTCGCTGCTCCGAGCGCAACAACCGGCGCAACAGCCGGCTCAGCAGACCACGCCGAAACCGACCACGGCCGCCGAGGCTCCCAATGCCGACACCAGCTACATCGATGCCAACGGCACTGCACATGTCACCCGTGTGGTTCCGGTGCCGCAGTCCATCAGCCCCGAGGCGCAGAAATCCATCAGCCACCCTGAGCCTGACCAAGGGCCGCCGCAATCGCTCGAAGAACGCCGCAAGGGAACCGACGCTTACACAGCCCGTGCCCGCGTCGTTTGGACGAAGCTCTGCCCCAACACCATCGTTGAAGGCAAAATGGCCGGTGTGCCGGTCCGGATCGTCACGCCCGAGGGGATGCCCGGAAAGAACAAGGACAAGGTGCTGCTTAATCTTCACGGCGGCGGTTTCAACTCCGATTCCGGCTCCTATACCGAATCGATCCCGATCGCGAGCTACACGGGAATCAAGGTTGTCGCTGTCCTCTATCGCCTCTCGCCCGAGGTGAAGTTTCCGGTAGCGGTGGACGACGCGATCGCTGTTTACAAGGAGCTGCTGAAGAGCTACAAGCCTGAGCACATCGTCATTTACGGAACGTCGGCAGGCGCGATTCTTACCGCCGAAGTCGCCGCAAGAATCAAGCAACTCGGCTTGCCGATGCCCGCCGCTCTCGGCATCTTCAGCGGCATGGGCGACTTTGCCCGCGCCGGCGACTCCATCGCAATCTACGCGCTGCGCGGATTCGCCGGCCATCTCGAACCGCCAGAGCCTGGCGCGCACAATCCCTACTACGTCGGCTCAACCGATGCGAAGGATACCATCCTTTCGCCCATCTACGGCGACCTGCACGGGCTGCCGCCGACCTTGTTTGTCACCAGCGAGCGCGACCTGCTGCTGAGCGGCACCGTGAATCTGCATCGCGCCTACCTGAATGCCGGCGTTGACGCGCAACTGGTGGTCTACGACGCGCTGCCGCATGCCTTCTGGTACGATTCGCGGCTGCCTGAAGCCATCGAGGCCAATCACATCATGGCGAATTTCTTCGTGAAGCACCTGGCGCCTTAGCTGCGGATCGTCAGCACCGGGCAGGGCGACTCAGAAACCAGCCTGAATGCGTGGGAGCTTCGAATCTTCTGGTCGAGATGCGATCTCTTGTGCACGCCGATCACCAGCAGGTCGATTTTGTGTTGCTCGATGTGCTCGTGGACCCTGTGCTGGGCATCGCCCGTGTAGACAAACGTCCGCGGATTGCAGGCCTCCCGAGCGTGCTCTGGCACCAGTTGATCCAGTTCGCGGAGGAAGTGCTTCTGCAATTTCGAAAGCTGGTCAGGATGTTCGACTGTGCTGGCCGGAATCACGTTGAGCACGTCGATTGCGGCGCCTGCCTCTTTGGCCAGCGAGATGGCGTAGATGGCCGCGTTCGCCGCGGCCGGCGTGAAGTCGCTGGCGTAGAGGATGTGTTGAAACGGCACTGCGTTCGCGGTTGCCAAGGGCAGATGCGGACCCAACAAAAGGCAGGGCCAGGGAGTCGACCTGATAATCCTCTCGGCGGTCGAGCCGACTACTTGCCGCTCCATGCGCCCTTCTTCGTGCGTTCCCAGAACGATCAGGGCAGGCGCGTGTTGGTCGGCGAGGGTGGCAATCATGGTTTCGGTGTTGCCTTCCAGCAGAATGGGCCGCGCATCAACGCCCCCTGTGCTGAGCGCGTGTGCCGCCCGTGTCAGCCGGGAGGATATGTGTTCGCGCTCTCGGCTCAGATTACTGGAGAGCGCATCGGCCTCCATGGCAGCCGGGCCGGCGTGAAAGACATGCGTAACAAGCAGCTTAGCCGCGTAGTACTGCGCCAGCTGCCGTGCATAGCGCCCGGCATTCTCGGAGTAGCTTGAGAAATCTGTTGCAAATACGATGCAGTCGATATTGACTTCAGGCCGGTCGTTTTCTACCTGCAATGTGTCCCTCCGGGCGTGGTTTGCCCAACAGAGTCTGACGCTTCGGAGCGCTTCGAGGGTTCGCCCGAAACAGAATCACTCGTACTTCCGAAGAAACAGCAGATAAGCGGGCTGTGCGCATGGAAGAATTTCTCTTGACATAGAGTACTCTAATATGTAGAGTAACTGTCAGCGAAGGAAAGGGACAATGAGTCGCCATTGGAGGGCAGATATGAACCGAATCTTTAAGACCTCGGCGGCATGCCAGTTAATAGTGGTGGCTGCGCTTCTGTTCGCGTGCAGCCCGTACGGTGCGGCGCAGCAGCCGTCCGCACCAAATGTGGAGACACAGCGGGAAGCCCTGAAGAAACTCGCCTTCCTGGTGGGTCACTGGTCCGGTTCTGTCACTGTCGCTCGCGGGCCGGGTGAACCGCTGCACCTGGCGCAGACCGAGAGTGTCGAGTACAAGCTGGACGGCCTGGTTCTGCTGATCGAAGGGCAGAGTACGGGCGCAGACGGCAAGGCTCAGTTCGCGGCGCTGGCGACGATTTCGTACGACGACGCTTCACATGCATATCATTTCCGCGCGTACAACGACGGGCGTTACCTCGATACGGAACTGGCGGTCCAGCCGGATGGTTTTGCGTGGGGATTCGATGGCGGCCCAGCGAAGATCCGGAACACGATGCACCTGACGGCGAAGGGCGAGTGGCAGGAGACGACGGATGTTACGTTCGGCAGCGCGCCGCCGCACCGCAGCGTGGAGATGCTGCTCGCGCGTCAACCGTGAAGACCAGAATTCTTCTTAAGTGGGAGATTGAAACGGATTTCGGGAAAAGGAATGTAGAAGGAGACTCCTATGCAGGATGAAACAAGCGCACGTGAACTAAGCGAGAGGCTGGCCCTGATCCAACACATGATTGAAGAGGGCCGCCGCACAACCGAAAGGTGGGGCTGGACGTTCGTCCTGTGGGGAGTGGCTTATTATGTCGCGATTCTGTGGGGCGCCATCAGCCGCAATCCGATTGTGTGGCCGGTCACCATGATCAGTGCTTTTGTGCTGACGGGGATTCTCGTATCGCGGAAGAGCCGCAGTCAGGCGAATACGACAATAGGACGAGCAATCGGGTCAATCTGGATCGCCTTGGGCATTTCAATGTTCCTGGTCTTCCTGTCATTGGGAACGAGCGGCAGAATTGACGAGCACATCATGGTGGCAGTTCTGGGCGCAATGCTTGGCGGCGCCAATGCCGCTTCCGCGATGATTTTGAGATGGAAGATGCAGTTTGCCTGCGCAGTCGTGTGGTGGGCTTGTGCGGTATTCGCATGTTTTGGCAGGGGAGCGCAGATCACAATTGTGTTTCTGACAGCGATTTTCTTCTGCCAGATTGTCTTCGGCATCTACGCCATGATCAAGGAATCGCGGCGGCGCAGGCAGAGTGGAGTCGTTCATGCCTGAGCTGCCTGAACTCAATCCGGTAATCCACGGCAAGCTGCGGCTCGCGCTGCTTTCGCTGCTGGCAGGCGTGGAAGGGGCGGAGTTTACGTGGCTGCGTGCGAAGACGGGATCGACGGATGGCAACCTGGGCGCGCAGTTGCTCAAGCTGGAAGAAGCCGGCTATGTCGCGGTGGAGAAGAAGTTCGTGATGCGGAAGCCCCAGAGCATCTATCGCATCACCGAGAACGGACGGCAGGCGCTGGCCGAGTATGTGCAGGCGCTCAAGCAACTGCTGGGTTCGGCCATCAACGTGTGACCGGTTCGCCGGCGAGTTCGGCTCGCACGCGCTGCATGATGCCAAGGTAGTAGGCGAGGTTGTGGATCGTGTTGAGCGTGGCGGCCAGAGGCTCGCTGCACTGCATCAGGTGGCGAAGATAGGCGCGCGAGTAACGGCGGCACACCATGCAGTCGCATGCGGGATCGGCGGGTTGCTGGTCTTCGGCATACTGCTTGTTCTTGATGTTCACGCGACCCTGGCTGGTGAAGAGCAGTCCGTGGCGCGCAGCGCGCGTGGGCAGCACGCAGTCCATCATGTCGACGCCCATGCGCGCGTATTGCTCGATCTCATCGGGATAGCCGACGCCCATCACGTAACGCGGCTTGTCTTTCGGCAGCAGCGGCAGTACTTCGGCGATGACTTCGTGGGTGAGTTCGCGGGGCTCGCCGACGCTGAGGCCGCCGATCGCGTATCCGTCGAAGTCCATCTCGACGAGGCGCTCGGCTGATTCGCGGCGCAGATCGTGGTACATGCCGCCCTGCAGAATGCCGAAGAGCTTCTGCGTCTGCCCACTGAAATCGTCGCACCACGGGACCTCGTGCCGGTGCGCGCGGAAGTGATCAAGCGAGCGCTGCGCCCATGCCAAGGTCAGGCGCAGACTCTCTGCGGCGCGCGTGCGGTCCGCGGGATATTCGGTGCATTCGTCGAAGGCCATGCAGATGTCGGCGCCAAGAGAGATCTGCACATCCATGGAGCGCTCCGGCGTGAAGAAGTGGCTGCTGCCATCGAGATGCGAGCGGAAGCGCACACCCTCGTCGGTGACTTTGCGGAGTTGTGCGAGGCTGTAGACCTGGAATCCGCCGGAGTCGGTGAGCATGGCGCGCGGCCAACTGATGAAGCGATGTAGGCCGCCCATGCGCTGGATCGCTTCGTGGCCGGGGCGCAGGTAGAGGTGATAGGTGTTGCCGAGAATGATTTGCGCGCCGAGTGATTCAACTACGTCCTGCGCTACGGCCTTTACGCTGCCGGCCGTGCCCACCGGCATGAATACCGGGGTTTCCACGACCCGGTGGGGCAGGTGCATCTGCGCGCGGCGGCCGCCGGATTCGGTCGTGTTGAGGAGGTGGAATTTCAGGCTCACTTTGTAATTCTAGCTGGCCAAGCGCGGTTACACCGGCGCAGGAAGCTGCAACAGAGCTTCCTGCGCGGCGGTAGTTAGCCAATGCGGCGGTTGTGGTGCTTCGCGCGATAGATGCGGCGCGATGCCATGTTCTGGCGGTGAGCGATGATGCGGCGTTGCCTCATTGTCAGGCGGCCGTTGTGGCGTGCGCGCATTGTGCGAACCCGGCGATGAATGCGCATCTGCTGCCGTTCAAGGCGTGCGCCCTGTCGCGGGGTGAGGCGTCCGGTATGGATGCCGTTGCCGATGCGTCGCTGCTGGTTGAACTCGCGCTTGGAAATGGGTGCTTTCGGCGCCGCCGGAGCGGGTGTTTGGGCGATCATCATGGCGGGCGCTGCAGTCAGTGCCGCCACAAGTACGTATTTGAGTATCCTCATGGTGCTTCTCCTTCTGTGACGGCGGTGGCTGAATTCGCTCCTGCCACTCACACTGGCTGAAACACGAGGCTCGCAGATTCGTTGTGTGGATTCTCGCGCGTTTGCGCTTGATTCCTTAAGAGTTGCTGAAGAACGGAGAAGCAGCTGGCTCGCGGCAGGGTTAACTTGCGCTGCCGAACTTGAATTGAATTCCTGCGCGGGCCAGGCGCCTTGTTGCGAGGGTTGTCGTCGGCGTCTTCGACACTTCGATGCTGCGATCGAAGAGATTCTCACCGGCCGCGAAGACTTCGAGGTGCGATCCGATGTCGTGCGATCCGTATGCATCGAGGCGGAAGTAGCTGTGCAGGAGAAACAGGTTTGCGTCGTCGTCATACTGGCGGCCGCTGAGGCGGCTCTGCAGGCTCAAGGTTCCCAGGCGCGGGCGGAAGGCGCGAAGGTTCAGCGTCGCCATGTTGCGCGCTACTTCGGGGATCCAATTGCCGGAGTCCTGCTTGCCGCGTGACACGACGGCGTGCGCATATTGATAGCCGCCATCGACGGCGAGCCAGCGTTGTGGAGCGAGTTCGAAATCGATACCGACTCCACGGCTTTCAATCTGTCCGAGGTTTTCGCGCTTGAGCAGAATGGGCGATGAGTTGGGGTTTGTTGTGAAGGCGACGATCGGGCGGTTGACCTGCGTATCGAAGTAGCTGGTGCGGATGGTGCCCCAGCGCCAATCGCTTGCGACGCCAGTCTCCCAGCCGGTGGCGCGCTCGCTCAGGAGCGACGAGTTGGGCAGGGTGAGCTTGTTGCCGACCTGGGTTGAGCGGTAGAGTTCGCTGGGCGTGGGGGCGCGAAAGGCGCGAAAGCCGGAGGCCGAAAGCGCCCAGTGATTTCCCAGCTTTAGCGAGAGCCCCATGCGCGGGTCGAAGAGGTGTTCGTCGCTGGTGGGAGGCCGCATGGCGGCCGGGACCCACGCCGAGCCGTTCCAGTTGACCTGGTGCGCATCGTAATTCTGGAACCAGTCGAGCCGGCTCGATGCGGTCACTGTCCATGCACTGTGCGTCCACATGGCTTCGGCGTAACCGGCCGAGTCGCGCTGGTGATCGCGCAGGTTTGTGAGCGCGGCGGTTGCGCCGAATGTCTGCTCGCGATCCCAAACGCGAATGTCGTGCACATCTGCGCCTGCAACCACGAGGAACTCGCGCCCGATGGGCTGATTCCAGTGCGCGGCAACGCCGAGTTCATTATCGGGGGTGAGCGAAAAGCGCGTGGGTGACTCTCCGCATCGATAGGTGCACACCGGATCGGCGGTGGTCGGCGTATTCGAGATGCTGGAAAACGTCTGGCGGTAGTGTTCGGTTGAGCCGTAGAGCCGCAGAACAGCCGAGGCACTGTGCGCGCCCTGCCAGTCAGCGCCGGTGGCGTAGCGCCAGAGCCGGGTGCCGTTCCTCTGAAATGGCGTTCCATTGGAGCGGGCTTCGTTGAATCCGCTGCCGCGGATGAAGAGGCGCAGAGGGCCGTGATTGTGCTCAACGCCAACGCGTCCGTTCTGGCCGTGCGTGTTCGACTCCGTGTCGACCGGGCCGCGCTGGTAGGGAGCTTCCTGGATGAAACCGTCGGTGCCGATCGAGCCGCCCGATGCGAGAATTCCCCACGAGCCCAGCCTGGTTTCAAGTAGCGCGCTTGCGTCGTACGTGCCCAGGCTTCCGTAGCTCGAGCGCACCTTGCCAAGCGAATTTGCCGGGCGCGTGGAGACTACGTTGACCACGCCGCCGATGGCGCTTGAACCGTAGAGATCGCTTGCGCCTCCGCGCAGAACCTCGATGCGATCGATGGCAAGCTCGGGCTGCTCTTCCCAGTGAATCCATCCGCCCACCGCGTCGTTGAGCGGCACATCGTCTTCCGTCACAAGGGTGCGGCTCGCCGAGGTTGACCCCAGCCCGCGCAGGCTTATGCCCTGCGAAGTGGGATTGGCGACCAGCGAACTCGAACGGCGAAACAGTTCCACTCCCGGAAGCTGCCGCATCTGGCCATCCATCATCACGGAGGCGGTTGTGCTCAGGGCGGATTCTGACAGGACTCGCGTGACCATCGGGCTCTCAAGCGGGCCCAGCGGTGCGCGATACGCGGTTACCGTGACCTGCTGGCTGGTGCCGGCGGGATCGAGCTGGATGGTCGCGCTCGCGCTGAGATCGACGAATTTGTCGGCAAAACCCTGAGCCTCGATGTGGAGATGGCACGGGATGCGGCAGCGGATGGTGAGCTGTCCGCTGGTATCGGTGCGGCCGAGCAGGCTTCCGCCTGCTTCCTCGACACTGGCGCCGGCGATGGCTGCGCCGGACTTGTCCACGACAGTGAGCGTGAGCGCCACAGGTTTTTGGGCAAAAGCAATTCCTGCGGCGGCCAACAATACGGCGACCGCGAGCGCAAGGCTACAGCTGCGCCGCTGAACGCCAGATATCGCTTTCCATCCGCACCACGGCATCGGCTTCACCTTCATGGCGATTATGCAGCGCCTGCACCAGCTCCGCCACGGTTTTTCCTTGACCGGGAATCCGCAACTGCGATGCAATTTCGTCGAGTGGGATTAGTACAAATGCGCGCTCGGCAAGTCGCGGATGGGGAAGCTCCAACCCCGGCTCGCTGATCTGGAGATCATCCATGAGCAGGATATCCAAGTCCAACGTCCGGGGTCCATTGGGAATTCCTGCGGAGCGATCCCGGTCGAATTGCTTTTCGATTTCGAGCAATTTCCTAAGGAGTTCGCGGGGCTCCAGCTCCATCTGTAAAGCCATAACGGCGTTCACGAACCGGGGCTGGTCTCGAAGGCCGACCGGATCGGTGCTGTAAAGCGATGACCGGGCGACCAGGGGGCCAAGTTCCGCGAGCCGCAATGCCGCGGCTGCCAGGGTTGCCGGGGGTGGTCCCACCCAACTGGCGAGGTTAGCGCCAAGCGCAATGTAAGCAGTTCGCATCCGTCCCTAGGGTATCGCGGGGGCTGGATTTGGGGTGATTACGCGCCGGGATCGGCAGCTCGCTTCACCACCTGGCGGATCCGAATCAGGGTTGCCGCGAGCGCGGCCAGGCCCGCATACCACAAGGCAAAGGCGATACGCACGACCCACGCCGGTGCCTCCCCCGCTCGCTTGAGCAGGAATGGGAGGAAGTTCCAGCAGGTGATGTGTACATAGTCCCAGGGGTCCTGCGTCATTGCCACGGTGTTCAGGCCCCAGGCGGACATCTTGCCGAGCGCAAAGGCGATGATGTTCTTCATGCGCAGGGCGATCACAAAAGTGGGATGTCCGAAGGTCTCCTCCTGGTAGATTTCGAGCGGCAGCCAGAACATCAGCGACTCAATCTGGATGACCACGCTGGCGCACAGCAGCACCATTCCGAAGGCCCAGACGGCGCGGCCTGCTTCGTGGCGATACTTGAGCAGCAACGGGATCGCGACGAGTGCGACGAGTTCGACGGCAGTCGAAACATAGCGGTCGCCCCAGGCAAAGTCACCAGCCCACGCGAAGTAGCGTGCATAGAAGCTGAGATAGGCCAGGAGCATTACGCCTGCGGCGATTGCGTACGCGCGTACTGGCGGCGACAGCCTGCGCCAGTGCAGCACGAGCAGCAGGAGAGCGAGGACGATCAGGGGATCGAAGAGAAAGATCGACTTTTCCGGCGTGAACAGCGCACCGAAGAAGCCCGCGTGCCAGGTTGTTGTCCACGGATAGTTCGACGGCAAGCTCGGATCGCGCGCGATTGTTTCTTTGGCGACGAGGCTTACATAGGTGTTGGTCCACGAGCCGAAGCGATGGAACTGGTAGACCCGGTCAAGGAAACCGAAGAGGCAGAAGACCGGGATTGCACAGATTGCGTAAGCGCGGCATCGCTCCCAGAGTTCACGTCCGCGCAGGCCATCGAAACCCATCATCAGCAGAACGAAAAGAACGCCGGCCAGCAGATCTATGCCGGTCGTGAGACGCGTCAGCAGGTTGAGCCCGAAGGCGCCCGTTCCGATGAGCAGGGCGCGGCGGCTGCCGGTCCTGAACCACTCGTATTCGAAAGAGAAACCCACGAGAGTCAGAAGGCAGATGTAGTTGTTCTCCATCATGTTCTGCGTGTAGTGCAGGTGCGTTGTAGCCAGCAGAAATGCGAGCACGCTTGCAGCCGACTGGCTCACGCTGAACGAGAATTGACGGAGAAGCCTGAAGCACACGAGCGCGGTCAGCACCGTGACGAAGATCTGCGTCAGGCAGGTCACGACGATGTTGCGCACCGTGGGGTCCGTGTCGTCATACCGATCGAAGACATGGAGCTTTTCGATGTACGTGCCAAGGATGTCGGTGGGCAGCATCAGGAGGGACTGCCCGATCCCGTACCAGCTTTGCAAGGAGCCGTTGCGCCCATGCACGCCAAACTCGGGATACTCGCTGGGAAATACCGGCGGCTCGGAGGTCCAGAAGGAGTGCGTGGATTGCAGGCGGTGCATCGTGTCGGCGCTGCCCAACTCGCCGGACTGCACAACAAACGCAGTAAGGGCTGCTGCGAGCGCGAGGAGAAGAACCGGACTGTTCAGTCTGGAGAACCGACGGAATACCATGGCAGAATCAGCCGGCGCGTCTCGATCCGGCTTCCTGATTCCATCGTAATTGTCTGCGCTTGCGGTTCGTCCCATCTCAGCACGCGGCTGCGGCGCGACGCGTCAATCTGGTAGCATCTTTTTTCGGAGATATATCAGCATGGACGCCCTCAATACCGCGGGTCTCGGCGCCCGCCGCAATGAAGACATCGCTCTCGATCTGCTTAAATTCGTCGCCGGAACCACGGGCGCCGGCCGTCCCGCGGCTGGATCCACCGGGTTCAGCGGCTCAGGCGCCGGCAAGCCGGAAGACCACGTCAAGGAGCTCCTCGAGCTCTACACGCGATGCCTGCACGCGGTTGAAGGCAAAGGGGAATAGCAATAGCAAGCGAAGGCAATTGTCGTGTTGCGGTAGTTGGCGCCGGAGCTTTCGGGCGCAATCATCTTCGTGTCTATCGCGAGCTCGAGTCGGCCGGAATGGGGGTTGTTCTCGCAGCCGCGGTGGAACCGGACGCAGCGCGCGCCGCCGAGACCGAAGCCAAATACTTAATCCCGGTTTTCGCTTCGATCGAGGAACTGCTCGCGGCAAATCTCAAGCTTGACGCCGCCACAGTTGCGGTCCCGACGCTGCAGCACCATGCCGTGGCCTCGGCGCTGCTTGACGCGGGCCTGGATCTGCTCGTGGAGAAGCCGCTGGCGGCGACTTCGGCACAAGCCGACGAGCTGATCGCTCTCGCCGACAAAAACAAGCGCATCCTGCAGCCCGGGCATCTGGAGCGATTCAACCCGGCCGTGCTCGCGGTGCAGCCGCATTTTCGCCGGCCTATGTTCTTTGAGGCGCATCGGCTCTCTGTCTTTTCGCCGCGGTCGCTCGATGTTGATGTCGTGCTCGACCTGATGATTCACGATCTCGACATCGTGCTCACCATGGCCAACTCACCGGTGCGCGAGGTTCGCGCGGTGGGTTTGCCCATTCTTTCGCCCAAGGTCGACATTGCCAACGTGCGCGTGGAGTTCGAGTCAGGATGCGTGGCGAATTTCACCGCGTCGCGCGTCTCCACGGAACGAGTACGGAAGCTGCGCTTCTTTCAGCCGCGCGCCTACGTTTCGATTGATTATGCGCGTCAGGACCTGCTCGTCATTCGCCTGGACGCCAGCATTACGCCGGAGATTGCCGCTGCGATTGCCGGCGGCCGCGTCGATCCCGCAGTGCTGGCGCAACTGGCGGCTGCGAGCGGAGGCGGTCCGCAGTCCAGCCCCAATCCGGGGCTCTCGTTCCTCAAGCCGACGGTCACGCCGGGCGAGCCGTTGCGGCTTGAGATTCTGTCGTTCCTTGAGTCTGTCCGCACGCGGCGTGAGCCGCTGGTTACAGCGCGACAGGGGCGTAATGCGCTGGCCCTTGCGCTAGAAATCCAGTCGACGATGGCTGCGCACGCCCACCGCGCCGGGCTTGGCGACTTTTTTGAGCCGAACGTCTGACGGCTGTTTCTATGCAATGCCGAGCACGCGGTTGACGAACCCAACCACATATTTCCAGACCAGGTAGTAGACAGTCATTCCCACCGCGAGAAACAGGGCAATCAGGGCATAGGGCAGCGTGAGGGCATTGAACCACGTAACGGACGTGGCGCCCAGTGTCAGCACCCCGGCGTGCGTTGCGATGAAAGCACCAACAGGCACCATCAGCAGCGGCAAGAATGCTCCATGTACGCCCACCTGAAGGTGCGTGCGCTCGTGCGACCACTCCCACAGCATGTTCCACAGTCCCCAAAGCCCTGGCACAAGGGCCATGGGGAACACCAGTCCGCGCTCGATCGGGAACGAAATCTGCATTCCCAGCCGCAATATGATAAACCCGATCAGCATCAGCGGAAGCACCAGCGTGGGCACCAGGATTCCTGCCATAAATGCGCGTAGATAAGGATGTGTGTTCATCGGAATCTCACTTTCCGCGGGTAACTGCCCGCTCGATTCAGAGGTAGTAGAGGATCACCGGAATGGTTCGCGGAGCGACTGCCGCAAACACAACCAGGCCGGCAGCCAGCGCCCAGTCGAACCAGGGAACGGAAGCGGCGCGGTGCACGCTCTGCTCATCCATCCGACGCAACATTGCGGGCCAAAGGTCGCGATCGGGCTCGGCGTCGTCTCCGACCGCCGGCAGGACGCCCTGCAACAGATGCTTCATTCGCGCTGCCTCATCGTTGTTCAATCCTGATTTGTGTTCTCTGTTCTCAGCCGGCTCATTCATGGTTTGATCCCCATTTCGTTCAGATCTTTTCTTAGCACGCGCAGAGCGCGGAAGACGCGGAGCTTCACCGCCGCCACCGTGATTCCCAGCGCCTCGGCAACTTCTTTGTACGGCCGCTCTTCGACAACTGCCAGGACCGCGGCGACGCGTAACTTTACCGGCAGCCGGCCAAGCGCCTGGGTCGTCTTCCGCCGGATCTCCGCCGAGATGGCCGCGTCGCTTGCGAGCGGAGCGGCAGTGCTCTCCAGCATCTCCGGCGGTACGGTGCTCTCCGGCTTTTGTCTCCGGAGCCAATCTAGCGCCGCATGGGTTGCGATACGACGCGCCCACGGCTCGAACCCGCGAGCGGAGTCGAAGCGCGCATGTGCCTGGTGTATTCGCCAGAAGGCTTCGATGGTCACGTCTTCCGCCGCGCCGCGGTCGCGCACGATGCGCAGCGCCCACCCGAAAACAGCGCGCTGATGCGTGCGGAATAAGGTCTCGAAGGCATCGACGTCGCCTTGGCGAAACCTCAAGAGGACGCTGCTTCCGTCGTCCTGCATCCCGCTTTCCTTTCTAACTTCCTTTACGCACGACGCCGCTGAAAGGTTACACCCGTGTGCTGTCTTATTCAGAAAAGCGATTTTTCAGGGCGGTTTTCCGCGTACTGCCTTGACCGGCCCGGGTCCCGGGCATTACCGTTGCCTGCCGGTGGGTGGAGATACGGTTTCTCCGTCTTCAAATTCCAGATCAGCTTCCACCCGGCCTCTAGGAGCTTAATGAACATGCCCCGAATTCGATCGCTCGCCGCATCTTTCGCCTTGTGCGCCGTCGTTCTCGCAGCCAATGCGCAGGAGAATCAGAAGCCCGCCTACCTCAACCCGAGCCTGCCGCCCGAGCAGCGCGCCGCAGACCTGGTGCACCGAATGACGCTGGAAGAGAAGGCAACGCAACTCGTGAACCAGGCGCGTGCGATTCCGCGCCTCAATGTTCCTGCCTACGACTGGTGGAGCGAGGCGCTTCACGGCGTCGCGGTTGACGGCACCACCGAGTATCCCGAGCCCATCGGCCTCGCCGCGACATTTGACGCGCCGCGCATCCATGAAATGGCGGTCGACATCGGAATCGAAGGGCGCGTCAAGTATGTGCAGGCGCTCAAAGCCAACGGGGGGTACAGCAGGATTTTTCAGGGGCTTGACTTCTGGGCGCCCAACATCAACATCTTCCGGGATCCGCGCTGGGGGCGCGGGCAGGAGACCTACGGCGAAGATCCATTCCTTACCGCGCGCATGGGCGTCGCCTTCGTTACCGGCATGCAGGGTGACGATCCGAAGTACTTCCGCGTGATCTCGACCCCCAAGCACTACGCGGTGCACAGTGGCCCCGAGCCTACGCGCCACAACGCCGACGTAATCGTCAGCAAGCACGATGAGCTTGATACCTACCTGCCGGCATTTCGCGCCACGGTGACGGAGGCCAAGGCCGACTCCGTGATGTGCGCCTACAACAGCATCAACGGCGAGCCGGCGTGCGCCAACCAGTTCCTGCTGCAAGATCAGCTTCGCGGCAAGTGGAACTTCCAGGGATACGTCGTTTCCGACTGCGGCGCTGTCATCGATATTTTCCAGGGGCATCACTACAAACCCACACAGCCGCAGGCCTCTGCCATCAGCCTGCAGCGCGGCATGGACAACGAGTGCGTCGATTTCTTCATGAAGGTTACGGGCGACCACGACTATCGCCCGTATCTCGAAGCCGTGAAGCAGGGCTACCTGAAAGAGAGCGACATCGATACTGCGCTTGTGCGCCTCTTTACCGCGCGGATGAAGCTGGGCATGTTCGACCCTCCTGACATGGTGCCCTACACCAGGATCAACGAGAGCGAACTCAACAGCCCCGCGCATCGTGAGCTGGCGCTCAAACTCGCCGATGAGTCGATGGTGCTGTTGAAGAACGACGGTACACTGCCGCTGAAGACCTCGGGCATCAAGATTGCCGTGGTGGGTCCGCTGGCGGAGCAGACGAAGGTGCTGCTCGGCAACTACAACGGCACTCCCACGCACACAGTTTCGATTCTTGAGGGGATACGCAAGGAGTTTGCCGGGGCCACTGTCAACTACCTTCCCGGAACGCAGTTCCTCAGTAAGGAGGCGCAACCGGTACCCGCGTCCGCCCTCACTGTCGACGGGAAACCCGGCGTTAAAGTCAGCTACTCCAAGCTCGACATGACCAATATGAACCGGCCTGTCGTATCGGCGCCTCTGGTCGAACGCGTCGAGAAGACGATCGATCTGCACGACGCACCGCTGCCGAGCGAAGTGGCAGGTATCCGGCCGCTTGCCATCCGCTTTGAAGGCAGCCTGACCGCTCCCGAGAACGGAGAGTACAATCTCGGGGTCAAAACAACCGCTTCCTTTCGCGTCAGGCTCAATGGCAAAGATGTGACCTCCGGCTGGAACGGCGAGAGCAAGCTCGGCCATGTACAGCTCGAAGCCGGCAAACCCGCGCAACTTCAGGTCGAGTTCACCCCTGGCGACAGCAAGACCATCACCGCGCAGTTGGTCTGGTCCAAGGTTGATCTCAAGCCGCAACCCGAGGCGATCGAGGCCGCGAAGAACGCCGACGTCGTGGTCGCTGTGGTGGGCATTACAAGCGAGCTTGAAGGCGAAGAGATGCCGGTGGAGGAACCCGGCTTCAAGGGCGGCGACCGCACCAGCCTCGATCTGCCCCAGCCGGAAGAGGACTTGATCGAGGCGCTCTCCGCAACCGGCAAACCGCTGGTCGTGGTGCTTACCAATGGCAGCGCGCTCGCCGTCAACTGGGCGAGTGAACACGCCAATGCGATTCTCGAAGCGTTCTATCCCGGCGAAGAGGGAGGAACGGCGGTGGCCGAGACACTGTCGGCCAAGAACAACCCGGCGGGACGTCTGCCGGTGACTTTCTACAAGAGTGTCGACCAGCTTCCGCCATTCGCAGACTACGCAATGAAGGGGCGCACCTACCGCTACTTCACAGGTGTGCCGCTCTATCACTTCGGCTACGGACTCAGCTATACGAAGTTCTCCTACAGCGATCTGAGTGTTCCAACGCAAACCGTCGCTGCGGGCGATCCGGTTACGGCCGACGTCACCGTGAAGAATGCGGGCAGCCGAGATGGGGATGAGGTGGTGCAACTCTATCTCAGATTTCCGAACGTTCCGGGTGCGCCGCTGCTTTCGTTGCGTGGATTCCAGCGAGTACACCTGGCTGCGGGCGCATCCCAGAAAGTGCATTTCGATCTGAAGGATCGTGACCTGAGCATGGTCACGGAAGCCGGCGAGCCGGTTATCGCCGAGGGAGACTACTCGATCTCTGTCGGCGGAGGGCAGCCTGGAACTTCCACACAAACGTTGACGAGAACATTCCATGTCAACGGAACGAAGAACCTGCCCGAGTAGGGGCGACTTCAGGGCAAAACAAGGGGCGCTTTCGTTGCGGAAGCGCCCCAAGCATTTTCAATTGCATCTAGAGCTGTTCCGCAGCTGGTGTAGCCGTTTTTGGTCTCAGTTCAAGGTGGCTTTTTCTTGCTGAAAAAGCCACGGGGCGGAAATGGCTTCTGGACACAGCAACTGCGGAATCGCTCTAGTCTGCGGCGTTGCTCGCTGAATTTTCCGCAATGACTTGCTTCATCTTCAGATACACGGCGTTAGTCCAGCCGAAGCCGATCACGTTTGTCTTGTATCCGGCGCTCACCTGCACGTTCGCGTTGCCTGACAGCACGTTGTACTTCTCGCGAATGGTGCCGTCATTGGCAAAGCCCTGGTCCACGGTTGCGTCCCACTTCTGCGCCAGGCGTTTTGCGTCGTCGCGGAATCCGGTTGCCTCAAGGCCGGCTACGCTCACCCAGTTTGTTGGAGCCCAGCCGAAGGGCTCGTCCCACTGCATGCCGGATTCGTAGCTGCTCATCGACAGTCCGCCGGGGCGCTCAAACAGGTTGAGCTTCGTCACCACTTTCTTTGCCTCTTCGCGGGAGGCTACGCCGGCCCACAGCGGATACAGCGACGAGATGTATGCGTAGTCTGACGATTTGTGTTTTATGAAGTCGTAGTCGGCAAACACGCCCTGCTGCGGCTTCCACAGGTAGCGATGAATCGCGCCATTGCGCATCTGCGCCCGCTTGCCCCAGCGGGCCGCCTCCGTGCCTTTGCCCAGCAGTAATGCAATGTGCTGGAGATCGCGCTCGTAGCGGTAGAGCAAGCTGTTCAGGCAGACCGGCGCGTAATGGTGCGTCGAGCCGTCAAACGGACCGAAGCGGAAGCTCGGATCAAAGCCCGATTCGCGCATGGCGCGGTCGCCAAGATAGAAATCCTTCGACAGCCTGTATCCGTCGGCATACGCGCGCATGCATACCACGCTGGCCTTTGCGTCGCAACTCGTCTGCTTGAGCCGCGCAGCTTCGGCATCGTTCGGATGCTCCGTGCTCTTCACCAGGTAAGCCGCGCCGGCCTCTCCTCCGCTTGCCGCGTGCGGATGTGCGACGAGCCAGTGAATCACGTCGGAGTAGTAGGTGTTGTCGTCGGCCATCTCCGGCACCGGTCCCGCACCGTAGTCGAAGTAGCGCGCGAGCCCCGTCATTCCCGCTTTGTGTTCGGGGCGCGTCCACGTGGAGTAGTCCTTCTCCGCGAGTACGTATGCATGTTCCAGCCAGGCGCGCGCCTGCTTGCGTCCCTCCGGCGTTGCCGGAAAGCTTGCGGGATTCTCGTAGACCGCGCGGATCATCGACGTCAGAAATGGCGGCTGCGAACGCGTAAGGTAGTACGTGCGATTCGCATTGAGCACTGCGCCGTAGTGTTCGATCTCGAAGAGGAAGTTGTCGACCATTCCTTTCGCGAGCGCTTCGCGGTGGTCGGCTTCAAGTCCGAGGAGGATGAAGTAGCTGTCCCAGCCGTACATCTCGTTGAAGCGGCCGCCTGGCACCACGTAGGGATTGGGAAGATAGAGCAGACCCGCGGCCGGCAACTCGTCCGGCATCACATTGCCTAGCATTTCGATGCGACGGGGCAGAGACGCGACCGTCACGTGACACTTCTCGCTGAGCGCTGCTACATCGGTTGGGGCCGGCACCTCGGCGGGCATGTAGAGAATCGGATTCGCCGTCACCTTGATATCGACCAACGAATGGCACTCCGTCATCGATCGCGTCAGCGAGTCCCACGCGGTGTTGATGTAGGCGAGCGTGGCTGCGGGATCGGGCGGCTTATTTGCGGCGGTGGCGCCGGAAGGCTGCGGCGTCTCCTGGGCGGATGCGAACGATATTCCGATTGCGGCCAATGCAAGCAACAACAAGCGAAGCAGTTTCATACGAACTCCCCTGTGTGTTCACGAATGCTCTGGAGTTTATCGCACGGAGTCCAGGGTTGACCTCTTCGGATTTTCAGGAACATTCCTTGCGGGCGCGGTGTCTACATTGAGCACAGTGGTACCGAATGGGATGAACGGAACCGTTGGAACACCCGCTCCCGCGCCGCCTTAACGCACGGCGCCGAGCGGCCTGACCGGTCGCGTCTCCGCCTCCCATTGGCGCGGCTGAATTCAGGTTGGGAGGCACGCCATGTTTGAAGACTCCACGTTCGAATCGACAGGCAGAATCAAGACCCGCAGCCGCCGCTGGATGTTTGCCGCGCTCGTGTTTAACGGCGCGATCCTCGTCACTCTGGTCCTGATTCCACTCATCTACCCTGACGCTCTTCCGAGCCACATGATGCTGTCGCTGCTGGTTGCGCCCGCGGCACCCCAGCCGGAAACTGCGCCGCAGCCGGTGCGGGTTCGCGCCGCATCGCCACACAACTTCTCAGAACTCGAAAACGGCCGCATCACCGCACCACCGAGCATTCCTACGAAGATCAGAATGTTCAACGGCCCGGAACAGCCCTTCGCCAGCAACATTGGGATGGATCTCGGTCCGGCTGTGCCCGGTGCGGATGGCGAGAATCCATTCGGCGCGCGCAGGCCGGTGACGGTTGTCCATCCTCCCGCACCATCGGCTGTGCGGCTGCCGTCTGCGCTCGCTGAAGGCTTCGTGATCTACAAGAACATCCCGCAGTATCCGATCATTCCGAAGACGATGGGGATCCAGGGAACAGTTGTTCTGCAGGCGACCATCTCCAAGGGCGGCGCCATTGAGAACCTTCGCGTGGTCAGCGGGCCGCCGTTGCTGCAGCAGGCGGCAATTGATGCAGTCAAGACGTGGCGTTATCGGCCATATCTGCTCAACCAGCAGCCGGTCGAAGTGGAAACCACGGTGAACGTGATCTTCAAACTTGAGCGCTGAAGGTTCGTGTTGTTCGGCCTTCCATCCTCGGCGCAGGCGCATCCAACCAGATGCGCCTGCTACCGCCCAGGGTGGCGCACGCACGGCTCTATCGGCGACAATCTCTGGTGCCATGCGAATTCTATCCCGTCGTGATTTTTTGATGTCTGCCTCCGCCGCAACTCTCGCCACCGCAACTACAGGATTCGCCGCTTCCAGCAAACAGCGCGTCTTTGTCGCCTCCAATACACAGGAGGGAATCCTTTCGTTCGACTGGAATTCCGCAACGGGCGAAATTACGGCCGCGGGTGTCGCAGCCAAGGTCAATAACGTCGACTGGATCTGCTTCTCACCCGATCGCAAATACCTCTTCGCTGCCTGCGAGGTCGACAGCTTTAACGGCAAGCCCACGGGCGAGCTTGCCAGCTTCCGCGTTGCTGACGGCAAACTTGAGCAACTCTCCGGGCGGAACTCCGCCGGCAAGGGCACCTGCCACTGCGCCATTGACCACACGGGGCGCGTGCTGGTGGCGGCCGACTACGGCGGCGGCAGCGCTGCAAGCTTCAAGGTCGCCGATGGCAAGCTCAGCGAACTGGTGTGGTCGGAGCATTACATCGCGCACGGGCCCAACCCCGATCGGCAGGAGGCTGCGCACGCGCACTTCGCTTCGTTTTCTCCGGACAATCGCTTCGCCTACGTGAATGACCTGGGCGGCGACGTGATCCACATCTACACGTTCAACACGGTGACCGCCGTACTCAAGCGCACGGGCGCATATCACTCCGCACCGGGCGCGGGGCCGCGCACCTTGCACTTTCATCCCAACGGCCACGTGGCGTATTCGATGAATGAACTGAACTCGACGGTCGACATTCTCAAATGGAATAAGACGGATGGCAGTCTTACGCTCGTCAGCCGCGTCGAACTTCTTCCCGCGAACGCGCCGGCGGGATCGACCGGGTGCGACACCGTGATCGCGAATGACGGCCGCTACGTCTACTTCGCGAATCGCGGCGACGATTTTCTCTACAGCTTCAAAGCCGATCCGGCGACCGGCGCACTGACGCCGATGGAGCGCACCGGGACCGGCGGAAAGACTCCGCGCAACTTCACGCTCGATCCCACGGAGCACTGGATGCTGACCGCCGAACAGGATTCAAGCAATCTCGCCGTCTTCGCGCGCAACCTTGGCACCGGCAAGCTGGCAAACGAAGGCAAGAAGGTGGATTGCCCGACGCCGATGTGTATTCTGTTTGTCTGATTGAGATAGGTCGTTCCGAATGAGCGACTCTTCCAGCTACCATGAATACTTCCGATTTCCGCCGTCTCGCTCTCAGCCTTAAAGGCGCTGAAGAAGGTTCGCACTTCGGCGCAGCAGACTTTCGCGTCGGTGGCCGCATCTTCGCCACGCTTGCGGCGGAGAGACAGGGTTGCGGCAACCTGATGCTCACGCCGGAACAGCAGGCGGCGTTCGTCAGCGAAGAACCGGAGATCTTCCTGCCGGTTGCGGGAGGCTGGGGCCGCATGGGCATCACGCATGTGCGCCTCGCCGTTGCCAACGAGGACCTGCTCCTCGGCGCATTGCGCACCGCATGGAAACTTCGTGTGGAGAAGAACCAGAAGACGCGAACGAAGCGCTCCACTAAATCCGGCCAGACAAAAACCACAAAGCCCCAATCAGCCTCACGCTCTCGAAAACGCCCCTGATCTGCGGAAAACTGACCCGGCTTCGCTTCGCTCAAGGAGACAACCGCCTTCGTTTGTTGTGGCCGCGCTTGCGTTCCATGCCCTCTGCGATTGAGAATGGCCTCCGAGAAATCTTCCGCTCAATTCAAGGCACCGAAGTCTGTTCATGCAATCGAAAGGTTCCTGTCATGACTTTCAAAGTGCGCATTGCCCCTCTTGGTGTTTTGCTCGTGGCCGCGGTTCTCCCCGTCTTCCCACAATCCGAGCACAAGATCACGGCCGGCCCCGGTTCCGGCGGCATTCAGCAGGTCACGTTTCTCGCGCACCGTATCGGCACCGACCACGCCGAAGGCGTCACCACGCTCGATATGAACGGCGACGGCTATCCCGATATCCTCAGCGGCGCCTACTGGTACGAGAATCCCGGCCCCAACGGCGGCGAGTGGAAGCGACATCAATATCGCGAGGCTGGCACAACCGGCGAGTTCGTCTCCGACTGCGGCGAGTGGACGATCGACGTGAATCACGACGGACTGCCGGACGTGGTCACTGCCGGCTGGCAGACCAATGGCATCTGGTGGTACGAGAATCCCGGCAAACTCGGCGCGGAGTGGAAAAAGCACTTCATCACCGACAGCTACGACACCGAGGGCGGCGTCCTGGCCGACATCAACGGCGACGGCGTGCCCGACCTTATCTTCGCCCACTACAACCACTCCGGCATCATCTGGATCGACTTCTCCGGCCCCGAGCCGAAGGTGCATCATGTCGGCGATGCGGAGATGGATGGGCACGGCATCGGCGTTGCGGACATCGACGGCGATGGCCTTGCCGACATCCTCACTCCCAACGGCTGGCTCAAACAGATCGATGCCAACAAGGGCAACTGGGAGTGGCACCCTGACTGGAAGATGGAAGACGCCGGCTTCCCTATCATCGGCTACGACGTGAACAACGACGGCAAGATGGACGTCATCTACGGCCAGGGCCACAGCTACGGACTCTACTGGCTCGAGCAGATCGGCGAGGGCGACAATCGACACTGGGTCCGCCGCGCCATCGATGAATCGTTCTCGCAGGTCCACGCGCTCAAGCTCGTCGATATCGACGGGGACGGCGAACTCGAGCTGCTGGCCGGCAAGCGCTACCGCGGCCACAACGGCAACGACCCCGGCTCCTACGATCCGCTGGTCATCTACTACTACAAGATCGATCGCAAAACCGGCAACTTCAGCCGCTACCCGATAAGCGTGAATGGAACGGCGGGAGTCGGAACGCAGTTTGTGGTTGAGGACATGGACAAGGATGGCGATCTCGACATCGTGGTAGCCGGCAAAACCGGCGTGCATTTCCTAGAGAACTTGAAAATCGACCGAGTCCCCAAAGAGCAGCGCGAGAAGGAGCTCCTCCTCGAGAGGAACTGGCCCTTCCCGGATGAGGGTCCCCAGGTGAAGCAGGAGGAGGCACCCAAGCCTCCAAACAAGTAACCGGGTGCATCCAAGGGTTTTTGAACGAAGGTGAAACTGCTATGTACTGGTTTTTGCAAGGGTTTGATGTTCCAGGTCTCCAAATTGTGGGTTCCGGATCTGGTTTTCCACAGATAATCGAGTCCGGCTGATTAATTTTCCTTGGGGGAGAGCAACGTTTCGACCCGACCCGCATCTCACTAAGTAACTAGCAGAGGCTTTCCCCGAATTTGGCCCTTCCAAGAAAGGTAACTACTCCTTGAGGGTCTGTTTAGGACCCCCTTCTCTCGACCCCTTCAGGACCTCCCTCCCAAAAAATGCCTCTCGAGCGGGCCCGCCGGAAGGCGGGCCCATTCGCTCTTCACCTGAGCCAATGAGACCCCGCTACAATCAAAAGTGTGAAGCGGTCCAAATCCTCCCCAAACACACAGACCGGAAAGAATCTGCAGCAAATCGACACGCTTTTTGAGACCGCCGGTCTCGTTCGCAACCGCCGCAATACTCCCGCCGGCATCACAAGCCGCCTTCGCCAGCTCCGCAGGCATGCTGCCACCCGGCAAGAGCTTCTCACGCATGCTCCAACCCCGACCAGGTTCCCCAACGGCGTGGAGCTGCTTCAGGTTCCAGCCTGGCGCGACATAAAAGGCCTGAGCAACTGGCTCTGGCACGGATTCAGCACGCGCCTGGGCGGTGTCAGTCGCGCTTACTGCGCTGACGGCGCCCCTGGCGAATTGAACCTCAGCTTTACCACAGCCGATACGCGCGAAGCCGTTCTCGCGAACCGCCGCCTGTTTGCGGAAGCTGTCACCGGGAATGCATCGACACCGCTGGTGCCCCTGCGCCAGTTTCACTCAAACTTGATCGTCATCGCGGAGAACGACGACGCCAGCCGCGAACGCCCGAGGAAAGCTGGGGTCCACCGCGACAGCTCTATGTCGCTGGGGTGCAAAGCTGACGGGGTCATCAGCGCCACGCCGGGCCTTTTGCTGGCGATTCAAACCGCGGACTGCATTCCCGTTCTCGTCGCCGACCGCAAGCGCCGGATCGTCGCAGCCTTCCACGCCGGCTGGCGCGGGACCGTGAAGCGCATCGTCGAGCTTGGCATCGGGCGGATGCGGCTCCAGTTCGGATCCCGCGCGGAAGACCTGGTCGCCGCCATCGGACCGGGAGTGCGCCAGTGCTGCTACGCGGTCGGCGAAGAGGTGGTCCCGGAATTCGAAGCTCAATTCAGCTACGCGCGTGAGCTCTTCCGCGAGGTCTTCGATTCCGACCCGGTGCGCGCACGGTACCCGATGCTGTTTCTCACTCAGCGGGCTCCCGGCCACTCGCCGATCGGTCCGGCGCTTCACCTCGACCTCATTGAGGCCAATCGCCGCCAGCTCCTCGACGCGGGCCTGAAGCCTTCCGCCATTAGCATCACCGGCGGTTGCACCAGTTGCCACACCGCTCTGTTTTTCTCGCATCGCGCCTCGCGCGGCCACGCAGGCCGCATGATGAGCGTCATCGGCATTCTCGGTTAAGCAGGGAAGCGCGAACAGGGAAGCGTCATCGACACAACTTTGGGGTTTCCAATGACTTCGCAGGTGATTCCAGGCACATAAAACACACCTGCTGCTTCCTGCCTTGGAGGTCGGCAGTACGCGCAGCAAGCTCGGTTCAGCCCGTCAATTCACGCCTACGAGGCCGCCTGGCTGGCTTCTCCCGGGTTTACCAGGTCGCGAAGCTCTTTCGATGGCTTGAAGTACGGTACTCGCTTGGCAGGAACTTCCACGCGCTCGCCGGTCTTGGGATTGCGGCCAATGCGGGGATTGCGTTGGCGAATGCGGAAAGAGCCGAAGCCCCGAATCTCGATCTTGTCGCCGCTCTGCAGAGCGGATATCACGGAATCAAAAACCGTCTCTACGATGACCTCGCCATCGCGTCGCGTCAGGTCACCCAGCCGGGTCACCTTTTCCACCAGATCTGCTTTTGTCATTGTTCTCTGGCCTCCGTATGACAGCATAAACGCATTCAGCACATGGAGTTAAGAAAAAACTGATTCTTCTGTGAATTCGCCCTTCCTCGGTCAACGCTCCGGGGCGCCAAACGCAAATTCTTGTTCCAACCTGCCATCCCGCCAGCGCTAGGCGTTATCATGACCTGAGTCTTCCCCAGCTGATGCCTCATCAAGAAGAGAAGGAACGGAACGTAAGTGCCCTATCCCAGGTTCAGCATCGTGATCCCGGCCTACAACGAGAGCGCCCGCATCCCGGCGACGCTCGAGTCCGTTGTTGCCTGCATCCGCGAAAAACAATGGTCCGCCGAAGTCGTTGTGGTCAATGACGGTTCCACCGACTCCACTGCGAAGCTTGTGCGCGACTTCGCCATCCGGGCCCCCGAAGTCCGGTTGATTGAAAATCCCGGCAATCACGGGAAGGGCTACAGCGTTCGCGCCGGAGTGCTGCAGGCGCAGGGCGACATCGTGATGTTCACCGACTCCGATCTCTCCGCCCCCATTGAAGAAGCCGAACGCCTCTTTACGGCCATCGCCAAAGGCGCCGACATCGCCATCGGCTCGCGCTGGCTCGAGAGCGGCCGCCAGATTCATCGCCAGCCTCTATACCGCCAGTTCTTCGGCCGCTGTTTCAACTTTGTCTGCCGCATGGTTATGAATCTTCCCTTCGCCGACACGCAATGCGGATTCAAGGCCTTTACGCGCAATGCGGCGCAGACCGTCTTCCAGCTTCAGACCATAGAGCGCTGGGGCTTCGATCCCGAGATCCTCTTTATCGCCATCAAGCGTGGATTCCGCATCGTTGAGGTGCCCGTCAGCTGGGCCCACGACGAGCGCACCCGCATGAGCTACCTGAAGGATGGCCTGCAAATGCTGAAGGAACTCGCGATCGTGCGCTGGAACGCCCTCACCGGCCACTACAGCAAACGCATCGAGACCACCCTGCGCACGGGCGAAAGCCGCTGACCGAAATAGACAAGCGATTACCCCGATTCCTGATCATCGCCGGCGATCAAGCCGTAGCCGTCTTGGCCACGTCTCGCAGTCCGCGTGCTTCAATTTCAAACTCGCGGATCTTGTACTTCTGGATCTTCCCACTGAGGGTTGCCGGAAACTCCGTAACAAAGCGCACATGCTCGGGAATCTTGTAGTACGCGATCTGCCCCTGGCACCACTCGCGAATCTCGGCTTCCCTTGCGTCGGTGCCCGGCCGCAGCCTGATCCACGCCACCACGATCTCGCCAAGCCGCGCATTGGGGATTCCAACCACCTGAACCTCGCCGACCTTGGGATGCGTATAGAGGAACTCCTCGACCTCGCGCGGATAGATGTTCTCTCCTCCGCGGATAATCACGTCGCGCGATCGCCCAGTGATATGCAGGCATTCGTCTTCGCGCATGACGCCCAGGTCGCCGGTGTGCAACCAGCCGTCCGGCCCCACCACCTGCGCTGTCCCTCCGGGATCGCCGTCGTAACCCTTCATCACCGCGTACCCGCGCACGCAGATCTCGCCCTGCATGCCCATTGGCAGCCGCGCGCCATCCGAAGTCGAAACCACCTGGATCTCCGTCTGCGGCATTGGGCGCCCCACCGTGTTCACGCGAATCTCCAGCGGGTCGCCCGCGTCGCTCATCGTCACCACCGGCGAGGTCTCGGTCTGCCCGTACGCAATCACCAGTTCGCCGATGTGCATCTCGCTGAGCACGCGTTTCATCAGCTCCACGGGACAAGGCGCGCCGCTCATCATGCCGGTACGCAGGCTCGTAAAATCAAAGCTTGGGAACTCGGGCAGAGAGAATTCGGCTACATACATTGCCGGAACACCGTATACCGAGGTCGCTCTCTCATCGTGAATCGCCTGCAAGGTCGCTCGCGCATCGAAGGTCCAGTTAGGCAGAATGACCGCTGCACCCGAGTTCACCGCGCTCATCGTACCGATCACGCACCCATAGCAGTGGAACAGCGGCACCGGCACAACGATCAGGTCTTTCTCGGTGTAATGGAACCCCTGCGCCAGGAATTGCCCGTTGTTTACCACGTTGTGATGCGTCAGCATCACCCCTTTGGGCAGCCCCGTTGTTCCGCTGGTGTATTGGATGTTCGCGACGTCATCGACCGACACGCGATCGGGCAGATGCCCCGGCGCATCCAACAGATCCGGCCATTCCGGCGAATCGAAGAAGATCGTGTGCTGCAGCTCCAGCTTCAGCCCATGCCGCGCCCGCTCCAGGATATCCGCGTAGTCCGCCCGCTTGTCTTTGTGCCACAGGAACAGCGCCTTCATCCGCGACCGTGTCAGCGTGTACCCGAGTTCGTGCGAGCGATACGCCGGGTTTACATTCACCAGCGCCGCGCCTGCCCGCGCGCAGCCCATGTGCAACATCAGCCACTCGATGCAGTTGGTCGACCACAGCCCCACGCGATCGCCGCGCCGGATCCCAAGCGACCACAGTCCCCGCGCCACACGATCGGCCGCCTCGCTCAGCTCGGCCCAGGTCATCCGCTTTTGCTGGTGCCGCGAAGCCACCGCCAGGCGGTCAGGAAAGCGGTTCGCCGTTCGTTCCAGCAGGCCGCCAATGGTCAGGTTTAGCAGCGGACGGTCCTCGCCGCGCGCATAACTCAGGGTTGCGATGTCTTGATTAACTGGCATGGGTTCAAAGCGGGACAACGCTCGAAGTGTATCGTCCAACATGCTCCATCCCGCGTGATCCAGCACACACATTCTGCGTTTGTTCCCCGTTCAAGTCCCGCATCTCCTTCGGAAAACTGGCCTTGCTCACGCCTATAATCGCCTTTTCCGAAGGCAGCTGATCGAAAGGTGGGGTAAACCGTGGAGACAACGTCCTTTTCGCTGGTCAAGTGGTACATGGACTGCGTCAGCGATTCCGGCGAGGCCGCCATCCTCTACTGTGCCGATCTGCGCTGGCGCGGTGTGCACGCCTCCCTCGGCAGCCTGCTCATTGCCCCTGCCGACCAGCCGCCGTTGACCACGACCTCTCTTGGCCGGTTCACAATCTCCACATCCCCTGAGCAGATCTCCGTCAATCATCACCGGCTCAAGGTGGGAGGCCAGTGGCAATCGGCCTCGCCGCCGTTTCAATCCGCTGTCTACCAGGGACCGGGGGGCTCGGTCATCTGGAATTGCATCCAGCCTCGTTCCGTAGTCTCCGTTTGCACGCCCCACGGTGATCAGATGGGTCTCGGCTATGCCGAATGCCTCTCCATCACCATTCCGCCCTGGCACCTTCCCTTGCGCGAGTTACGATGGGGCCGCTTCGTTTCGAATGACCACAGCCTGGCCTGGATCGACTGGCAGGGACCATATTCCAGAAAACTCGCCGTTCTCGACAGCAGGGAATGCATCCTTGAATCCGTGTCAGAGAGCCAGGTCGTCGCAGGCGATGCCTCACTTCAAATCGCGCCCGGCCGGGCTCTTCGCAGCGGGCGCCTCAGCTCGACAATCCTTCCCGGAGCCTCTGCCCTGCGCAGGCTCTTTCCCCGCAGCCTCTTCAACGTTGATGAGCAGAAGACCCTCAGCCCCGGCAGCCTGACGATTTCCGGCCAGGCCTACTCAGGATGGACCATTCACGAGGTGGTGAAATGGGAACTGTAGCCGCGTCCGATCCCAAGATCGCCTGCCGCCTGCTCTACGGCGTCCTGTTCGCGATCCTCGTTCCCGCCGCGCTCGTCCTGTGGGCGCACGCGGCAAATGGCGTCATCCCATGGCGCGCTTACCAGGATCCCGTCTCCGGCGCCATTATCGCCGGCATTGGCATCGTGACCTCGCTCTCCGGGATGCTCGCGCTCTGGCTCCGCGGTGGTGGACTGCCCATGAACGCCTTTCCTCCCCCGCGCTTCGTTGCAAGCGGCATCTACGCCCTCGTCCCTCACCCCATCTACGGAGGCTTCGTTCTCGCCTGCGCCGGAGTCGCCGTCTCCACCGGTTCAGCAACAGGCCTCTGGCTCATCACACCCGTTGTGGCGCTCGCTTGCAGTGCCCTCGTGCTCGGATACGAAATGCCGGACCTCCGCGCGCGTTTCGGTGCGCCGCAATCATCGCCCTGGCTGCCCGCGGATCGCCCCGGCGCATCCTCGCTTCTCGAGCGCCTGCGAGTGTACCTTGTCGTGCTTCTTCCCTGGTTCATCGGATTCGAACTGATCGGCAGCCTCGGCAAACCGCCCGAAGCAATCGCGACATACCTGCCCTTTGAAGGATCCTGGCCAGTCCTTCCATGGGCTGAACCGCTCTACTTCAGCACCTACGTCGCTGTCCTGCTCTTCCCGCTCCTCGTGCGCTCGGCAGGCGCGCTGCGCCGCTTCTGCATGCTCGGCTACCGTGCGATAGCACTGATCTTCCCCCTCTATCTGCTGCTGCTGTTCTACGTACCTCCACGCCCGTTCATCCCACACACGTTCTTCGGCGCGTGGCTTCAGTGGGAGCGCTCCCCCATCGACGGCATCGTGGCGTTCCCGTCATTCCACGTCGTCTGGACCGCCATTGTCGCCGCAACCATCGCCGGAAGCTCGCGCCGTCGGATCCTCATCGCGTGGACATGGGTCTGCCTGGTTGCCGGAAGCTGCATTGCCACCGGCATGCACTCCATCGCCGATATCGTTGCAGGCTTCGTGGCATTCTTCGTAGTCATCCGCATGCCGGCTATCTGGCAATGGACACAGCGCGCCGCCGAGCGCCTCGCCAACTCGTGGCAGGAATGGCGCTTCGGTCAGGTGCGCATTATCAACCACGGAGCCTACGCCGGTGCAGCCGCCGCCGCGGGTATCCTCATCATCGATACGCTTCTCGGGCCCGGCAAAGCGGCAGTTTCGCTGGCCATCTGCATTGGTGCACTGGTCGGCGCGGCTCTCTGGGCGCAATGGGTCGAGGGCTCGCCGGCGCTGCTGCGTCCGCTCGGCTTCTATGGAGGAATGCTCGGCTCGATGGCGGGAGCGACACTCGCCCTCGCGATGCATCTCTCACTTTGGCGCACCTTCGCTGCTATCTGCGTGGCCGCGCCTTGGATTCAGGCACTGGGACGCCTGCGTTGTCTTGTCCAGGGCTGCTGCCACGGGCGCGCTGCCCAATCCGTTCCGGGAATCCGCTACATGCATCCGCGTTCGCGCGTCACCCGCATCGCGCACCTCGATGGAATCCCCGTCCACGCCACACCCGTCTACTCCATCCTCTGGAACATCCTCATCGGCGCGGCGCTCTTCCGCCTCGTGACGTTGCACGCATCCGCCGCGTTTCTCTGCGGAATCTACCTGCTTCTCTCCGGCTGCGGGCGCTTCGTCGAAGAAGCCTATCGCGGCGAGCCCCAAACCCGTATCCTCGCCGGCCTGCGCTTCTACCAGTGGATCGCAATTATCTGCGTACCCGCCGGCGCAGCGCTTACCTGCGTGCACAATTCTCCGCTGATCTTCCTGTCTCCGCCACGAATCGTGTCTGTTTCGCTGGCTCTTGCCTGCGGCCTGCTCGCCTGGTTCGTCTCCGGCGTGGACTTCCCGGAGTCCTCCCGCCGCTTCGCCCGCCTGACTTGAGCGCTACCGCTCAGGCGTCTCCCACCGGCCCGTTTCGCCTGACCGGAACACCGCCTCGATCACTGCCATGTTTGCGATGGCTTCTTCCAGGGGCACGGGTACCTCGCCGCCTTCCAGCACTGCCCTCGAGAATGCATCGCCCTGCATCGTGTACTGGTCCGCGGTCGGAAACTCCTCCGTCACAATGCCGCTGCCGAACAGCTCGCCGGTTTCGTCGATGAAGATCCGCGTCGGCCTGTCCTTCGGCGCGTTGAAGGGAATCTCGATCTCGATCCGTCCCCTGGTGCCAAAGAACTGCACCCGCTGGTAGTGAATAAGTTGCGTGCTGCAGGTGAAGATCGCCTGTCGGCCATCGAAGTCCAGCATCGCCGAGGTCAGCCGGTCGATCATCATCTTTGGATCGCGATCCACCAGCCCCATAACGCGTTTGGGCTCCTGCCCGAAGCCGTACCGCGCCGCCTGGATGCAGTAGCAGCCGATGTCGAGCAGCGCGCCACCGCCGCACTCCACCTGGTTGCGGATATTTGCCGGGTCGTCGTTGTAGTAGCTGAACAGACCCACCACCGACCGCAATTCGCCGATGCGTCCTGCCCGCAGCAGTTCGCCCACGCGGAGCCACTGCGTGGAGCTGCGAATCATGAACGCCTCGCCGATCTTCACCCCGGTGCGTTCACGGACCGCCAGCAGCGTCTTCGCCTCCGCCAGCGTCAGGCTGATCGGCTTTTCGCACAGCACATGCTTGCCCGCCTCGGCCGCTTTCGCAGTCCACGGCACGTGCATCTGGTTCGGAAGGGGATTGTAGATGGCGTCGATCTCGGGATCAGCGAGCAACTCTTCGTAAGATCCGTACGCCTTTGGAATCCCTAACTGGGCGGCCGCTTTCCTGGCCTTCTCGAAATCACGTGATGCGATGGCATCCACCGTCGTGTAACGGCCGGCCTGCATCCCCGGCAGAACCTTCCTGATTCCAATGTTTGCGGTGCTCAGAACACCCCAGCGAAGCTTCTTTGACATGCAGAGATTCTAGCCCCGCAGCCGAAATCGTCCTCAATGCAATTCCTTCAACCCTGCGATCGCATTGGTCCAACACGCATTTCAGAACATGGGCCAATGTCCAACCAACTCTTCTACGGAGACGACCTTGATGTGTTGCGAGATTGCATCGCAGCAGCGCAGCAGAAAGCGTTGACCTCGTTTACCTTGATCCACCATTCAACAGCCAAGCGAACTACAACGTCCTCTTCAGGGCACCCAGCGGTCTGATTTACCATTTGCCGAAGAGTTAAGACGGTGAAGAAAACAAGTGTATCTTTGGCGTTGATTTGCTTATGCGGGATATTGAGAGCACAAACGCCACTCTCACAGGACGAAGCACTGAAGCAGATTTACGGAAACTATGACCCTAGTACAAGAACAGCAAAGCTTTCTTGCACTGATGCGCAGAGGGTTGACAACGAGAAAACGCACGGTTTTTGGTGGCCTTGCTACGAAGACTCCTCGGTGGTTTCTGTTGAAGTTATACTCATGGCGACCGTTCCGACATGGACAGATCCAAACCACAAGATTGAATGGACATATCTGGTTACAAGCGCAGTACCTGCTCATGCCGCTTTGGGATTTGATTGCCATTCCTGTGAACCTGCGATCGGTGTTGCTCAATTCGTCTGGCAAGATCAGAAGTGGAAATTGGAAAAAGCGAATGCGACCGTCAGTTCTTATGGGTCATGGGGCGGTCCGCCTTTTGTGGATCTAGTGGCCATTGGTCCATCTCAATATGGGGTTCTGCTTTCTATAGACGACGGCGGCCAAGGTTATATGTTTGGGTCTAAATGGCTATTGGCACCTATCGGAAAGACTGTTGCTGAGGTATGGAAGATACAGGACGAGCAGGACAATTTTGGAGCTTACGATCTCAAAGGCGTTTATGGACCATCGATTCGATATCGTTCTGCTGCCGCCATTAGATTCAGTTGCATCTTTGATGACAGTTGCGCGAAAGGGAATGGCTACTTCGACATTGAGGTGATTTCGCGAGGACTGGATCCGAGTGGGCCAAAGGGGTCGTTGAAAGCTCAGAACTGGACGGATGTTTACCAGTTCAAAGACGGGAAATACAAGTTGGTTCGGCACCAAAAGTTTATTGAAACGCAAGCGGTTCACACCCGTTCACGGTGACGCGGATCGAGCGTACTTCTGGCAATCGCGGATTACGCAACCAAGATGTTTTAGATCGTCTGTCGCGTCACTCCGATGGTGTTCAGGGGTGTATCAGAAAGGTTGATCCTTGCTGTTCCCGCGGGACAAGACAAAAGGGCTTCAATAACCCGCTAAGTTGTTTATTTGTATGGTGGGCGCTGTAGGATTCGAACCTACGACTTCCACCGTGTGAAGGTGACACTCTACCGCTGAGTTAAGCGCCCAAATGGGAAGGCCAGAGGGGCCTCCGTAAGGTAGAGTATCACCAGCGACACTCCGCGGCCAAACCTGGACCCTTACGGGCACGGAGGCTGCCTGGAACTGCACCAAGTCACTGATGCGCTGGCTAGTACGATCAATCCGAGAGTTACGCGAGTCCGCTTCCAGGGACAATCCGCCGGTCGCTCCCGAGGATCCCCCGGGCGCTCCCAGGCTGCATCAGATGGAACTTGCCGCCGACGGGGCTCCCCGCCTGATGGACACCTCTCTGGCCGCTATGTCGAGTGCGACGGATGACGAAAAACCCCTCCGGCGGCCCGGAACGCCCGCGGACCTGCCGGAGACCCCCGCCAGGGGATCCAGGGGGAGCCGGAAGCCGGTAAACAGCGCAAAATCAGAGCCCGAAAGTGACGATTTGGAGCAACATTCTGACGAGGACTGGGTTCCAGAGGATATGGCAACCCTGGTACTGGACAACCCGGCACTGGGAAACAGCGCGGTATTGGATCCGCCCGAACCGCTTCGCCCGGTAAAACATGCAATTGACGAGTCCAGCGATGCGGCCGTTATGCTGCGGGTGGCGGCTGGCGACGAGGAGGGTTTTAACTACCTCGTCGGCAAATATAACCGCGCCATGATCAGTTTTCTCTACCGGATGGTGCACAACCAGGCGGTTGCCGAAGAATTGGCGCAGGAAGTGTTTCTGCGGGTGTATCGTTCGCGTGAGAGCTATCGCGCCGAGGCCAAGTTCACCACCTGGCTCTATCGCATCGCGACCAACCTCGCGGTGAATCACGCACGCGATACCCGGCACGAACGCTCCGCGCAGAACGTTTATCTGGATGCTCCGGATGAAGAATCCGGCACGAAGCCCGATGTGGCCGACGATGCTCCCACGGTGGAGCAAGACCTCTTGCGCAACGAACGCATGGCCGCCATTCGGGCTCACGTCCTGGCTCTGCCGGAGCGCCAGCGGATGGCAGTCTTGATGCATAAGTACCAGGGCATGGATTATCGGCAGATCGGCGAAGTGCTCAAGCTGAGTGAGTCAGCTACAAAATCGCTGCTCTTCCGCGCGTACCAGACTCTGCGGGAGAAGTTGAAAGATTTCGTATAGGGAATTGAAAGCCGGGCCCCCAGCGACAGGTCTTCGTCGCAGGGGCAGGACATCGGCGGAGAAGTGGGGTGGTAAAGATGGAAACCATGAACAAATGCACCGTGATGGAAGCGAAGCTGGCAGACATGCTGCTCGATCCTGAAACGGCGCCTGCCAAGGTGAAGACTCATGTTGCGGAGTGCGAAAGCTGCCGCAGGGAGCTGGAGGCGATGCGCGCGACCATGGCCCTGATGGATGCATGGACGGCGCCTGAACCCAACCCCTACTTCATGACCAGGCTGAATGCACGGATGCGCGAGGAACGCGAAGCCCCACCGCAAAGCTGGTTCCAGCGCCTCCGTGCCCGCCTCGCCTACGGTCCGCCCATGCACACTCGGCCGCTGGCTGCAATGGCGCTGACGGTAATGCTGCTCGTCGGCGGTGGAACGTACCTGGGCGTCACCAACGTTGAACAGCCGCAGCCAAAGCCTGACACGGATGCTGCCGTGGTGCACGATCTGCAGACGCTCGACAGCAATGCGCAGGTGCTCGATCAGCTCGAATCGATTTCATCCACTGAGGATGCACAGTAGAAAGTTGAAAGAAAAACGGAAGGGAATTTGACGGCGGGGGCCGCAAAAATGAATGGGGCACGCAAGACATCCGGAACGCGAAAGATGCGTATGGCGGCCACTGCCGCTTTCGCAGCCGCGGTCCTGTGCCTCGTTCCCTTCAGCCTGACCGCCCAGCGCCAGAACAATCCTCGTCAGGCCCAGCATAATTCCGCCCCACGCCAGCAGAAAACCCATCCGCAATCACCGCACCAGCAGAACCAGGGCCGGCCCGCGCAGCAGTATCCGAATCGCCAGGGCCAGCAGTACCAGCCCTATCGGCCGCCCGAAGCCAGGCAGGTTCAGCGTCCTGCCACCAACCCCTATGCACCCCCGGCAGCCGCCGGCGGAGTTTACCCGAACCAGAACTACAACTCGGGAAATGGGCGGCCGGCGTACGCCGGCGCCGGCACCGCCCACCAGCTCTATGCGCCCCCGGGTCATCTCGGAGCCTGGCTCAACAATCATCGCAATCTGCCGGTGCAGGATCAGGAGCGCATGCTGCGCAACGATCCCAGCTTCCGCCGCCTGCCCGGGGGCGAGCAGGAGCGCGTGATGAACCAGCTGCACCAGGTCAACCAGATGCCCGACGCTCAACGCGAGCGGCGCCTGGCGCGAGCCGAGAATCTGGAGCGGCTCTCGCCCGAGGATCGCGCCCAGGTCGCCCAGTCTGCGCGTCGCTGGACCACGCTGCCCGCTGATCGCCAGACCATGATGCGCAACGCCTTCCGCGATCTGCGCTCCGTTCCGCCCGATCAGCGCTCAATCGTGCTGAATTCCAGCCGCTACCAGGGCCAGTTCAGCCCCGAAGAGCGCGGTATCCTGTCCAATATGCTGCGCGTCGAGCCTTACGCGCCACCGCAGCCGTAGCCTCGGACCGCAGCGCGGGGCGGAGATAATGCTCCACCTATCTTCGTCGACGGAGAATCGCCAACAAAAACCTACACTATTGCTTAAAATGCTCCAGCCTCTGAGGCCTACCCCAGAAACCACTCCCACTGCTGCTCGGTAAGCGGGACCACCGAGAGCCGCCCGATCTTCACCAGCGGGGAGTCGCGGAAGATCGGCTCGGCCTTGATCTGATCCAGCGTCTTCGGCGAACCGAGGCGCTTGCCGACCCTCACGCGCACCACCGGCACCTTCGAATCGCTGGCATCCACGCTTGTCACCGTACCCGTGCCAACGGCAGTGCGCTCGTCGCCTGTGTGGTAGAAGATCCACTTAGTTCCGGCTTTCATCTCGCGCAGATGTTTCACCGCCGTCGGGTTGGTCACGCCATCCCAAACCGTCTCCTTGTCGCGCAGAAAGTCATCGAAGGAGTAGACGTCCGGCTCTGTTTTGAAGAGGAAGTAGGCCATTCGCTCCATAGTAAGGCAAGGATCAGGGATCAGGAAACAGTGAACAGTGAACAGGTTCCATGAGTTCACTCAGGCGACGGCGTTGATTATCAGGTTCGAGAACTTCTTCGTGGACGGATCATAGGTTGCGTGCCAGAAACACTTGCCACCGCCGATCACAAAAACCAGATGCTTCCGCCAATCGTTTGAATCACCTTGCTCAATCGAACAGAATGCATTGACGAAGATCAACTTTTTTCCATCAAGGACAATCGCCAAATACTGCCGGAAGTACTGATTTGGGTTGTCGATGCGCCAGTTTGAGTCGTGCTCCTTCTCGCCTAACGCAGAGATCTGGGGCAGATTGGCCTCCGCGCCATAGATGTCAGCCACGGTTGGTTCCCAGCTTTGTACCTGAATCTTTTGATTAACTGAGTACTTAGTGAAGGTGGTTATCTCGCTCTCAGGAAGAAGAACAAAATCCGGCGGCTTTGTCTTCTGAGTGCGAATCGCATCTTGCTTCGCAGCCGGAAGGGGTGTAACACGCAAGTGCCACCATTCAAAGGCGACTGCAATTGAGCAGAGCACAAGAAGTGCGACCTTCCATTTGCCGATTCGCATCGAGATTCTCCTTTGTCCAGATAACGCTGGCATTATCTCTCCCCGAGAGGCCCGAATCTACGGTCTGCATTCCCTTTTGCCTGCTCCTCCCCATTACAATCTAAAGAACATGATCCGATTCTCAACAGCGGGCGAGTCGCACGGAGAGGCTCTGATTGCACTGGTCTCCGGTTTGCCTGCCGGCCTCCCTGTCGACCTCGAATTCATCAACCGCGAGCTTTGGCGCCGCCAGCAGGGCTACGGCCGTGGTGGCCGCATGAAAATCGAGACCGACCAGGCGCACATCCTATCCGGCGTGCGCCACGGCAAGACCATTGGTTCCCCGGTTGCAATCGAGATCGTGAACCGCGACTGGAAGAACTGGGAAGACAAGCTGCCCGTTGAATCCGGCGATCAGGCGAAGCACCAGCCCGTGGCCTCGCCGCGGCCCGGTCACGCCGACCTGGCCGGCGCGCTTAAGTACAACTTCCCCGATGCCCGCTACGTGCTGGAGCGTGCATCCGCCCGCGAATCCGCGGCCCGCGTCGCTGCGGGAGCCTTCGCCAAGCTGCTGCTGCGGTCCATGGGAATCGAAGTCGCCAGCCATGTCATCCGTGTGGGCCGCGTCGAGCTGGAGCGTACGGCAGCCTGGGACGAAATTGCCGCCGTCGCCGAGCGGCAGGAGATCGTGCTCAGTTGTGTCGATGCAGCCACTGAAGCCCGCATGAAAGAAGAAGTGGAGCACGCCTCCCGCACCGGCGACACGGTCGGCGGCGTCTTCGAAGTGGTGGTGCACGGAGCCCCGGCAGGCCTGGGTACATACGCCAACTGGGATGAGCGCCTCGACGGCCTGCTCGCCTGGTCCGTGATGAGCCTGCAGGCGGTGAAAGCAGTGGAGATCGGCCGCGGCATCACCGCTGCCGAGTCGTTTGGATCCGCTGTCCACGACGCAATCCACTACGCCGGCGAAGACACCGGCAAACCCACGCGCTTCATCAGGGAGCAGAACAATGCCGGCGGCATTGAAGGCGGCGTCTCCAACGGCGAAGACATCGTGGTCCGCGGCTACCTGAAGCCAATCTCGACCCTCCGCCGCCCCCTCGCGTCGGTGCGCTTTGACACCCGTGAGGCCACCAGCGCAAGTTACGAGCGCAGCGATATTTGCGTGGTTCCGGCTGCCGGCGTGGCTGCGGAAGCCATGGTTGCGCTTACTGTCGCCAACCTTGCCCAGCAGAAGTTCGGCGGCGACTCGGCCAGTGAAATGAAACGAAATTTCCTGGGATACATCGAACAGATACGGAGCTATTAGAAGCCAGAGATGATTTTGAAGATTGTGAAATATCCCGAGCCGGTGCTCTCGCAGCCCGGCGAACCGGTGACCAAATTCGACGCGGAGTTGAAGAAGCTCGCCGACGACATGTTCGAGACTATGTACGCCTCGCAGGGCATCGGGTTGGCCGCACCGCAGGTTGCCGTGTCCAAGCGAGTCACCGTGGTCGACTTGAGCCAGGGCAAGGATCCCGAGCAGAAGCTGGTGATCATCAATCCCGAGATCATCTTCCGCGAGGGCAAGCAGTACGAAGAGGAGGGCTGCCTCAGCTTTCCTGAAATCCGCGAGAAGGTGCAGCGCGCCGCCAAAGTGAAGATCCGCGCCCAGGACCTGAAGGGCAAGTGGTTCGAAATGGATGGCGAAGACCTGTTGTCGCGCTGCTTCCAGCACGAGATCGATCATCTCGACGGCATGCTGTTCATCTTCCGCATGAGCTCGCTCAAGCGCGACTTGGCCCTGCGAAAGATCCGCAAGATGCAGCGCGAAGGCACCTGGTAGGACCGTGAAGCTGGTCTTCTGCGGCACCCCGCGTTTCGCCGTTCCCACGCTGGGAGCGCTGATCGCGGCGCGCCACGAGATCGCCTTGGTGGTTTCGCAGCCTGACCGCCCCGTCGGCCGCTCGCAGCAGCTCACCGCTCCTCCCGTCAAGGAAACAGCCCTAGCTGCCGGCCTCGAAATCACGCAGCCCGAGAAGATCAAGAAAAACACTGAGTTTCGCGCCCGGCTTGAGTCGATCGCGCCCGACGCCATCGTCGTCGTCGCCTACGGGCGCATCATTCCGCCATGGATGCTGGCGCTGCCGCGCCTCGGTTGCATCAATCTGCATGCCTCGCTGCTGCCCAAGTACCGCGGTGCCGCGCCGATTCAATGGGCCGTAGCGATGGGCGAGACCGTCACCGGCAACACCACGATGCTGCTGGAAGAGGGTCTCGACACCGGGCCGATCCTCTTGCAGCGCGAGATTCCCATCCGCCCCGAACAAACCGCCGCGGACCTCTTCGACATCCTCGCCAACGAGGGCGCGCCGCTGGTCGTCGAAACCCTCGCAGGCCTGGATAACGGCGCCATCACGCCCAAGCCGCAGGACCACGCATGCGCGACTCTCGCGCCGCTGCTTGATCGCGAAGACGGACGTATGGACTTCGCCGCGCGTTCCGCGACCGACATCTTGAACCGGTGGCGCGGATTCCAGCCGTGGCCCGGCGCCTTCACCACCCTTCAGGGCAAAAAGCTCATCGTCCACCGCTTGCAGGTGGCTGCTGCGGCTAAACCCGAGGGCCCTGGCGCGATTGAATTCAACGACGATCGCCTGCTCGTCGCATGTGCTCAACAAACGTGGATCGAAATCACGGAGCTTCAGCTCGAAGGCAAGAAGCGCATGACCGCCTCGGAGTTCCTGCGCGGCGCGGCACTGAAGCCCGGAGAGCGGCTCGGGTAGCGCCATGAGTTCAATCTCCCCGGCGCGCCGCACTGCTTTCGCAATTCTTCTTGCCATCGACAAAGGCCGAGGGCACTCTGACGATTTGTTACGCAGCAAGGAAGTCGCGTCTCTATCGCCACTCGATCGTAACCTTGCCACCGCTCTCGTGCTCGGCACGCTGCGATGGCAAATCGACCTCGACCGGCGCATCCGCCCGCTGCTCAAACATCCCAACGCCAAGCTGGAACCGGAAGTACTGATCGTGCTCCGCCTCGGCGTTTTTCAATTGCTGCACATGGATCGCATTCCCGCGCGCGCCGCGATCGACGAAAGCGTCGAACTCGCCAAGCAGTCCGGTCATCGCTTTGCTTCCGGCATGGTGAATGCCGTCCTGCGCAAGCTGGCCGCCTCGCCCGCAGCCCCCGCGGCGGATTTCAGGCAGGCATATCTCTCGTGGATGGTCGAACGCTGGACGGCTTTTTTCGGCGAAGCGACGACTTGCGCGGTCTGCCGATACGGCCAGGCGCAGCCCGTCGTTTCCATTCGCTTGAACGGCAGCGAAGCAGAAGCCGAGCTTACAGCCGAGGGCGTCGCCCTGCGCCCCGGCGAGATACTCCGCGCCGCGCGCCAGGTCCTCTCCGCCGACGTCACCCACACCGCAGCATTTTGCGAGGGCCGTGTTCGCATTCAGGATGAGGGTTCGCAGCTCATCGCCGAGCTTACGCCCCGCGGAAGGAAGATCCTCGACTGCTGCGCCGCACCCGGCGGCAAGACTCTCATCCTCGCCGAGCGCAATCCTGATGCCCGCATCGTCGCCTGCGAGTCGAACTCCCGGCGAGAGAGGGAACTGCGCCATCGCCTCTCGCCGCTTGGCTCCCGCATCGAGTGCCGACTCGCCGACGCAGCCGCTCTCGAGGATGATGCAGCATTCGACGTGGTTCTGGCCGACGTGCCCTGCAGCGGAACCGGCACGCTGGGCCGAAATCCTGAGATCCGCCACCGCCTGCAACAGGACGATCTGTCGCGCCAGGCAGCGCGCCAGCAGGCAATTCTCCACTCAGCCCTTCGCGCTGTCCGCCCGGGCGGAAGCGTGATCTACTCCACCTGTTCCCTCGAGCCCGAAGAAAACCAGCAGGTCGTCAACGCCGTTCTGTCCGAATCGAAGGACGCGCAGATTGTGTCACTACAGGCAAGGATCGAGGAGCTTCGTACCGACGGAATCCTCACCGCCGCAGGGGCGAACTGCCTCCTGCAATGCATTACACCCGAGGGTTTCCTGCGCCTGCTGCCCGGTATTCTGCAAACCGACGGCTTCTTTGCAGCTCTGCTCACGAAGACTGCTTGAGATTCCGATTCACTCAGCCGCACACACCGCACGCAGCGCTAATCGGATCAAGCTCGCTGCGCATCACTCCGCCGAAAGCCTCAGCTCCGCGTAATCACGCCCCAGCACCGCGCACAGCGCCTCGATCACAAGCTCATGATCCTCGCGCATCGGCAACCCCGACACCGTAACGCTGCCCACCACTCCAGCCCCGCTCACCGCCAGTGGAAACGATCCTCCGTGCGTTGCATAGTCTGCCAGTGGCAATCCCTGGCTCTCATAGATCGTCTGCCCCTTCTGCTTTTCCTTCAGCCCCACGGCATACGAACTGCGATGAAACCTCGCCACCACGTTGCTTTTGCGCCGGACCCACTCCATGTTATCGGGCGTGGTCCCGTCCATCGCTGCATAAAACAGCGGCTGCCCGGAACGCCGGATGTCGATCACCACGGCGAGCCCGCGCTCATGTGCCATCGTGCGCAGCTGCGAACCCAGTTGCCATGCCATCTCCGCATCCAGCCGCAGCAGCACCAGTTCGCGCTCCTGCAATGCAATGCGCTCCAAGTCTTCACTCAGTCCCATTGGGTTCCATCCTCGACCAGCAATCATAACCTGATCGCACCAGCATCTGATCGCGTCAGCCCTCGGCGGCCTCTTCCACCGGGTTGGCTTGCGGAACAATCCCCAGCCGTTCATAAATCGGTCGCATCTCCCGCCGGATCGCCTCGAGTCGCGTGGTGAACCAGATCGATCCCAGGATGCACGCAACTCCGCTCACGAACACCGCGCGCGGCGCTCCAACGGCGTGCGCCATAGCTCCGGCCAGCAGGCTGCCGAACGGCGCCATGCCCACAAATGCCATGGTGTAGTAGCTCATCACACGCCCGCGCATCTTCTCGTCCACCAGCGTCTGGATGATCGTGTTGCTCCCAATCATGCCCTGCATCATCCCGAATCCGGTCACGAGCATCATCAGCATCGAGAGCCACAGAAAATGCGAAAGCCCGAAGCTGATCAGGCCCACTCCGAAAACCGCTGCGGCAATCGGAATCATCTTCGTCAGTCCCCGCACCGAGCGGCGCATCACCATCGAAAGTGCCGAAACCAGCGATCCTACGCCCACCGCGCCCATCAGAAAACCCAGCGTATGCGGGCCGCCATGCAGCACCTTCCCCGCGAATATCGGCATCAGCACCATGAACGGCCAGCCCATTAGGCTCAGCAGCGCAAACAGCAGCAGGATCGAGCGGATCGGCACAGATCCTGCCACATACGTCCACCCTTCGCGTAATTGCGTCAGCATCGACGTCGTGCCGCGTTGCTCATCGCTCGGTGCAATGCGCATCATCAGCAGCGAAGCAATCACGGCGATGTAGCTGATGCCATCCACCAGGAAGCACCATCCCTCGTTCGTTGCCGCAATCAGTAATCCTGCAAGCGACGGCCCGATCAGCCTCGCCGTATTCACCATCGACGAATTGATCGCAATGGCATTCGAGAGATCGGCGCGATCCTCCACCATCTTCACCATGAACGATTGTCTGCCCGGCATGTCAAAGGCGTTGATGATTCCCTGCATGGCGCTCAGCGCCAGTACCTCGCCGATGGTGATGCGATGCGACAGCGTCAGCCAGGCAAGCGCCAGCGACTGCATCATGGCCAGCGTCTGTGTCCACACCAGCACC
>Ga0326727_10002477_pt1 | contig 62772 bp, 46 predicted proteins | sample MB2enrmetagenome_FD_207643 | JGI IMG/M metagenome (GOLD analysis project Ga0326727, IMG submission 207643) | Lab enriched peat soil microbial communities from McLean, Ithaca, NY, United States - MB29MY | ecosystem: Environmental > Terrestrial > Soil > Wetlands > Peat | place: USA: New York...
CCATTGCTGACCGCCGAAGTTCCAAGACGTGGGAGTTCCATCAGCTCCGCCCGCTCCGCCCGCTCCGACCACGAATGTGCCGGCTGAACTCGGCCAACTGGCAACAGGAGTGGCGGCCGCAGGCGGGGCGCTGGCCGCAGGGAGGGTGGCGGGGTTGACGGAGAACAGCAGCCCTTCCTGGAAGGCTATGGACGTGGTGAGGTAGTTTGAACCGAACCCACCCTGCGCAGCAAATGTAAAGTAATACTGGCCTAATGGCGTAAGTCCGCCGATTTCCCATTGGACCTGTCCGACATTCACGGATCCCATATTAACGACATTGGCCCAAGTGTTTCCATTCACGTTGCCGTCCGTGGGTCCCCAGAAGACGGTGACGTTGGCGCTGGATGTTCCATCGCCGGCCTGTGTCAGATTCGCCAGCAAAATGTCATACTGTGGGAGGTAGAAGCTGGCGCCGCTGTTGCTGATCGTCGGCGGGCCAACGGTCTTGAAGGAAACCACGCCCGACCAGTTGGTGGCGTTGATATTTGTGGCGTAGGCGCGCACATAATACGTGGTGGAAAACGGCAGGCCTGAAAGGCTGGTGGAAAGCGCTCCGACGACTTGAGGGGCGGACAGGGTCACACTATGGGCCCAACCGACAGTCGTTTGGCCATGATCGGTGGTGTCATAGTAGAGGGTGACCGAGGTCGAGGCGGAATCGGCTGTGGCCAGAAGGTTGGCATTCAGCGTCGCCGTCCCGCTATTGGGTGTTCCGGGTGTGCCGGTGATCGCGGTAACAGGGCTGGCGGTTACGTAGAGGGAATGATCCACCGGGCCTACTGCGCTAATGCCTTGGGCGTAGTTATTTGCCACGTCCGTCGCTGACAACACGCCCGTATGCACACGCAGAGCTGCCATGGCGCCATTGTAAGAGGAGGAAGTTCCAAGGGCGGGAAATGCGCCAAGCTGGCTGAAAATAACTGGATTGGGGTCAATGGCGGAATTAATGTTGAGGGCACGAGGTGCGCTGTTAGAAAGGGAGCCATCCAGATAGACGCTCAAGGTGGTTCCATCATAAGTTAAAACACTATAATGCCAGGCGCTTAGTGATGGAGCTGCCGCGGACACGGTGCCGGTCACCCCACTGGGAACCCAGGTCAGATCGTTGGTATCGGCGGCACTGCCGGCCCAATAAGCCGTGGTGGAACTGGAGATTTCGCCAGCGTCGCCGCTGGCCGGAGCGGACAAGGTCCAGCCGAAGAGGCCGCGAGGATCTGCCGCGTCGGAGATCTCATAAAACCAGCATTCGACCGACCACGGATTGCTTCCCTGCATCTGTGCCGGTGTGAGGAAGCTGGCGACCATCATTCGTTGGTTGACGGGGACGGTAGGGACGGTTGCGGAAACTCCGTTGTTCGGTCCGCCGCTCGCGTCGGTTTGGAGCACCATTTCGGGAGGATTAGTTTGGGCTGCGGTGAAGCCAGGGGCGGCATAGGCAGAGTTATTAACCGCGTTGAACGCGCCGCTCAAGGTGCCATAATTGATCCAATTGGTGAGATTTGGCCCGGTATCGGCCTGGTTGTTCAAGCCCGACCCGGTGAGGGTGCCGCGGGCGGCGTTGATATCAATGAGCAACTGGCCTTTGACGGTGAGTTGGGCCGGGGCGCTGCTGGTGAGGAGCGCCAAGAAGCAGGGGGCCAAGGCCAGAAGCGCAAACTTCCGGACGAGGCGAAGGGATGGATTGCTCAAACGTGATGGACCGCCCAGCAACCACTGGCGGAACGATTCGGAGGATGTCTCATAATTATTCATAACATTTTTGGCTTTGCTTTCGGTTCTTCTATCGGTTTTCAGTTATCCGTCTATTCGGGGGGCTTCTCACATTTCAGGGTTTGCGGCGAAATGACATATTTTGCGCGTCGAGCGCCGTCAATCAATTTGGCAACATTGATTTGCACTGCTTTGCGGCTTGAATCAGCGTTTGATTCCATTTATACTTGTCTGACCGCTGATGGAACGCGCACTTGCAACGGACACGCCAATAAGCGGCCTGATGGGCGACAGTTCCATGACAATGCCGCTACTTTAAACGTTGTATCTGGAAATGTCTTGGCTTAGAATTACAGAGGAACTGTGAATTTTAACCTCCTAATACAAACGGGGAAAACCGCCACGGATGCGCAGTCCGACATTGCCGATGGCTTGGTAACGATGGAAGAGCTTTTCGATCATATCCGGGACACCGCTTTTTTTCTCAAGGACAGCCAGGGGCACTATGTTGCGGTCAACCAGTCCATGGTCGAGCGCTGCAAGGTACAGAGCAAGAGTGATCTGATTGGGCGGCATGTGCGGGAGGTCTACCCGAAGAGCATGGCGGAGGTTTATGCCCGGCAGGATCAAACAGTGCTCAAAACCGGGCGGGCAATGATGGACCGGTTGGAATTGCACTGGTACGCCAGCCGTCGAACGGGCTGGTGCTTGACGACCAAGCTGCCGTTGCGCAATGCGGCCGGGACAATTGTCGGCGTGGTGGGAATCTCGCGTGATTTGCGAGCGCCGGGCGACAGCGATATGATCCCGGCCCGGCTGGCGAGCGTGCTGGAATCCCTGGAAGCGCACCCGGAAAACACTCATACACCCGGTTCGATGGCGCAGGAGGCGGGTCTGCCGCCGGTGCGTTTTGCCCGGCTGATCAAGAGGATATTCCGGCTGAGTCCCAACCAACTGATCATGCAAACGCGGGTGACGGCGGCGGCGCAATTGTTGAGGGAAACGCGGCGCTCCATTGCGGACATTGCCTACGCCTGCGGTTTTTATGACCACAGCGCGATGACCCGGGCGTTCCGGTCGGCCACGGGGATGACGCCGACGCAGTTCAGGGAATTGGGAAGCGGCGGGACTTGAAGGGGATTGGCGATTTGTCACCCGGCAGACGGCTGTGGTTGACTCGGCTGGATCGCTTTCGGAGGCGGATTGAGGCGGTGGGGCGTTGGAATTGACCCCATTGCTGTCATTTCAAACCAAGACAGGGAGGGGTGTCTTCAGGTATTTTCTTTGATCTACGATGAGGACCGCCGCGATAGGCAAGGAATTGAAGAGAATCGCCGTTATTGATACTCATACCGGCGGCGAGCCGACCCGCGTCGTGCTCAACGGCGGGCCTGATTTGGGCGGCGGCAGCGTGGCCGACAAGCTCATGGTCCTGAAGAGGCACGACGAGTTCCGCTCGGCGGTGGTCAATGAGCCGCGCGGCTCTGATGTGATGGTCGGGGCGCTCCTGGTTGAGCCGCAGGATGCTTCGTGCGTGACCGGCGTGATTTTCTTCAACAATGTCGGTTACCTGGGCATGTGCGGGCATGGGTCCATTGGGTTGGCCGCCACTCTGGCGCACCTGGGCCGCATCACGCCGGGAGAGTATCGCGTCGAGACGTGCGTCGGCGTCGTGACCATCACCCTTCACGCCAATGGCGGAGCATCTGTGGCCAATGTCGCCAGTTGGCGGGCCGCCAAGGCGGCCACGGTCGAAGTGCCGGGAATCGGGCCGGTGACTGGAGACGTGGCGTGGTCCGGCAACTGGTTTTTCCTTGTCGAAAAACATGGGAAGGAATTGTCCCTGGCCAGCACGGAAGCGCTGACAGATTATTGCTGGCGCGTCCGCCAGGCCGTCAACGCGCAAGGTTTCCCGCAGGTTGATCACATTGAACTGTTCGGTCCGCCCGTGGCGCCCGGCGCCCACGCGCGCAACTTTGTCCTGTGTCCGGGCAAGGCTTATGACCGCTCGCCCTGCGGGACCGGCACGAGTGCGAAACTGGCGTGCCTTGCCGCGGACGGCAAATGGGAGGAGGGCGCGTCCTGGGTGCAGGAAAGTTTCATCGGCAGCACTTTTAGCGCCCGCTATCGCTGGCTGGATCGGGAAACTGGAAAAATTATCCCCGTCATCACAGGCGCCGCCTACGTCAATTGCGAGGCCACGCTCTTGCTCGATGACCGGGATCCGTTTTGCTACGGTATCCGAGCGTGAGCCAATCGTGGGACATCATCATTGTCGGCGCGGGAATTGTCGGGGCCGCGTGCGCCGCCGAATGCGCGAGCGCCGGAATGACGGTGCTGGTGCTGGATCGCGGCCCGATGGCGGGCGGGACCACCGGCGCAGGCATGGGGCATATTGTGGTGATGGATGATTCGGAAGCCCAATTCGCCCTGACTTCTTACTCGCGCGCGCTCTGGCGCCGCTTGATTCCCGAATTGCCCGCTGACGTAGAATATGATTCCTGCGGCACGCTCTGGCTGGCGGCGGATGACCAAGAAATGGCTGAAGCGCGCCGCAAACAAGAGTATTACACCCAGCGCGGCGTGGCCGTGGAAGTGCTCGACTCCGCCGGGGTCAGGGATTGCGAGCCGAATCTGCGTTGCGGCCTGGCGGGCGGATTGCTGGTGCCGGATGACGCTGTGCTTTATCCCCCGTGTGCGGCGCGGTTCCTGCTCGAAAAAGCCCGGAGCCACAAGGCGGAGGTGCGCCTGGGCGTCGCGGTGCTTGCATTGCGCGCGGACGGCACCGTGACCATTGGTGACGGCTCGACCCTTTCCGCCGGACGAACGGTCAACGCGACGGGACCGTGGTCGCCCGAGCTAATGCCCGGCTTGCCGGTTCGCAAACGCAAGGGACATTTGGTCATCACTGACCGGCATCCCGGTTTTGTCAAACATCAAATCGTGGAGCTGGGTTATCTGAAGAGCGCGCACTCCGCGGGCAAAGACTCGGTCGCATTCAACATTCAGCCCCGCAAAACAGGCCAGATGCTCATCGGTTCCTCGCGGCAGTTTGACCAGGAAGAAGGAGAGGTTGATTACGCCCTTCTCCACCGGATGCTCAGCCGGGCCTTTGAGTATCTCCCCACCCTCGGCCAGCTATCCGCCATCCGCGTCTGGACCGGCCATCGCGCCGCCACGCCGGACAAGCTGCCCCTCATCGGTCCCAGTCTATTGGGTGACCGCATCTGGCTGGCCACGGGGCATGAAGGATTGGGTATCACCACTTCCCTTGGCACGGGACGTTTGCTGGCGGATTTGCTCCTGAACCGCCCCTCCGCAATCCCCGCTCAACCCTACGCTCCGGCGCGGTTCGCCGATGGAGGAAACCATCATGACTAACCCGCCCGGCGATCCGGTCAGCAATGCGGCTTGCGGCGGCGAGGCGGTTCAACTCCAAGTCAACGGCCAGCCCGTCACCGTGCCGTTGGGAACCGTCGTGGCCGCGGCCGTGGCCCGGGCCGGGGTGACGCGCTTCCGCACCTCGGTAATCGGCCTGCCGCGCGGGCCTCTTTGCGGCATGGGCATCTGCATGGAATGCCGGGTCACCATCAATGGCCGTGCGCACTGCCGCAGTTGCCAGACATTGTGCGAGGCGGGGATGGAGGTGCGGACTGATGAGTGACACTGTGCTTGACTTCGATATTGCGGTCGTCGGCGCCGGCCCCGCCGGCCTGGCCGCCGCCTGCTCCGCCGCTGAAAGCGGACGCCGTGTCGCCCTGGTGGATGATACTCCCTGGCTGGGAGGTCAGATCTGGCGGGGCCAAAAAGGCCGCCCCCGCCAGGCCTTGGATTGGATGCACAGGTTTAAAAACTGCGGGGCGGCACTCCTGGATCGCACCAGCGTGATCGCTGTCCCGCGTCCGGGGCTGCTGCTGGCCGAGCAGGACGACGGCCCGCGCGAAATCCGCTGGGAAAAATTAATACTGGCCACCGGCGCGCGCGAACTGTTCCTGCCTTTTCCGGGCTGGACTCTGCCGGGCGTCATGGGGCCTGGCGGAATGCAGTCTCTGGTCAAGAATGGGTGGCCTGTCCGGGGACAGCGGGTGGTGGTGGCGGGCAGCGGGCCTCTCTTGTTGGCGGTGGCCGCTGGCTTGCGGCATTACGGCGCCACTGTGATATGTATTGCCGAGCAGGCGCCGTGGTCGCGGGTCATGAGATTTGGCCTTGGGCTGCTGGCCCATCCCGGCAAGCTTTGGCAGGGCGCGCAATTCAAGGCCCGGTTGTTGGGCGTGCCTTTCCGATGCGGCGTGTGGCCCGTGCGCGCCGATGGCGGGGAAAAAATCAGCAGCGTCACTCTCACCAACGGCGAAACCACCTGGACGGAGGAATGCGACTTTTTGGCGTGCGGATTTGGCCTGGTTCCGAACGTCGAACTTGCTCTGGCGGCCGGATGTGAATTGCGCGAAGGGTTCGTGCGAGTGGACGCATGGCAGGCCGCGAGCGCCGAAGGCATCTACTGCGCGGGCGAGCCAACCGGGGTGGGCGGGGCGGATTGCGCGCTGGTGGAAGGGCGGATCGCCGGTTACGCCGCCGCCCGGCAGGCGGCGCGCGCGGGAGCGTTGTTTGGCCGGCGCGCCGCATGGCACCGATTTCGCGCCGCTCTGGGCGAAGCGTTCGCTCTGCGCGCGGAACTGGCGGCGCTGGGTGCCGAGGATACGCTGATGTGCCGCTGCGAAGACGTTTCGCTGGGCCAAATGCGCCGCCATGACAACTGGCGCGACGCCAAGTTGCAGACTCGCTGTGGAATGGGTTCCTGCCAGGGCCGCATTTGCGGGGCGGCGGCGAAAGTGGTATTGGGCTGGGGCATGGAATCGGTGCGACCGCCGGTCCTCCCCGCCCGAGTGCAAAGCCTGATGATAAAGGAGAATTGATTGATGCAAAACATCCTGCTCCCACCTTCCAACCGGACTTTGCGTTCCGTTTGGACTGCCGCCGCGCTGGCCCTTGCCGGGCCGGCTTTCACCGCCGCGGCGCAAACTGCCGGTGCGGACGTCCATCCGGTCGCGCTGGCGGCGCAACCGTTGCCGTTGTCTGCCGTGCGCCTGACCGGCGGCCCGCTCCAGCATGCCCAGGAATTGGACGCCAAATACTTGCTCGAGTTGGAGCCTGACCGGATGCTTTATTGGCTGCGCGTCCGGGCCGGACTGACCGGCAAGACCAATAGCGGCTATGGCGGGTGGGACGCTGGCGCGACCCGGCAACTGACAGGCCACATCGCCGGGCATTATCTTTCCGCTGTCAGTTATATGTACGCCGCGACCGGCGACGCTCGATTCAAGGAGCGCGCTGATTACATTGTGTCTGAATTGAAGGAAATCCAGGACAAACAGGGCGACGGCTACCTGGGCGCGCTCATGGCCAATCCTCCGCGCGGAGGGGCCGCCGCCGCCACCAACGCAACTCCCGGCGCCCGCCGGGGCCGGGGCCAGGTGGTGGATGGCAAAGGGCGTTTCAACGAACTTACCAATGGCGTTATTGAATCCGGTGGCTTCGATCTCAACGGAATGTGGTCGCCCTGGTACGTCGAGCACAAAATTTTCGCCGGCTTGCGCGACGCTTATCATTACACCGGAAATCCCGTTGCGCTGGCCGTCGAGATCAAATTTGCCGCGTGGGTCGAGTCCATCGTGGGTCCTCTGACGGAGGCTCAGGACCAGCGCATGCTCCGAACCGAATTTGGCGGCATGAACGAGGTCCTCGCCGACCTTTACCATGACACCGGTGACCGGCGCTGGCTGGCCGTCTCCGACAAATTTGAGCACAAGGCCGTCGTTAACCCCCTGGCCGCGCACAACGATATTCTGGGCGGCGTCTTGGAAGGCACCAACTATGTCGGCCACTTGCACGGCAATACGCAGGTGCCAAAAATGATCGGCGAACTTTCCCGTTACATTTATACCGGCAACCAGACCGATGGAGACGCAGCTCAATTCTTCTGGGACCAGGTGGTCTTTCATCATAGCTACGCCACGGGCGGCCACGGCCACGACGAATACTTCGATCCCCCGGACCAATTGAACCAGTTTGTGGACGGTCGGGATGACGAAAGTTGCAACGTCTATAACATGCTCAAGATGACCCGCCAACTTTTCGCCATACACCCCGACATCCGCTACGCTGAATTCATGGAGACGGCCCTGTTCAATCATGTCCTTGGCTCGATTGATCCCAACGATGGCCGCACCTGCTACATGGTTCCGGTCGGCCGCGGCGTCACCCATGAATACCAGGACATGTTTCGCGACTTTACCTGTTGTGTCGGCACCGGCATGGAAAACCACGCCCTGCACGGCTATGGGATTTATTATCAATCCGGCGATAAACTTTGGGTCAATTTCTACACCCCTTCCACCGCCGACTGGAAGGAACAGGGCGTGAAGCTGGCTTTGGAAACCACCTTTCCCGAAGGCGAATCCGCCACGCTGAAATTCACCCTCCCGTCTTCCAGGCCATTCACCCTGGCCTTGCGCCGCCCTTCCTGGGCAGGCAGGGACTTCAGTGTCAAAGTCAATAATACGGTTATCGCGGATTTGCCTCCGCCCGGCTCCTATGTGGAAATCAAACGGTCGTGGAACAGCGGCGACACCGTGGCCCTGGTTCTTCCCAAGCAGCTCCATGAAGAACCTTTGCCCGACAACCCGCGCCGTGTCGCCTTGCTCTGGGGTCCGTTGGTTTTGGGCGGCGACCTCGGACAGGAAGGGATCAGGCTGGGACGGGGATCCTCCAACACCGTGCCCGTGCTGGTGGCCGCCGCGATGCCGGTGACAAACTGGTTGAAGCCTGTTGCTGGCAAACCGGGCGATTTTGAATCGGTCGGCGTGGGCCAGGGCAAGGACGTGCATTTTGTGCCATTCTATCGTCTGCACGAGCGCACCTACGCCTTGTACTGGGACACTTTCACGCCCGCGGAATGGGAAAAGAAATCCCCCGATTATATCGCCCAACAAGCCCGGGAGGAAAAACTCAAACTGGCCACGGTTGGCTTCGCCCAACCCGGCCAGATGCAGACGGAACGCGACTACAACATGCAGGCGTCCGCCCCGGAGGACAGCTCTGTTGCGCAAACCATGGGACGCGATGGCCGGCGCGGCACCAAGTGGTTTTCCTTCGATCTCCCCGTTGATCCGGAACATCCCATGACCCTGATTTGCACCTACTATGCCGACGAGTGGAACAAGCGGACCTTTGACATCCTGGTGGACGGCCAGAAAGTGGGGGACCAAATCATTGAGGCGCGCGGCGAGCCGAAGTTCTACGATGTCGAGTACAAAATCCCCGCCAGCCTGGTGAACGGCAGGAAGAAAGTCACCGTCCGCTTCCAAGCCACCCAGGGCAACGAAATCGGCGCCGTCTACGGCATACGCACCATTCGCGCCGACGCGGCCAATTGACGGTCCTGCTATTATCAACCTAAACCTGCAAACCACACTATGAACCTCAGACTCGAATCCAAAGCCATTAAGGCCGCGGTTGCCAAACTCAAGTTTCGCACCCAGGCGTTCATTGACGGCAAGTTCGTCAATGCCGTGTCCGGCCAGACTTACGACTCCATCAATCCCGCCACCGGGAAGCCGCTGGCCAAAATCGCGTCTTGCGACGGCGCGGATGTGGACAAGGCCGTAAAGGCGGCCCGCCGCGCCTTTGCCAAAGGGGCATGGGCCAAACGCTCCCCGGCGGAGCGGAAACAAGTGCTGCTGAATTTGGCAAACCTGCTGGAGAAGAATCTCGGCGAACTGGCCCTGCTGGACTGCCTGGATGCCGGCAAACCGATCACCGACTGTTTGACCATGGACGCGCCCGACACCGTGAATTGTTTCCGCTGGCACGCCGAAGCGATAGACAAGGATTATGAAAGGGTCGCCCCCACCGGGCCGGGCAATGTCGCCATGATTGTGCGCGAACCGCTGGGCGTGGTGGGAGCCATCCTGCCGTGGAATTTCCCCATCCAGATGGCTGCCTGGAAGCTCGGCCCCATCCTGGGCACGGGCAACAGCGTCGTTGTCAAGCCGGCGCGGCAGACTTCCCTGAGCGTTCTGCGCCTGGCGGAAATCGCCGCCCAAGCCGGCATTCCCGATGGGGTCCTCAATGTCGTGCCAGGCAACGGCGCAGTTGCCGGCACGGCGCTTTGCCAACACATGGACGTGGACGCCGTCGCTTTCACCGGCTCGACCGATGTGGGGCGGCAGCTCCTTAATTACTCCGCGCAATCCAATCTCAAGCGGGTGGTGCTCGAACTGGGCGGCAAGAATCCGCAAGTGGTGCTGGAAGACGCGGAAGACCTGGATTATGTGGCGCGGCAAGCCGTCAACTGCGTGTTCTGGAACATGGGTGAAAATTGCAGCTCCGGCTCGCGGCTGATCGTTCACCGCAAGCTCAGAGACGAATTGCTGGCCAGGATGCTCAAGATCAGCCAGGAATGGATCGTGGGCGATCCGCTGGATCCGGCCACCAAGATTGGCCCAATGATCGAGGAGGCCCACTTGAAGAAGGTGCTCGGTTACATCGAGAGCGGTAAGAAGGAAGGCGCCCGCCTGGCGCTGGGCGGCAAGCGCACATTGCTCCATACCGGCGGCTATTTCGTCGAAGCCACCATCTTTGATCAGGTCAAACCCTCGATGCGCATCGCCCGGGAGGAGATTTTCGGCCCGGTCCTGTCCGTGCTCACCTTCAACACCGAAGAGGAAGGCATTGCGCTGGCCAACGACACCCCCTACGGTTTGACGGCGTCGGTTTATACGCGGGACGTCAGCCGTGCCCATCGGGTCGCGCGCGCGCTGCGCGCCGGAACCGTCTCGGTTAATTGTTTCTCGGAGGGCGACGCCACCACGCCTTTTGGCGGCTTTAAGCAATCCGGGTTCTTTGGCCGGGACAAGTCAGTTTTTGCCCATTACCAGTACACCGAACTGAAGACCATCTGGATGCAGTTGGCCTGACCGATTCAAGAAAGACGATTCCCAAATGAAAACAAGTTCCCGCAATATAAATCGCAACCGTTTCCGCGGCGTATTCGTCGCGGCGGTGACCCCCATGAAGGGCAACGAGGAAATAGATCTTCCGCGGCTGGCCTCGTTCACCGATGACCTCATCGGCCAGGGTGTTGACGGCCTGGTTCCGCTGGGCAGCACCGGCGAGTATTACGCCCTCTCCGCCAACGAGCGCGAGCGGGTGATTCAGGCCACGCTCGAAGCCGCCGCTGGACGCGTTCCAGTGGTGGCCGGCGCCAACGCCGGTTCCACCCGCGAGGTCATCGCCTATTCGCGACAGGCCGAGCAACTGGGCTGCGACGGGGTGATGCTGGCGGCGCCCTATTACTCGCTGCCGCGACCGGAGGAGTTGTTCGCTCATTTCCGCGCCGTCAACAACTCAATCGGAATTCCCATAATCCTCTATAATTACCCGGGCCGGACGGGCGTGGACATGGCGCCGGAGTTTATCGAGCGCCTGGCCGGGCTGGGCAACCTGCGCTACGTGAAGGAAAGCACCGGCCAGATGGCGCGCATCACGGAGCTGCTCCGCCGGTGCGGCGACAGGCTGGGGGTTTTTTGCGGCTGCGACACCATTGCCCTGGAAAGCCTGATGGTGGGCGCCATCGGCTGGATCGGGGGCGTGGCCAACGTGCTGCCCAAGGCTCATGCCAAGCTTTATGAATTGACCGTGGAACAGAAGAACTTCGAGGCGGCAAAGAAGCTGTTTTTCCAGATGCTGCCTCTGCTCGAATTGATGGAAGGCGGCGGCAAGTACACGCAGTTCGTCAAAGCGGCTTGCGGGCTGGCCGGCCACCCGGTCGGCCCGCCGCGCCGTCCGCTGCTCATCCCCACCGCCGGAGAGCGCGCCCGGCTGCGCAACGCCTTGAAGCTCCTTGAGACTTAGTTCACCCCGGATGCCATGACAAAACTCGACGTTTGCAAAACAACTTGTGTGACAATCATCGGCGCCCTCAGTCTTCTTTCGGCGCCAGTGCCGGCTTTCGCGCAGCACGCGGAGGACGGCAAATTGGACTCGTTTTTCAAATCTTATCTCCAGGAACATTTCCGGCAGCAACCCCTCCAGGCCACCAGCCTGGGCGATCATCGTTTCGACAGCCAGTTGGAGGACATCACACCAAAGGCGCGCGAAAGCTGGTTGGCGTTCGCGCGCAAGACCCTTGAGGAGCTTCCGAAGCAGGTGGATTACAAAAAGCTGTCGCGCGACGGCCAGATTGACTTTGAAATCTTCCGGAACAACTTGCAGACCGAAATCTGGGAAACGAAAAACTTTCATCCCTTCGAGGAGGACCCGCGCACTTATGGCGCTTACATCAGCGACGCCATCTACTTGCTGCTCACCCAGTCCACCCTGCCGAAGGAAACGAACATCGCCAACTGCATCGCCCGCATGGCCCAGCTTCCGCGCATTGTCGCCGAGGCGGAAAAGACCTTGACGCATCCGCCCAAGCCGATTCTCCAGACCGCCATCCTCCAGAATCGCGGCGCGATTGATTTTTACGAAAGCGAACTGTTTCAGTTTGCCGGCGACTCGCCGCAGCTCGGCCAGTTGAAAGCCGCCGCGGCGCCGGTGGCCGCGCTCCTGAAGGATTATCAAAAATTCCTCGAGGGGCCGCTGCTGGCCCGCGCCTCCGGCGAGTGGCGGATCGGCCGCGCGAAGTTTGACAAGAAATTTGAATTGGAAACCGGGGCGGGCATCACAGCCGAGCAAAATCTGGCCGACGCCCGGACGGAATTCACCCGCGTCCGGCGCGACATGTATGACATCGCGCGCCAGCTTTGGAGCCAGTATTATCCGCAAGAACCGCTCCCGCCCGACGACGCGCAAGGCGAGCGCGAAACCATCACCAAAGCCATCAACGCGGTCAACCAGGAACACGGCCAGCCGCAGGATTTGGTGAAGGACGCGCGCGCCACCGTCGAGCGCATCAAGGATTTCATCCGCCAAAAAAATTACGTCCAGTTGCCCGACCCTGATCTTTGCCAGGTGATTGAGATGCCGGAATTCCGGCGGGGCAATTCGCTGGCCTATCTGGACAACGCGCCTCCGCTCGATCCGAATGCCAACAGTTACTACGCCGTCAGTCCGCCACCGTCGGATTGGGATGCGGAGCGCGTAAAGAGTTTTCTGGAGGAGTACAACCATTACATGCTGCAAGTTCTGACCATTCACGAGGCCTATCCCGGGCACTATGTGCAACTGGCCCACGCCGCGCGCGCCGGTTCTCTCATCCGCCGTGTCTATCAATCGGGCGTCTATGTTGAAGGCTGGGCGGTCTATGGCGAGATCACGATGCTCAACGAAGGCTACGGCGGAGGCGATTTGCGGCTGCGTCTCATGCAGTTGAAATTCTATCTGCGCGCGGTGGCCAATTCGATTCTCGATTACCAAATGCACTGCACGCCCATGACGGATGACGAAGCGCTCAAGTTTTTGACCGACGAGGCTTTTCAATCGGAAGGCGAGGCAAGACTGAAACTAATCCGCGCCAAACAAAGCAGCGTGCAACTGAGCACCTATTTTGTCGGACGGATGGCGCATTACCGGTTGCACCAGATGATTGAGCGTGAAATGGGCGGCCAGTTCAGCCTCGCCCGTTATCATAACGCGGTGATTGCCCCCGGCTCGATTCCAGTGAAGTATCTGCCGGAGTTGGTCCGCGCGCAGTTGGGCCTGCCCAATTGATTCCAACCCGTGAAACGATGAACCGGCAAACCCCGCTTTCAGCCGATACCGGACCCGCCGATGGAAAATCCGACCGTTTTCCATCGCAAATCAAATACATCATCGGCAACGAAGCGGCGGAGCGGTTTGGGTATTACGGGGTGGTGGGGATTCTGGAGCTGTACATGGCAAAGAAGATGGGCATGTCCGATGCGCAGGCCACGGAGACGCTGGCCATCTTCGGCTCGGCGGTCTATTTCCTGCCGCTGTTCGGCGGGTGGCTGGCGGATCGCTGGCTGGGCCGGTATTGGACGATCCTGATCATCTCATTGTTCTACTGCATGGGCAACGCCACGCTGGCGATTTTTGAGGGGAACAAAGTGGGTCTGTTTATCGGATTGGCGCTGATCGCGTTTGGCGCGGGCGGCATCAAACCGTGCGTTTCGGCCTTTGTGGGCGATCAATTCGGTCCAAACCAACAGCACCTGCTGACCAAAATTTACGGCTGGTTTTACTGGGCGGTCAACCTGGGCGCAGCCGCCGCCTTTTTTATCGTTCCGATGTTGAAGGATCATCTGGGGTATCGCTGGGCGTTCGGCGTGCCCGGAATTGCCATGGGCTTCGCCACGCTGGTCTTCTGGCTGGGCACCCGGCACTACGTGCGCCTGCCGCCGCTGCGCGGAAAGGATCGGAAGCGCTTGTTCCCGGTGATCTGGTATGCGCTGACGCACAGCAATGAGCGCAAGGCCGGTGAAAAGTTTCTGGACGTGGCGTTGGCGCGTTTTTCACGGGAGGAAGTGGAAGGCGCCAGGGCGGTGCTGGCCATTCTGGTCATATTCGCGACCATTCCATTTTTCTGGGCCTTGTTCAACCAGGTCAACTCCACCTGGGTTTTGCAGGGGAAGAGCATGACGCCCATGTTGCAACTGCGCGCTCCCGGTTATCCGCCGTTTTCCGAGGATGATATCAATGATTTGCCGGGAATGGTCAATGATTTGAAGGGACAATCCAACCGGGTCTCCTCTTTTCTGTGGCAGAGATTGCCCAACCCGGACCAAGCCGCGCTGGCGGGCTATCAGCCGCCATTGCCAGGCACAAACCATCCCGAAGGGAGTAGTTTCTTTTCCAAACTGAAGGAGCTTTTCCGCCAGCCGGCGGGGCCAAACTCAAACCAACTTCAAGTGCAGGGCATTGTTGTTCAAGTTCTCAATAGCGCGAGGGAAGGGCCGTCCGTCTATGAAAGCGCGCGATTCCAAGGGATCTCGTTGCGGCCAGAAACGACGAGCCTTCTACAGCAAAGTCCGACGGGCGCCAATTGGGCCCGCCTCAACCGTTTGCTCCTCGAAGACGCTTATCCGCGGGAATTGTCGCCGGACCCCGGTTCTTACATCCTCACCGCAGAGACTATGCAGGGTTCCGAATCGGTCTTGGTGATGATTTGGGTGCCGATACTGACCTTATGGCTCTATCCGCTGCTGGAACGGAGGGGATTGCGCATCACGGCCCTGCGCCGGATGGGAGCCGGGATGGTGTTGGGCGGTCTGGCTTTTGTGCTTTCCGGGGTGATCCAGACCATCCTCGACCGGGGAATTGCGATGAGCGTACTATGGCAATTGGCGCCGGCCATCGTGCTGGAAGCAGGGGAAGTCATGCTCTCGGCCACGGCGCTGGAGTTCGCCTTCTCCCAAGCCCCGCCCCAGTTCAAGAGCATCATCATGAGCTTCTGGCTGATGACGATTGCCGGCGGTCATTTCCTGATTGCCGCGTTCACCTATTTGAACGACCACTATATCCAAGCCAAAGGCGCGGTCTGGTTTTACCTCTACGCCCTGGTGATGCTGGCGGTTGCCGGCGCATTCATCTTCCTGGCCACCCGCTACCGCGAGCGGCAATGGGTAGCGGCATGACTCTTTAGCAACGACTGCGCGAAGGGAAGGCGGGCTGCGCCTCCGCGCTCACCGCCTCATCAATTGCTCCACTTCATCAGGCTCGATGGGGATTTTTTCCATTAAATCCACGTTGCCTCCTTTTTGCACCAGGATGTTGTTTTCCAGGCGCACGGCAAATCCTTCTTCGCGTATGTAAATGCCCGGCTCGACGGTCAGTACCCAGCCCTCCTGGATCGGTTCCACCGTCAGGGTCAGGTCATGCACGTCCAACCCCAGTGGATGGCCCACGCCGTGCATGAAATACTTGCGAAAGGCCTTGTCATCGGGATTTTGCTTTTTGATCGCCGCCGGCGTCAACAAACCCAGGTCAACCAATTCCTTTTCCACAAACTGCTCTGCTTCCGTCTGCCAGTCGCGCGGCAATTTCCCCGGCGTCGCCGCCTTGCTGACGGCGCGCAGGACCCGCAAAACGGCTTGATAGACCTGCTTTTGCCGCCGCGTAAAACGCCCGCTCACCGGGATGGTGCGCGTCATGTCCGCGTTGTAGTTGGCGTAACTGGCCCCCACGTCCAGCAACAATAACTGCCCTTTCCCGCAAGGCTGGTCGTTCTGCAGATAATGCAGGGCGCAGGCGTTGCCGCCACAGGCGATGATGGGATTGTAGGCGAAATGCCCGCCCCGCCGCAGAAATTCGTGGGAAAACTCCGCTTCCACCTCCATCTCATTGACGCCCGGCTTGACAAAGCGGCACACCCGCCGGAAACCCGCTTCGGTGATGTCGCAAGCCTTCCGCATCAGCGCGATTTCCAAGTCCGACTTGACCGCGCGCAAGCGGTGCAGGAGCGGGGCCAATCGGCGGTAATCGTGCAGGGGATAGCGTTCCTGGACATCGCGGACGAAGCGCGCGTCACGGCTTTGCACCACCACGTTGGCCCGCTTGTGCTCGTTGGAATTGAGATAAACCTGCGCGCACTCGCACATCAGCCGGTGGAAAATCGGCGGGAAATCCGGCAGCCATTCCACCCGCTCCACCCCGGAAATCTCCCGCGCCTCCTCTTTGGTCAGCTTGTGGCCCTCCCACGTTTCCATCAGCGGGTTGGGCTGGCGCAGGAATAGAATCTCGCGCTGCTTGGCCTCGTCGGCGTCAGGGTAAAGCAGGAGCAGGCTTTCCTCCTGTTCAATGCCTGTCAGATAAAACAAGTCGGAGTTTTGGTGCAGCGGCAGGACCGCGTCGCCATTGAGCGGAAGAATATCATTGGCATTGACCGCCGCCAGCGAATTGGGCGGCAGCAATTTCTTCAAATTGGCCCGGTTCAGCCGGAACAATTCCTTGTCAATCGGCGAGTATCTCATTGTCAATCAATCGTCCTTCCTTTCATGTGAGTGTCGTTTTCAGGTTGCCATGTGCCGGCGAATTTGCCCCTCCATCGCCCCGCCTGTCAACCTGGAAAAACGGGCCGGTGGAAGCCCGAATCGTTCGCGACTTTCCGGGGAGCGTGACCGTCTCGGTCGCATGCGTCGGCGTCTCGCCGACGCAACGTTACGCCGCCGACAAGTTCACCCGTTCGATGGCAATTCGTGCGTGTCGCTAATCATCAGGGGGAAGTCAAGGGCTTGGTTTTGGCCCGGACACCGGGCAGGTGGCGGTGGCGGTTTTGGCGGGGTCGCTTTCCGATCGGGCGGTGAGGATGACGACGGCGGAAGGGGATGCGCCCCGGGCGCGGGTGACAAAGACGGGAATGGAGGCGGATTTTCCAAATTCCACGGCGGTCAGGGCGTTGCGCAGTTGCGCGGTCCAGCCTCTGCCTTCCACGGCAACGGTGAGACGGTAAATGTCGTTTTTCAAATAAACCGCGGCGTCCTGGGGATGGAGGTTGGTGGCGGTGTTGGCGGAGACGCCGGTGTTGTTGAGCTGAAACGGACAGTCGGCGGAAAGGCCGGCGAGGGTGACGGGACCGGGACTGTCCACGCCTGCGCCGCGGGTCTGCGGGCCGGCGCCATCGAGCGAACGGACGCCGAGGGTGTAGGAGAGGATGCCCCGGGGATCGCGGTGAATGTCAATTATATAAAAGTGCAGGCGGTTGGGCCTGTCCTCATATTCATATTGACTGCCGGAGTTCAGGCCGGCGTGGAAAAGGGCGTAGTTGAGCTGGCGGTAGTCGGCCGGGGTGCGCATCACGGGTTGGCCCGATTTGGGGCGCTTGAAGTCAATCAGGTTGATGTGATCGGGGTGGGCGTCAATGACCCAACTGAAGAGGTTGAAGGCGTTGGTGCCGCCGGACGTGCCTTCGCGGTTCTTGTTCTTGGCCAGCAGGACGCCGCTGTCCGGGCAGAAGGAATCGTAGCCGATGCGCTGGACGACTTCCAGGGTGTAATTGTTGTAGAGGGGCCGGCCGGGGGAAAGGGCGTTGGTCGCCGGGTCCTCGGCCGGGGTGCGGTCGTGGGGCGCTGCGCCGTCCAGGGTGACGACGATGCCGGCCAATTCGCCGGGATTAGGTTCGACGGCGCGGGCGGTGACGGTGGCGACGGCCAGGCCGGATTGAGCCAGGCCGTCGCGGTTCAGGCGGAGAATTTGCTCATCGGTGACGAAGCCGTTGAGAAGTTTGTTGCGGAGCATGAGTCCGGCCGGCATGGCGGCGCCCTGGGTGGCGGGAACCTTCCACCGGCTGTGCGGCCCGCCGGGGCCGTTGAAGGAGCCGCGATCCATCATGTCCCACGGGCCTGAACCGGCGCGGCGGTAGGGCTGGACGTAGGGATTATTATTGTTGTCACCAATGCCAAAGGCGAAATGGCTCAGTTCATGGGTGATGGTGCCGGAGTTTTCCCCTTGGCGGACGGTGGATTGGCCCCAATGCTGCGCGCCCGCCCGCCACGAAGTCCACGGCACATAGCGGGAGGGCACCCAGCGCGGCAGGTTGGTGTTGGGATTGCCCCATTCCACCGGGATGTCGTCCCGCGTCTCGAACTTCATTTCGCCAAATTCCTGCCAGACGCCCGTTTCGTCGTAGCCGGCGTAAATGCGCAGGACGCAGTCATAGTCGCGCGGGGTCTTGCCGGTGGCAGCGCGCCAGAGGGCGTCGGCATCCCGCTCCGTGTTTCCTGCGGCAACCACTCCGGTGGGGGTGGAGTTGTTCTGGTGATGTTCGTTCAGGCCGTAGTACCAGAAGTTGGTGGGCATGCGGTAGGGGCCGAAGGCCTCCAGCTTGGTGATCCCGAATTGCCCGCGGGATTGCTCCATCCAATAGCCGTTGATGGTATGGCCGTGATTGACGGCGGAGGGCTTGTTGTAGAAATCGGCGTAGAACTGGGCGACTTTCTCGCGGGGCACGGGGTCAATTTGGGGGTTGCCGAAAAGGTCCGAGTGTTTGGGCAAGGTGATGACGAAGGGTTGATCGGGGAAATCCACCGCCACCAGGGCCATTTTGAATTCCCGCTCCGGTTTCAGGGTCGGATCGGCCCAATCCCGACCGGGAATGGGATGATAGTCCGCCCAGGTCATGTCCTGCTGGTCCTGGATTTTCTGGGGATCAATCGGGGCCAATGCCGGGAGGTTCGACCCGCCAAACCACGGGCCGTGGCAGCCGGTTGAGAGCATCAGCAGCGAACCAATCGTCAATAATAAACAATGTTTTTTCATACGCGCTGCGCGGTGGCAAATTCAAATCGCATGGCAGATGAAAAATGCCATGCGATGGTGGAACAGGCAACGTCTATGATGCCCGGCCGGGCGCACCGGATGCATTTCACATTTTTGGGTTCCCCTCTTAATCTTAATCCTAATCTTAATCTTAATCCCCTCCCGTGTTTGAAGATTAAGAGTCAGATCAGGATTAAGATTAAGAAATCGGAAAAGACCGTCCAAAAAAATGAAATGCGCCCCACCGTCCAAACTTGACATGATCCCGCGCCGATTGTAGGCTCGCCACATGAGTTATTCCACTCGCCACCCCTTCTTCGCCATCGCAGGATCAAGAATGTATTCCCTGTTCACGCCTCTCCGCTCCTTTGCCTCGACCTGCCTGGCTTTGCTCCTGGGTTTGGTCGCTCTCGGGTCGGGGCAGACCGCATCGGCCCAGGGAACCAACGGCGCCTCTGCCCCCGCTTCCGCCAAGGCTGGAACATTGCAGACGGCTGGCGAACTGGTCGTCAGCCTGGATGCGCGCGACCCAAGCGCCGGCACCACCAATTGGATTAACAAAGGCATGATGGGCAACTTCGTCCGCATCGGCGCGCCTAAAGTGGCGAAGGCTGGCGGCCAGTCTGCCGTCCAATTTGATGGCAAGAGCGACGCCTATCGCAGTGAGAAGCCGGTCCCGGCCAACCTCGCAGGCGCTCATGCCCGCTCCATTGAAGTGTGGGTCAACAATCCAAGCCTCGACTCGACTGAGGAGTGCATGGTGGCGTGGGGCCATCGCGGCGAGACGCTCGCCAACATGTCGTTCAATTACGGATCGGGCGGCGGTTTCAGCGCCGTCACCCATTACGATCAGGATATGGGCTGGGGTGATGATCCGCCCGCCCCCGGCCAGTGGCATCATCTCGTCTATACTTATGACGGCAAGACCGCCAAAATTTACGACAATGGTCTCGAGCGCGGGTCGGATGCCTTCGAGTTGGCGACCGCCGCCAACACCCGGCTGAACATCGCGGTGGAAAACAGCAGCGAAGGCGAGCCGCTTTTCCAGAGCGAGTTCGACGACAACTGGCCCTTGTCCCTGTCGGGCTTCATCGCCATTGTCCGCGTCCACAGCGGAGCGCTGACGGCGGACCAGGTCAAAACTAATTTCAATGCCGACAAGGCCCGTTTCGGCATCTCCTCGCCGTAACCGGGCTTGTCCGACACCCGGCATTATCGCTCCAGGACACACATGAGGACACGCATGATATCCGGCACAACCCTCACACTCCCGGCCGGAGCCGCACTGCGCATCCGCGCTTGGCTGGCGGCGGGCTGCGCCGCCCTGGCCATTTTCCCCGCCGCCCATGCCGCGGAGGGCGGCCCTCCAGGCGCAAATCTGGCCGTCGTGGCCACAGCCTCAACCTCTTTTGTGTCGGGCCACGAGACCATCACGGCGCTCAACAACGGGGCCGCGCCTGCGAACTCGAATGACAAAAGCCACGGCGCCTACGGCAATTGGCCCCGCACCGGCACGCAATGGGTGCAGTACGATTGGAGCCAGCCCATCACCACGCGACAGACGGATGTGTATTGGTTCGACGACGGCGGCGGCGTGCGCGTGCCCAAAGCGTGCCGGCTGAAGTATTGGGACGGCGCCTCCTTCATCACTCTCACCAATGCCAGCGGCCTGGGCCTGCAGAGAAACCGATTCAATACGACGACCTTTCCAGAAATCACCACCACCAAACTCCGGCTGGAATTGGACTCCGACGGCAGCGCCTCCACGGGCATTCTTGAATGGAGGGTTTACGACACCGGCGCGTCCCCCAATTTCGCCCCGTCCGTTGTGGCCGGTGTGGACCGGGTGGTGGTGCAGCCGGGCCAGACTTACCTTGTCGGCAATGTCAAAGATGACGGCAAGCCGAACCCCGTTCCCACCCTTCTTTGGAGCAAGCAGACTGGTCCGGGTTCAGTCACTTTTGGCGACGCCGGCGCCGGCGTCACCACGGCGCGCTTTTCGCAACCCGGGGCCTACGTCCTCAAGTTGTCTGCGGATGACGGGCAGTTGAGTGCATCCGACACCCTCCATGTCACTGTTAATCCGGCGCCCGCGGCCATGCACTTGGATCCGGTGTGGACCACCCCCTACCAGATCACCAGCCCGTTCTGGCGCAGCCGCGTCAAGAGTCTGATCGTGAACTGGATTCCTTACTGCGCCAGCAAGATCGAAGACCCCAAGCTGCCGGAAGGAGGAATTGAAAACTTCATCCAGGCGGGAAACAAGCTGGCCGGCCGCCCCTTCACCAACCATGTGGGCGCCCCATTCGCCAATGCCTGGGTCTATAACACTTTGCAGTCCATGTGCCTGGCGCTCGAAGTTGATCCGCGGGGCGATCAGGAAATCCTCCAGGCGCAGGCGGCGATGCGAAAAACCATCGGTGATTGGGTTTCCATCATCTTGGGCGCGCAGGAACCCGATGGCTACTTGCACACCCAATACACCATTCAAGGTCACCGGCGTTGGACCAACAAGGCCGACCACGAAGGCTACCAGGCCGGTTACTTTATGGAAGCGGCCATGGCCCATTTCCAGATGACCGGCGGCAAGGATGCCCGGATGCTGGACGCCGCCAAGCGGCTGGCGGATTGCTGGTGTAATAACATCGGTCCCGCGCCCAAGCGGTCTTGGTACGAAGGCCACGAAGAACTGGAGCAGGCCCTGGTGCAACTGGCCAGGTTCATCGAAGACAAGGAAGGCGCAGGCAAGGGCCGGAAGTACATCGAGCTGGCGAAGTTCCTCCTCGATTCCCGCAAGAATGGCGAGGATTACGACCAGAGCCGGCTCCCCGTCACCCGGCAGTACGAAGCCGTGGGCCACGCCGTGCGGGCCGTCTATTGCTACTCCGGCATGGCCGATATTGCCATGGAAACGGGCGACCTGGATTATTACAGCGCGGTGGAATCGCTTTGGGACAACCTCGTCAACAGGAAGTACTACATCACCGGAGGCGTGGGCAGTGGCGAAACCTCCGAAGGCTTCGGCAAGGACTGCTCCCTGCCCAATAACTCCTACTGTGAATCCTGCGCCAGTTGTGGCGAGGTGTTTTTCCAGCACAAAATGCAGATGGCCTGCCAGGACGCTCGTTACGCCGACCTTTACGAGGAAACCCTCTACAATGCGCTTCTGGGCAGCGTTGATCTCGACGGCAGGAACTACACCTACGCCAATCCCCTGGATTCACGCCAGCCCCGCTACCTTTGGCATGTCTGTCCCTGCTGTGTGGGCAATATCCCCCGAACCCTCCTCATGCTTCCGGAGTGGCTCTATTCCAAGGGCGCCGACAGTCTTTACGTGAATTTGTTTATCGGGAGCTCCGTGACGGTGGACCATTTCGCCGGCACCAGCGTCCAGATGGTGCAGGCGACCGATTATCCTTGGAGCGGGGATGTCTCCATCACGGTCAATCCCGCCGCGTCCAAACGCTTCACCGTCAAGATCCGTGTGCCCAACCGCGGCGTCAGCCGGCTCTACACGGCCACGCCCGCTTGCGACGGCATCATTTCCATGGCCCTCAACGGCTCCCCTCTCTCGCCCGTCGTGCAAAATGGTTACGCCGCCATCACCCGGGACTGGAAGGCGGGGGACAAGATAGACTTGGTGCTGCCGATGAAGATCCAGCGCGTCAAGGCCAGCCGCCAGGTCGCCGCCGACGCCGGCCGGGTGGCCCTGCGCTACGGCCCGCTCATTTACAACTTGGAGAGCGTGGACCAGAATGTGGACGCGATCCTCGCTCCAAGCTCGGCATTGTCAACTGAATGGAACGGCCATCTCCTGGGCGGTGTCATGGTCATCAAAGGCGCGTTCGCCGACGGCACGCCGATGATGGCCATCCCCAACTACGCCCGCCTCAACCGCGGTGGCCGATCCATCGTCTGGGTGAAAGATCAATAGCGCGCGCCCCGCCATCTGTTATTCCAGGCCCGTCGTCTGCGGACACTGATCACGCCATGAGATTCCGCCAAATCCGCCATCCGCCATCAGATCACCCCGGCCACTCCGGTTTGTGCGTCGTCCCATCAAACCCTGTCGCAGTCTTGATTTCCGATACATCCGGCCTCAGGCGGGCGATGCGGATGCTCCGGTTTACTACAACCAAGCGGAGAACTTTTCAAATGCGCTAAAACGCATCATGGTTGTATTATTCGGTGCGTCTGCCTGGCAGCCCGGACATTTCTGGCAGATATCGCGGGCAGAAATCGCGTGTCTTGATGAGGGCGGAAGTCTGGCCACTGGGCTGCGGCCATCCCCTGCCTCGCGCGGGTGAGAAATGGCATTTTCCGGCGGGGTCGTATTACGCTGGAATTGGCATAATTGATGTGATTTTGAACCAAGACAGCGCGAAGAAAAAGAGATAGATTGTGCTAATCTGACAACAATTATGAATATGTTAAGATCAAACCGGATGCCGGAGGCCGGCGGGGAATTCAGGAGATCTCCCATGCCGGAAAACGAGGAGCCGCATCGGCGCAAGGGCGGATTTACCCTCATCGAATTGCTGGTCGTCATCGCCATCATCGCGATTCTGGCGGCCCTGCTGTTGCCCGCCTTGGCCAAGGCCAAGCGCCAGGCAATAAAATCGCAATGCCTCAACAACGAACATCAGCAGTGCCTGGCGCTGATTATGTACGGAAACGAGAACCGGGATTTTCTTCCGGATGGTGGTGGCGGTTATTGGGCATGGGACACGGCCATTAATATTGAGATTTTCATGACCAACAACGGCACAACCTATAAGACTTGGTACGACCCCGGCGTGGAACCCAGATTTGGAGATGCCGATTTCCTGGCTCTGTGGAATTATACGTCGGGTTATGGGGTGATCGGCTATGCCCTGACCCTGGTTAACACGGCTTCTTACGGCAACACTATTGGGTCTTATATTTTTAGCACGAACACAAATCAAAAGTTGGGCCTTACCTCCGTTCAGGCCGCCGGGGTGACTTACCCGGTAGTAATCTCCCAGAGGCCGCTGGTTGGCTGCGCCACGCTCTGCTCGGATCCTGGCGCCCCGCCCGACGTGATTAACGGCTACACCGCCCTCAACAATGCGGAACTCGCCTACAATTGGACCGATGTCGAAGGCGGTTACCCGATCCACCACGAAGCTCCTCATTTGACGACACCCAGCAAGGGGTCCATTCCAGAGGGGGGTAATGTCGGGATGTTGGACGGCCATGTCGAATGGAGGCGCTTCCAGATAATGCTTCCGCGCGCGGGCGGCAGCGGTGATCCGATGTTCTTCTATTAAGATATTTGGAATTTCAGATTTGGAATTTGGGAGATAAACTTTCGAGGCCTCCACGTGGTTGTAATGCAGCACGACCGGCGCGAGTACCATGCCGGTCACTCCCGTGAGCCGTTGGCCCGGCAGCTACGCCGGCAGCGTCAGCCAGATGGATGTGTGGATTGTTGACCCGGTTTCAAATGGGAGATCCGGCGCTGTTTGGAAAAGGCTTGCGCCGCGGCCCAGGAACCATAGATTCTCCGCTCATGAGAAAAATCTCCGTGTTCTCCATTGTGATCGGAGCGTTTGGCGCACCCGTGGCTTAGAAATTCTTGTGCCAAAACCAACAAAAGCCGGAGCATGGCTCGCGCGGGGCCTGGTGAATTATGGAAAGCACTTTGGGAGCCGGGAATTCTGGAGGAACAACTTTAATGTAACCTCCCTTGGCGCGGCCATCTCGGTTGTGGACCAGATCTGGATTAACGGGAAAATGACCCTGCCGGAAGTGATTCGTTCGCGGCTGATCGCGACGGTGGTGGATCTGGCCGGTGCGGGCGACGCGATGGTATCCGGGCATGGGGAGTTGCTCAGGCTCTGCAAGATTACGCCGGACACGCCGGATTGGAAGCGGCGGGCGGCGGAATGGCCCGTGATGTTCGTCGGCGTTGCTGCCTGGAACCTTGCGCAATACTTCATCGTCGGCGTCGCCGCCTCGCATTATCTTAGAAGCGTATGTGTCTCGACCGTTGTCGGCGTCGCTGTGCAGGTGGGCGTTTTGCGCGCCAACGCAATCTTGAATAATTATGCGACCGGTGATCCCAAGTTTTGTGAGAACATTTCGGGGCGCTGGAGCAGGATGTTCGGCTGCCAAGTGCTTTCAGCCAGGGCTAAAAGGCGGCTTTATTGGGGCGCCATTGCCGGTCTCAACGCTTTCATGTTTATTAACTGGGCATGGGGTGAGAAGCTGCGCCATGCGGTTCTTGGGCATTAGCGCCTGTGAGCGGCGAATAAATAGTCTTGGCATTCAATAACCAGTTTCAACTTTTTGAAATATCCGTGAAGATAATGTTGAGCGTCCTCGGCGAGGGGCGGGGTCACATGACCCAGGCGATGGCCGTCAAGGCGATGGTCGAAAAGGCCGGCCATCAAGTCGCTTGCGTGGCGATTGGCCTGGGGTCAAATCGAGCGGTTCCCCCGTACTTTTTGGCGGCCATGAGGATGCCCGTCGTGACAATTCCGACGCTCGTCTTTTCCTATAAGGACAACCGAAAGGTCAACCTGCCCGGGACAGTGGCCGGAATCGCGCGGAGAATTCCCGGTTATTGGCGCGGCGGGCGCGCGCTGCGGGCTGCCGTGCGCGAACATCGTCCGGATGTGATCATCAACTTCTTTGAGCCGCTCACGGGCCTTTACGCTCTGACCTGCCGCAGGCGCCCGCCGGTGGTTGCGGTCGCGCACCAATTCATGTTTGGGCATCCGGATTACGTGCGCGCTCCGGGAAGGCGTCTCCAGCAGCTTGGCATGAAGTGGCTCGTCCAACTTGCCGGCGCCGCCTCCACCCGGGTCGCGTTGTCGCTTTATGAAGCCCAAGATTTGCCCGGTCGAAAGCTGACCGTTTGTCCCCCGATTTTGCGACCGCAACTTTTCACTTTGCAGCCCAACCCAAACGGCGCCTTCGTGCTGGTCTATCTCCTCAATCATGGCTACGCCGATCAAATCATCGAGTGGCACAAAAAGCATCCCCGGACTATTCTGCATTGTTTTTACGACAAACCGGATGCGCCGCCCGAGTTCCGCCAGGACGAGACGCTCACGTTCCACCACCTCGATGGCGAGAAGTTCCTTCGCATGATGGCCGAGTGCAAGTACGTCGCCTGCACCGCCGGCTTCGAGTCTCTGGCCGAAGCAGCCTGGCTTGGCAAACCCCTTTTCCTCGTGCCCGTCGAAAATCATATCGAGCAACAAATCAACGCCCTGGACGCGGTCAAGATCGGGCTGGGCCTGGCGGACAGCAGTTTTAATTTCGACCGTCTCGCGGAATTGCCAGACCGCCTGGACACCTCAAAATTCCACGCTTGGATGAGCCGTGCCGACGCGATTCTCCTGCAAACCCTCGACCGGGCGGTCCAGGAGACCCGATCAGCGTGGTCCCGCCCGTTTCATCTATAAGCTTGAATCTTGAGGTTTCCTGGGGAAACATGAGGGCGGCAATCGGCCGCCGGTTGCCGGCAATGGAATCTGCTCAATTACAGACGAATCATTCCCGTGTCGTGTCGCAACCGGAACAAAACGGAAAGTTGATGAGGTTCCCCAACGCTTTTCTATGGGGAACCGCGACGTCGGCTACGCAGATCGAAGGCCACGTCAACAATGAGTGGACTGATTTCGTCGCCCGTGACGGAAATACATGCGGCATCGCCTGTAACAGCTATCATCAATACGCCGAGGACATCCAATGGATGCGCCAGCTTGGAGTCAACACCTACCGGATGGGCATCGAGTGGTCGCGGCTGCAATCCCAGGCGCAAGGCCCCCTCAATCAGGCCGAACTGGCCCGATACGTGGATCAACTGGACAAGCTCAACGCGGCGGGCATCGTCCCGATGGTCGTCCTGCACCACTTCTCCAACCCGCCCTGGGTCAATGCCATGGGTGGATGGACCAATGCCAGAACCATTCCCGCCTTCGTGGATTATGTGACCAAGCTGGCAGCCGCCTTGCGCGATCGAGTCCGCCTTTGGAACACGTTTAACGAACCCGACACTTACGCCTCTTGCGGGTATCTGATCGCTGAATTTCCTCCCTTGAAAAGGGGCCGTTTGGATTCCTTCCGCGCCGTCATCCGCCACATGGCCGAGGCCCACGAACGCGTTTGCCGCGTCATCCGCCAGACTGGCGCCAGCCAGGGAAAGGTCGAGGTCGGCTTCTCCAAGTATTGGGCCTATTTCCAGCCCTACCGGAAGTTCTGGCCGTGGGATGCCCTGCTCGCCGCCTTCATCCATTCGCAATTAAACAGTTTCGTAGTGCGGCGCTTTGTCGGCGGGGCGGGGAAAACAGCGGCCACGTTTCTGGGCGTTAATTACTATGGTCGTGTTCGTTTTAAGCATCTTCGGCCGCTGGTGCCGACGTTCGGTTTATCCCGCGATGAACTGGCGCGCATGGGCGTTGCATGCGACGATATGCTGGAACGCCATCCGGCGGGGCTGGAATCTGCCTTGCGGGAATTGCACCAACGGTGCCGTCTCCCGATTTACATCACCGAGCACGGGTCCTCTTCGACGGACGAGGCCTTTCGCGAGCGTGATTTGCGGGATACCCTGGCCGCCTTGCATCGCGCGATGGAGCGGGGCGTTGATGTGCGAGGGTTCTATTACTGGTCGCTGCTGGACAACTTCGAGTGGCAGTTCGGTTACTCCAAGAAATTTGGATTGCTCAGCGTGGATTTCAACGACCAACAGCGTTCCCGCACGATGAAGCCTCTCGGCCGCATTTATCGTAAAGTCTGCCTGCAGAATTCAATAGGCTCTTAATTGGGAGAACGATCGGGTTCGGAGAGAATCTACACGCTTTTAACGCGCCCGCCCTGACCTCGGCGATGGATTTTGGACACGTCTCACCTCGACAACTCTGTCGAATAGCGTCCAGAAGGTCGTGAGTTCAAATACGGAATTGCAGGGCTGAAACTTTTTTCCTTTACTTGCGGGCGTTGCTCGCGCAGAATGCGCGTGCGTCAGAAAACCATTGGGCTTTAGTCGAAGTCCCAGATAACGCATTATGAGTAAGCTTGACAATACCGTCGATGAGCACTTGAGGGCTATCGAAGCGAGCTGTCCGCGTTTGCTCTACGCCTTGCACACCACCTTGGAAGCAGTCTGGGGCGAGATCATGAGAATGGAATTGGCCTGCGCCGGTTTGGAGATGGCCTGCTCCGCTGGCGATGACGAATCCTCCCCGCTGCGCGAAATCACCAACCTCGTCGAGGCGCTGCGTCGCGAAATGTCCAAAGACGGGCTGATGGGCGCCGAGGAATTGGCCGCCTGCCGGCAGGACGTGTCGGCCCTCCAGCGTTGCATGAACCGGTTGCGAAACGCCTTGGCTGGAGAAGGCCCAACGAACGTAATGGGCCAGTCGCCGCGGGATTCGAAAGTGGAAACCGACGGCCTGCTCTCCCCTGCCCTCTCCGCCAGAGCAGGAGTAGGAGATGCCCAGGACCGGCCCGCCGTGTCTGCCGGGTTGGCAAAGAACAAGCGTCGCCTCAGTACTTGCGTCTTTTACTGCTCGAACAATTTGGACGCAGGCCGGATGGCCGGTTTCTGGGGAGATCTGGGCGGAGACATGGTCAAGACCATCGGTCTGCCCTGCTCTGGAAAGGTGGATGTGCCCTACCTGATCAAAGCTTTGGAAACGGGCATGGACGGCGTGGTGGTGGTGGCTTGCAAGACCAAGGAGTGCCGTCACTTCGAAGGCAGCTTGCGCGCCCACAAACGCGCCCAGGCAGTCGAATCGTTGCTCGAGGAAATCGGATTCGGAGCGGGACGCATGGCCGTCGTCGAGTGCGCGCCAGGAGGCGCCCAGCAGGCCTGTAATGAAATCAAGCATTTCATCGAACAGGTCAGAAGTCTGCCGCCTAATCTCACCCCCGGCGGCGCGATGAATACACAGGAACGCATGGTTGCATGAAAGCAGACAGCCAACTCGCCAGAAAAATCGAAAACGGAGAGTTCATCCTCACCGCCGAACTCGCGCCGCGGACGACCGCGACTCAATCCGCCACGGAAGCGGCCTTGAAATCCTTGGGCGGCAAGCTCACCGCGGTCAACCTGGGCGACAACCAGCACGGGGTGGCAATGTCCTCCCTGGCCGCCTCGGTCGCCGCGCTTAAAATGGGCCTTGAGCCGGTCCTGCAAATGGTCACCCGCGACCGGAACCGCATCGCCCTCCAGTCCGATTTGCTGGGAGCCGCCAGCCTCGGCATCAAGAATGTGCTTTGTTTGTCCGGCTATCACCAGACGCTGATCGGCTGTCCGGAAGCCACCAACGTTTTCGACATTGATTCCACGCAGTTTGTCGCCATGACCACCCGGATGTGCGAGCAGGGCTTGCTGGCCGACGGCACCAAGATTGACGGGCCGTTCTCGATGCTGGTGGGAGCGGTGGCCAACCCTTTCCTCAAACCGCTCGAACTCAACCTGCTCAGGCTCCAAAGCAAAATCGAGGCGGGCGCCCGGTTCATTCAAACCCATCCCGTCTTCGACCTCGACGCCTTCAGCCAATGGCTGGAGGCCGTTCGCCAAGCAGGGTTCGCCAAGAAGGCCGCGATTCTGGCCGGCGTGTTCCCCCTGGAAAGCATAGCGGAGGCCCGGAAGCTGCGCGAGACCCATCCCGATTTCTACGTGCCCGACGATGTGATGAAGATGCTCCCCGCCGATGGCAACGGCGCCGGGAAGATCGGCCGGGCGATGTGTGCGGAAACCATCAAAAAACTCAAGACGATGGAAGGTGTGCGCGGAATTCATATTCTCTCGGGTGGCAAAGAAGCCGTGGTGCCGGAATTGCTTGCCGCTGCTGGGCTGTCGTGACCGGGAGAACGCATGCCTGAAAAATATCACATCAAGACACGGCCAGTGCCGCCGCGCGGCCCGCGCATCGGCAAACATGGCGTGGTGGACTGGCGGGAGGACTGCGCCCGGTGCCATAATTGCGTCAAGAAGGCCTGCGTCTATGATCGCTACCGGCAGGAGGCCGAGTATATTCGCAACCTGAGCACGGTCGAGGCGCTGTTCTTCGAGTGCATGGGCTGCTTCTCCTGCGTGCAGGATTGCACCAAAGGCCTCCTGTCCCTGTCCATCAATCCCGTCTATGAAGGCCTCGGCAACAGCTACTGGAAACCGGACCTCATCAAGACCACCTGGCTCCAGGCGGAAACCGCGAAGATACCGGTTTCGGGCGCGGGCTACCGGGGAGCGTTTTCCGGCCCGGGTTTCGACTCGATGTGGACGGACATGTCCGAAATTGTTCGTCCGACCCGCGACGGAATTCATGGCCGGGAATACATCAGCACGGCCGTTGATATCGGGCGCAAGCCTCCATTCCTGAACCTGGACGGCAGGCTCGTCACGACTGAGTTGCCTCCCCTGGTTTCGATCCCGATGCCGCTGATTTTCGATCTGAGTTCGCCGGCCCATACTTTGCCGCAGCTCGATGCCGCGATCGAACAGACCGCCGCGGCGACCGACTTGATCGCGATCCTGGATGCCCGGCGCCAGCCGGCCACCGAAAAGAACCTGCGTCATATCGCGTTTTATCTGGGTCCGGACAGTCCCCCGGTGCCGGCCGAGGTGCTGCGCAAGACGCGGCTGGTGGAAATCGCGGACAGCCCCGCGGTGATCGGACGCATCAAGGCGCTCAAGAAAATCCACCCCCAGATCGTCGTCGCGGTCCGGGTCGAGTTGGCCGCCGCGGGCGTCGCACGCGCCATCGAGCTGGCCGGGTTGCCGGAGGTCGAGGCGATACATGTTGTGGCGGATGAAAACGGCAACGAAATCGGCGCGCCATCGCCGCGCTTTGTCAAGGACATGCTCCGCCAGATCCATACCACCCTCATCGAGAAAGGAATCCGGGATGAAATCACCCTCATCGCCGGGGGCGGCATCGGGCTGCCGGAACACATGGCCAAAGCCATTATCTGCGGCGCGGACGTGGTGACCATCAATCTGCCCTTGCTCATTGCGCTGGAATGTCATCTGTGCGAGAGCTGCAAACCGGGCAAGCCGTGTCCAGCCAGGCTCGAGTCCTTTGATCGCGATTTCGCCGTGGGCCGCATGACCAATCTAATCGCCGCCTGGCACGACCAGTTGATCGAAGTGATGGGGGCTATGGGCATGCGCGAGGCGCGCCGGCTGCGCGGCGATGTCGGACGCGCCATGTTCTTTGAGCAACTTGAGGAGGAAACATTTGGCAAGCTTTATGGCACCAGAAAGAAGCATTAAAGATTTACTGCCCGAGAACACGCTCAAGACCCGCGTGCCGCAGGAACAAGTCGAGCGAGTGACTCGCCCGGCGCCGTCGCGCTACCGCAATGAGATCGCCAAGTACATTGTCCATCGCAGCCAGGATTGCCGGCGCTGCGGGAAGTGCGCGGAGGTTTGTTCCTGCCACGTTCACGTGCGCAACCCCGGCTTCAAGTATTTCGGCGAGCCGCTCCATCACTTGTGCATCGGACCGGCCTGTGAGAAGACCGGGCGCTATTGCGTGTCGCATTGCCCCCAGGGCGCGCTGCAGGTGCGGGAAAATCCGATGTGCCAGGCCCTGGGCGATTGTCGCTGGTCCAGCGATCTGATCCTGGCGACCTGGAAGATGGCGGAAACCGGCGAAGTGCCGGCGGCAGGCTACGACTACGATTATGAGTGCGGCCGTTCCGGCGGAGGTTTCGACCGGCTTCGCTTCAAATTCCCCGCCCGGCCGCCTGTCGCCCTGCGCCCGGAGCAAATTGACACCAGCCTCCTGCTCAACAAGCGCGGCGATGGCCGGCCCAAGCTCACCATTGATGTGCCTTGGTATGGCGGCGGCATGTCCTTCGGCTCGGTGAGCAATGTCACCCAGTTGTCCAAAGCCCGCGCGGCGGTGGCGTTCAATACCTTCACCTGCACCGGCGAAGGCGGCTACATGGAGCGGATGCGGCCCTATGACGATCATGTCATCACGCAGGTGGCGACGGGCCTGTTCGGGGTGCGCGAAGAAACCATCCAGCGTGTGCCGATTGTGGAGTTCAAGTACGCCCAGGGCGCCAAGCCGGGATTGGGCGGGCACCTGTTGGGCGACAAGGTGACCCTCAGTGTGGCCCGGATGCGCGAGGCGGTGGTGGGTTTCTCCCTCTTCTCCCCGTTCCCATTCCACAGCGTCTATTCCATCGAAGACCACATGAAGCATATTGACTGGGTCAAGCACGTCAACCGGCGCGCCTTGATCTCCACGAAAGTCTCAACTCCGACGGACGTGGATATGGTGGCGGTGGGCAGTTACTCCGCCGGCACTCATATTGTCCACATTGACGGCGGCTATGGCGGGACCGGCGCGGCGCCGGACATCGCCAAGAAGAACATCGCCATGCCCATCGAATACGCCATCGGCAAGGTCCACCGTTTTCTGGCCGATGAAGGGGTCCGGGACAAGGTGGTCCTGATTGCCAGCGGAGGCATGCGCTCGGCCTACGATGTGGCCAAGGCCATTGCCCTGGGCGCGGATGGCGCGGTCATCGGCACGGCGGAATTGGTGGCCCTGGGCTGCGTACGCTGTAGCCGATGTGAGAGCGGACGCGGTTGTCCGCGCGGCATCGCCACGACCGACCCCGAGCTTTCCGAGAAGATGCAGATTGATTGGGGCACGCAGCGGCTCATCAACCTTTACAGCGCCTGGCGCAACGTGCTTGTCTCGATTCTGCAACGCCTCGGCCTGCGTAGCGTGAGCGAACTGCGCGGACGGACCGACCTGATGATGCACCTGGATTACAACAACGACGCGGCGAAAACCTCATGAACGGTGAATTGATAAAACGTCTGGCCGATTCCAGAAGACGCCTGGCCCAGTCTCTCAGCTACTCCTCGAGCCTGAAGAAGGAAGCCGAGGAAGGGGGCTGCGGCGTCGTAGGGTTCTGTTGCAGCGAGCCTGTGCCGGGCAAGCATATCTATGAACCGTCCCGCCAGATGCACAACCGGGGCAATGGAAAGGGAGGCGGCATCGCCGCGGTGGGATTGGTCCCCGGTCAGCTTGGGGTCAGCCGCGAAATCCTCGACAGCCATTACCTGCTGCACCTGGCGTTCATTGACCCCAAGGTGCGGCCCGAAATCGAGGCGCAGTTTATCACCCCGCACTTCGACATTGCCGCCACCGGCCAGCTCGACCAGGTCGAAGACTGGAAGTCCGTGCCGGGGCTTGAGGTGATGCCGCCGGCGGTCAGCCGCTATTTTGTGCGCGTCAAACCCAAGGTGTTGGACGCCTTCATCGCCCGGAACAATCTGCAGCCGCTCGGCCGCGAGGAGGCGGAAGCCGAGTTTGTCAACCAGAACAGCTTTAGCCTCAACCAGAAATACTACGCCTCCCTCGGGGAGAAACGGGCCTTCGTGCTCTCGCACGGGCGGGACATCATGATCCTCAAGGTCGTCGGCTTCGCCGAAGCAATTGTCAAGTACTATAAGATCGAGGACCTGTGCGCGCACGAATGGATTGCCCATCAACGTTTCCCGACCAAGGGCCGCGTCTGGCACCCGGGCGGCGCCCATCCGTTTGCCGCCATTGACATGGCCCTGGTCCATAACGGCGACTTTGCCAATTACCATTCCGTCAGCGAGTACCTCAAGCAGCGTCAGATCTATCCCCAGTTCCTCACCGACACCGAAGTCTCGGCCCTGCTCTTCGATTTGCTGAGCCGGACCTACCACTATCCGCTGGAATATATCATCGAGGCGCTGGCGCCCACCACGGAACTGGACTTTGACCGTCTCGACGCGGAGAAAAGGAAGATCTACCGGGCCATCCAGGCCACGCATATCCACGGCTCGCCCGATGGTCCCTGGTTCTTCATCATCGCCCGCACGCTCGCCCGGGAAAAGCAGTTCCAGTTGATGGGCATCACCGACACCGCCATGCTTCGGCCGCAGGTGTTCGCTTTCTGCGACGGCCCGGTGCAGGTGGGCCTGATTTGTTCGGAAAAACAGGCCATTGATGCCACGCTGTTAAGCTTGTCCAAGGACGACAAACGGATTTGCCCGGTGGCGGACCGCTACTGGAACGCGCGCGGCGGCAGTCACAACGATGGCGGGGCCTTCATTTTCAATCTGCAAAAGGATGCCGCCGGCAAGATGCGCATCACCTGCACCGACAAATTCGGCAAACCGGTTCCCATGCCCGGAGGAAAGGAATCGTGCGATTTTTCGCGGGAATTGCCGAAAGCGATTGCTGACGCTGCTCCCGCCGAGGGCGGCATGGCCGCCGGCGTTCCCGCCCTGGAGATTTTCGAAACGATGCGCAAGCTCGTGCCGCAATGGACCTTTGATGAGTTTCGCCTGGTCTGCCGGCAGATCACCCACCAGGCGAAAGATCCGTCCAAGACCGCCACCGCGATTGAGGTTCTCACCCTGCTGAACGACCGGATCTACTCAACCGGCGCCAAAAAGCGCAGCCATCTGCTCCACATTATCCATAACGAGTTGAACCTGTTGTTCAGCCATCTTCCCAACTTCGGCTCGAAAGATGCCGGAAAGAGCGCCTATCGTCTCATTGATTTCGAGTCCCGCCAGTACCTGCGCAAACCGCAGGAGAACGAAACCACGCTGGTGATTGACACCGCGCACTTTCCACCGGAAGGCGACGATTGTGACGCGGCATTGCTCGTGGAGGCCTACATGATGGGGTGGCGGCACTTCATCAGCTTCAATTGTATTGGCCAGCGATTTATCGGGTGCGGGCTGGGGCCTGATACGCAGGAAGTGACCATTGACGTGTATGGCAGTAGCGGCGACTACCTGGCCTCCGGCATTGATGGACTGACGATTACGGTGCACGGCAATGCGCAGGACCAGTTGGGCCAGATTATCAAGGAAGGCAAGCTGGTCATTCACGGCGACGTGGGCCAGACCTTTATGTATGGCGCCAAAGGCGGCTCTGTCTATGTGCTCGGCAACGCCGCCGGCCGGCCGCTCATCAACTCCGTCGGCCGGCCCAAAGTCATCATCAACGGCACCTGCCTGGATTTCCTGGCGGAGTCTTTCATGGCGGGCGACCCTCATAACGGCGGCGGGTTCGTCATCTTGAATGGCGTCAAGTTTGACGACGACGGCCACTTGGTTCCTCTGCCTGAACCTTATCCCGGCAGCAATCTGTTCTCCCTGGCTTCCGGCGGAGCCATTTTCGTCCGCGATCCCAACCGGACCTTGATCGGACAGCAGTTGAACGGCGGCAAGTTTGCCCGCTTGACCAATGCCGACTGGGAACTGATCCTCCCGCTGCTTGAGGAGAATCAGCGGCTGTTCGGCATCACCATCAGTGACCTCTTGACCGAAAATGGCCGGATGCGCAAACCCGCCGCCGTCTATCGCAAGGTCGTTCCCGCCAGCGTTGCCGCCCTGGTTGAGCAAAACACCGACGACGCTGAAGCGGGCCTCGAAGAGGTGGCCGCCAAGTAACCGGAGAACCTCCCGTGATGACCATCGCCAAAAAGAAAACCGGATCCGGCTTGAAGAACGCTGTGGAGCAAATCTGCGGCGTGGATCTGAGCGTCTGCTTCCAGTGCAAGAAATGCTCCAGCGGTTGTTCGGTGGCCAGGCTGACCAAGTCGCGGCCGTCCGATCTGATGCGCCAACTGCATCTCGGCGCCGGCAACGAGCTTTTGGAGAGCGATCTCATCTGGACCTGCGCCTCGTGTGAGATCTGTTCCGCGCGCTGTCCGATGGAGATTGATGTCGCCGCCGTCATTGACGCCCTCCGCCTGCTGGCCCTCCAACGCGGCGCGTCCACACCGGCCGGCAATGTGCCCCTCTTTAACCGGGCTTTTCTGAAAACGGTCGAAAGGTTTGGCCGCAGCTATGAGATGGGGATGATCGCCGCCTACAAAATTGGCACGGGAAAATGGATGAACGATGTGGAGAAGTTTCCAACCATGCTCAAGAAACGGAAGATTGCTTTGCTGCCTCCCCGGGGTGGCGACCGGAAAACCGTCCGTCGCATCTTCAAGCGCTCCAAACAGAATAAAGGACCCCAAGCATGAGGTACGCCTATTTTCCAGGATGCTCGGCTGAATCCACCGCCCGCGACATGCACCAATCCACCTTGGCGGTGGCGCGCGCACTGGGCATTGAGCTGGTTGAACCCAAAGGCTGGACCTGTTGTGGCGCGACCGCCGGCCACCAGACCGATCCGTTCCTGGCTGTCTCGCTCCCCGCCGCCAATCTGGCCAAAGTCCATGACCTCAAACTGGACATGGTAGTCAGTTGCGCCGCCTGCTTCAGCCGCATGAAAGTGGCCAACCACGAAATCACCGCCCATCGTGGCATGCGCGACCAGGTCGGCCAGGCCTTGGAGCGCGATTACGACGGCTCGGTTAATGTCCGGCATTTCCTCGAAGTGCTCTTGGACGATGTCGGCCTGAAGACCGTCTCCCGCGCCGTTAAGAAGCCCCTCAAGAACCTCAAGGTGGCCTGTTACTACGGCTGCCTGCTGGTTCGTCCGCCCAAAATTTTGAAATTCGACAACCCGGAAAATCCGACCTCGCTCGACCGCCTGGTCAAAGCGTTGGGCGGGCAAAGCCTGGACTGGCCGGGCAAGGTCGAATGTTGCGGCGGCGGGTTGTCGCTTTCACGAACGGATGTCGTGGTCCAGCTCACGGATTCGATTCTCGACATGGCCTGCCAGGCCGGCGCCGACTGCATCGCCGTCAGTTGCCCGATGTGCCAGGTCAACCTGGATTTGCGCCAGCAAGATATCAACAAACAAACCGCCAAGAACTACCACTTGCCCATCCTTTACATCACCCAACTGGTTGGGCTTTCTCTGGGGCTTCGCCCCCACGAACTCGGCCTCGAGAAGCTGATGGTTCCCGCTTCGGCGGTTTTGGAGAAGACAGCGGCAAACTGATATGAGCAAATCTGACGACAAGAAAATTGGCGCGGTGCTGGTGCAGGGCGGCGGCATCGCCGGCGTGCAGGCCTCGCTGGATCTGGCCAACAGCGGCTTCAAGGTCTATCTCGTCGAGCGCGACGCCGCCATCGGCGGCATGATGGCCCACCTGGACAAGACTTTCCCGACCGGCGATTGCGCCACCTGCATTGTCTCGCCCAAACTGGTGGAGTGCGCGCGCAATCTCAACGTCGAGATCCTGACTCTCTCGGAATTGGCCGGCCTGAAGGGCGAACCGGGGCATTTTCAAGCCACCGTCCGGCGGTTTCCACGATTTGTTGACGAGGACAAATGCACCGGCTGCAGCGAATGCACTCAAGCGTGCCCCATAGACATTCCGGACGAGTTCAACCGCTGCCTCGGCACGCGCAAGGGGATCGCCAAGCTCTACGCTCAGGCCACTCCCAACATCTTTGGCATCCTCAAACACGGCCACGCGCCCTGCAAGGTCAAGTGCCCGGCCAGGGTCAACGTCCAGGGCTACGTTCAGCTCATCAAGAAGAAGGAATACCTCAAGGCCGTCAACCTGGTCCGACAGAGAAATCCCCTCTCCGCCATCTGCGGCCGGATTTGCACCCATCCCTGCGAATCCGTTTGCACCCGCGGCAAGGCCGATGATCCCATCGCCATCCGGCTGTTGAAACGGTTCGCTTCCGACCAGGAAATCAAAATGCTGGCGGCGGGGAAAATAACTTTGCCGGAAGAAAAATCCCCCGCGCCGGACGCGAAAAAGGTCGCCGTGATTGGCGGCGGCCCGGCCGGATTGACCGCGGCGGCCGACCTTGCCGATGCCGGTTTTGCCGTCACCGTCTTTGAAGCCCTCAGCGCCGCCGGTGGCATGCTCCGCTGGGGCATTCCCGAATACCGGCTGCCGAAGGACATTTTGGACCATGAAATCGAACTGATCCGCCGCAAGGGCGTCAAGTTCGTCTATAACTGCCGCATCGGCGAGAACATCACCTTCCCATCGCTCCGCCAGGATTATCAGGCCATTTTCCTTTCCGCCGGCGCTCAGAAAAGCCGCAATCTCCGCATCGAAGGTGAACAAATCAATGGCGTGCTTCATGGCGTCGAATTCCTCCGCGACGCGGCTTCGGCCAAGAAGCCGGCGGTCAAAGACCGGGTCCTGGTGATTGGCGGCGGCAACGTGGCGGTGGACGTCGCCCGCACCGCCCTGCGCCTCGGCGCAAAGAAGGTCGAAATGGTTTGCCTCGAAAAGCGCGATGAAATGCCCGCCTACAAGGAAGAAATCGAGGCCACGCTCGCCGAAAACATCACCATCCGCGATGGATGGGGCCCCAAGCGCATCACGGGCAATGGTTCCGTGACCGGCCTCGAAGTCAAACGGTGCCTCCGCGTCTTCGACGATCAGAAACGGTTCAGTCCCGCCTTTGACGAAAACGACCTGGCCACTCTGCAAGCCGACCAGATCATTGTGGCCATCGGCCAGATGGTGGATGAGCAGTTGGTCGGGCAAGTCCCGGTGGTTAGCGAAAGAGGCTGCTTCAAGACCGACCCCATCACCGGCCAAACCTCTGTCCCCGGCGTTTTCGCCGGCGGCGACAATGCCTCGGGGCCTGCGTCGGTGATTGATGCGGTCGCGGCCGGCAAGCGGGTCGCCGAATCCATCGAACGCTTTTTGACCGGCAAGGACCTGCTGGCTGCCCGTTTTGAAAGCACGCTCAATCCCATGCCCGAGGAGCTGCTGCCCGATACTGGGAAAGTCGCCAAGAAGGACCGGCCCCATGCCGCCGAACTCCCGCCGGCCAATCGTCTGACAAACTTCCACGAAGTCGAAACAGGGCTGACCGAGGAGCAGGCGTTGGCCGAGGCGGAGCGTTGCCTTAACTGCGCCCTGTGTTCGGAGTGCAATCGGTGCGTCGAAACTTGTCAACAGCACGCCATTGACCACGCCATGAAGGAGCGCACGGTCACACTCGACGTGGGCGCCGTCATCCTCACCCCGGGCTTTGGCGAATTCGACGCCAGACGAAAAGGCGAATTCGGTTATGGCCGCTATCCCAACGTCGTCACCAGCGTTCAATTCGAGCGCATGCTCTCGGCCGCGGGGCCGTTTGAAGGCCATGTCATCCGGCTGTCCGATGGCCGCAAAGCCCAGCGCATCGCCTGGATCCAATGCGTCGGTTCGCGCGATTCGGCTTGCGGCAATGATTATTGCTCCTCCGTATGCTGCATGATGGCGACCAAACAGGCCATGGTGGCGGGCGATCACGTCGAAGGCCTGGACGCGACCATCTTCTACATGGACATCCGCGCCCACGGCAAAGATTTTGACCAGTACTACGAGCGCGCCAGGGCGCAGAAAAACATCCATTACGTCAAGAGCATTCCGTCGCGCATTGTTCAGATCCCCGGCAGCAAGGACCTGCGCGTTCAATTTCTCGATGGCAACAGCCGGCTTCAACAGCAGGATTTTGACCTGATCGTTCTGTCCGTCGGCATGGAACCGCCCAAATCCATGGCCAGGTGCGCTGCCGGCCTCGATTTCAAGCTGAACGACTTTGGCTTCTGCCTCACCGACCGCCTGGCCCCATTATCCACCTCCCGGCCGGGCGTCTTTGTCGGCGGCGCCTTCCAGGAGCCAAAGGACATTCCCGAAACGGTGACCCAGGCCAGCGCCGCCGCCTCCATGGCCATGGAGATGCTGGCGCCCGCGCGCAATACGCTGATCACCAAAAAGAGTTACCCCACCGAGCATGATGTCGCCGATGAACCAGTGCGGCTGGGAGTCTTCGTCTGCCACTGCGGCATGAACATCGGCTCGGTCGTGGACGTCGAGCAGGTCGCCAAAATCGCGGCCAACCAGCCGGACGTCGTCCTGGCGACTCATACCATGTTCACCTGTTCCGATACGAGCTTGTCAAACATCAAGGATGCCATCCGCGAGCATCGCCTCAATCGTATCGTCGTCGCCTCCTGCACCCCGCGAACGCATGAGCCTTTGTTCCGTGAGACCTTGCGCGAAGCGGGCTTGAATCCGAATCTCTTCGAGATGGCCAACATCCGCGACCAGTGCTCCTGGGTGCATTCCGCCGTGCCCCAATCCGCCACCGAAAAAGCGGTGGAACTGGTTCACATGGCCATCGCCCGGGCCAGGATGCTTTCGCCGCTGGAAGGCGCGACACTGCAGGTTGACCAGACCGGCTTGGTCATCGGCGGCGGCTTGAGCGGCATGACCGCGGCCCTGGCTCTCGCCAATCAAGGATTTCCGGTCCATTTGGTCGAACAAACGAATCGTCTCGGCGGAACCCTGCGCGAAATTCACAGCACCTTCGAGCACGCCGACCTCGCCCAGTTCACCGGCGGCCTCATCCAGCAAGTCGAGAAGCATCCCAACATCAAGCTGTACCTGGAAACCGAACTCTCCGGCATCAAAGGCCACGTCGGCAAATTCCGCATGTCGCTGGTCAAGGGCGGCAAGCCGCTCGAAGTCTCCGGCGGCGCCATCATCGTCGCCACTGGCGCGCGCCAGGCGAAAACCTCCGAGTTCTTATATGGCCGCTCCGCTGGCGTCTTGACGCAGGTCGAGATGGAAAAGCTGTTGCACGACAAAGCCTGGCCCGCCAAGGGACAAAATGTCGTCATGATCCAGTGTGTCGGCTCGCGCAACGAGCAGCATCCATTCTGCAGCCGTATTTGCTGCTCGATGGCTGTCAAGAATGCTTTGGCCATCAAGAAACAAGATCCCGCCGCCAACGTCTTCGTCCTCTACCGCGACATCAGGACTTACGGCTTCCGTGAACTCTACTACCAGCAAGCGCGCCAGGCCGGGGTCGTCTTTATCCGCTACACGCCTGAAGCCCCGCCCGAGGTGCGCGATAATCAGGGCCTGGTCGTCAGCCTGAAAAGCCCCGACTTCCCCGAACCCCTCCAGATAGAGGCTGACAATGTTGTCCTCAGCACCGGCATTGAAACCGACCTCAAGAACAACAAGCGCGTTTCCGACATGCTCAAGGTGCCGCTCAACGCCGACGGCTTTTATGTCGAAGCCCACATGAAACTGCGGCCTGTGGATTTCGCCACCGAAGGCGTTTTCCTCTGCGGGCTGGCCCATTCCCCCAAGTTCATTGACGAGAACATTTCCCAGGCGCGCGCCGCCGCCGCCCGCGCCGCCACCGTCCTGTCAAAAACGCAGCTCGACGTCAGCGCCCAGGTTTCTTATGTCAACCAGCAGAAATGCATCTCCTGCATGACCTGCGTCACCGTCTGCCCGTATTCCGCGCCGTACTGCAACAAGGACGGCAAGGGCCAGATCGAAGCCGCCAAGTGCATGGGCTGCGGCATCTGCGCCGCCGAATGTCCCGCCCGCGCCATTCAACTGCACCACTTCGAGACCGACCAGTTCCTGGTCATGATCCGCCAATTGTTCCCTGAGCGGAACGGGGAACCTTTAACTGCCGCCCGCCCGGAAAAGGAGTTGGTGGAAACCGTCTGAGCCATGCAAGCCGAAGCCTTTCAACCCAAAATCGTGGCCTTTTGCTGCCACTACTGCGCCTATTCCTCCGCCGACCTGGCCGGCTCCATGCGCATCCAGTACCCGCCCAATGTCCGCATCATCCGCACCCCCTGCACCGGCCGCCTGGAAACCGAGTACTTCATGAAGGCATTGGAAAACGGCGCCGACGGCGTGCTGGTTGCCGGCTGCCTCGAAGGCGGCTGCCATTTTGTCGAAGGCAATCTTTGCGCCAAACGCCGCGTCAACTATACCCGCGATCTCCTGCTGGAAATCGGCCTCGAAAAAGACCGCATCCGCATGGTCAACATTTCCGCCGCCATGGCCCGGCCCTTGGCCGATTCGATTACCGACATGGTCCAAACCATTCGCAAACTGGGACCGAACCCCGTCAAACCCAATGGTTCGCCCAAACCGGAGAACTGCTTATGATCGTTGCACAAAGAAAGAACGTCCCCGACCTGCTGGCCATCGTCGAAAAACACCGCAAGGTCCTCCTCCTCGGCTGCGGCACCTGCGTCACCGTCTGCCTGGCCGGTGGACAACGCGAAGTCAGCATCATCGCCTCCGCCCTGCGCATGGCGGCCAAACTCAAGGGCCTCCCCCTCGAAGTCGGTGAAGCCACCATCGAACGCCAGTGCGACAACGTCTTCCTCGAGCAGGCGGCCGATCCCATCAAGAATTACGACGCCGTTCTGTCCCTCGGTTGCGGCGCCGGCGTGCAGGCCCTGGCCGAGCGTTACCGCGGCAAACCGGTCTATGCCGGCCTGGACACCGCCTTCATCGGCATCCTTGAAGAACGCGGAGTCTGGGCCGAAAAATGCGCCGCCTGTGGCTCATGCGTGCTCCACCTCTACGGCGGTATCTGCCCCGTCACCCGCTGTGCCAAGCACATGCTCAACGGCCCGTGCAGCGGCTCCCATGAAGACCACTGCGAAGTGGACCCCGCCCGCCCTTGCGCCTGGCAACTCATCTACCTGCGTCTCAAGGAAATCGGTCAATTGGACAACCTCAAGAAGACCAAACCGCCCAAAAACTGGCGTTCCAGCCAGGCCGGCGGCTGCCGCACCATCATCCGCGAAGATCACCGCGTGTAAGCGTCTCCTGACGAAGCTGGAATTCTCTTTGGGTGTGCCTCTGCATCTACGTCACGCCTACGGCATTGCCAGCGGCAAAGATGATTCCCGATTTGGGGCCTCAGCCCAGCGCCGTAGGCGCGAAATCTCTGTAGAACCCAGTGACCCTACCAATTCAATGCCCCAGCGGGGCAACATATTCGGCAAATCAATCCTCGCCGTCACAGGTCACTTCAACCGGCCACGTTGAGGTGCATTGTTCATATCAGATTTCTTGATTCAGGCAAGGGGCTTCCCGTTTACTTCATTTCTACAGTCAGCGGCGAGCAAGTTGCCATCACTCCCACCGACTGATTACTCGCAAACTCGCACATGGCGCTTTCCAGACCTGTATCTCGTAAAAGTCTTTTCCTTTCAATCCATCCTCGGACAATTTGTCCAAGCCGCGATACAGCGCTCGAACCGTGTAATCACCCCGCTCGACACGGAAGCAAGCGTGCGCCCCGCCGGTGCATTCATGGATTTCAATCGAACCGCTTGTAGCCAAAGGTGCCTCCACGATATGCTGCCATGCACCGTAGATCACTTGCGGCTCAGAATCCCAAATCCCGACTTCTACGGGAACCGTCATGTCGCGAACTGGGCAGATTACAACAACCCCCGGCGCTATCTTGGCACGATTGGCAACATCCTGTGCCGACCAGTCCACAGGAACTTGCCGGCCTGATCCCTCTGGATCCCACACGTAAAATTGGCGGTAGTCGGCAAAGATGGCCAAACGGCAACGATGGCGCGGGATGTTCATTGCCACGATCCTCTTAAGTTGATAATCCTGCGACCAGTATCGCTGAATTGTGGTGAAAACTGAGCATTTTCCATAATCGGCCAGCAGCAAAGTAAAACGAGCATAACCAGAAAGCGAGCCATACAGCTCGCCGGTTCTGCGGTCGAAGGCCTCGCCTCGGCGAAGCCTCCGGCGCGCCCCGGGTCATTGGTCTGGGATTTGTTCTCGATGTAGCGTCGGGCCTGTGCCCCGATTACCTCCGGCTCATCCTGGTTCGTTGGGCTTGGTCTTGTCGTTCATACGCGATGTGGCATGATTGGACGCATGGCTTTTCGCATCCATGACAGCGTGGTCCGCGGCGAGATTGACAATCGCCAGAAAGGCATTGTGCGCGGCAACATCTGGGTGGAGGGTCGCGTCGAACCGTTGGTGCTCGAACTCGAAGGCAATGCCTGGCCTGATCTGGCCGGTTGCCTGCTCACTTTCACCAATCCGCAGCCACGCATCCTGGACCCGCTCCTTGCTTCGCTGCATCCCCTCCAGCGCGGCCGCATCGGCGACCTCACGGCCTCGCGCAAGGTCCGCGTTTTTGACGTGCCGTTGCAAGATGCGCTTGACATGATTCATCGTCAGGAGCGGCCGCCAGAGCACATGGCCAACAGTCTTTATCTCGAGTGGTTCAGCGAGGCGAACGGGCGCGTGGTGGTCGAAAGCGCGGATTATGAACTGACCATTACCCCGCCCGGGTGGCGGATGACGCCGCAGGAAGACGCCGAGCGCGCCGCACAGGCCGCCGCGGGCATGGCCGATTTTTTGGGCAGGCTCACCAAGGCCGTCGAACAGCATCAGCGCGGGCAGAAAGCCCCCGAGGAAGCGTGGGACGAACACGATTACGAGAAACTCATGAAGGAATGCGACGCGCGCACAGAGAAATACGTGGAACTGTTTGACAAATACGGGGATTCCGATGAAGCCCAGGCGCAAATCGCGAGGGAGATGGGATGGGACCACGGCGAGAAGGAGAGCGACGACGAACGAATGTCCATCGAGGAGGCCAATGCCATTTGCGACGCTGCCGCACAGGAGCCGGAATCTGAGCCCGAGCCGCATCGCGAGGGCATTGACTGGATTCGGACCGGGGATGGCGATATCAGGCACCCGCTGCAACATCGCTGCTTCGAGAGTTCAGTCAGGTTTTCCATGCAGGCCGGGGAATTGCGTTTGGAAGCGTTGCGGGACAAGGACCTGGATCAGTTCCTGTTTGAGTTCCAAACAACCGGCGCCAAGCTCGCCGGCGCTCTGGCTGGAATTGCTCGCGGGCAATTCTTTCCCGACGGCGCATTCACCGTCGCCTGCCTAAAGCGCGCGTTGGATCATTTGCACAAATCTCAGGCAGGACTGGAAGCCGTGGCCGCCAAGAAATTTCTGCCAGACTCAATGGTGGCGGATGCGAGGAAAGAGCTGTTTGAAATCCGCGAAGAAATTTTGCGCTTGATGGACGAGTTTCGAAGACGTGGCATTTAGGACGCTTCCAATCGGAGCAATCGGGAGTGCAATTCCAGCACGGGATGCCAATTTCGCCCAACCAGCCTGATGGTCACGAGTCCCCCATCACCGTGATCGCAATCGTGCGCCGGCGCGGTTTGATGTCGCACTCCAAATGAAAAATTTGCTGCCACGTGCCCAGCAGAAGTTTGCCATTCTTGACCGGCACGGTCAGCGAAGGCCCCAGCATCGTCGCCTGCAAATGGGAATGGCCGTTGCCATCGTGCCAGGCGTGTTCGTGGCCGTAGTCACGGCTCGGCGGAAACAGCTTGTCCAACATACTTGGCAGGTCTTCCTGGAGGCCCGGCTCCAATTCAATCGTGCCAACCGCGGCGGTGCTGCCGACGTTGAAAACATGCGCAACGCCCGACCGCACGCCCGATTCGTTGACGATCCGGGCCACCTCGTCCGTAAGATCGTGCATCTCCTTATGCCCGGTGGTTTGAATCTGGATTTCTCGTTGATAGGTCATGCCGTTATTTATATCGAACCCGCCATCCAAGCGAGGTTTTCCATCCGGGTTTTTCAGTCAGACCGCGGATGAATCTCCCTGGAGGAGAGGGCCTCGCCTTCGCCCGCGGGGCTGGCCGCGTGGGGCATTCCCGCAGCAAAACAGGGCCTTAAAAAACCTCCAAAAAGACGGTTGACAAAAATTAGTCCCTATGGTCTAATAAGCTACATGAGCCAGCAAAACTCATCTCAGGGACGCCCCGGAAGTCCGGCGGGCGCGGGCGCCGGAGCGGGCGGCACGGGGATCAGTCCCATCGCTGTGTGTGCTCCGGCCTTTGCACCGAGCACCGGCAAAGCCGCTCATTTTCGCGAGGATTTTACCACGGATTTCCCAGCGCGGCCAGCCGCAACCAAAATGAACATGGAGATGACCAATGGAGGATGGGCAGGGCCGGAGAGAAGTCAGGGGAATGATTGTCAGGGGAATAATCCAAACGAGGCCCTCTTCCATTCCCCTGACAGACATTCCCCTGACAAAGGGGAAAACTCCATAAGTTCTTATCTCTGTGCTCTTTGCGTTCTTTTGCGGCAAAAATCTTGTTGGAATTGCGTGATTTTCTCTTACAGTGGTACGGATAGGGGATTGTTTCGGACGGCAGAGGTCTCATCCGTGAAATCCGTGATATCCGCGGTTCAATTCATTTTGGTTGCGACTGGCCGCGCTGCGTCCTTTTTGTCCTTTACGTCCCATCAATATCCCCCCGCCAACCAGGCGCCGTCTCTCAAAAACCCCGCTAAACCCCCTTTTTGGAGCCGTTCCAATCAAGGTCAATCAAGGTCAATCAAGGTGAATAAAGGTGAATAAAGGTAAAAAAAAATAAAAAAAATCCCATCGAACACAAACGCAATTGGGTCATTTTGACCCAAACCCGGCCAGGCCAAACCATGGCGCAGCAGGACACCTGCCGGCCAGCGGGGCTTTGGCGGTATTCTATATTGACAAAAATTCGCAACTATGGTTCACTCTTCAAGCATGAGAAACGTAGGCACAGTCCATTTCCCCTCCGGCAGTTCGTCGCGCCATAGCCGCGGGCAATGGCGCAAGCCGCACCCGGCTCCAGCCGGCCCAGCCCGCGTGGGCGTGACGGCCAAAATGCCCTCCAAACCCCTTCTCGGAACCTTCACCAATGAAGGCAAATGAAGGCAAATGAAGGCTGCTAAAGGCAAATGAAGGTAAAAAAAAATAAAAAAAATTTCGTGAAAAAACCCACAACCGGACTTTCTAACAGGAGGCAACAGAGGCAACGGAGAATTCCGATTCGGTATCGGAACTCTGTTCCCTCAGTTAGCTCCTGTTCAAGTTCTTCTTTGTCTGCGGCAAATCAACCCAATTCCCTTTCCATGAACACGTTGCATAAAAATACAGGCCTATTCAATCACGGTCAAACAGGCACAATCAAAGTAAATCAGGTAATTTTGTTGGAACCAAAATCCCGATGAAAAACGAACAAACACCGGCCAGGAATGGAGTATTGGAGTGTTGGAGCGTGCGGGAGAAATCAATCCCCATCCCTCCATCACTCCACCACTCCATTCCGACATGAGCCGGTTGACCTTCGCGTGAAACATGTTACTCTTTGCCTATGAAAACGATCTCGATTCGCGACTTGCGCCAGCGCTGGCCGGAGGCGGAGGCCGCCCTGCAGGTGGAGGACGAAATCCTCATCACGCGTGATTCCAAGCCGGTGGCCAAACTGGTGCGCTTCGTCCCGCCGCAAACAAAACGCCCGCGATGGAATCCCGAAAAACACGCGGCCCGCATCAAAAAGATTTTCGGCAACAAGGTCTTTCCCTCAATTGACCAGGAACTCGCGGAAGCCCGGGCCGACCGCAAGTTGTGATTTATCTTGACACCAGTTGTTTGTGCAAGCTCGTGCGCCCCGAGCCGGGGAGTGCGGGTGTCCGCGCCGCCATCGCCGCTGAATTCGAAGTCGTCGTTTCCGTCCTGGCGGAGTTGGAGACTCTCGTGCAACTCAAAGCCTCCTGGACCGGGGGGAGTTATACAAAATCGCAGTGGCGCAGGCTCGAGCTGGAGCTGGAGCTGTTGCGGAACCAGCCCCCGTTCGAGTTCCGGCCGCTGCCGGCCCGAATTTTCCAGGCCGCGTTGCGCCAGCACCGGAATTCAGGCGACGTGCATTGTCGTTCGTTGGATCGCTTGCACCTCGCCGCCATGGAAGAGTTGAACATTACACGCTTGATGACGCACGACGAAAGTCAGGCCAGGGCCGCCCTCGAAGCCGGTTTTCAAGTCGTTCGGCCGGGCCGTGATTGAATCCCCGTCCGGCCATTGCCGCTTTTGCCATGAACAACAAAGATTTTCTCAGACTGGGCGTCCCTCTCGGCGAGGCCACGCGGCGGGCGACGGATTTTGTCGCCAAGTTCATCCTCGGCGGCGGCGACAAGTCGCGGCTGCATGAGGAAGTCGCCGCCATTGTCGCCAATCCGTCGTCGTTTGTGGATGACCCACTGCGGGGCGATTTTGCCAAGGCACTGCTCAAGGCGCCGCCACCTCCGCGCGCCGAACCTGTGAAATACCGGCAGTGGGGCGAATGTCTTGAACACGACGCGGTGATGCAAATGGAGAAGGCCTGTTTGCTGCCGGTTTCGGTGGCGGGAGCGCTCATGCCGGATGCGCACGTTGGCTATGGCCTGCCCATCGGCGGCGTGCTGGCCACGGACAACGCCGTCATTCCTTACGCCGTCGGGGTGGACATCGCCTGCCGCATGAAAATGACGGTGTTGGATATTCCAGCGCGCGATTTGGAACGCAAGCAGGACCGCCTGACCCGCGCCATCGAAGCGGAAACGCGCTTTGGCATCGGCGCAAGCTTCAAGGAACGCCGCTCTCACGACGTGCTGGACGCCGATTGGTCGGTCAGCCCCGTCACGCAACAGAACAAGGATCGTGCCTGGTCGCAACTCGGCACCAGTGGGAGCGGAAATCACTTCGTCGAGTTTGGCTTGTTCACGGCGCATGCAAAAATCAACGATCTTGAGCCGGGAACATACCTCGCGTTGCTCTCCCACAGCGGTAGTCGCGGCACGGGGGCGGCGGTTTGCGATTACTATAGCAAAATCGCGTTCGCCCAATTCCCTGATTTGCCCAGCGAATTGAAACACCTCGCGTGGCTGTCGCTCGATTCGCAGCCCGGCCAGGAATACTGGAGCGCGATGGAATTGATGGGGCGCTACGCCGCAGCCAACCACGCCTGCATCCACCAGCACATCGCGGAAAACCTCGGCGCGCAAGTGCTGCTCGATTTGGAAAACCATCACAATTTCGCGTGGAAAGAAAGGCACGTCATCGGCGGCGTGGAACGCGAGGTCATTGTGCATCGCAAAGGCGCTACGCCGGCGGGCGCGGGAATCCTGGGCATCATTCCCGGTTCGATGGCGTCGCCGGGATATGTCGTGAGCGGAAAGGGAAACCCGGATTCGCTTGATTCGGCCTCGCACGGCGCCGGCCGCGCCATGAGCCGCAAAGCCGCCAACGAGAGATTCAACTGGAAGGACGTCAACCGTCTTCTCCGCGAACGCGGCGTGACCCTCATCAGCGCCGGTCTGGATGAAGTCCCGATGGCCTACAAAAACATCCGCGAAGTGATGGCCGCGCAAAGCGATTTGGTTGCCGTGCTGGGCCAGTTCGATCCGAAACTGGTGAAGATGGCGCCCGGCGGCGAACGCCCGGAAGATTGACAACGAGGTTCGAGAATCTCCGACTGCTTGCCCTATGGCTTACGAATGTAATCACAATGCGAGGGTTGACAATCAAGCGCGACCGTGGCCAATGTCGCAGCCCATCTTGAGATAGGGATCGCAATTCTTCGCCATTTCGGCGCGTTGCGGGGGCGTTAGCGAAAGGCCGTCAGGGCCGGGAGCCGGCAGTTTGGGGGCTTGCATGGCGGGCACAGCGGGCACAGCGGGCCTCTTGAAAAATGGCATTTGAAACGCCGGGACTTTTGGCTTTGGGATATCCACGGCGGGCTTGGGGACTGCAATTTTTGGCGCTGCAGCGCCCGGCGGCGAAATGGGTTTTCCGCCCTGGGCGGCGGCGAGGAGAACAGCGCCTGTGGTGGCATGGGCAGTCAGCCCGCCGCCCTTGCCCGACCAGGCGGCGGCCTGTGCCGCCCACGCGCCCGGAGTTTTGAAGTCCGTCTTGGAGGCGGCCAATGCGGCGGCTTGCTGGGTGGCAGGGGTGGGATTCTGCGTCCAGGCCTTGGCGGCTTGAATGGCCTGGAAATCTGTTGTGTGCGCGGGGTTTGCCACCTTCTCCGCGCTGGCGGCGGCCCACTTGACAGCGGCGGGTTCGGGCAGTCCATGCGCCAATGATTTTACTGCGTCAGAGGAAAGCTGCTGCTTGTTCAACGCCTGGGCCTGCTGACAGGGAGTCATCCCCGGCTGCACGACCTTTTGTGCGGCGGGGCTGAGGACATTTGAGGGCGCGGAAGCCGGACTGCCAGCGGTGGAAGGAGGTAAGCTCATGGAGGTCCGCCTTTGCCTTACCAGCTTCAACCGCCGATCATGACAGTCGGACAACCCAGGACGATGTTGCCGCCATGCGCTGTCGTGTCGCCCATTCGCGCCGCAGGTTTGCCGCCGATCATCACGGTGCCCGATCCCATGGCAATGGTGTCGGGTGGCCCAACGCAAACACACAGGTCGCCCACCACGGCGGCAGGCATGTTCCCGATCAAGACAGTGGGAGCACCCGGTCCGGTAATCGGGCCGCCAACATGAGGCACAACCCCGGTCACCATCGGGCAAACGTGCATATCGGTTAAACGAGCGGCCATCGGCATGATTTAAGTATGGCGGATTCAGGCGCAACTGTCAAGCGCGCCAAATTGCTTTTTCAAGCTGATACTGGCGAAATCAAATGAATGATTCCTGGCCGCTGGCGATCCGGCGGCTCAGGATGGATGTGGCCTTGCGAAAAGCTTCCATTCGGCAACGCCGCCGCGTACTGCATGGGCGTGTGCTTCGGCTGCAACAGCGACTTCGCCTTCCAGAGGCGAATTATGCTTTCCGGCAGCTTCCGCCGCCGTCGGCGAGGTAATTTGGATCAACGACATAACCTGCTTCGCTCCTCTGTTGCCAGCACAAGACCGGCTGGTTTTCAACCGGCAGAAACTCCAGTGCTTGAGTCGTGTCAACCTTCGAGTTGGAAGCGCTGCGTTTTGTCTTCCTCCATCCAGAGTTTTTGTTGTTGGTCCAATTCACCCTTCAGAAACAGCATGGCTTTGAGGGCGCGCCCGCGCGCGCGTTCTTGAAATTCGCGGCTCTCCTGCGGCGCAACTGCGGCCAAAGCAGTTCGCAGCCCCGCCACGGCGTTGATTTCGCTGGTTTGCAGGACCTCACGCATGATTTCAAAAGCCGACCATTTTACCCAATCAACACCGCCGGGGGCATCCACGCCCAAATAGAGTCGCGCCAAGAGAGTCGCGCGTTTTTGATTGTCCTTTTCGCCCAGGATTTTGTGCCTCAGCTCTTTGGCATGCTGTGTCACCGGGAGGTCGCCCTGAAGATAGTCCTCCAGCATAATAGCCTGGTTGCTTGGCTCGGCTGAGGCTGAACCGGCAGGCCTTGCGGCCTGCAACAGACGCTGGAGCCTGGCAGCGAGGTTTTTTTCATTCGCACCGGCGGGCAGGTGGAAATAGCACTCGATGAATTGCGGCACAGTCTTCTCAAACAATGGATTAGCGAGCAGGTAATCAAAGTAATCGGCCGCTTGCGCTTGTTGCTCGTCAGTTCCCAAGTCTCCCATCACCCGCAGGCATTCTATGGACCGGACGACGTCCATTATGCCATGTTCCCCTCGTTGGAGCATGGCGGCGAAGTTCTTTGTGACCTGCGAGAGCACATAGAAGCGAGCAACATCACCGGCCCGCTGCGGCTCTTCCCCTTTAAGCGACGGCGTGACTTCCAGGTCAAGGACCTCCAAAGCAACCTCCCTGCGGATTCGAGGCGGGACCAGCAACTGCTCGCTGCCGTGACGCTCATGATGAATCATCTGGCGCAACTGGGTTCGGCCCTCTGCGTCAGTGACGTAGTCCTTAAAATTTGGCGGTGCCATAATCCTGGGATTGGTCAGTTGTTTGGAATTGAATTTGGCTCATTGTACTCTTGTTCTCAAGCATCCTCGGGTCGCGCCGGCAAATCGGCCACGCCGGGATCCAGAACCGGATCATCGCCCTCTTGAAGCATCCCGTAAAAAGTGGCGACGGTGTGCAGGCGGAGGACTGGAGTGGTCACTGTATTACGCGGAGCAGGGGTGGCTGCCTTTCCGTCCACCAGCACGGCTCCATTTTCTTCAACCAGTTCATACTTTGCCTTAATAGGAGCATCAGCGATATGTTTGGTGGCGTCGTACTGATCCTCCGTCAGAATGGCGCCATCCATCAGCTCGACAGTTTGGGTGCCGGCATCGTTCATGGGGGCTGCAGTATGCCCGTTGTGCATCATCGGGTGACACATCTCGTGGAGGATAACAAAGGCGCGAGTAACCCCGGTCTTGGACAGATAGACGATTGGGCCGACATCAGCCACCCACCCGGCGTACGGGCCGTAAGGGGAGAAGCCGTCCAAAGGCACTCCTTGGGGCCATATCGGCTGGAGAGGGGTGCCAACGATGTACATGTTCATGGCTCCATCGGTGTAATAATTCCACCGTAGGATCCGTTGTTCCGGACTGGCGGGTTCCCAGTCCACCGGGAAATTATTGAGGGTGAAGTTCATGACGCGGCTCAAACTCTGCCCGCCGATGCCACCTACCGGCCAATCATTGGAGGTAACATTGGTGACGACGGCCAAGCTCCCGTCCTGTTTAAAGACAAGTATGTCGAAGGGATCGCTCACCTTGGAAGCGACGGACGTGACATCCGAACGCCGGTGGCGGATCTTCTTGCAGGTGTAGCCTGCCAGCGCAGGCGCGGCGGTGATTTTCGAGATGATATTGTCCGCCGTCGTTTCTGGGGAATCTCCGGCGGTCGGGGAGTGAAAAAGCTGGACGCCGTCCACGGTGAAAGACATGACTGAGGGGTTTGGAAAAAGTCCCTTTTTGCCGGATGCATGGAAACCGCGGCGCGCTTGCGTCAGGTTGGCGACGCAAATCATGTTTTGGGGAATATCTACTGTCTCAATCCGGTCAACAATCGGCCGCAGGTGTGCGGGAGCCAACGCGGCCCGGCACCATTTATAAACGGTGGTTTGGATATCTTTGGGAGTGATGCCGCAGCCTTTGACAATGTGAAAGGCCAGATGAAGGCTCTTGTCCGACTCCAAATCAACTTCTCTCAGTGCGGCGCACTTTGCGACGGGACAATTCCTGAGCTTATAGCGCGCTTGTGCCTTCTGGTGCAGGATTTCGGTATAATACTTCTGGCAGCTCTTTGGGCCTTCGTCCCAATAGTCAGCGAGCAGCAAACACTGTGTGGGTCGTTTAGCGCGGCTGGCCTCGGTGCTGACCAGCCGCAGGTAGGGAGACCGAAAGTAATTGGTGGAACCGATTCTCCTGCACACAATGTTCTCGAGTTTCCGTTTGGCAGCGTCCGGCCGGGTGTATTTTGTCGGGTGGTGTCTGACATAGGCGACGCCATCCACGACCTCCTTGTAGTAGGCCGGCTTCAGGGCGAACAAGTCAACCTTCACTTCATTCACTTTGGCGCCGTTATCGTAAACTTGGATTTTGAAATGGTCCGGGTCGGCGGAACCAAGGGGATCGTCCCGGAAGACCGTGTCCGCAGGGAAATTACCGGCGATTAGGCCGTCACCGCCACGATCGCTCACGTAGTTGGTCACCGCCATATCTTCGCTTGCCAGCGTGGTGTCCTCGTCCGGCGCAGGCACCGCGGCATACCCTTTGCCCAGCCCTTCCTTGATGAATTCGACTGTCGGGGGAGGGAAATTGCGGCGTTTGTATTTGTAGATCGCATCCAGCGCTTTGGAAAAAATATTTTGCTTCTTGTCGGGTATCGTCACTTCCGTTCCGGCAACCAGAGATTCCACGTCCTTAAGCTTTGGATTGGCGTCCCGCAATTTCTGGCAATCCGGAAAGCCATTGTTTATCGCAACCTCGCATAGAGTTTCACCACCGAGTGCGGTATAGTTCATAATTCAAAGCCTTTCATGCGCAGATCAGCCAAACAGGTTTGCGCCTCAGCATGGATTGACGCCGTCTTTGTCCAGATTGGGAAAACTGACCTGACAGGTCCCCGGGTCAATTCCATCCACACGCGCAGAACCCTTGTCGTCCAAAGTTCCCTCCGCAACGGTTTCGCCGTCAGGCAGAGTGATGCGGTACTGTTCGCCGGGCACCGGGTTCTGGTCTTCATCCAAAAGTTTGATTTCTATCCAGTGCGGCTTTTTCTCTTTTTCCTCCTGCGTTTGCGGCGGTTTGTAGGGCTTGACTTGGACCGAGCCGTACTTCCCGGTCTTGGTCTGCAGTTGCGTGGCCTTGATCTGTTCGACGACGCCCGGATTGGCATCGTCCGCGTCAAACGCCGCTGTCGGGGCAGCCGGCGGAACCGCCGAACCTGCATTTCCACTTTTTGGACTGGGCATAAACTGCGCGTGTTCGGGGGTCAGTTGATTTTGACCAGGCCGCCCTTGATGGTCGTCATGGCATCGCCGCTCACGGTGGTTTGGGGCGACTTGAACTCGGCCTGAGCCTGCGATTGTACGGACATCGCTCCGCTCGACTTGATGGTCGCGGTCGCGTCGGATTGAACGGTCAATCCGCCGCTGTCCTTCAAGTCAATCGTGCCCGAGGTGCCGATGGATATGCCGCCGGCCTCAATGGCAATGAAGGACTGCCCGACCTTGATCGTGACGTTGGTCATCCCCTCGATGACGATGTTGTCGGCCTTGAGATAATAATCGCTGGTGACCTGCTCGGAATGGTTGCCTTTAAAGACCTCGATCACGTCGCCAGCCACGGTCAGTGAGAGGCTGCCGCCGACCGCCTTGGCTTCCTTGCCGACGACATTGAGGTTTCGGTCGTTGCCAATGGCTTCCTTGTGGTCGTTGTCCACCGTTTCATGGCGATTGTTTTTAACATGCTCGAACCGGTCTTTAGCGACGACCAAATGGCGGTTGTTTCCGATATTCTCGAAGGCATCGTTCTTGATCCGAATATCCAGATTTTTTTCGCCATGTATGAAAACCTGTTCCGAGCCTTTCTTGTCCTCGAAGCGGATTTCATTGAAGCCCTGCCCGCCTTTGCTCGAATTGCTCTTGAGCGTGCTCTTGGTTTTCTCCGCCGGCAGACCGTAGGGCGGCATGGCGTCCGCGTTATAGACGCGGCCGGTGATGATGGGCCGGTCGGGGTCGCCTTCGAGAAACTCGACGATGACTTCCTGGCCGACGCGCGGGATATGCATGGCTCCCCAGGTTTTGCCGGCCCATTCTTGGGAAACACGCACCCAGTAAGATGAATTCTCGTCCGCTTTGCCGTAACGATCCCAGTGGAATTGCAGTTTTACCCGGCCATATTGGTCGGTGTAAATCTCCTCGCCGGTTGGACCCACCACGATGGCGGTTTGTGGTCCCTGCACCATGGGTTTGGGAGTCAGCCGGGAGGGCCGGAACTGCTGCGTCTTGTTAATGGCGGTGAAGCTGCAAGAGAAGAATTCGCCCTCCGATTTGCCACTGGCAAACTCGCCGGCGTCGGCGTGAAGCGAAACCCCGGTGATGAGATATTCACGGTTCTGATCGTTGCGGGGATGGTTTTTCAGGGTGAAGGTGCAGCCGGCGGCAATGCCGCGAGTGTTGGCCTGGCCGTGCAGCGTCTCGTATTGGGTTTGCAATTCATCCAGGCGCACGCCGGAGAGGCGATCTCCTTCGTTCCGGGCAACGTATTCGCCCGGGTAGTCATAGATTTCAAATTGGGCGGCGCCGTACTGGCGGGTGACCGTGGAATTGGACAGCAACGAGGTCTTGGGTTTCGTGAAATCGAAATCGTTCAAGGCGCAGGCGACGGGCTGTGCCTCCTTTTCCATCGTCCAATCCGTGATTACCTCCCGGCCGGGCGCGCCTTTTTCCAATTCGTGGAAGGTAATGTCGGCGTAGCCGACGTAGGGGCTGTGGGCGCTGATGGAGTCGGCCAAAACGAGGGTGTGTTTGCCATTATCGTGGTTGAAAAAGTAGTAAATGCCCTCCTGTTCCATGAGGCGGCTGACGAAATTGAAGTCTGTCTCCCGATACTGGACGCAATACTCGCGCGGAGCGTAAGTGCCGGAGAGGCTGAGCTTGTAGTCGTTGAATCCGTGCCCTTTGAAAACCTCCTCGAGAATGTCCGGGGCCGATTTTGCCTGGAAAATGCGGCAGTCGGCCGTGCGGGTGAGAAACCAAAGCCACGGGACGACGGTGGCGCGGTACTGCGCGTAGCCGCCCTTGTTGCCCGTTTGGACCATCCGGCTGACGAAGCCGTTAAAATAGCGATCCACTTTTTGGCCGATGTTCAGCCGGATGGTGACATTGTTGCCGACGACCTTGTCGAGATCAATCTCGCCATCCTCGCTGCTGAGTTCGGCCTCGATTCGGAACAGACGCCCGAGTTGTTCCTCAACCGAGATGGAGCGCACCGCGAGCACATCATCCCCAAGCGGCGTGCCGATGGCGAGCAAACGTGTTTCTTGTTTTACCGGCATAAGAGTTGGAAACAAATCCGTGATTTGCGGAACAAATTCATTGTGACAATCAAAGACTGCCGAATCGTTTCAAATAACTGACTCGCCGACGCCCTGCTTCATATTTCTTCATGATCGCGTTTTCGTTTATGTAATTCATCAATGCTACGGCGTTGTTGTTCATCCCCGCTTCCATTGGACGCGGCCCTTTGGTGAATCCCTGGTACACAAAATCTACGAGAACGTCCCGGATTGCGGGAGAGAGGGCAGCCCATGAAACCCTATTTGGATTGTCCTGGGTCCACTCATCGTAATTGGCGCGTGCGCTTTGCACGTACGTAGGATAAATATTGTCGAAGAGGCTCTTTTGGACTTCCGGGGAAATCAAGCCCAGTTTTTTGACGTTTTGCTTTACGAATTTGTCCGCATCAGGCCCTTTTAGCCCGGCGCCTTTTGCGAAGGCCGACGCCTGCTCCGATGACAGCCCGGCGGCCTCCAAGTCGGCGGCCACCTGTTCTTGGGTGCGATTTCCAATGTCGTAACCGCGCCCAATGGTAACGCCCGACGCTGCGTTGCCGGGCCATTGGATCTGCCTGCTAAAATATGGGCTGTTAGGATTGTCGTTCCCTTCCGCATCGAATGTCACCTGGCCCGCCGGGACCGTAAAACTCGGATCGTCCGTCGCAGGCGGCAGCTTATTCGCAGGGGACCGGTTTTGATCCGCCGCTTTCGTCGTGACGACCCCGGCATCGGCCCAATCGCCAACTCCGCAAACGCCAGGCGTGTCACCGAGCAAATCACTGAAAGGCGACGCGGCGTCGTTATGACCCAAAGGACCACAGGTGCGCGGCGACAGCGCCCACGGGTCAAATCCCAAAGTTTGTTTCGAAGTGGATATAGCCATTGTAATCGCGTAAGTTGATTAACCGAAGGCAATCAATCATAGCTAAAAGCAAAATTGCCTTCTCTTACCGTGACATGGACGCGCTTCATCTCGGCGCCGCCGGCGAGCCGCGTCAGGAATTCCCGGCCAATTTCCGGCAGGATGGTGTTGGTGATCAGCGCGTCCACCATGCGGGCGCCGCGCTCCAGTTCGGTGCAGCGCTGGCCGATCAACTCCGGCACGCTGTCGTCGTAAGTGAACGGGACTTTGTGGTTCTCCTGAACACGCCGGGTGACGCGGGAGAGATTGAGCTTGATGATGCGATGCAGAATTTCCTTGCTGATGGGATAGAACGGCACGACCACCAAACGGTTCAAGAGCGCGTCGGGAAAGACCTTGGTGAGTGGGCCGCGCATAGCCTTCTCCAGACCTTCGGCACCCGGCATCAGTTCGGGGTCCTTGCACATGCTGATAATGACATCCTGCGCAGCGTTGCTGGTCAAGATAATAATGGTGTTCTTGAAATCAATGTAGCGTCCTTCGGCGTCTTCCATCCAGCCTTTGTCGAAGACTTGGAAGAAGATTTCGTGAACGTCGTGATGTGCCTTCTCCACTTCATCCAGGAGGACGACGCTGTAGGGGTGGCGGCGCACGGCCTCGGTCAGGATGCCGCCTTCCCCGTAACCGACGTAGCCCGGAGGCGAGCCTTTGAGCGTGCTGACCGTGTGGGCTTCCTGGAATTCACTCATGTTGATGGATATGAGGTTTTGTTCGCCGCCAAAGAGGGTTTCGGCCAGGGAAAGCGCGGTTTCGGTCTTTCCAGTGCCGCTGGGTCCCACCAGCATGAAGACGCCGACGGGCCGGTTTGGGTTGTCCAGCCGGGCGCGGCTGGTCTGGATGCGGCGGGCGATGGTGTCGAGTGCATGACGCTGGCCGATGACGCGGCGTTCGAGAACATCGCCGAGTTTGAGGACCTGCTCGATTTCGTTCTTGACCATGCGGCCGACGGGAATGCCAGTCCAGTCGGCCACGACGCTGGCGATGGCGTTGGCATCCACGCTGGGGAAAATCAGCGGCGACTCGCCTTGGAACTGCTTGAGTTTGGCCAGAGCTTCCTTGAGTTCCGCGAGCAGCTTGTCGCGCGCTTCTGCGGTGAGCTGGCCGTTTCCTTGTTTGGCTGGAGCAGCCGCCTCCGAATGGGGAGCGGTAGCCGGGACTGTGGGCGCAGCGGCAGAAGCGTTTTGATCTGCGCCGGGACCGGCCTTGCCGACGAGGAGCCTGGCTCGCAGATCAAGAATTCTGCCAACCAGTTCCTTTTCCTCGGTCCAATGTTTCTCCAGGCCAGCCAAGTCTTTCCTTTCCGACGACAGCCGCTCGTTGATCTCGGCCTGGCGGGCTTGGTGGTCCAGGCCTGTGGTGGTTTCCCGGTTTAGAATCTCAAGTTCGGTTTCCAGAGCCTGGATGCGGCGGCGGCAATCGTCCACCTCGGGCGGAACAGCGTGCTGGCTCACGCCAACGCGGGCGGAGGCAGTGTCAATCAAACTGACCGCCTTGTCCGGCAACTGCCGCCCGGCGATGTAGCGATGGGACAAGCGGACGGCGGCATCAACAGCCTCGTCGAGTACCTGAATCTTGTGATGCTTTTCAAATGGGCCGAGCACGGCGCGCATCATGCCGATGCACTTGTCTTCGGAGGGTTCCTCGACTTTGACGACCTGGAAACGCCGCGTCAGGGCGGGGTCCTTTTCGATGTGGCGCTTGTATTCGTCCCAGGTGGTGGCGGCGATGGTGCGCAAGGTGCCGCGAGCCAGGGCTGGTTTGAGGAGGTTGGCGGCGTCACTCGCGCCGCTGCCGCCCGCACCCATGAGAGTGTGGGCTTCATCAATGAAAAGAATAATCGGTTTGGAGGAGGCCTGGATTTCGTCAATGACGCCGCGCAGGCGCTGCTCGAATTCGCCTTTCATGCTGGCCCCCGCCTGGAGGAGGCCCACGTCTAATGAGCGGATCGTGACATCGCGCAAGGCGGGCGGCACGTCCCCCGCCAGGATGCGGTGGACGAAACCCTCGACGACCGCCGTCTTGCCAACCCCGGCTTCGCCGGTAAGAATCGGGTTGTTCTGGCGGCGGCGCATTAGGATGTCCACACATTGCCGGATTTCCTCGTCACGCCCGACGATGGGGTCAATTTCTCCCTTGCGGGCCTTTTCGGTCAGATCGGTGGTGAATCGTTTGAGGGCTTCCTGTTTTCCCATCTCGGCCGGGGCCAGAGCGCCACTGGTTTCGCCAGGTGCCGCGCCGCCTGAGATGCCAGAGCCGTCGCTGGAGAACATGGCATCCTCGGGTGAGCCGGCGACAATTTTTGCGAATTCGTCAGTGAGTTGTTCTCCCTTGATTTTTGCGAATTCGCGCGAGAGGCCCACAAAGACGTTGCGGAGGGAATCGGTTCGCAGGAAGGCCACGACCAGATGGCCGGTGCGGACCTGGGGCTCACCGAAGAGCAACGTGGCGTAGAGATAGGCCTGTTGGAGAGCCGTCTCGATGTGGGGGGAAAAATCGCTGACGGTGGTCGCGCCACGGGGCAGGCGGTCCAGGGTAGCGACGATCTCGGCGGCGACTCTTGAGGAGTCGAGGTTGAAATGTTTGATGATTCGCAAAAGGTCGGAATCCGGCTGCTGGAGAAGTTGGTGAATCCAATGAACCACTTCGACGTACGGATTGCCGCGCATCTTGCAAAAGATGGTGGCGGATTCGATGGATTTATAGCCCAGAGGATTTAGCTTGCCAAACAGGGTGGATCGTTTGATTTCAGCCATGGGAGCTTTCAGGTTGATGCCGCCAGGATCAGGTCCTCGGCATGGTTTTCGAACGTCTTGCTTTTGAGCCAGGTGGTCCAGCCCAGGCGGCCGGCTCTGGCGAGCTGGGTGCGTGGCACTTCCTCCTTGTCGAGAATAAGATTGACGTCCCAGGAAAAATGTTCGCCCGCATACTGGCGAACCCAGTCGCGGAGACGGCCAAAGGCACCGCCGGAAGGAAGCAGACGCTCGTAATCGGCCAGCGACATCGGCCCCATGCGTAGCCGGAAGTGAAGCTGACAGGTCCAGAAGGAGGTTCCCACCACGAGCGTCACGCCCAGGGTGCCGGTCTTGGCGGAGGCTCCCAACCGGCAAAGCGAAGAAGGCGGCAGTTTGAGCCAGCAGCCCACGAAGCTACAGACCTCGGTACGGATGCCAAAGAAGTCCTCAACGATGGATTCCAAGCCCTCCGCGTTGCGGTTCTGGTGGACCAGGCGGCCTGCGAAAAAGAGCTTGGCGCGGTCGGGCACCGCGTCGCGCTCGACCATGCTATCCATCCCCAAGCCGATGAGGCAGCGGACAAAGTGAGTCCAGCGCTGGTCGTCTGGACGGTCGAGATCAATGTGCTTCTGAGCATCAGCCCAAGAGCGAAAGAAAAAGGACAACAGGCGATGATGAAACACGTTGCAGAAGGCGGCAAACGTGGTGTCGCCATGGTGAACGATGCGGTCACGGCCGTACTCGGTGAGGCAAAGCGGCAAGGGGCCGTTCGGGCCGAAGAGGCCGAAATGCCGGCTGTACAGGCAGAGAGGGCCTGTGGGACTGCTTGGGCGCAGGGCCTCCAAGGTGGCCGGAGCAAAGTCCAAAGCGAGGCTTTGGCCAAACCGCACCGGGTCCTGCGCCGGCGACCACGAATAGCCGATCCGCGGCTGGTTGGAGAAGCCGCATTGGATCAACCGCAAGGCGGCGAAGAAGTCGAACTCAAACGGCTTCGCGGCCAGCTCGGCGATTAGAGAATCTGCTTTTTGCCTATCCTCACTGGCCATCGCATGATCTCCTTGCGTTGCTGGGTTGTAATAACTGTCTCCGTAAATGAGTTGAGCGAAACATATTTGGCAAAAAACTGCTCCAAGACCGCGCCGAGAACAAAGACGCCCTGGCCTTCAAAGGCCAGTTCATCGCAAAGAACCGTGATCTCCAAACCGCGCGCAAAGGTAATCGGCCCGGGGATTTCCACGCGCCGCACAATGGGCTGATAACGGACGCTCCGGACGCCGTCAATTTGTTTGAGGGCCTGACGATCGCCGGGGTCAGCGTAAAGTCTGAGCATTTCGCGCAGAGACTCGGCGCCTGATTCTGCGTTATTGTCCATCAGTGAGAGCAGGTTTAGGGAAAGATGGCTCACCAGGCGCCAAGCAAACCGGCCCGAAGCAACTTGGGGGCGTTCCGGCTCCTGTCCCGCCAGAACCATGCTTGGCCGGGGGGGGGTCGGCCCAAGGATGGCGCGGATTGACTTGACGGGGGCGCTGAATTCCATCGTGAAGTCGGTGCGGCCCACACCCTTGACCATCTGGATGGGAAGGTGCCGATTGGTGCAATAAGCGCGGATACCCAACTGTCGAAGGTCTGTGCGATAAGGCGCCATGTCGGCGTCAACAATTGAGATGAAGACATCGGTGCCCGCGTAGGAGGAGCGGCGGCCGGTGAGACGTTCACGATCACTGAACAGCCGGGGAACACGGTACAATGCGTAAAATGAACTGGCATCGAGGTCGGTGTCACGCGCCTGGTAGAAGGCCAGGAAACGCCGCTCCTGTTCCGGCGTCTCACCATAACCCGTGACGGAAATGATCTGGTAGATTTCGAAGTCCAAGGGCCGGTTGCGATCTGGGACGACATGAAAATCGGACAAGCGGTTGGAGACAAGTATGCGGTCAATGGTTTTTTCAAAGACGTTGATCGCGGGGACGCAAAAAAGGCTGAAGCACTCCGCATCAACCCTTCCTTCCAGCCGTCTCTCCGGCTCGTCGAGGGCCAGGATGATATCCAATTCCTCACCCTCAACCCGGGCGAGGGCTTCCTGGAAACCGGTCAACTCAAAGAACAAAAAGCGTGGCGCGAAAGCGAAATACTCGCGCAGCAGCCGGTAGCCTTCGAAGCTGTGCGGGGCAGGCGGCAGGAGCGATTGATCGGCGGAAAAGCCCACACGCCGGATGCAATCCGGCGATAGAATCGCGCTGGCATGCGTCCGGTCGGCCGGGGATTGGATGATGAGGTGGAATTTGTGAGCGAATATCTGCTCGTAAATTTGGCCGGGCAAGTCGTCCGCGCCCCGAATATAGACAATGAGCGGGTCGGCACGGATCTCACGGAATGGGTTCGCAACGGTTTTTCTAAGGCGGAGGCGAAAGGCCGCTTTGGCAGAAAGATCGCGCGGCAAGTTCAATTCAGCAAGGTCGCGAATGAAATAGCGAGCTTCCGCGATACTGAGGGGCAAGAGGCGGACGTCGTGCGCGGTGCTGAAAGTGCAGGCGGTTCGGTCGCCCTTGGCCAGTTGGCTGCGAAGCAAAGTCCCCCGCTTGATCACCAGGCCTTCGGCCAGAGCAGCCTCCTGTTCCTCCGGCTCAAATCTCACGATCGCCATCGAAGGAACCGGACAAAGGTAGTCCGGGTACACGGTTTCCAGCAGCCCTTGGGTGAAGCGTGGGAACTGGGAGTCCAGTTTCAAATGGATGCGAGCCGCCAAAAAGGCGAATCCCTCCAACAGCCGCTCGACATAAGGATCCGGGCAGATCTCCTTCGCGTCGGTCAGGGCCAGCCGTCCGGCGATCTTGGGAAAATCGCGGCCGAACTCGGCGGCCGTTTCGCGAAGATGCCGCAGTTCGACGTTGTAAAGTTCGAGGAGCCGTTCATCCATTGGGCGAATCTCCGAACGAGCACTGGCCGGTCTCGACGTCCACGGTGGTTTTGAGGTGAAGGTGTTCCGGCACCGGGTTGGCCCATAACTCACCGTCAATTTCGAAAATCAAGCGGTTGCGATCCGCCTCCACCCGGATGGAAAGCGAGCGGGCGAAGATGCGGGGTTCGAAAAAATGAACGGCTTCGCCGAGCTGCTCCTGCAACCGCTCCAACTCCGGCGACGTCGAGCCGCAAAGCTGCTGCACACCATAGTTGATCA